>Ga0065719_106778_pt1 | contig 14977 bp, 14 predicted proteins | sample GBSCel85sediment_FD_59106 | JGI IMG/M metagenome (GOLD analysis project Ga0065719, IMG submission 59106) | Hot spring sediment microbial communities from Great Boiling Spring, Nevada - Cellulolytic enrichment CS 85C v3 (version 3) | ecosystem: Environmental > Aquatic > Thermal springs > Hot... | reverse complement strand
ANAAACCAGCGACATTTCAGAGTTCGATGTCATCTTCATATGCACACCAATGGAGGAAATAAAAAATGCGCTTTCACATATAAGGACTGAGGCAAAAAGAGATGCTCTGCTTGTAGACGTTGCATCGGTTAAATCCATTTCCATACCGCTTTTCGAAAGATCTGGCTTTGATTTTCTCAGCATTCATCCCATGTTCGGAAGAGATAGCGAGATGACCCTTTCGAACGTAATAGTAGTCCACGAATCTGGAAGAAATGAGGAAAAAATAATATTAAATGAATTTATTAAAAGTGGTGCTATAATTTCGAGAATGGATGCAGACAAGCATGATGAGCTCATGAAGAAAGTTCAGGGCCTAACGCATTTCCTTCTTTTTTCCTTTGCAGAATTTTACGAAGATTTACCTTTCGCAACTCAAGTATACAGAGTTCTTTCAAAGCTTTCTTCCCGCTACTTTAGCCAGAACTGGGAAATGTGCTATCTAATTCAGAAGAATGCCGAAAAGGAAAGAGAGGAATTCCTGAAAAGGTTGATCGCTCTCAACGATCTCATAAAGGACAGAGAAGCTTTTAGAAGAATCTTCTCTTCGCTAAGCAAGAAAATGCCCGATCCAAAGGATAGCGAGATGATACTCGAAATTTCGAAGCTAACAGCGGATTTCGACGATTTAGAAAAGATGAGAGGAGCAATTGAGCTCATAGACTTGACGATTCTGAAGCTTCTGGAAAAGAGAGTAGAGATAGCGAAAAGGATAGCTGAAATAAAGAAACAGAGAGATGAAGCCATTGAAGCGAAGGATGTAGAAGAGAGAAGAATAAGGGAAATTCTGAAAAGAACAAAGCTCAATCCCATGCAAATCGAGGAAATATTTTCAAGGATAATGGATATGACGAAAAGAGAGGAATACAGCGTTCTTGGAATAAGCAAGACAATAGCTGTTCTTGGACCAAAGGGAAGCTTCAGCGAGGAGGTTGCTTTAAAACTCGTAGGCTCCAGATTGCCTCTGAGATACTGTTCAAGCACGGATGAGATAATAAAGCTAGTTGAGAAAGGGGAAGTCGATTTTGGAATAGTTCCAATAGAGAACTCTGTGAACGGAACAGTTCTGCCCGTTCTCGATGCTCTCCTTAGCCATGAAGTTGAAGTTTTCGGCGATTTTGACCTAGAAGTCAATCACTGCCTAGTAGCAAAAAGAGAACTGAAATTCAGCGAGATAAAAGTTGTTTATTCGCATCCGCAGGCAATTGCGCAGTGCATGGGCTTTATAAACAACTACCTTTCGAATGCAGAAATAAGATACACATCATCGACGAGCGATGCTGTAAGATTGCTCGACGATTATTCAGCAGCAATAGTTTCTGAGAGCGCTGCAAAGCTTTACAAGCTCGTTATACTCAGGAAAAACATACAGGATTTGAAAGATAGGAACGTTACGAGGTTCTATCTGATAAGAAAGAAGACGGGGAAAATGGAGGGAAAGATCACATCACTATTCTTCGCAGTGGAAGACAGACCAGGGGCGCTCAAGAATGTGCTGGAGGTATTTTACAGAAAAGGAATAAATCTCAGAAAGCTGGAATCTCGACCAGCAAGAACTGGTCTTGGAGACTACATTTTCTTCGTAGAAGTAGAAGCTCCGCTGAGCGAAGATGATCTCAAAGAGCTGAGAGAGGTTACGAACTTTTACAAGATAATAGGAGTCTTCGACAGGATTAAAAAGCTCGATGTCTAAATCGAAAAATTGAAATCCATTTTTTCCAAACTTAAACATGCTTCCCGATATACAGCTGCTGAAGCCAGAAATTCCAATAGATCTGACAAGAGTGGGAGCTAAAGGAATAAGAAAGCTTGTAAAAGTTTCAAGGAAAGATAAGAGGCCGATAATCCTAATCGCAACCTTTGAAGCATTCGTAAATCTTCCCTCATATCTTAAAGGTGTGAGCCTGAGCAGGAACTTTGAAGTGATCGATGAAGTAATAGAAAGCCTAACGGCCAAGCCAATAGAGAACATCGAAGACCTAGTAATAGAAATAGCTGAAAACCTGCTCGAAAAGCACGAATACGCAACGAGATCTGAAGTTTCCATGGTCGCCGATTTCATAATGAGGAAAAAAACGCCAAAAAGCGGGCAGAGGACGCAGGAAGTTGTTAAGATATTCAGCGATGCAGTTGCTTCGAGAGATGGAAAGAAGATCGTATTCGTTGGAGCAGAGGTAAGCGGGATAACTGTTTGCCCATGCGCACAGGAGCTAGCGAAATCGAGAGCTATGGAAAGGCTAAGGGAAATGGGCTATGGCGAGAAAGAGATCATGAAGATAATCTCCGCAGTTCCAATAGCTTCCCATAACCAGAGAGGTAGAGCCAGAATAAAGGTTCAGATAAGGGAAGACTTCAGAGTTTCGATAATGAATCTGATCGAAATAGCCAAATCCGCGATGAGCTTTGAAACTTTTGAAATTTTGAAGAGAGAGGATGAACTGGAGGTTGTCGAAAACGCGCATCAAAATCCGATGTTCGTCGAAGATAGCGTTAGAAAAATAGCCCTGGAATTCATAAAAGCTTACCCGAATGCTCCAGACGATGTAATGGTTATGATAATGCAAGAAAACGAAGAGAGCATACACCAGCACAACGTTGTGGCTGAAAAAATCGCAACAGTTGGCGAGCTTAGAAGAGAGCTGAATTCCTAAATGTAAGCCCTCTTTCCCCACTTTTCCAAAGCTCTTGCAAGCTCTTTTCTCTGCTTTGCAAATTCTTCCAAATCTAAGTTGCTTTCGATCGCCTCTAAAGCTTGTCTAACAGCTAAAGCTCCTGCTCTGGCTCCATCCGGATGGCCAAGAACTCCGCCGCCTATCTGAAGCACGATGTCTTTTCCAAGGGTTTCAACGACCATGGGCAAAACTCCCGGATGCAGACCACCAGAGGATACAGGCATAGTCTTTTTTATTCCATTGAAGCTCTGTTCAAACTGATAATCTGCTTTCGGAACATAAAGCTCACTTCTCAGCATTTCTGCCATCTGTATAGCTTCATCCCTTGCGCTTTCAAGTTTTCCAAAGCCAGCCGTTCCTATGTGCAACTGGTCTATTCCAATGATTCTGTAGAGCTTCGAAAGGACGAACATCGAAATTCCGTGATCGTGCCTTGTAAAGGCTGCATGCATTGCTCTATGGCCATGGATTGCCAGACCATAATCTTCTGCCAGATCCCTTATGTATTTCAGCGAACTCCAGCCAACGATTACAACATCTACCATTATGTATGGATTTCCGTAATCTGCGACGAGCTTCAGCCTATTTTCCATTTCCCTAACATCTGCGGTTATGTTCGCAAGCCATGCTTTTCTTTCTCCTGTCTCGTTTTCAACCTTCTCTATGACCTTCATTATCCTTCTGCACCTGTCTTCGAATCTGCAAAACTTCTGGCTTGTTAGGTTCTCGTCATCCTTTACAAAATCAAGACCTCCAAGAAGAAGATCGTATGCGAGTCTTTCAACTTCCTCACTGCTGTATCCAACCTTTGGCTTTGGAACCGTTCCGACTATTGGCCTATCAACTCCGAATATCTTCTTAACCTCTACACCCCTAAGCGGCCCCTTGAAATACCTCATGAAATCCTTCGGAATCCTAAGATCGAGGAGCTTCAGTTTTTCAACCCTTCTCATTCCAAATATATTACCGGCAACAGAAGCCAAAAGCCCTGGAATATTTCCGGGCTCGAACAAATCTAATGGATAGCTTATATTCACAATCCAGCCATCCCTGCTCTGCAAAAACCTGTAAGCTTTTGCAGAAAGATTTCTAACTCTCTCAGCATCATACCACTCGACAATTTCAGTCCATGTCCCAGTGCTGCTTTCAGCTGCAACAGCACCAGCGACTTCTTCGATCGAAAATCCTTCGGCCGGTTTTATGAAAAAGGATGCTATGAATTCATCACCCGGCTTATAGTCCTTTAAAACGTAGTCCTGATATTTCATGATTGAAGTTTCTTTTTTGAATATAAAGATTTCTCATTTAAGTCCCAGAGAATCTCTGACGCTTGCAACTCCTCTTATTGCCAGCTCAAAGAATCTATCCATTGGCATCAGTTTCTCGATGAGCCTGATTCTATTTCTATCGCATCCCGCTGCAAAGCTCTTCTCTTTGAACTTCTTCTTCACAGTCTTAACACTCACCTCTGTAACCTTCCCTTCTTTCACAAGAGCACAGGCTATAATAAGCCCCGAAATGCTGTCAGAAGCTTGCAAAGCTATTTCAATCGGCTTTTCGTAGTTCCCAAAAATTTGATGGTTGTGCCTCTTGACGATCTCCGCTAATTCTCCAAAGCCCTCATTTCTAAGAATTTCTTCAGCAACGATCCCATGCTTGCTCATGTCTCCTCCGCAGATCTCGTAATCTATGTCGTGCAAAATTCCAACCTTCCAGTAAAGTTCCTCGTTCTCGCCCAACTCCCTTGCAACTTCTCTCATTATGGAAGCCGTTGCTATGCAGTGCTTTATCAGCGATTCATCCCTTACATACTTCTTGAGAACTTCGAGCTCATGCATGAAAGTTCTCTGAATTAAAATCTTTATAACTCGGCAACTTCTTCACATCATGAAGGCAATAGAAGTGTTCATCAGTGGCGTAGTTCAGGGCGTAGGGTTCAGATACTTTACATTAAAAGCCGCGAGGGAGCTTGGAATAAAGGGTTATGTCAAAAATCTGCCAGATGGAAGGGTTTACATTTACGCGGTTGGAGAAGAAGAAATTCTGGAGAAGTTCCTTGAAAGAGTAAAAATAGGTCCTCCGCTTGCAGTTGTAAAAGACGTGATCGTAAAGGATGCAAAGATTATGGAGTTCGAGAGATTTGAGGTGAGAAGGTAATGCTTGCAAAGCGTATAATACCATGTCTCGATGTCACCTTCAGGAATGGAAAAGCGGCGGTTGTTAAGGGAATCGAATTCGTTAACCTTCGCTATGCTGGAGATCCAGTGGAACTTGCTAGAAGATACAACGAAGAGGGGGCAGATGAAATAGTTTTCCTGGACATAACTGCATCACCAGAGGGAAGGAGAACTATGGTTGACGTAATAGAGAGAACAGCAGAAGAAGTCTTCATACCCCTCACAGTAGGTGGAGGGATAAGGAGCGTCGAAGACATAGAAAGGCTTCTTTCTGCTGGAGCAGATAAGGTTTCGATAAATACTAGCGCTGTGAAGGAGCCGGAATTCGTTAAAAGAGCTGCGGAAATCTTTGGAAGTCAGTGCATAGTTGTTGCAATAGACTGCAAGCGGAACTTTGACCTTAACAAGGGACAGTTCATATTAGAGCTCGAAGATGGAAGAAAAGCTTGGTATGAGGTCTACATTTACGGCGGAAGAAAAGCGACTGGAATCGATGCAGTTGCTTGGGCTAAAAAAGTTGAAGAACTTGGAGCTGGGGAAATTCTTCTGACATCCATGGACAGAGATGGAACAAGAGACGGCTACGATATTCCGATAACTAGAAAGATAAGCGAGGAGCTGAGCATTCCAGTGATAGCCTCTGGAGGGGCTGGAAGGCTTGAACACTTCTATGAAGGCTTTGTGTATGGAAAAGCTGACGCATGTCTGGCTGCAGGCATTTTTCATTACGGAGAGATAGGAATAGAAGAAGTAAAGAGATACCTGAGCGAGAGAGGAGTGAAGGTCAGATGGAGATAAGCGAATTCCAGAAAATGATTGCAGAAATTTACCTTCAGAGAGATAGACAAAGGGGGATTGAAAAAACGATGCTCTGGATAGTTGAAGAAGTCGGAGAACTGGCAGAAGCTGTTAGAAAGGGAAAAAACATTGGTGAGGAAATAGCAGATGTAATAGCCTGGGTCGTGAGTCTGGCGAACTTGTGCGGAATCGATGTTGAAAGGGAAATATTTAAAAAATATCCCATGTTTTGCAGGAAATGTGGAGGAAAGCCGTGCAAGTGTGATGAATATGAAATTTCTGATTCCGACTCAAGATGACATCGCAAAGGGCTTGACAACTGACAAATACTTCATCTGGACGGAAAAAGTTCTGAAAGCGAAGAACGTTAATCCAAGGGTAGTTATGGAAGTGACAACCTCAGAATGGGGCATCTTTGCTGGACTGGAAGATGTCTTAAACCTCTTAGAAGGCTTGCCAGTAGACGTTTACGCAATGCCAGAAGGATCCCTTTTCTTCCCACACGAGCCTGTTCTAACAGTGGTTGGAAATTACCTCGACTTTGCAAGATTTGAAACAGCAATCTTAGGCTTTCTTTGTCATGCAAGCGGAATAGCCAAGCAGAGCTTTAAATTCAAGCTTGCTTGTGGCGATAAAAAGATTTATTCTTTTGGAACTAGAAGAGCACATCCGGCTATTTCTGCAATGATAGAGAGATCCGCACTTATAGGAGGTGTAGATGGCGTTAGCAACTTCATAGCAGAGAAATACCTCGGAGTTGAAAGCATTGGAACGATGCCGCATGCGTTGATAATAAGCTTCGGCGATCAGATTTCGGCCTGGAAAGCCTTCGACGAAGTCGTAGATGAGAGAGTTCCAAGAACTCTGCTCATAGATACCTACTTCGATGAAAAGACGGAAGCGATACTGGCAGCTGAAAATTTAAGCAGAATTGATGCAGTTCGCTTGGATACGCCTTCATCGAGAAGAGGAAATTTCAGAAAGATAATAGAAGAGGTAAAATGGGAGCTGAAGATAAGGGGAAAGGATAAAGTCAGGATATTTTTAAGCGGCGGAATTAGGCTTGAAGATGTTATAAAGCTCAGAGACATAGCCGATGCATTCGGTGTAGGAACTGCGATAAGCGCCGCAAAGCCAATTGACTTTGCAATGGACATAGTAGAAAAGGATGGAAAGTTCTGCGCAAAAAGAGGGAAGAAGAGCGGAATGAAGCAAGTCTATAGAGACTGGAACAAGCTGGAAGATGAAATCAGGCTTTTCAGCGATGAAAAGCCAGAAGGAAAAGAACCAATGCTCAAAAAGTTCATGGAAAATGGAAAGATTTTGATAAAAACAGATTTTAGAAGTGCCAGAGAACTGGCTTTGAAACAGATGGAAATCATAAGAAAACTGGGAAGAGAAGAGGAATTTCTAGCGTCCGAGTGAGATGTATATCCTCCAGAGTCTGTCCTCAATTTCCCCATTTTTGACTTTCACTGACTTGTAAGATTTCCTGATCTTCTCCCTCAGCTTCTCTTCTTCATAATCGGCGAATATCTTCACCATCTTTTCCTGTATTTGCAGGTATTTCTCAATGTAGCCCGGAACCCTTTCAACGATCTTCCTTTCCTCTATGAATCTCGTGTATATGTTGCCCTTCACGAATTCTTCATCGTCAACGATTGCCATGTGCAGTGGAATGTTGGAAGTTATTCCGGTTATTATGTATTCAGAAAGGGCTCTTCTAGCTCTTGAAATGACTTCTTCTCTGCTTCTTCCAAATACTGTCAGCTTAGATATCATTGGATCATACTCCTCCGGGATCACGCAGCCTATGTGAACTGCACTGTCCACTCTTACACCCATTCCTCCCGGGCTTCTGTAGAACTCTATCCTTCCACTCGAAGGCAGAAAGCTTATTGGATCTTCTGCATAAATTCTGAACTCCATCGCGTGTCCCCTAGGATTCACATCCTCTTGTCCGAACTCGAGATCCTCACCGTAGGCTATCTTTATCTGCTCTTTCACAATGTCTATTCCAGTAACGATTTCAGTTATCGTGTGCTCAACCTGAATCCTAGCGTTTATTTCCAAAAAGTAGAACTTTCCGTTTTCGTATAAGAATTCGAAAGTTCCGGCATTCTTATAACCCAAGCTCCTCGCACCCTTAACAGCAGTTTTTCCAATTTCTTCTCTCAGCTCTTCATTTAAAGCCGGAGAGGGCGTTTCTTCGATCAGCTTCTGATTTCTCCTCTGTATGCTACATTCTCTTTCACCAAGGTATACGAAATTTTTTCCATCGCTCAATATCTGAACCTCTATATGCCTTGGCCTAACCAGCCATTTTTCCATGTAAACCGTTGGATCCTTGAAGAACCTCTCTCCAAAGTTCCTGGCTTTTAGAAAAGCCGACTCTATTTCCTCTTCGCTCTTTGCAATCGAAATCCCTATTCCCCCTCCACCACCTGAAGCCTTAATAGCTACGGGATATCCAATCTTTTCAGCCCACTTGTAAGCATCTTCGACGCTTTTTAAAGCTGGAGAACCCGGAATTACTGGAACTCCTGCAGAGATCATCATTTCTCTCGATTCCACTTTGGAACCAGATATTCTAAGAACCTTCGAAGAAGGGCCGATAAACGTTATTCCCTCTTCTTCACATCTTTCGGCGAATTCAGCATTTTCGGAAAGAAAGCCATAGCCAGGATGGATTGCTTCAGCTTCGCATTTCTTAGCTATGTTTATTATCGCATCTATGTTCAGATAGCTTTCCTTTGGATGGGCTTTTCCAACGTAATAGGCTTCATCCGCATAAAATCTATGCAGTGCTCTCTCGTCTGCTGAGCTGTAAATAGCTACACTCTTTATTCCAAGTTCTCTGCACGCTCTCATCACCCTTATTGCTATTTCCCCTCTGTTTGCGACCAATACTTTTCTAAACATCTCTTTTACCTCGAACATGAGTTTTTAAGCTTTTTGTACTTAGAGAGAAGATCTGAATACAGAAATCAAAGAATTTCGGCTTTAGAAATACGTATTTTCTTCGTATACTAAAATTTTATAACTAAAATTTATTATATTTTGTTGCCGAAAAAGATTTAGCCAACAAGTCGTTTCTAAGCTGATGAGACTTGTTAGAATATTCGACACAACGCTCAGAGATGGGGAACAGATGCCCGGTGTTTCACTCACGCCACTTTACAAGGTTCAGATAGCAAAAGCTCTCGACAGACTTGGTGTTGATGTCATCGAAGCGGGTTTTCCCGCTTCATCAAAAGGAGAACTCGAATCCGTAAAGGAGATTTCATCCCTATCCCTTAACGCTGATGTATGTGGACTTGCAAGGATAGTAAAAGATGACATAGATGCTGCCATAAAAGCCGATGTCGACATGGTTCATATCTTCACGCCCACTTCCAGAATACAGATAGAGCACACGCTAAAGCTCAGCTACGACGAAATAGTGGCGAGATCTGTCGAATGCGTAGAATACATAAAGTCCCACGGCCTTAAATGCATGTTTTCTGCAATGGATGCTACTAGAAGCGAATTTGAGTTCCTTAGAAGGATATACAAGGCCGTGGAAGAAGCCGGAGCAGATGCAATAAACATACCAGACACCGTTGGCGTTGCAACGCCATTCAAGTTTTACGAACTCGTTAAAAAGATAAGAGAAGAAATAAAGATCACCCTAGACGTTCACTGCCATAACGACTTTGGACTAGCAGTTGCGAACAGCTATGCTGCAGTATTGGCTGGAGCAGATGAAGTTCAGGTTACGGTTAATGGAATAGGAGAAAGAGCCGGAAATGCGAGTCTTGAACAGGTTGTAATGATACTGCACTCAATCGAAGGAATAAAGACAAATATAAAGACTGAGCTTCTCTACGATACCTCAAAGCTTGTTGAAAGGCTCACAGGAGTTAAAATGCCGCCCAATACGCCAATAGTCGGAGAGAATGCCTTCAGTCATGAAAGCGGAATACACGCTCATGGCGTTCTTAAAGAGGCTTCTACTTTCGAGCCGGGAATCCTGAAACCGGAGATGGTTGGACACAGAAGAAGAATCGTAATAGGAAAGCATGCTGGAAGATATCAGATAAAGAAGATGCTCGAAGATGCTGGCTACAGTGTTAGCGAAGAAGCTCTGAACAAGATATTCGAAAAAGTGAAAGAAATGGGGGACAAGGGAAAGAAAGTGACAGATAGGGATCTTTTCACGATAGCAGAAATCGTGCTTGGAGAAACAACTGAAGAAAAGGCTATAGAAGTTGATGAGATAACAGTGATAACCGGAAACAAGATAACGCCGACTGCAGTCGTCAACGCAAGGGTTTTCGGAGAAAAGAAGGTTGCTTCAGCAATAGGCGTTGGCCCAGTGGATGCCTCGCTGAAAGCAGTTTTGCAGCTTTCTGGAGGAAAAATGCAGATAAGGGAGTTCAGACTAGATGCAATAACCGGGGGAAGCGATGCGATTGCAGAAGTTTACATAACAGTCGAGGACGAGAATGGAAAAATTTTCACATCTAGAGGAGCTTCCCAAGATATAGTAATGGCATCATTCGAGGCGGTAATAAAGGCTGTAAACTTTCTGCTTACGAGGGGTAAAAAATGAAGTTCACGAAAATGCACGGGAATGGGAACGACTTCATTTTAATAGACGAGTTCAAATCAATCATGGTTCCGGAAGAAAAGAAGTCAGAATTTGCCAAATGGATATGCAACAGGAACTTCGCAGTTGGAGCAGATGGAGTTATATTCTTGCAAAGTTCAAAAGTCGCTGATGCTAGGTTCAGATTCTTCAATCCAGATGGAAGCGAGGCGAAGATGTGCGGAAATGGAATAAGATGCTTCTCTAGATTTTTAGTTGAAAAAGGCTATGCTAGGCTTGGAAAGATAAAAGTGGAAACGCTTGCCGGAATAAAGGAGCTTGAAGTTAACTTCGACGGAAACTGGTGGATAAAGGTGGACATGGGTAAGCCAGAATTCGAAGCTTCAAAGATTCCTGCAAAAAGAGAAGTCTGGGGGCTAGATTTTGAATTTGAGGGAAAAATATACAAACTTTATGCCGTAAATACAGGGGTTCCGCATGTCGTAATCTTTGTCGAGGACTTGAACCTTGACATAATTCCGATAGCGAGAAAGATCAGATACTGGGAAATATTTCCAGAGGGGACGAACGTTAACTTTGCACTCTTTGACGGAAAAAGATTCTACGTAAGAACCTACGAAAGAGGAGTGGAAAACGAAACCCTGAGCTGTGGAACTGGAAGCGTTGCAGTTGTTGCAGTGGCGAAAAAGCTTGGAATGGCTGAAAAAGCGGAAGTTTTTACAAAGGGTGGCGTTCTAAAAGTAGAGATTGGAGAAAGAGCCTTTATGACTGGCTCAGCCACAAGGGTTTTCGATGGTGAGCTCAGCGATGAAGTTCGAAAATCGTTTGGTATTATCGGCAATGGCAGGAATTAACAATGCGGAATTTTGCAAAAAGCACAAAGCTGCTCTTGTAATCTTGGGAGGATTCAATGCAGATAAAATTGCAAATGAGGCTGGAAAAAAGGCGATTGAAAGAGGAAGGAAGGAGTTCGTGTTTGAAGACCCAATCGAAGGTATTGAAAGGGAAATAAGGAGCATTAGCGGAAGAAAATTTGCTGTAAACGTGAGATCTTCAAGCCTTGAAGGATACTTAGAAGTTGCAAGGCTTGTGGAAAGCTATGGAGGAATAATAGAAATAAATGCGCACTGCAGACAGCCAGAATTCATATCTGCAAAGTGCGGGGAATGGCTACTCTTCAATTTCGAAGAACTGCTGAAAATAGTGAGGAAGACTTCCGATATTGCAATAACGGCTGTGAAAATAAGAGGAGGGCACAAGCTTGACTACAGGGCAATTTGCAAGAAGCTATTCGATAGCGGATGTAAAATAGTGCACATAGACGCAATGGCCAGCAATGGCTGCGATCTGGAATTGATCGAAAGGGTTTCAGATCTTGGCTTCGTGATAGGAAACAACTCCTTCGTCGACATAGCTTCTGGAGAGAGAATAATAAAAACAGGTGCTAAGATGGTTTCAGCGGCAAGAGCTGTGCTAAAAGACGATAAATTCTTCGAGAAGATGCTGAAGAGCGAAATTCTATCGCAACCAGTTTCTCTCGAATAGATCGAAAGTTTTTTCAACCTTTTCATAGTCGATCTTAAGCAAGATATCCCAGCCAATTGGGGGAGGGGGCGCGGAAGTGAGGTTGCAGGATCATATACTTGTCCCAAAACATGAAATTTTGGGGGAGAAAGAAGTAGAAGAACTTTTGAAGTTTTTGGGAGTAAGCAAAGAGCAGTTGCCAAAGATAAAGGCTTCAGATCCGATAGTAAAAGAAATAGGTGCCAAACCCGGAGATGTGATAAAAATCACCAGAAAGAGTTTAACAGCAGGCGTTAGCATTTATTACAGGCTTGTTGTCGAATAAGGTGGTTGTATGCTGAACACTCGTGTTCTTGCAAGACATTATTTTACTCACAGCAGACTTGTAAAGCACCAGATAGATTCGTTCAACAGGTTCATTGACGAAGGGCTTCAGAAAGTAATAGATGAGCACAAGATAATCGAACTCGAAATTCCCAACACTTACATCGAACTTGGAAGAATAAAAGTTGGATATCCCGTTGTAAAAGAAGCCGATGGGCCCCAGACACCTTTGCTTCCAAGCCATGCAAGGCTCAGGAATCTGAACTATGCTGCGCCAATATATTTAGAAGCGACTGTCTACGATGAGAAGAAACCTCTTGAGAAAGAAATTGTCGAGATAGGAATGCTGCCCGTAATGGTAAAATCCAAAGTTTGCAACCTAAGTCCTGAAAGAATAGACAAGGTTCTTGAGTTCATTTACAAGAAAAAATTTGATTCCCTGAGCTACGAGGAGAAGCTTTACTTAGCGGGCGAAGATCCCGTCGATCCGGGAGGATATTTCATAATAAACGGAACGGAAAGGGCAATAGTGACCCTTGAGGATCTGGCTCCAAATAAGATATTGCTTGAAAGGGAAGAAAAATACGGAGAGATCGTTGAGGTTGCGAAATGCTTCAGCCAGAGAGCTGGCTATAGGGCATTGATAGTTGTTGAGAGAACAAAGGGCAATATCCTTGAAGTCACATTCCCGCAGCTTCCAAAGCCAATAAAGTTCGTGATCCTAATGAGAGCTCTTGGGGTTGAAAGCGATCAGGACATCGTTGAAATGGTGAGCATTAATCCCCAGATAATGAGATACATGCTTCAGAACATAGAAGATCCGGACGTTTCAGACATTCAAACAAGGGAAGATGCGATCGAATACATAGGAAAGAGGGTTGCTCCGGGACAAAGCAGAGAATACAGGATGCAAAGGGCAGAGCAGGTTCTGGATCAATACTTCCTGCCGCATCTGGGAATTGAAAAGGAGGCAAGAAAGGCAAAAGCCTTCTTCCTGGCAAGAATGGCTGAGCTGATCTTCGAGCTACATCTCGGGCTTAGGAAGGAAGACGACAAGGACCACTATGCGAACAAGAGGCTGAGACTTGCAGGGGATCTGATGGAAGAAATCTTCAGAGTGGCTTTTCTGAGGCTTATAAAGGATGTCAAATACCAGCTCGAAAGGGCAAAGATGAGGGGCAGAAGCATGAAGCTTTCCACAGCAGTCAGAAGCGATGTTCTGACAGACAGAATAATGCATCCAATGGCAACTGGAAACTGGGTAGGCGGAAGAACTGGAATTTCCCAGCTGATAGACAGGCACAACTTCATGTCCCTGATATCACATCTCAGAAGAGTTGTTTCCCCGCTTTCTAGATCCCAGCCGCACTTCGAAGCAAGAGATCTACATGCAACACACTGGGGAAGAATCTGTCCCTCTGAAACTCCAGAAGGTCCAAACTGCGGGCTTGTGAAAAACTACGCACAATACGCCGAAGTTAGCGTTGGTGTTGATGAAAAAGAAATAATTTCCCTGCTTCCAAAGCTCGGCGTTGAAATGCTGAGGGGTTGATATGAGGAAGTGCAGGGTTTACGTAAACGGAGCGCTGGTAGGATTTTGCGATGATGGAAAAAAATTGGCTGAAGAGATAAGGGAGCTGAGAAGAAAGGGAAAGATTTCAAATCAAGTTAATGTTGCATACTTTGCAGATTCAAACGAAGTAAGGATAAACACAGATCCAGGAAGGGCGAGAAGACCTTTGATAGTCGTAAAGAATGGAAAACCCTTGCTGACGGAGAAGCACATAAAGAAACTTGAGAGTGGCGAAATAACTTTCGAAGATCTCGTGAAGCAGGGATTAATAGAATATCTAGATGCAGAAGAAGAGGAAAATGCTCTTGTCGCAGTTTACGAGCACGAGCTAACTCCTGAGCATACGCATCTTGAACTAGATCCAAGTCTGATCGTTGGCATATGCGCGGGAAGCATACCTTACGCTGAGCACAACGCTTCTCCGAGAAACACGATGGGTGCTGCGATGATAAAGCAAGGTCTTGGAATTCCCTACATAAACTTGGACTGGAGAACAGATACAAGAGGACATCTATTGCTCTACACACAAATCCCAATAGTTACAACTGACACGCAGATAAAGATGCGCTACGATGACAGACCTTCAGGACAGAACTTTGTTGTAGCCGTTCTGAGCTACGAGGGCTACAACATAGAAGATGCGATAATACTGAACAAGGGGAGCGTCGACAGAGGACTTGGCAGATCTTTCTTCTTCAGAACATACGAAGCAGAAGAAATGAGATATCCGGGTGGTCAGGAAGACAAGTTTGAAATTCCCGGGGCAGACATTTCTGGCTTTAGGGGCTCAGAAGCCTATGCTCATCTTGACGAAGACGGATTAGTCCATCCGGAAACAGAAGTTGGGCCAGATGACGTTCTCATTGGAAGAAGCTCTCCTCCTAGATTTTTAGAAGAACCAGAACTTGGAATTTCGCCTCAGAAGAGAAGAGAGACATCCATAACGATGAGAAGCAATGAAAAGGGAGTTGTGGATGCTGTATTCTTAGTTCAATCAGAAAATGGTCTGAAGCTTGCAAAGGTAAGGGTTAGAGATCTGAGAATTCCCGAGCTGGGAGACAAATTTGCCTCAAGACATGGACAAAAAGGGGTTGTTGGCTTAATAGTGCCAGAAGAGGACATGCCTTTCACAGAATCTGGAATAATCCCTGACATGATCCTGAATCCGCATGCCATTCCCTCTAGAATGACAGTTGGACATGTCTTAGAAATGATAGCTGGAAAAGTTGGAGCTCTAGAAGCTAGAAGAGTAGATGGAACGATATTCCACGGAGAAAAA
>Ga0065719_106716_pt1 | contig 14985 bp, 26 predicted proteins | sample GBSCel85sediment_FD_59106 | JGI IMG/M metagenome (GOLD analysis project Ga0065719, IMG submission 59106) | Hot spring sediment microbial communities from Great Boiling Spring, Nevada - Cellulolytic enrichment CS 85C v3 (version 3) | ecosystem: Environmental > Aquatic > Thermal springs > Hot... | reverse complement strand
GATAGGGAGGATATTAAAATTGTTTTGCAAAATATCGATATGTCTTTTGGAAAATTAGAAAAATATAGCTATTTAGAGAAGATCCCTATTTATATTTTTGTAAATAATAGCTTAATTAAAGATTATATGATAATATACATAAAATGAGAGGATGGATATTATTATTTGAAGTAGCTTTATCTATAATTATTTTGATAACATTTTATTTTTATTTAATAAATCAAAATTTTTACAAAGAAAAAAATATTTTTATAGATGAAGAAGAATTTAGATATTTAGATTTTAGTTGTAATAATAGTTATATTTATTATATTACTAATTTTACTGAAAAAGTTTTTTGCTATAAAGGAAATAAATTATCAGAAATTCCAGATAATGTAACTAAAATATTTGAATACTTTTATGCTGGTAAAGAAAAATACGAACCTTTTCTAATTATTTTATACAAATGAAAAGCCAGTTTTTTATTATAGCATCAATAATTATTATAACATTAATATTTTTTATAAACCCCTCACCATTTAAAAAAGATGAATTAATTAGCAGATCAAATAATTTTGAAAAAGAAATTAATTATATAGCAAAGAATTTTGACAGATATTATATTGGAGATTATGTAAACAAATATATACAATATTTACAAACTTTAGGTTATGAAACAGAATATATTTGTGTATCTAATGTAAATATTTCATTACCAGAATGTTCAGGAAATTCTATAAATTGTTGTATTTATAATATAAGTAAAATTATAAAAATAGAAAATTTTTCTTATTGTAAAAAAGATATTATTTTATATCCTAACAAAAATTGGACATGTTTTTGCTATAAGATTTCCAAGGATGACGTATATACAATTAATTTCTTTTGTGTTTAACATCTAGTTATATTTAAAATATTTATACTTTTGTTCATAAGAATACAAATCTCTCCTTGTCCATTAAAATTACCAACAAATGGTTTTGTTTGAACTGAAATATTATATAAATATAAATTATTTTTTTCCTCTATAGAAATGTTTACAAGCTCTGTAGTTTTATTGTATAAATATCTTGAGTAAAATAAAGCATAAATCATTCCATTATCAAAATATATTACAGAATTTTTAGGTAAAACTATAGTTATTTTTTCAATACATTCATAACAAGAATATACATTTTCTATAGAGTATTCAAGATTTAATAAGGTATTTATTATTTGTTCTATTATTAATTTTGTTTTATTAGCTTCAACATGTTCAGAGGCAGCATAAAGAGTTATAGAAATAGCAGCTAAAATAAAAGAAATATACATTAGGAATTCTACCCATATGGAAACACTTCTCATAAAAATTATTTTGTTAATTGTTTAATATATTCAGTCATAGAAGGTATGTCTTTTCTTAACTCATTATATATTTCTGTTGCTATTTTATCTATCAAACTTCTTCCTTTATCAGTAACCACTCTACCTTTTCTTTTTCCTTCTAATTCTTTTTTAACTAAACCCGCTTCTTCCAATTGTTGTAATATTGTTCTAATTATTTTACTATATCCTTTTCTAAACCTTCCAGGTTCCATGCCTCTTTTCCTAATACCTCCATATTTTGTTCTTAATCTAGAAACACCAATAGGACCATGTAAATATACTTGTCTTAAAATAGAAGCAGCTCTATAATACCACCATCCAGGTCCTCCATTATAATCTTTGTCTGGTGGAAAATCTGGGGGTCTTTCATTATTTGGTCTGGTTTTTACAAAATAAGCCCATTTTGGTGGTTTTATTTTATCATTATATTCTTCAAAAAGAACTTTAGCTAACTTTTCAACCAATAGCTGTCCTGGAATATCATAAGCAGTTGGCATAAATCTTTCTCTATATAAATATTTAAAAATAGTAACATTAGTTTTTTATAATGCCATCTCATACTAAAAAATTAGGACCTGCTGCAAGATTTGGGCCTAGATATGGTAGAAAAATAAGAGACAAAGTTGCTAGTATAGAAAGTCAATATAAGAATAAAAGATTAAAATGTCCATTTTGCAATTATGAATCTTTAGATAGAATAGCATATGGCATTTGGAAATGCGAAAAATGCGGAAAAACTTTTGCTGGTAAAGCCTATTCACCATGGTAGAATATCTTTGTATTTATTGTAAAAGAAAAATACCGTATGAAGTAATAAAGAAAAAAGTAAAATGTCCTTATTGTGGTGGTAAGATATTAGTAAAAACAAGACCAAATATAATTAAATATGTTAAGGCTAGATGATTATAAAAATTCTTGGTCTAGATAAAGATTTTTTGGAATCTGCTAAATTCTTAGAAAAAAAAGAAAATATAGAAATAAAGAAATATATTTTAATAAAGGGGAAGGAAATATCAAAATTGCGTGCTAATTTGAATTTGATACTTAGATGTTTAAAAATGTATGAGGATATAAAGAAATGGTTAGAGAAATAAAATTCTGTTTATATTGCGGTAGTAATAATGTAGAATTTAAAGAAACTTATTATGATTTACCTATTGTAGGCAAAGCACTTCTTTATTCTATATTTTGCAATAACTGTGGTTTTAAAAAATCAGATATAATTCTTTTAGAAGTAAAAGAACCCGTTAGATATAGATTTGTTATAGAAAATAAAAGTGATTTGTATACAAAAATTGTAAGATCTAATACAGGAAAAATAATTTTTGAGGAAGTTGGAATAGAAATAAATCCAGGTATTGCTGCGGAAATTTTTATAACTAATTTGGAAGGTTTAATATTAAAAGTTTTAGATATTTTAGATATGGCTAGAAGATTTAAATTAGAAGAAGAAGATTTGGAAGCTGTTAAAAATGCGAATCAGATAAAACAATATTTATTAGATGTTTTAAATGGAAAGAAAAAATTAACAATAATTTTAGAAGATATTTTTGGAAATTCTGCTATTTTGAGCGAAAAAGCACAAAGAGAAAGTATATAATTATATTTTTTCTTCCTCAGTTTTCTTTCTATATATTCTTGCAAAACTTGGGGTTGCTATAATCCATTCGTTTCCTACCGCAACTATATCACCACCAATAGCTTCTACTACGCTTTTTATTCTATTTATAGCCCTTTTAAATTCTGTTATATCTTTATTTTCTCTCAAATATCTTATATCAACAAATACTATTGTATTTCCTTCTCTTAATGTATCAACAACAGCCTTTACATCTGAAAAGTCTCTTAGTACAAATACTCTAACATAAATCTTTGCTTCTTCTGGTTTTTGCATTGATATGACTTCTATATAGCCTTCTTCTTTTTTTTCTTTTCTATCCTTAAACAATGAAAAGATGGGTATCATATATAAAAATAAGTATACTCCTATATAAAATATTTTTGGTAGTCTATTTAGAAGACTTTAATAAATTTTCTAATTCTGCTTGTAGTTTTTCTAATTTATCTTTTAATTTTTCCTCTTGTTTCTCTAATGATTGTAATCTTATTTCTAATATTTCTTTTTTTTCTTTCAACTCATTTATCAGGGATTCTTTATCTCTTTGTATCATGACATTTCCTACTAATTTATAAATAGTTTTTTCATTTTCAATTTTTGATAATTCATTTAAAGCGTTTTCTATTTCATCATATTGTTGTTTTAATTTCTGTTTTTGAATTAATATAGCATAATATGTTTGTCTAAGAGCTTCAAATTGTTCTATTTTTTTATTTATTTCTTCTTGAGATACCATTATTTATTATAATTCTAAACATTTAAATAATTTTTATTTGTGCATCCAAATGAAATAATCCTTTTCTTTTTTTAGAAAACAATATCTTATAGCATGTATTACTTCTCCCTCTTTTACATTTTCCAAATATTTCTCTCCTAATGCTTTTATTTTTTCATTAGGTTTCCATATAATTATTTCTTTTTCATATCCAAAAGGAACCCATTGAACTATTTTTGCCCCTATTTTTTTAGCAGTTTCTATTTTATCATCTATATACAAAGCTTTTATAGTATTATTCTTATATTCAATTATTTCTATGTTAAATCCTTCCATTAATCGTAAATATTTATTTTTAGCATCTTCTTTTTCTATATATACTATATTTGTTTCTAATATATATTCTCTTTGTCCTAATTCTGGATTTTCTGGATGATTTTTCAAAATAATTTTTTTAGGAACTTCAAGGTTTTCTATAATTACTTCTACAGGATTTTCTATTATAAAATATCTCTTAGCTATCTTATCATATATTTCTCTATTATAACTGAATATTTTTTCCCAATTAATTTCAGTATCAACTATACTTGGTCCTAATTCTATTATATATTTTTTTATAGCTTTTGGATGAATACCCCTTCTTCTTAATCCCATTAAAGTAGGTAAAAACGGATCATCCCAACCAGTAATTTTTCCTCCTTCAATCAATTTTCTTATTTCTGATTTATGAAAAGGCACATCTTTTATTATTATAGCACCATAGTTAATTACTGTCGGAAACTCCCAATTAAAATAATCAAAAATGTATTTTTGCTTTATTGTATTTACTTCATGTTCTTTCATCCTAAATATATGTGTTACCCCCATTAAATGATCATCAATTGATACAGAAAAATTATAAGTCGGCCAAACCCAAAATTTTTCAGCATAGTTTTTTCCATATTTATATTCTAACCAGGGATGTGGGTTTTTTTCAGGATTAATAATTCTAAATGCAATCCAATCCCTTACAGAAGGATTGGGATGTTTTATATCCGTTTTTATTCTTAAAACAGCTTCTTCTTCATCGTATTCCCCATTTATCATTTTTTCCCATTCTTCTAAATGCCATTCAATTGGCTTTTCCCTATATTCAGTAGGTTTTCCCAATGCACGATATTTTCTTATTATATCTGGTGGAGAAAGATCAACATATGCTTTCCTTATCTCAATTAGTTTTTTAGCATATTCATAATATATATCTAATCTTTCTGATTGTATATAAAATTCATCTGGTTTATCTTCAGTTAACCATTTAACATCTTCATATATTCTTTCATAAGCATCTAATATAGGTCTTTTTATTTTTGGATCAGTGTCTTCTAATCTTAAAATAAATTTTCCGTTATACATTCTTGCATATAAATAACTTAAAAGTAATCCTTTTGCATGTCCTATATGCAAATATCCATTGGGATTTGGTGCAAATCTTGTTACTACAGTATCTTTAACATTAACCAGTTCTGGTAATCCTTCTCTTTGTTCTTTTTTTCTTTCTAACATCTCTGGAAATTCTTTTTCTAAAATTGCTAAAGCTTCTTCTTTAGACAATTTTTCCACTTCTTTTACTATTTCTTTTATTTCTGGAATTATTTCTTTTATTTTTTGTTTTATTTCAGGTAACTCCGCTACAACTTTAGATACAATTGAATTTAGATCTAGTTTATCATATTTTATCCTATTATATAAAACCCATTTTTTTACAATAGTTTTAAAATCCATTTTAAAATACTTTTATGGCCCAAATACCTTTTTTAATTCCTTTTTTATTTGATATTTCAGATTTTTCCTCATCAATAATTATTAAAAAACCAGCATAATCTTCTGATAAATCATTCGATCCACAATATGAACATTTTGTTGCATTAGTATCTAATATTGCCTTACAATTTCTACAAACCTTTCTTGTTAATTTTCCCTTTCTTGGCATTTTATTTTTTCTTTTCTTCTAACCATTCAAGTTTCCCTAAGCCTGGTTGTTTCATTGTTAAAGCCACTTTTATAGTTGTTATATCTTTATAACTTATAGATACTATTCTAGCTTTTACAACATCTTTTAACTTCAAAACTTTCTTTGTAGTTTTTCCTATTAATGCCTCTCTTCCAGATACTGTTACTTGATCATCCATTATTTGTGAAATATGTGCTAAACCATCTAATGGTCCAATGTTTACAAAAGCCCCAAAATCTGCAATATTATTAACAACACCGTATACTAAGCTATTTAATTCTGGTCTATAAACAATAGCTCTAAATTTAACATTATAATATATTCCACCATCTTCCGGAACTATTTTTCCTTCTCCTATTTCATCTACATCTTTTATTGTAACTATTATTCCCAAATCTTTTCTAACTATACCTATATAAGAAGATCTAAGTATATTATAAATTGTTTCTTTTTTATCCTTTCTAATCATATTCGGAGGAACCCTTATTATATCTTCTGCTGTAACTTCATAAAACATACAGAATATTGTTATAGTAAATTTTATAAAATAACTATTCTAAACCTATTTTACTTTAAATTTTAATTAAAAAACAATGTTAAGGCAAAAATTGCTAAGGTTTTATAATGGAAATAAAAATGTCCTTGAAGATATGATAAAAGTTTCTCAAAACAGAGAGGTTGGATATATTTTGGAAAATGGAAATTTTGGTAAAAGACCATATATTTTAGAAAACGAATCAGATATTATTAATTTAATAAAAAATAATAATGCTATTTCTTTTCATGTATCTATGGAAAGATGGTACAATCCTTTAAATTTATCTACAAAACTGAAAAAGAAGGAATTAAATGAACTAAGATTAGGATGGGACTTTGTTATAGATTTGGATTCAAAGAATTTTGATATAGCAAAATACACGTCTTTCTTAATATTAGATTTTTTAAAAAAATATTCTATTGAACCAGTTTATATTAAATATTCTGGTGGTAAAGGTTTTCATATTGTAGTACCATGGGAATTATTTCCGGAAAAAATAGAAATTGAAAAAAAAGAAGAGCTTGTTGAAGAAGAAACAAGAAAGTTATTTCCAGAGCTAGCTAGAACTATGGCTTCTTATATTGCTAGTAAAATAGAAAATAAGTTAGGAAAATATATAGAAATGAATTGGGATATTAAAGAAATAATAAAAGAACATAATTTAAATATATTAGAAGAACAGTTTTCTCCCTTTCATATTGTAGAAATAGATACAATTTTAATATCTTCCAGACATTTATTTAGATTAGTTTATTCTATAAATGAAAAAACTGGTAAATTATCTATTCCTTTATATCCAAAAGATGTATTAGATTTTGATCCAGAATATGCTTCTATAGATAATTATGAATACGAAGGAATACCATTTTTAACAGAGGAAATTGAAAAAGAAAATAAAATGGAAAATTTAATTTATGATGCTATAAAATGGGAGACATTAAATAAAATAGAAAAAGAAAAATTGGAATCAATAACAAAATATGTTAAATCTGAAGAAAAGTTAGAAGAAGAATTAGAAAAAGAAATAAAGAAAACTAAAGTTAAATTTAAAGGAAAAGTACCAGAAGAATATTTTCCACCTTGTATAAAAAATATATTAAAAGGGGTTGAGGATGGAAGAAAAAGGTCGGTATTTATTTTAATAAATTTCTTAATTAATTTAGGATGGTCTTGGGAAGAAATTGAAAAAAAATTAAATGAATGGAACGAAAACAACCCAGATCCTTTAAGAGATAGATACATAGAATATCAATTAGAATGGCATAAAGAAAGATATAAAAAAGGATTAAAATATTTGCCACCAAATTGTGCAAACGAGATTTATTATAAAGATATAGGTGTTTGTGAACCAGATGAAATATGCAAAATGATAAAAAATCCACTATCTTATCCTTTAAAGAAATTAAAAACAGAAAAGAAATAAAATCAGCTTTTTGGTCCTTCTTCATTTTCTGCTTTTTCGTCCTTCATCATTAATATTTTTGTTTTTACAAAATTTATAAATATAATAATTATTCTATGTCCCCAAATTTTCCTTTTAATGGAACAAATATAACATCTATTATTTCCTGTTTTTCCAATTTATCTTTTTTCTTTATAATCTTTGTTAATTTTTGACCCCAAACAGGACCTACGGGTGCTACTATTATTCCATTTTCCTTTAATTGCCATAACCAGGGATTTGGTATTTTATAACATCCGGCATGTGATATTATTCTATCATAAGGAGCTTCTTTAGGATATCCCAAAGATCCATCACCAAGAACTATCTTTATATTATTTGGAATTATCTTTTTTTCAATCAATTCTTTTATTTTTTCATTAGCATATTTATATGCATATTCATCAATTTCTATTGATATTATTTTTCCACTTTCTCCAATTAAATATGAAATTAAAGCTGTGGAAAATCCAGACCCCGTTCCAATTTCTAATACTTTTAATCCTTTTTCTAAATCTAAATATTCAAGCATATAAGCTAATACTGATGGTTGAGAAATTGTTACTCCTTCTTTTATAGGTATTACAACATCTTCATATGCTAAATTTTTATATTCTTCAGGTACAAACCATTCTCTTTTTATTTTTCTAAATGCGTCAATTATTTTTTCAGAAAAGCCAAGATTTTCTAAGTATTTACAAAATTTTTCCAAGCTCATAATCTAATATATATTTCAATTTTTCTATATCTTTTCTTAATTCTTCAATTCTTGTTACTTTGAAAAATTTGAAGAAAGAATTTCTTATTTTTTCATTAATTGTTATTCCTTCAGAAGATAAATAATTATATAAAAATCTATATATCTTTTTTCCTTTTTTATCCCTATCTGTTAATATTAAAGCTTCTCTAAAACGATAAATATTTATTTTAAAAATTTCATATATAGCATATGTAGAAATTTCCAATTCAGCAAAAATCTTTTTATCTTTTTTTCCTTCAACAATAATTAAATTTTCTTTAGAGTAGTCTCTTAAAAATTTTAGAAAATCGATTTTCTTCATATATCTTTTTAAATTAAAAGAAACTTTTTTAAATAATGCCGAGAGAAAGAATTGTATCTGCAAGAAAATTTTCATATTCTGGTTTAATAGATTTTAAAACTTTTTATAAATCAATAAAAAATTTTTGGGATAGTAAAGGTTTTAGTAGTTTGGAAAAAGAACATAAAGAAAAAGTTAATGAGGATGGTAGTAAAGATATAGAATTATCATGGTCATGTGAAAAAGAAGTAACAGACTACGCTAAATATATTTTTGAATTTTCTTTAGGAGCTAAGGGATTGAAACTTGTTAAAGTAGATGAAAGAGAAATGGACTATGTTAATGAATTAAATATTATAATAAATGGAGATCTAGAACTAGATTATGGTAAATTTTTTGGAGACAAGCCATTTAATATCTTTTTAAGAGCATTATATGAAAAATATATTGTGGGTGAAGAAATAAAAGAACATAAGAAAAAAATAATTTCTATTGCTGAAGAATTTCTAGATATGATAAAGACACTAACAGCTTCTTATAAATATTAAATGGTTAGAACTAGGATTTTTTCAGCAAATGTTGAATATAAAGGAATTTTTGATTTAGAGAAATTTTATAATAACATTAAAGATATTTTGAAAAAATATGGATGGGAAGGCTTACCTGGAAAAGATTATTATGAGTCTTATTATTATCATAAAATAACACCAGAAAATATATATTTTATTGAAATCAAATGGGAGGCTAGGAAACCATATTGGAAAGAAGAGCCAAAAATAGATTGGTATTTAACTTTAACTATTGTTATTAATTCTTATAATCCACAAACAAAAAATGGAGAATTAAAAGTAAATATTACTGCAGAGCATGATGTAGAAGAAATTAAAAAGCCAGAAGCAAAAACTTTAACAGAAAACATTTTGGTAAAAATATTCAAATATCCTTTAGATTGGTTGCAAAAAACACACGAATCTGTTAGGGTTAAAAAAACTGTAAAGATGTCTGCTGGAAGTTTATATACAGAAGCTAATACAATAAGAATAGAAATAATTAATATGCTAAAAGGTATTTCTGTTTCTTAACTTTTTAAATATTTTTGGAAAAATCATAAAATGAGAATGTTTAAAATAGAAGAAGTAATAGAGATTCCAAATAATGTTAAAGTAGAAATAGAGGGTAATAGGATAAAAATAAAAGGACCAAAAGGAGAAATAGAAAGAACAATAGATTCCAATATAAAAATACTTTTAGAAAATAGTAAGATTAAACTAGTTTGTTATTTTGCTACAAGAAGGGAAAAAAGAATTTTATATACATGGGTTTCTCATATAGAAAATATGATAAAGGGTGTAACTGAAGGATTTAAATATAAATTAAAAGCCGTTTATGTTCATTTCCCATTTAAAATGAAAGTACAGGGAGATACTTTTATTATAGAGAATTTTTTAGGTGAAAAAACATCAAGAACCATAAAAATCCCAAATGATATTAAAGTAAAAATAGAGGGGGATTATGTTATAGTTGAAGGGATAGATATAGAGAAAACAGGGAATTTTGCTGGTTTATTAGAACAATTAACATCAATACCTGGAAAAGACCCTAGAAAGTTTCAAGATGGCTTATATATAATTGAAAAACCTTACACTAAATATATTACAGAATGATACTAAAATTATTGAAACTTAGGAGAAAAATTAAAAGAGAAAAACCAGATTATTTAAGACCATATTGGTGGACAAAAATTAGATTAAAAAATAAAATAGATTCTTGGAGAAAACCTAAGGGAATACATAATAAAATGAGAAAGAAATTAAAAGGAAGACCACCCTTAGTTGAGACAGGATATGGTTCTCCAAAAGAAGTAAAAGGTTTATTACCAAATGGAAAAAAACCAGTATTAGTTCATAATGTTGAAGAATTATTTAAAGTAGATAAAGAAAAGGAAGCTGTTATAATATCATCTACAGTGGGTAGAAGAAAAAGAATCCAAATAATACAAAAAGCAATGGAACTTGGTATAGAAATATGGAATTTAACAAGTAAAGATTTAGAGCTTTTAAAACCTGTAGAAGAAAAAATTAAGCAACAACATTAACTCCGAATTCTTTTTTCAAAAATTCTATAACTTCTTCTTTAGTAGTTCTATGTCTTCTTGGAATTTTTCCCCTTTTTATTCTTCTTCTCGTAATCCTATAACCTGGTCTTGCAACTGTAATTATAACATCCATACCAAACATTCCTATTTCTGGATCATATTTCAATCCAGGTATCCATACATATTCTTTTATTCCAAAACCAAAGTTTCCAAATTCGTCAAATTGGGATTCTTTTAGTGTATTATTAACAGCTTTTAACAACCATCTCAATGCTTCATCTGCTTCTTTTTTTCTTAATGTTAATTTCACACCTATTGGTAATTCTGGTCTTATACCCCAAGCAGGTATTCTTTTTTTAGCTTTTGTTATAATTGGTTTTTTACCTGGAAACATTTTTTGTAATAATTTTACTGCTTTTTCTAATGGTTCTCCAGGTTTTCCCACTCCAATATTTATAGTTACTTTTTCTATTATTATTCTTCTCATAGGATTGTTTTTATTAGCGTTTCCCATTATTTTACAGTTATTAATGGTGTTTCTTTGCCTACAGGTATTGCATATTCCCAAATTGTTTCTTTTATTTCTTTACTCTCCAAATCTTCATATACTACTATTCTTGTATGACCAAATGGTTTTTTAAATACTTTTATTTCTTTTAATTTTCCCAATGTCCCTACCTTAGCGCCATAATAGAAAAATAGAAGAACATCTTTTTCCATAGGTATTTTTTCTAAAATTTCTTGATCTGACAATTTTATTAATAAACTATCTCCTGTTTTTATATCTTTTGGATTATCAAATAAAAAGTTTCTTCCATCTAATCCTGTTACTTGTACTTTCCCACCATTAACCATTTGTTTTCTTATTATTCTTGTTATTTTTAAATTGGCTTCTTTTTCATCTATTCTTTTTAATTGTAATTTCCCTTTAGAATCTATAATTACTCTATAGTATTCTCCTAAATCTGGAAATGATAAAACATCAAACAAACCTACAGGAAATTTAGGATCTTTTATTGGTTTTCCATTTACATAAGCTTTTTTATTTACTAAAATATATCTAACTTCTCTAGCCGTTTTAGCATATTTCAAATAATCTCTAATCCATAATAATATTGGCATTCCTAATTCCATTCTCCATGGACCTGGGGAAGGTTTTACTATCCAATAACTACCTTTCTTAGGAATAGGCCAAGTTTTTGGTGCAGATATTCTTCTTAAATGTCTTTTACCAGTAGTATGACCCATTTTTAACTCTCAATCAAAATTTATTTAAATGTTTTATTCAAATCATAAACTTTTTTTAAATCTTCCTTTTTAGTTATAGACATTTTTAATAACTCATTTATTTCTTTTTCTGTTAGGTTTGGGTTTTTTCTTTTTATTATTTCTATTCTCTTTTTATCCGTCAAATTTAGTTTCAGTATTTGTATTTTGGAATGATGTATTGGGTAATGAATTGTTTCTCCATTTTTCTTAGTAATTTGTGCAGAATCAACATAAACTCTGTAATATTTTGTATCAACATAAATTACGTACCCTTCTTTATTTCTAAATTTTCCCCTCAATATTTTTACGTAATCTCCTACAATAACTGGTAAATTTCTTATTTTTAATAAATTTCTAAGCTCTTTAGATAACTGAGATACTATTATTTTTCTTCTTATATGCTTTGGGGCATTTATTAAATATTTTCTTTGTTTTCTTGGCTGTTTCGAATTTTTCCAACTAGAGGACCAATTTTCTGGATTAACATTTTTGAAAGTTAAGACCATTATGAATTTTCAATAAAAAATTTTTAAAAAATATTGTTATACTATTATGCTAGCTATTTTTCCTATTTCTGGAAACCTTTCTACAACCTCCTTTGCTACAGGACCTTTTATAATAGTACCTGCGGGGGTGCCGATATCATCTTTAACAATTACACAAGCATTATCTTCAAATTTAACTCTTATTCCATTTGCTCTTCTATATTCTTTTTTTTGTCTTATTATAACAGCCTTCATAACTTTCCCTATTAAAGAAAGATCCCCTTCTTTTACAGTAACCACTACCATATCTCCTACACCTGCAGAAGCCAATCTTCTCTTAACCCCTTTATATCCAACAACCCCTATTATTTGAACAATTCTAGCTTTTGAGTTATCTGCTACCTTTAAATATGCCCCTACTGGTAAAGCCCTTACGATTTTTGCTTTAACAGCTTTCATTTTTTAGCTATAATAACAAAGTTTATTGTTTTAGATAAAGGCCTTGTTTCTCCTATTATTACTGTATCCCCCTCCTTTGCATTTATGCATGGCGGATTGTGGGCTTTAATTCTACTTCTTCTTATTTCATATCTTTCATATTTTGGAATATAAACATATCTGTAGAATTCTACAAGAACATGTCTATGTTTTGCTTTTACAACCTTTCCTTCAAAAATTCTTCCATGTATTCTTATTTCTCCGTGCCATGCGCATTTTTTATCATTGCATATATTTTCTGGTGGGTTTATACTTTCAATTCCTATATCTTTAACATAAACATTTTCCATTAACCTATAAATCCTAAAATTCTTATAAGTTTATGTGATGAGTAATCTCTTTCAGATATAATGAAGAATGATGGGCTGGCTGATTCATAAATTTTTAAAAATTATAGAAAAATAATTATTTTATGTTAAGTAAAAAGATAGTAATAGGTATATTTTTATTTTCGATTTTAATTGTAATATTAGTATTCCTATATGATAGGTTGCTAATAAAAATATATACACCACCAGAAAATGGTAAAATAACAGGTGAAGAAGTTCAGGAGGAGGGAAGAATATTTGAAATTGTATATTCATATTCAGATTGTATACCATACAATGGTATTGAAGAATTTGAGAGATTATTTAATATAACAAATTATACAATAAAGGGTAGAAATATTTTTATTACAACATATTTTTATTCATATGAGAAAATAGATAAAGTAGAAATGAATTATTCAGTAATTCCACATCCTTTTTCTGGAAATTCTTTAAGAGTAGGGATTTATGAATATCCTGGAGAAAGTATTTTAGAGCACGAAAGGGGATATATTATATTTAAATGCTTAAGGATATGGAATGTAGAATTGCATAATATTCCAGAAAATGTAACATATGTATACTTAGATCACTTTAGATATTGGAAAGAAACTACTTACTGGGGNGGGAAAACTATAGAAATTAATATTAGCTAATATGATAGAGCTTATATTATATCTATTATTAGCTTCTTTATTTATTTTTACTTATTCTTCCCAGTTTCAAGGGTGTTCTAGTTATCCACCAGCCAATGGGAATTGGATAATNTCTTCTTCTGATATATGTTATGTTAATTATCCGACAGCTATTAACGGCACCTTATACATATATGGTACTTTAATAATACCAAACAATTCAGGTCTTTACTTTATTGGTCNTCAAAAGATAGTTATCTCTCCTGGTGGAAAACTACAAAATTTNGGGAAAATAGNTGTTGCTAATTGTATAAATGAATGCAATTATGGTGCTAGAATGTGTTCAAGTAAAACAATATATGAATGTTCGGTCTTATAGGTGACTAATGATCCATGTTCAGAATGGGTAGTTTATAGTAATGTAGACTGTTGTTCAGATGCAGACTGCCCCTCAGATTATTATTATTGTTCAGGAAATAGCGTATATTTCAGAAATTATTACTGCAGTAATAACCAATGCGCATACTCTGATTCTTATGTGAGAAATTGTGACAGCTATGATAGATATTATTGTAATGGAAACATAAGAGAATACAGAAATTACTTTTGCTCAGGCGGATCTTGTACGTACACAGTAACAAGCTCTGAAGATTGCAATAGTTATGATAGATATTATTGTAATGGAAACATAAGAGAATACAGAGACTATTCTTGTTCCGGAGGTTCTTGTACATACACAGTAACAAACTCCACAAATTGTAATTACTATGATGGATGGTATCCTATACCTAATGGATTTGAGTATAGAGACTACTATTGTTCCGGAGGTTCTTGTACATACACAGTAAACCAGACTTGTTATCATGTATGTACGCCAGGTATCACTCAAACATATTGTTCAGGTGCTGCATTATATCAACAAACCTGTGGTAATTATGATGATGCCCCATGTTATGAAATGGGTGGGGATACATTAGTAGAATCTTGTTCCACACAGTGTGTAGAC
>Ga0065719_106715_pt1 | contig 15067 bp, 17 predicted proteins | sample GBSCel85sediment_FD_59106 | JGI IMG/M metagenome (GOLD analysis project Ga0065719, IMG submission 59106) | Hot spring sediment microbial communities from Great Boiling Spring, Nevada - Cellulolytic enrichment CS 85C v3 (version 3) | ecosystem: Environmental > Aquatic > Thermal springs > Hot... | reverse complement strand
GGAGCCTGTAGAGAGTATAGAGAAGAGGGCCTCTAAGCTCGCTGTGAGCGAGCTCGAGCATGCCCTGAGGATATACGGAGTGGCTGAGAGTAGGTATAGGGAAGCGTTGAAGATCATAGCTACTTTAGGGCATGCAAGGTGGACTCAGATAAAAAGGGGAATCGAGGCGAGGATCGGCAAGATATATAGTAGTCTGTGCTCTATCTTGAGCAACTTAGTGGATTCCGGGTTCTTGGAGAAGACCGAGGAGAGATACAAGATAGCTGATCCAGCTTTGAGGAGCGTAATTCTGAGATATTGGTGAATCTAGACTTCAAGCATCTATATGTACGCTTCGAGATGCCGCTTAGGGGTCCTCTGAAAAAAATTAAGTTGTACTGCTCCTCTTACTCATCCTCACGACGAGTAAGAGCACTGCTATCACTAGAGCGAGTGCCACGACTCCTAAGGCGAGTAAGATAGTTGATGTCCCCGTGGATTTGATGACAGTGACTGTTTGCGTCGTAACCGTTTGAATTATAGTTGGAGTCTCCTCCCTAACTGTGGGGCTCGTCGTCCGCTCCTCCGTCGTCTGAGTCACCGGGCTGGTTTCAGTAGTTGTCTGACCGGTTTCAGTAGTTGTCTGAGTTGGAGTAGTATACGTTGGAGTCTCGGGAGCCGGTAGCACCGTTATTAGCGGGCGATTCAGAGGATCGCTCTCTGAGAGCTTGTATTTCTTCTTCCATATCTCGAATGATAACTTGTAAGTTCCGGGCCTCATGTTCTTAGGTATATCTACGTAGAAGTTCGTCTCCCTGTTCGGGTATAAGCTGAGCTTTATCATCTGGATCTTCGTGGGAGGCTCGATGTCAGTGCTCAGGAACACTATCACATCGTACATAGAGTTAACGGCGTCTTTAGATGCTTTAATGCTGACGAGCAATCTCCCTCCAGCTGTTACAGTGCTATTGAAGGTCCTCACGAATATACTGAACTCGGGGAAGACTAATACGCTCAACTTAGGGAGCTCTATCACGGGAGCGTAAGCGTTTCCCACCATCTGGTAGATAACGACGTAGAATTGGAGGGTCTTATCCTCGTAATAGGAGGGGACCGATATCCTTATGCGAGCAGCCTTCGACTCGCCCGGGTTCAAGTAGACAGGGGTCTCAAAATCGTTCCCAGGATCGCCATCTAATGTAATCGCTTTAGCGATTAGATTGACCGGATATGAGCAATGATTAATTAAATTAATATCTACGAGACCGGATTCGCCAGGTCTGATCCTCTCAGTGTATGTATTGTAAGATGCCGTGATGCATGAACTCCACCCGAGGGAAGGGGTCAGTAGTATAGTTGATAGCACTAGGATAGCGATCCACCTGGAGTGGGGATTCATAGTATTTCTCCGGCAGTACGAAAATATAAGCTTTATCTTAAAAATAGACTAGCCCGATAAAAATTAAATATTTTTTACGATCCTCAGATCGGGCCCATCCCTCCGAATCGCGTGAACGCCTCCCCACCTGAGGGGGCCCCGGGACCTCGCATCAGATAATGGCTATGACCTCGCGATATCCCATATAGCATTTATTATATCATCCTCTGTTATCCCGACTAACTCAGCCCTCCTCAGCACCTCCCTAATCACTCCCTCATGCTCCCCCAAGGCCCTCCCTCTCAATTTCCTCTCCAGTTCCTCAATAGCATCGCTCGGGAATACCATGAAATCACCTGAGATCTCTATCTCCTTTATCAAATTTCCATCAAGCTCCAATCTTATTTCAAGCGTTTTTCCTGCCTTAGACCTGAATACCTTCATAAGATCACCTCCTGAAGTTCCAAGAATCGCTCGAGTACTTCTCAACTAAAATATCGACGAGCTTCCACTCCTCCTCACTCAATCCACCCTCCTGAAATTCCCCTAAGAATGAGAAACCCTCTATTGCCGCATCTAGGACTTCATTGAAGCTCAGATTCCTATTTATCTCCCTAGAGATTGTAGTCACTCTCTCCAGGATGCTCTTCAGACCTTTATCCTCTAACTTCTCCCTGGGAGCCCATAAGAGGGAAGCTAGCCTCTCGAGATCTGTCGCATACATTATAGTCCCGTGTTGCAGTAAATTTCCGCCCTCCCTAGCTTGAGCGCTCCCCGATACCTTCTTATTAGATATCAAGACATCGTTTATCCCCGAGAACTTAGCTTCAACGCCCAATATCCTTATAGTCCTCACTACCCCCTCGCATATGTACTTCATGCTCTCCAGGACTCCCCTCGGGAAGAGGTCCTCCCCCCCAGTTACTGAGTAAGTCAGCTCGCCGTTCTCATCGTGATACACTGAGCCCCCGCCAGTTATCCTCCTGATCACTCTCACATTAGCTTTCCTCACTTCCTCTAAGTTCACAGAGGAAGCGACCCTCTGGAAGTAGCCTATCGTTATCGCACTAGGGGAGAACTTGTAGAACCTGACAGTCGGCATTCCGAACCTCATTAGAGCTTCATCTATCGCCATATTCAGTACAGCATCTCCGCTCTCCAGTAAGAGCCTCCACCTCATGCTCTCACCTCCTCATCAAGTGCCATCCCATGTACTTTATCCTCCTCAACTCACCTCCTATAAGCCTCATGAAGAACTCGTGCTGGCTCATCCCTCTTATCGACTCCAGATCGCCCTCTGTTATGAGCTCCTCTATAGTAGGTGATGAAGCTAGTAATCCCAACATCAAGATTATAGCCTCCCCAGGTTCCAAAACGAATAACCTCCCCCAGATCCTCCCCCAGAGTCCAGATATTCCACCTTTCAGTCCAGCTAGCTCGAGCCACCTCTCCGAGAGGAGGTAACCGCTATCTGGGAACTCCCCCATGCCAGAGTAGTAAATTCCTTCCCTGAGTACGTTCTCAGCGACTATCAGATAGCCGTCCTTGACTCTCTCGATCGGCGTCACACCTCTCCTCCCTATTATCCCCTTCACCTCCTCATCTATCCCCCTCACTTCATCGTAACTCAGCGGGCTGTAAGAGGAATAAGCGTCGCTCAGCGTGGTGGCTGTCGCCATGACCCTCCCTATCGAGACTAATCTAGCTAACCCTCCCCTAGTGGGGGCTAAGATAGCTAATATAGATCCCCTCGGTACTTCAAAGACCCCAGCTCTCTTCAATCTCCTATCGCATGCCACTAGCTCGTCTGGATTCAATCCCAAGAGAGCTATGGACCCTAATATAAGGGGATCTAGTCTCTCCTTATCTCCCTCTCTCTGAGCCTCAGGAAGTAGTGAGCTCAATATGACCATCTGATCGATGATCCGACCTCCACCTATTGTCCCAAGGTAGTAATAAACCCTTTCCGTATATGTGAACGACATCCGTGTGCGAAAGTTTATATTCCTATAGTTTTATGTTTTCATGGTGTACACGTATGGTTATGGTTGGGAAAGCTAGTGAGAGGCTCAAGTCCCTGTTGAACCAAGCTATAGCTAGGGAGATACAGGTCTCGATTCAGTACATGTGGCAGCATGTCCAGACAGTAGGCCCGATACATGTACTCCTATCGGGAGAGCTGAAGAAGATAGCAATAGAGGAGATGAAGCACGCTGAGGAGATAGCTGAGAGGCTCTGGTATCTAGGGGGGACTCCCACCACAGTACCGGATCCGATAAAAGTCGGGAAGGACTTGAGGGAGATGATGGAGCAGGACGTTAAGGATGAGGAGAAGGCGATAGCTCTCTACAAGCAGATAATAGAAGTAGCGACTGAGGAAGGGGATATCACTACAGCTGAGATATTCAAAAAGATCCTGAAAGATGAGGAGGAGCATCATGACTTTTTCACGACAGTACTCGAGGGATTACCTTCTTGAGCCATTTAAGAGAGCTCTTTCCCCTCATAATGCGAAATGTTTTTCTATAAAGGGGGAGTGCATGCCTTATGATAGAGAGGGCCGTGAGAGTGCTCGATGAGAGAGATAGGAAGATCTTGGAGATGATATCCAGGGACGGTAGGATCTCCTTCAGGAAGATAGCTGAGGAACTCAAGATAAGCGATGTAGCTGTCAGGAAGAGGATAAGGAGGCTGGAGAGGATGGGGATAATAGAGGGCTTCACCGCTAGGATAAATCCAGCCTCTCTAGGTTACTCTATAATATCGCTGACGGGCGTAGATGTGCTCCCGGGCGATATAGTGAGAGTAGCTAAGGAATTAGCCAAGAGGGATTACGCGAGATCCGTCTACATAACAGCAGGGGACCACTCGATAATGGCTGAGATATGGGCTAGGAACGAGGAGGAGTTCGGGAGGATATTGAAGGAGATAGAGGGAATGGGAGGAATTACGAAGATCTGCCCAGCTATCGTGACGCAGAGGGTCAAGTCATGAGGATATCTTGACCTCTACAGATTGATTGAGTGAGCTCAAGTCTATGTGATCCTCCATTTTGAGGCCCTGACTCCTGAAATGGGCCTCAACTAATTTTGCAACGTTCATACCCTTCTTAGTGAGTTTGTAAGCCACCCCCCTCTTGCTCTCGGGATCCCTCTCCTTCTGAAGTAGCCCTTCTCCCTCCAAGTACTTCCTTATGTGATAATCGAGGCTAACTACTTTAGATCTGACGTCCCTCCTCTCCCCCTTCTCCTTCAGCTTCACGTACCTCGCTAGAGAGTGGGGCGTCACTCTCTCACCCATAGCCTCTAACTTCATAGCCACATAGAGTATGGAGAGCGATACTTCATTCAACTTCCATGTAGGATAGCTCATCAACTCCCTGAAGCCGTCCTCAGTCAGCTCTATAGCTCTAGCATCTAGATAGAGGGAGAGGTGGAAGAGATCTATCTTGTAAGGACCTGAACATACTACGAGAGCTCTTAAACCTAACTCTCCACTTTTATACTCTCTTATCAAATTAGATAGCTCTGAGAACCTAGATATTATCTCTATTTGATCTATCCTCTCGAAGATCTCCTCTACTACATGATCCTTCCCGTATATGAATGCCAGCCTATCTCTGAACTCCCTGAATCCATCCCCCTCGCTGCCATCGTTCACGAAGATCGAGGAGACTATCATCCTCACTTCGCTCGACAGTATCCTCGATAATAAATGGAAATTGAGGGAGGTCGGGGCTATTAAGATGTACCAAGAGTCGGATAAGTCTAATACTTTCTCATATTGTGTTAGAGCTCTCTCTATTCCCTTGAGAGTTACCCCGACCCCCTTCGTCGACATCATCAAAATACATTTTGATTAGCTTATAATCTTTTTGATCAGCTTAATGACCTTTGATCCTCTGATACCTCTTTTGACATATGAAGGAATTTTTATTATCAAAATGGTTAATTACCCGACTTGAATATGACATCATCACCTTTTATTAAGCAATAATTGTGTAAGTATCGGGAAAGTTATGAAAAAGAGAGATGAGGGGGTGAACGAGGCCGATCTCGCTAAGCTCTCCCCCCACATACTACCATACAGTAAGTATAATGAGGTCTTAGATAGACTCTCCAAGGACTTATTTTCGAATATAATCGAACTGGTGGAGAGAGCTGAGCTCTACGTACCGAAGCTGAGGGGAATACTTCCCATAACTCCGCTGACGAATGAGCTCATAGGCTTGAGGGTCGCTGCTGTCGATGCTGGATCTAATGGGAAGGACCTGATAATAGGTTACCAACCGATAAGCATAGCTGTAGGAGCTGCCTTCAAGGGACGGNGTCAAAGATATGCGATCCCCTCTTAGCCACTCTCAAGCCCCCCTCATCCAGTTCAGANGATGAAGAGGGCGTCAAGCTCTCCTCTATGATAGGGTACTATTTGATGTACAATTTAGCGTCCTTGCTCTTAGATAGGAGCGATCTAATACTCATAGATGGGCCGCTCTTCCTCCCTAAATCTTATTACGCGCCTAGGGGCAGGAGTTACTCTAGCTCTTACTTAGAGGTATATGAAGCCACTCTACGCTCCCTCTCATCCCTGCTCAAAGAAGCTGAAGCATCTGGTAAATACGTCTTAGGTGTCGTCAAGAGGATAAGGAGTCATTACATCTCCCAATGGCTCGGGATAGATAGCCTCTCAGACTCCCTCATCTCATCGCTCTTGATAAGAGAGGGAGAAGCTCTAGGCCCTATCCCGATGAGCGGGGGATGGGAGGAAGTCGCTAGTTATCTAGGAGATGCTAGGAGCTTCAGGCCCTGGGCGATCTTCTTGAGGAGGGGAAGAGCCCCTATAAGGCTCGATCTCCCAGAATATTCGATAGATAAGGCTTATGCTCTAGCTTCTTACATCTACTCGATATCTGAGCCGAGCACCGGGCTTCCGATGCCTATATTAGCTGTCGATAGGCTCTCTAAAGTCACTGATAAGCAGAGCTCTCTCATATACAGGATGATCCTGAGGGAAGCGAGGAGGAGAGGGATTAGCTCTGAGAAATTAGCGTTATTCTCAATCCAGAGGGGTGAAAATGATTGAGGGAGATCGTGGGGCATGTCATATCTAGGTCCACCCCTAAGAGGATACTATTCGTAGTGCTGAAAAACGCTAAAGTATCCCTAGGAGATTTCTACGTCATAGATCACCCTTGGGAGGGTGTCCCAGTCTTCATAAGAGTTAGGGATATCCAAACTATAAATGAGGAAGTTGATCTCGGGAAAGCCGGTCTCCTCGCGAGTAGCTCAGGCTTGATCTCAGACTACAGTAGCGATCTCGAGTACATGATAGCTGAATGTGAGGTATTGGGTTATAGGTCTGAGTCCGGGATAAGGGGGTTGGAAGCCCCCCCTTCGACTCTCTCCCCGGTCATGAGGCCGGATCCTAGGGAATTGAGCTCCTTCCTGACCCCCAGGTTCTCTCAAGGGCTCCCCCTCACGATAGGTAGGATAAAGGGGACTAGGGTCCCTTTCTCCATAGATGTAGCTGCGATAGCGAGAGGCCATATGTTCGTCACTGGGATGACTAGGAGCGGGAAGAGCGTCACAGGGGACACGATAATACTCATCTACGATTCTATGAAGAGGAGATATTTCATAGGCCCTATAGAGAAGTTCTTCAATAGCCTACTACCGAGAGAGGCTCCAGATGAGGTCCTCTTGGATCTGAGGGAGTTAGGATATGAGACGCTATCCCTGAGGCCCGATTTCCTTCCGAAGTGGTCTAAAGTAGCTGGGATATACAGGCATAAGCTGGATAGAGAGATTTACGAAGTGGAGACATCGACTGGGAGGAAGGTGAGGGTGACTGAGGACCACAGCCTCTTAATCTCAGACGGAACTAATTTACTCAAGGTCACGCCCAAGAAACTAGCTGGAATGAGTGAGAGCTATTTGATAGTCCCTAGAGGAGCTCCCTTGAGGCCAACTAGCTATCCAGCGCACCTAGATAGGCTCCTCGGCATTAGCTTAGCTTCTGGAGTCGCTCTAAAGGATGGAGTCCTGATAATGGATCCTGATGTCGCTGAAGTGAAGTTAGCGTGCCTAGAGGCCGGAGTAGACTTCATAACATTGAAGAACAGAGGTATATTCGTCAGATCACCTGAGCTAGCTAAGATCGTTTCCTCTGGCCTCGTTTCCCTCCTGAATCTCCCTGAGGAAGTTGAAGAACTCGGTGTCAGGTTCTATCCTCTAGCCAGGGCCCTCAGGGAGCTCTTACTCAGGACATCTATCCACGAGGCTAGGGGCAACTCATCCCTCCTCATGCTAGAGGAAGGGAGGGCCCTCATCCTATCTATGATACTATCTATACTGGGCGTATCCACGGTCAGATTCTGCCCCAAGGGCTTCTTAGTGGATTCCATCTCATTCAAGATGCTCATGGACCGATTGGAGAATTGGAATGGGAAACTGGGGATGGATGGCGGCGCACTACTAAAGGAAGTTAAGAAAGTGGAGGGGCTCATCTATAGGGCATCTGTCAACTTAGAGAGAGTGGTGAGCGTTAAGAAATTATATACGAACGCGAAATATGTTTACGATTTGGACGTGCCAGAAAATCAGAACTTCTTAGCTAACGGTGCCTTCGTCCACAACAGCAGCTTCGTCTCGAGCTTAATAGCGAAGTCCTCCGATCTGAGGCCCAGGCCCAGGTTCCTCGTCCTCGATAGGAGAGGTGAGTATGAGAGGCTCTCGAGTAGAGGAGGAGTGATATACGATTACTCAGCTTTCCTACCCAAGGGCATGAGCCCGGGTGCTCTGGCCAAGAGGTTGGGGTATAAGCCAGGGACCCTCTCTCATCAACTGATCCTCTTAGCGTTGAGGGACGCTGATGGCGATGCTGCAGAAGCCTTGAGGAAGCTCAGGCAAGTAGCTAGGGAGATGAGAGTGAGGCCCTCGCTAGTCGGGGAGATAGAATCGAGGTTGAGGAGGGAGATACCTAAGTTGGGAGATGGGGAGGGGCTCAGCATAGTGGAGGAAGTGAGGAAGAGCCCTATAGTCATAGTGGATCTCTCATCAGATAGGAGATACGAGGATCAGTTCCTCGCTATAAAGAGCATGATTGAGGAACTATCGAATTACGCTGTATCTAGGAGGAGGGAGGGGGATTTCGCTCTTATAGTCGTAATTGAGGAAGCTCAGTACATCGTCCCCGAGAGGGGCTTCTCAATAGTCGGAGACCCTTACGATTCGGGAGTAGCTCAATCATTGATAGAAGCGATAAGCCAAGCGGGGGGCTACAACTTAGGCTTCGTGATCGTGACGCAGAGACCAGCTTACGTGAGCAAGAGTGTCATAAGCCAAGCTAATACTGTCGTGGCCTTCAGGCTCAGGAATGGGAACGATCAAGAGGCCATCTCTAAGTACACAGAGGTCGAGGATATCTCATCCTACCTCCCGATGCTCTCAGATCACGAAGCTCTCATATGGGGGATGGGGAGTTGCGTCCCCTTCCCAGTCCAAGTCGAGGTTGAAGTAGTCTCCCTACCGTCTAAGTCATCTAGCTCACCTGAGAGAGCTTGGGAGAAGATGTTATAAGCTCAGTGAGCGACTGACCGTATGATGAGGATATTCGATTCGACCCTCACCCTGGGTGAGATGGTACCGGGCGTCTCCTTCGGCTTGGAGGGGAAGCTCGAGATAGCTTCCCATCTCGATACCTTAGGGGTAGACGTAATTGAAGCCGGCTTCCCAGCGTCCTCTGAGGGGGAGAAGAGAGTAGTTAAGGAAGTAGTTAGGGCTGTGAAGAGGTTATCCAGATCGGCCTCCTCCCCTGAGATATGCGCATTAGCTAGAGCTATTAAGGAAGATGTCAAAGCAGCTATAGAGACTGGAGTTGATAGCGTCAATATATTCATACCAGCTAGTAGGTTGCTGCTCGAGAGAGCTTACGGGATGAGTGAAGAGGAAGCGAGGGAGAGAGTCCGGGAGGCGATAAGCTTAGCTAAATCTCACGATCTCATCGTCGAGTTCACATTTGAGGACGCTGGAAGATCTGATGAGCTCCTCTGGGATCTCTGCAAAATAGCTGAGGAGTCTGGAGCAGATAGGATAAATTTGAGCGATCCTGTCGGAGCGATGCTCCCTGATGATGCTAAGAGAATCGTTTTAGAGGCGAAGAAGAGGATAAGGAAGCCGATAAGCGTCACATTCTCCAATGACTTGGGGATGGCGACCGCTAACTCTATATCAGCCGCTATAGCTGGAGCCGATCAGATACACGTATCTGTCAACGGCCTCGGCCCTAAGGCCGGTATAGCGCCCCTGGAACAAGTAGTAGTCGGGTTGAAGAAGCTCGCTGGCATAGGAACTAACGTCAAGATGGAGCTCCTATCCAGCGTGAGCGAAGCCGTTGAGAGGATAAGCGGCATCCCACTCAATGAGATATCGCCCGTAGTCGGCCCCTTAGTCTTCACGTATGAGGCGGGTGTGCACGTCAGCGCTATATCTAATGAGCCCTCTAGCTACGAGATAGTGAGCCCTGAGGAAGTGGGAAGGGTCAGGAGGTTCTGGGTCGGGATTCACTCAGGGAGGAAGGCCGTTAAAGAGGTACTCAAGGAGATGGGATACTTCGCGAGTGATTCTGATGTCGAGAGGATACTGGCCAAAGTGAAGGAACTCTCTCAAGAGGGAGTCAGGATAACTGAAGCTATATTCAGGTCCGCAGTCGAGGAAGTCCTGGGGGAGAGGCCGAGGCTCTTCAAGGTGAAGGAGTGGGTAGCTGTAACCGGGAGCGGGATAACTCCGACAGCTACTATAAGGGCATCAGTCGGTGGGAGGGAGGTCATATCCTCCTCCACTGGCGTCGGCCCTGTCGATGCGATAACGAGAGCTATAAGATCGATACAAGGTATACCCAGCTTCAACTTGAGGAGGTTCAGGTTGATAGCTGTCTCATCCGGATCTGAAGCGATAGCTGAACTCAAGATAAGGGTCATAGGCCCGAGGGAAGAGGTCGAAGCCGCGGGGACCAGCAGGGATATAATAGATGCTTCAGTTAAGGCTATTGAGGAAGCTGTAAATAAGATCATTCCCAGGGGAAGTTGATCCCGAGTTCCCCAGCTATAGTCCTCATCTCCTCGAATACCTTCTTGTATATCGGTACTCCCTCCTTCCTCCTCTTCACAGAGGTGAGGTAACTCTTCTCACCGTGCACCCATATCCTATCGAACTGAGGGTGGAGAGGCGCGTTCTTCAACTCAGCTCTCAACTTCTCCATCCTATCCTTGAACTCATCTATCGGCATGAACCTCGCTACATCTACGGCCATGAAGAAGTGACCCACGTTAGCTGGCTTAGGGGCCTCAGTCTGACCCACTTCCCTCAGCATAGCGGCTCCGCTCAACACACTAGTGAAGAGCTCGACGAGTAAAGCTAGACCGTATCCCTTATGCCCGCCCATCAGTTCACCCAATCCTCCCAGTGGAAGAAGAGCACCTTCCTTCATTATCTTATCGGGATCATCGCATAGATTCCCTTCTGAATCTATCCCCCAACCTAGGGGAGCTCTCTTCCCGAGCCTGGAGTACTCCTCCATCTTGCCTATGGGCGCGACACTCGTAGCCATATCTATTACTAAAGGCGGAGGGGCTCTCGTTGGAGCAGCTAGAGCTATGGGATTCGTGCCGAGCCACTTCCCGAGAGCTCCAGTATGAGCGACTAGGGGCCTCGAGTTCGTCATTGAGACGCCTATCATATCACGCTCTAACGCCATCATAGCGTAGTAACCGGCTATCCCGTAGTGGTTGCTCATCCTAGTCGTGACGAGACCTATTCCACTTTCTTCAGCTTTCTTTATCGCTAATCTCATCGAGAAGCTCCCCACCACTTGCCCGAGCCCTGAGTCACCGTCCACTAGAGCGAAAGATGGTCCTTCGCTCACTACCCTTATGTTGGGCTTCGCCTTCACGGCCCCCTTCCTCAACCCATCTACATACCTCCTCAACCTCGCGACGCCGTGCGACTCTATACCTCTCAAGTCAGCTGTGACTAAGTTATCCGCGACTATGAATGCATCTTCCTCAGGCACTCCCAACTTAACGAAGACAGACTTGACGAATGATAAGAGCTCCTCGTATCTCAAGATCCTGAAATCCTCAGGTGGCTGCGGTGGGGACTTATCGTAGAGCATGAGATAGCTCGATTCCATAGATTTTAAGCTTTACCATCCGCCACTATTGCATTATTTTAATGAGCCCCCTCAGGTTAATCTTATGAGAGTCGATGGGACGGGCTTCGGCTATATAATAGTGGATGGTGTCAGGTACGATCACGATATAGTCATAACGGATCGAGTCATGAGGAGGAAGAAGGAGATCTCAGCTGTAGAGCGTGGACATACTCCTCTCACGGGGGAGGAGATCATGCATTACTTCTCGGAGAGGCCCCCTGAACTATTAGTCGTGGGCACTGGGCAGAGCGGCCTCATGCCCCTATCAGGCGTGAGGGAAGCTTGCGAGAAGTTGAATATAGAGCTGATAGTCGAGAGGACCCCCGATGCGATAAAAACTTTCAATAAATTGCGGGAGAGTGGTAGAAAAGTTAACGCAATATTTCACGTCACTTGCTGAGCGCTGTGGAACTTCCTAGCCAGCAAGTATGAGAGGGAGTAGAGAATTAAGAACGGTACTGAGAGAGCTATCATAGAGACGGGGAGTTGGATCTGGAGTCACGATAGCTAGGAGGATGAGCACTATGAAGAAAACGTAACTGAACTTCTCCCTCAGAGTCTCAGGGCTCAACAGATCTAAGTAAGATAGTATGGCTACGATCAATGGGAAAGTGAAGAAGAGCCCCACGATGACCAATCCCACTATTATGAATGAGAAGAATTGTTCAATCGAGAATATCAGTTTTATACCACTCGCTAGATATATCAATGAGAGGAAGAATATCGTCAGAGGCATGACGACAAAATAAGCATAAATAACACCTGATAAGAATAGAATGGAAAAGCCCAGGACGAATGGAACTATCGTCCTCTTCTCTCTCTCCTCTAACGCTGGCTCAACGAAATCGTAGATCTGCTTCGCTACGTAAGGAGAGGATATGATTAAGCCGAAGAGGAGGGAGAGCATCAAGATCACTTCTATGGAATCTATCCAGCTGTAAGCTATCAGATCTATATTTATCTCCTTTATCCCGAAGATATTAGCTAGGGGCCTCAGGATCGGGTTATTCAAGTCAGTCATGTCCCTCCTCACTCTGTCCATGATTGAGAAGATGAGGGGTCTGTAGCTAGAGGAGGAGGGATCAGGGAAAACGGAGACAGCTATAGATGATATTATGACAGAGATCAATGCCCTCCTTAGCCTCTCCAGGAGCTCTATTATGTGATCTTGAACCGGTAGCTCTCTGTCCTTACTCGCGTTCATGCATCAACTCCCCCACGGCGAAGCTCTAACGATCGCTATCTCATCCCCTGGGAAGGGGGAGAGCTCGTATCCCGGACGGATCTCGCGTGAGGAGAGGCTATAGCTCCTCAATATATATTTTATCCCCCTAGGAGTGAGTAGCTTCGGCCTCATCTCATGATCAAACGGATCCACGCTTCCCTCGGATAGATCGATTATAGACCAATGTGTATCGAGATCGGCGATCCCTTCCATGAGATCTACTGTCCGCGGGCTCCCCTTCATAGTCAGAGAGCCCCCCGATCTCCCGAGCTCGGGGACCGGTACCTCATAGTAGACCCCCTCTATGACTCCGGAGGCATCTCGGGTGCTTGATGCGATGAGCCCTCTATCCATTGAGCTGCATTTCATAGCTCCCGGGGACTTCGTGAGCTGATCATCCGTGGAACTGACTGAACCGTGCGTAGCTATCGCCATGAGCCCCCTCAATTCTATGCCCGAGGTACCCCCGACTGAGGATCTCGCGTCCCCCATTCCCTCAGCTTTCTCCCTCGCTCTATCGACTATATCCTCAGATACGCTTATGCCGACTACTCCATAGCCCCTCCTCTGCTCTACGCTTTGCATCCTCGCTCCGCGTCCCACATCGAGAGCCCTCTTCCACCCCTCTATCATAAAATTTTTCAATAATTCCCTCTGAGGAGTCAGCTTCACCCCTCATATCTCCATCCTCATGAATTAGATCGTGATATCGAGCATATTGGTGCATTCGAGGTCCCGAACTCCCGGAATCCATCCTTAAAAACTTGATACGTCAGCTCAACCTACCATCATGTCCGCGAGGGGATCGTCTGCCCTCAGCATCGTCCTCACTATATCGATGAAGTCCTCGCTCAGATCGATGTTATCCTCCTTGAGCACATCTACTATAGTGGAAGCCACGAGGAGAAGGGCTAGCATTATCCTATGGAGGGGTTGCGCCTTCAGGAGATCGTCTCCCTTTATCAACTCGACTATCCTCTTAGCGACATCCCCTACGGAGGCCTCTTCCAATGGATCACCTCGACTGATAGCGGCTTCAATACTTAAAATTTTTCCATAAGAGGCCCCTGCTGAAGTTACGGAACATTTATATTATTCCGCTGTCATTTAGGTTATGCTGAGCAAGAACCCCATCGAGCTCCCGGAGGGGAGGAAGTTCTCCAGGGATGAGGTAGCTCAAGCCCTCAGGCTGGGCATAATAGCTGAGCTAGATGCCATAAATCTGTACCTCCAGTTAGCTAAGAGCATAGATGATGAGGCCGTTAAGAAGGTCTTCGAGGATATAGCTAAGGAGGAGAAGACTCACGTCGGGGAGTTCCTGGCTTTACTGAAGAGTTTGGATGAGGAGCAAGCCTTAGAGTTAGTTAGAGGTGCTGAGGAAGTTTCAGAGCTCACTGGAATGAGGGGAGAGGATCGCTCAGGCTCTAGGGAGGATCCCCCAGATCTCGAGGGATGGGAGGAGCTCCGCGATTCAATTAAGGGATATGCTAATTCAATCAGGAGGCTGAGGTCCCACCTCCCAGTCGCTCTAGTGGGCAGGGGAGTAGATGCCGTGCCAGTGGAGGAGATCTCCTTCGATGGGAGTGTGAAATCGAGGAGGTACGTAATACAATTGAGGGAGATATCTCAAATGTTTGAGGTAACGCAAGCCTCCCTCGATTACTCGAAGTCCATAGGGAAACTGGAAGTACCTCAAGCGCTTACTGCAGTGAGTAGACTCGTTTTCGAGGAGGAGAAGGTCATCTTAGATGGGATAAAGGAGAAAGCTGGGCTTAAGGTGGGAATATCATCATGGGATGAACCTGGATCCGCTGTCAATGAAGTCGCATCAGCCCTATCTAAGTTACTCTCTGATGGATTCCCTGGACCATTCTTACTGTTCCTCAGCCCCTCTAGGTTCGCGAAACTCATATCAGTGCATGAGAGGACTGGTGTGATGGAGTTACAGAGGCTCAAAGCATTGATCAAGGATGTAGTAGCCTCTCCAGCGATCAGCGATGAGGAAGCGATCCTCCTCTCATCCAATCAGCAGGTGCTAGATGTAGTCATAGGCGCTGATACCGTCCTAGATTACATAGGACCCATAGACGGGTCTCACGCTTTCAGGCTCTGGGAGACACTCGCAGTGAGAGTGAAGGATCCAAGAGGCATCATCTTACTGAAGCAGTGAGGGGAGTGGGGGCCATAGTCCGCCTTCTGTACTAGGGGGATTTGGCTTAGCGCCTACCTCCCGCTCGCCCCAGCTCCTCATCGCGGGAATTGGCTTGCACGCCGCC
>Ga0065719_102473_pt1 | contig 15087 bp, 13 predicted proteins | sample GBSCel85sediment_FD_59106 | JGI IMG/M metagenome (GOLD analysis project Ga0065719, IMG submission 59106) | Hot spring sediment microbial communities from Great Boiling Spring, Nevada - Cellulolytic enrichment CS 85C v3 (version 3) | ecosystem: Environmental > Aquatic > Thermal springs > Hot... | reverse complement strand
GATTTGGGAAGGACCTCTATAGTCCTCCCATCGATGTTGTATCCCATGACGGGGTTTATATCTCTGCCCTCTCCCTGCGGCCACTTAACGTAATCAGCGTGATATGCGAATTTCATCACCTGCTGGAATAGGTTCAGATCCGGCTATCCTGTTGATAGTTCCTGTATTGGAGACNGTTGAGGTTGGGAATGGTGGTACTAGCGAAGCTTGGATAGATAGCGTAGGTAACCTCAGGGTGGGTCCTAAAGCCGTGGGTGCTGACCCTGGTCCAGCTTGCTATGGTAGAGGAGGAAATATACCAACAGTTACGGATGCTTATGTCGTTAACGGCCTCCTCAACCCCAAGTACCTGCTGGGCGGGAGCTGCCCATACACAGGGATCGTAGGGGAGAAAGTCATAAGGGAGAAGATAGCCAAACATTTCAATGTAAGCGTTGAGCAGGTATCTGAGGGTATAATAAAACTAGCTAATGATAACGCTGCCCTGGCGATAAGGCTGGTATCTGTTCAGAAGGGTTACGATCCCAGGGACTTCACTCTAATAGCCTATGGGGGTTCAGGGCCTATGTTCGCACCTTTCATANCTGAGGAGCTCGAGATAANGAAAATAGTAGTTCCGGTAATTCCACCAGGTGTGTTCTCCGCTTGGGGTATGCTACTTGCTGATATAAAGCATGTCAGGTACACTTTCATAGTGAGGCTGGACTCTCAGGACGCTACTAGCAAAGTGAACTCGATCTATGAGGAGCTAGAGAAGAAAGTTAGGGAAGCATTCGCCTCAGAGGGCTTCAATCCTAATGATGTGGTAATTGAGAGGTATGCTGATATGAGATATTACGGGCAGGAGCATACAGTAAGGGTCCCGATAATGGGAGGAAAAATAGGCGGGGCTGAGATCGAGGAGATAAAGGAGAGGTTCCACTCGAACCACTATAGGGAGTATAGCTTCAGGTTAGACTCGAGCCCAGTGGAGATAGTCAACTTCCACGTCACGGGCATAATACCCGTTAAGAGGATAAAACTAGCTGAGATCCCTGAGAGGAACAACTCATTGGAGAAGGCGGTGAAGGAGGAGAGAGAGGTATTCCTAAACGGTGGTTACTTAAAGCTGAAGATATACGATAGGGATATGCTTCCCAGGGATAAAACGATAAAAGGGCCCTCCATAATAGAGGGCACTACATCGACTGCTATAATCCTGGAGGGTCAGGAGGGACATGTGGATAATTATGGGAATTTAGTTATTTTCGTGAGATGAGGGGGTGTTATTATGGGTGTAGATCCTTTCACCCTTGAGATAATAAAGAATGGTCTGATAGTCGCGAATGATGAGATGTTCTATGCTTTCGGGAGGACAGCGAAGAGTCCCGTAATATACGAGGTCCTGGACTATGCTGTAGCTCTCTCAGATGCTAAAGGGGAGCTAATGGCTCTAGCTCCTGGAGTTCCTGGGTTCTCAGGTGTTTTAGATTTCGTCGCAAAGGAAGTTCTTGAGAAGTTCGGGAGCGATATTAAGGATGGTGACATATTCATAAGCAACGTCCCATATCATTCGGGAACTCACTTGAATGATGTGACTCTCTCGATGCCTATATTCTACAAGGATAGGCTGATAGGTTTCGCGATAAATAAGGGGCATTGGAGTGAAGTCGGTGGGATGCACTTCGGTAGCTGGACCTCTGATTCAACTGAGATATTCCAGGAAGGGACTCAGTTCCCTTGCGTCAAGCTTTTCGTTGAGGGGAAGCCAAATAGGGACGTTATCGATATAATAAAGTACAACTCGAGACTCCCTGATTTCACTATAGGGGATATGGAAGCTCAAGCAGCTTCTCTAAAGGTCGCAGCGAGGAGAGTGATATCATTAATAGAGAAATATGGGTTCGATGCCGTTCAGGAGGCTATGGAGAAGATCCTCTCTGATGGGGAGAAATACGCTAAGATGAAGCTTAAGGAACTGCCTAAAGGTGAGTTCGAAGCTGAGGATTATATAGACGATGATGGTATCACGGATAATCCTCTCTACGTTAGGGTCAAGGTGAAGATAACCGATGATGAGATGCTAGTGGACTTCACTGGGAGCGCTGAGCAGGCTAAGGGCTCGATAAATTCGTCATATCCAGCGACAGTCTCCGGGGTCAGGGAGACTTATATGGCCGTTACGGATCCTCATGCGATGCCTAATGGTGGCTATTTCAGACCCCTCAAGGTTATAGCTCCAGAGGGGACTGTCTTCAATCCTAGAAGACCTGCTCCAACATCCACCTTCTGGGAGGCGATGTCATACACGACAGATCTCGTTTGGAAGGCTCTAGCACCGCATGTCCCTGAGAAACTGAGCGCAGGCCACTTCCTATCCATATTAGCGACGATACTGGGTGGAGTTGACGATAGGACTGGGGAACCTTTCGCTATAGTTGAGCCTCAACCTGGAGGGTGGGGAGCATCTTACGACACAGATGGAGAGAGCGCCTTAGTTGCTTGTGGGGATGGGGAGACATACATAGCCTCAGCAGAGGTCTATGAGAGGAGGATGCCCATACTCGTTGAGAGGTATACGTTGAATACTGAGGATGGGACTGGCCACGGTAAATTTAGGGGAGGTTTCGGAATAATAAGGAACTACATGGTTTTATGCAGTGAGGCATCTTTCACAGTATCTATAGGCAGATCTAAGTTCCCGCCTTGGGGAGTGGATGGTGGATGCAACGGGACCCCGAATTACTGTCTCATCTATAAGCACAATGAGGAGCCGAGGAAGGTCAGGAAGGTCGCAGCTCTTAGGCTCGTTAAGGGAGAGATGGTGAGTCTGAGGAGCGCTGGAGGCGGAGGATGGGGATCTCCTCTGGAAAGGGATCCGAAACTCGTTCAGTGGGATGTGAAGAATGAGTACATAACTATAGAGACTGCAAGAAATGTATATGGCGTTGTCCTAGATCCGAAAACACTGGAGATCGATGTAGAGGGAACGGAGAAGCTTAGAGAGGAGATGAGGAAGAAGGGGTCTGTTTGCCCCTAAATTTTTCCTAATTTTTTAAGCATTTAAATGGACTCAATGCTTTTTATTCTGGGAGGACATCGTCTAAAAAGGTGAGGTCTTGCATTACGCGGATCTAGTCATAGAGGGTAACGTATATACGATGGATGAGGATAAACCATTTGCCAAGAGCGTAGCGATCAAAGGGGATAAGATAATCTTCGTCGGAGATAATGCGAATGATATGATAGGTAAGGACACTATTTTGATAAACGCTGAAGGAAAATCAGTGCTCCCCGGCTTCATAGATACTCATGTCCATTTCGTGGGGACCGCTATCTCTAGATTCGATGACTTAGATGCCTTCGGACTCTCCTCTATCTCCGAGATCTTAGAAGCTATAAAACGCATAAAGAAGCCGGAAGGGCAGTGGATAAGGGTGAGAGGATTCGATGATTCTATGGTCGTGGAGCAAAGATATCCTACTAGGTGGGAATTGGACTCTGTAGCACCTAAGAATCCTGTGATAGTCAAGAGATTGGATGGGCATTCTTGCGTCATGAATTCTCTAGCTCTAGATAGAGTAGGCATAAAGCCTGAGATGAGGGGTGTGGATATCGATGAGCAGGGCAGGATCACTGGCATCCTCAGGGCGGAAGCGAATGAGATAGCCAGGAGGACCTCTGAATACGAAGCTAGCAAAGAGGAGATACTGGAAAAACTCGTTGATGTCTCTTATGGTGCATTAAGATCAGGCATAACGACTATTCATGCTCTAGAAGGTTCTACTGGGGATGAATCTGAAGTAAAGCTCCTTATGGATGCTAAGCTGCCATTAGATTTCGTGATCTACTTCCAGACGACTGATATTAGGGAGGCGATCGCATTAGACTTACCTAGGATAGGGGGCTGCATATTAGTCGATGGGAGCATGGATTCCCATACAGCCGCTATGTTCGAGCCTTATAACGATAAAAAAGATTCGAGAGGGGTCCTTTACTTTAAGGATGATGAGCTGAAAGATTTCGTTTTGAACGCTCATAAGAGCGGGCTCCAAATTGCGATGCACGCTATAGGAGATGCCGCTATAGAGCAACTCTTAGATGCTTATGAGTACGCTTTGAGCGAGTATCCGAGGGAAGATCACAGGCATAGGATAGAGCATGCTGAGGTTCCGACTGAGGATCAGGTCCGAAGGATGGCAAAGTTGGGGGTCGGAGTGGCCGTTCAACCACCGTTCTTATACTACTGGGACATGGAAAAATTTTACATTAAGAGGCTCGGGCCCGAGAGAGCGATGAGGCTCCATCCATACAAGAGGATGCTGGAGGCGGGAGTCCGCTTAGCGGGAGGCTCGGATAGCCCTGTAACTCCCATGAATCCTATCGTAGGGATCCATGCAGCAGTTAACCATCCCGTCAGAGGCAATTCTATCGAGCTTTATGATGCTGTTAGATTGTATACGAGAGATGCAGCTTTCTTCTCATTTGAGGAGAGGAGGAAGGGCAGTATAACAGAGGGGAAAGTTGCCGACCTCGTTATACTGTCCGACGATATTTTCAAAATGAGGTCAGCAGAATTGAATAAAGTTAAAGTAGAGAGAGTGGTAAAGAATGGAAAATTGTTAGAAATAAATAAGAAATTATCATATGGACATATATGAAAATTCGACTTAGAGTTAATAGAAAAATCCGTTACTCGAGAGGCAAACAATTTAGGCGTAAAAAATTTTCCTTTAAAACAAATTTTTTCTTAAAAATTTTAATAGTCTCAGAAAACTTTATAAGTAAGTGATATCATAGGAGAGGGGCATGCATATGGCCCTGAGTAGAGGAGCCCTTTATGGAATTATCCTCATCGTAGTGATCTTAGTCATAGCAGCTGCATACTTCCTCATGCTGCCTCCAGCCCCCACACCAACTCCTACGACACCTACAACCACGCCTACAGTCACGACACCAGTTGTTGAATATAAAAGGACCATCGTGATTGGGACTGATTTAGACAATCAAGCTTTAGATGTTCAGCAAGCTAGTTGGACCACTCTAGCTAATTGGTACGCCTTCTCCTCACTCGTTGCCTTTGATCAGAATAGGAACGTTGTAGTGGATCTCGCTGAGAGTTATGAAATCCAAGAAGGCGGTAAAGTTCTAATAATAAAGCTCCCCAAGGACCTGAAATTCCCAATCACAAATAATCCTCTTAACGCGAGGACAGTGAATGAGTCCGTTTATAGGTATATACAACTCAGTCCTTATAGCGCTGACTGGATCGAGCTGAATCATACTGAGATAATAGACGATTATACGATAAAGTTCGTTTTCAATAACCCACCCGGGCCTCTCTGGGCTGTCATCACATCCGAATATGGTGCCCCTGTAGATGTCGAGTACGCTAAGAAAGTTGGAGATAGTGAATTTAATGCTCATCCAATTGGGGCCGGCCCATTCATCATAAAGGAATGGGTTAAGGGTTCTCACACGATCTTAGTCCCTAATCCCAATTATAAGACCAATTTACCTTTCGTTGAGAATAAAGGGCCAAATCCGTATCTTGATCAAGTCATAATAAGGGTAATCGCGGATGATTTAACTAGAGTCAATGAATTCCTCGCGGGGAATATAGATATCCTAGCTGCAGTTCCTCCTCAATACGTAGATAGGTTGAAAGCAGACCCCAATACTGTGTTACATGAATTCGCTTATGGCGGTTACCATTTCATGATCTTCAATTTAGAGAAACCTCAGTTTAAGGATAAGAATGTGAGAAAAGCTATATACCATCGCGTTGAACAGGGATGATTTTGTCGTAGTCAATGATTATACAACTGAACCTCAATATAGTTTCATCTCACCGGGTATGCTCTGTTACAATTTTACAGTCGAGGAATATGCTAGAAAGAACTTCGGATACAATTTGGAGGAGGCTAAGAGGCTTCTTGATGAAGCAGGATGGAAAATGGCCCCGGATGGCGTGAGGAAGAAGGAAGGCGTAGTGCTTTCATTCGTCCTCGATGTACCCAATGATAATCCGAGGTTGAGGAAGATAGCCCCGGTAATACAGGAGCAGCTCTCCAAGATAGGGATAAAGGTTGAGCTCAGGGAGTATGAGCAGCATTACATAAGGGAAAAGGTATGGAGGAAGGACTTCGAAGCTGCTTTAAATGTCTTCGCATGGCTAGATCCGGATGGAGATATGGCATATTGGCTCCACTCGGGTAGAGCAGCTAACTCTACTTACATCAATCCTGAAGTAGATAAATTGTTCGATGCCGGCATGGGTACATTCGACCTCAGGGAGAGGACGAAGATATACTCTAGGCTTCAGATGATACTCCTGGATGATCTCCCTGTGATACCCTTGCAGTACCCCAAGCAATATGTAGCAGTGAATAAGAACGTTGAAGGGGTCAAGTTCGTGCTTCACACATCCCCCTATATATACCTCAATGACGTCAAGGTGAGGAAGGGCTGAGAGAAAAGGGATCTCCATGGGAATCCTCAGCTATGCTGCTAAGAGGCTCTCAATAGGTTTTTTCATCGTAATATTCGTCTCCCTCATCCTCTTTATTTTTATGCAATTACTCCCGGGCGATCCGATAACGCTCCTCACAGCCGGTGAGAGAGTGAGCCAGCAGCGTATCGAGGAACTGAGGAGAGCATGGGGCTTAGATCAGCCTATCTACATACAGTTCTTCTTCTGGCTCTCTCATATGCTTCAGGGGGACTTCGGAACGTCTTTCGTCTTTAAGCTCCCCGTAGTCAGGGTCGTAGTACCGAGGATCCCTGCAACTCTCCAACTCACGATAACAGCGTTGGTAATCTCATATATCTTCGGAATAATCTTAGGTACATTATCAGCTGTTAGGAGAGGTATGTTATCTGAGAGAGTCCTGACTGGAGTCTATACGTTCCTCTACTCGATCCCGACCTATTGGTTGGGTGCGATGTTGATGTTAGCATTCGGCTTCTACTTAAGAGTCCTACCTATCTCAGGTCACGGGACTCTCGCTCACCTCATACTCCCCGCCTCGACACTAGCTCTTCCTAATATCGCGATATTCGCGAGGATGATGAGGACGGAAGTTTTAGAGACACTATACGAGGAATATGTGAGGACCGCGATGGCGAAAGGGCTTCCTAGATTGGTAGTATTATTCAGACATGTGATGAGGAATGCCCTAATTCCTGTAACGGTCCTCTTCTTCTTAGAGCTTCCATGGACTATAGGAGGGGCTGTTATAGTTGAAGCTATATTCTCATGGCCGGGCATGGGGAACTTGCTCTACCGCTCCATATTGATGCAAGATTATCCTGTAGTCATGTTCATAATATTTCTAATATCAATATTCACAGTTATATCAAATGTAATAGGAGATATTTTAACTGCAATTCTAGATCCTAGGGTTACGTTAAAGGGGTGATATTTTGCTTGCTTCTGAGGGAGTTGCGAAGGTAACTAAGGAAGCCTCTGGATATATCAAACTTATCTGGTCCCATTGGAGCGCTAGAACTGGCCTTATAATCTCAATCTTCATAATACTTATNGCTATATTCGCTCCTCTCATAGCCCCGAGGAGCTACGCTCAGACAGATCTCAAGCACAGGCTGGAACCACCATCCCCCGATTTCCCCTTCGGTACAGATGAGTTAGGGAGATGTATCTTCAGCAGAGTTATCTACGGATCCAGGATAGCTCTCTGGGTCGGGATCCTCGTTGTAATCGTGGAGGCCTTAGTAGGCGTCACTTTAGGCATCATAGCTGGTTACTGGGAGGGATGGGTAGATAGAGTGATATCATTCCTCTCTGATTCCATATGGGCTCTACCGCCGATAGTCCTAGCGTTAGGTGTAGTCACAGTGATAGGTCCTGGTATATCGCAAGTCGTGACAGCTATAGCGATAGTGAGCTGGCCTCCCTTCACTAGGGTTTCAAGAGCGAAAGTGTTATCTATCAAGAATAGGGAGTTCGTTATAGCTGCTAAGGCAATAGGAGAATCTGATATCTCAATAATAGTGAGATACATACTCCCTAACATAATCCCATCGATCCTCGTCCTCGCTACCTTAACGCTCCCGACGGCGATCCTCTCAACCACAGCTTTGAGCTTCTTGGGGTTCGGTGCCCAGCCCCCGACTCCTGATTGGGGTGATATGATAGCCAAAGGGATGGGGTACTTGCAGATAGCGCCTTGGATATCGACATTCCCCGGGATATTCCTCGTCATAACTTCTCTAGGCTTCAACCTACTCGGGGATGGGCTTAGGGACTTGATAGATCCAAGGCTGAGGATTTAGGTGATTATATGGGGCTCCTCCAGATTAAGGACCTGAGGACATACTTCTTCACCTCTAGGGGTAAGGTGAGGGCAGTAGATGGCGTGGATCTGAGTTTGTACGAGAGAGAGGTGCTAGCGGTCGTAGGGGAAACTGGATGCGGGAAGTCAACGCTGGGCCTATCGATAATACGCTTAGTCCCTTACCCCGGGAGGATAGTTGGAGGAGAGATATTTTTCAAAGGAAAGGACCTCCTCAAGATGGATGAGAGTGAACTGAGGGAGATAAGGGGAAAGGAAATCGCTATGATATTCCAAAATCCATCAAAAGCCCTCAATCCAGTTTACAAAGTAGGTTATCAGATAGCTGAGATGCCCAGATATCACTTAGGAGTCCCGATGAAGAGAGCTTGGGGATTAGCAGTAGATCTCCTAAGGAAGGTCAAGATACCTGACCCAGAGGTCAAGGCCTCTAGCTATCCTCACTCCTTGAGCGGCGGTATGAAGCAGAGATCCCTGATAGCTATGATGATATCACTGAAGCCAAGCTTACTAATAGCTGATGAGCCTACTACAGCCTTGGATGTCACAGTTCAAGCTCAGATAATGGATCTCCTTAAAGAGATAAGGGAGGAAGTGGGGATGGCAGTCATGTTGATAACTCATAACATAGGCTTAGTCGCGGAGGAATCCGATAGAGTCGCAGTTATGTACGCTGGCAAGATAGTCGAAGTAGGAGCTACACCAGATGTGCTAGAGGACCCTCTCCATCCATACACTAGGGGCTTACTATCCTCGCTACCCTCCAGGAGGAGTAGGAAGGAGAGGCTGCCCTCGATACCCGGGAGCGTCCCAGATTTGATAAATCTGCCTAGTGGTTGTAGATTCCATCCGAGATGCCCCTATAAATTGGATATATGTGATAAGGAGGAGCCTAAGCTTTCTGAAGTGAAGAGAGGGCATTTAGTCTCATGTTTTGCTGTTGGGTGATCCTATGGATCTCTTGAGATTGGATGACTTGAGGAAATACTTCCCGGTCGGTGGGGGGATCTTAAGAAAGCCGAGCTTCCTCAGGGCAGTCGATGGGATAAACCTATCGGTTACTAGAGGGGAGACCCTAGGCTTAGTCGGTGAATCAGGATCCGGGAAGTCAACTCTAGCCTTAACAGCCCTCAAATTGTATGAGCCGACCTCCGGTAGGATAATCTTCGATGGGGTCGATGTGACTGGAATGAAAGAGAGCGAATTCAAGAAGTTCAGGAAGAAGCTCGGGATAGTGTTTCAAGATCCCTACTCATCATTGAATCCGAGGAGCAGGGTCAAGGACATAATAGCGAGGCCGATGAAAGTTCACGGTTATGGCGATGAGGAGATAGATAGGATAGTTAAGGAGGTAATAGTCGAAGTAGGGCTTTCGATAGAGCACTTAGAGAGGTTCCCTCATCAGTTGAGCGGTGGTCAGCAGCAGAGGGTAGCGATAGCGAGGGCTATCGTGACGAAGCCCGATCTCATATTTTTAGATGAACCCACATCGTCCCTAGATATATCAGTTCAATCCCAGATACTTAACCTACTCCTGGATCTTCAGCAAAATTACAGAATGACATATGTCTTCATAACGCACGATCTACTCACAGTTAGGCATATAAGCGATAGGATAGCTGTGATGTACGCTGGTAAGATAATGGAGCTAGCTACTACTGAGGAGATATTCTACGAGACCATGCATCCATATACAGCGACTCTCCTCCTCTCCCTCCCCGTCCCAGATGTCGAATCGAGGGTTCAGAAGGACGTACTGATTAAGAAGGGAGTTAAGGTATATGGAGAACCCCCGAACCTCATCAATCCTCCTAAAGGTTGTAGATTCCATCCGAGATGCCCCTTCTCAATCGATTTATGCGAGAGAGAAGAACCTGAACTTAAGGGCATTGGTTCCCATCTAGTCGCATGCCATAGGGCTGGTGAAATAGATGTAAGGCTTTAAAAACGATTGCATGAGCGACTCCTCAACGATAGGAAGATTTAAGTCCTCGAGATGTATGAGGAGCGTATGTGCAGGATCTTACTACTGATCGGCTCTGATCGAGATGAAGCTCGCTCCTTGCTCGATGCTCTAGCTAAAGCGAGTGAATGCGACCCCATACTCTCTAAATTGAGGGGAGAGGAGTGCTCGAAGCACGATGACGGTTGGGGGTATGCTCTCATCGGTCTCAAGGACGGGAGAAAATTCTCGAGGTATTACAGATCCACTTCCCCTATATTCGAGGATATAGAGCTAGAAGAATTGAAAGAGACCTTGAATCACTTAGATACCTTCTCTCTGATAGCTCACTCGAGGAAGATGTCTAAGGGTGAGGTGAGCGTTTTCAACACGCATCCATTCCACTACTCGCACAGGGGCTTCGACCTCTGGTTCGCTCACAACGGGACTGTCAACGATATGGAGCTAGCGGCTGAGATGGGGCTCAGTTACTCTGAGGGGATCTCCGACAGCTTCTACCTCGGGAATTACGTTTACGAGAGGGGCATTCCCGGGGCATTCAATCACGCTAAGAGGTTCGTGAAGGAAGGGAGCGCTATGAACACAGTCCTGCTGGCCGATAGACCTCTGATCTCAGTAGCTACAGCTTACTATTTAGCTGAGGATGAAGTTAGGATCGATTATTACAGACTCTTCATGTCGGATGGTGAGAATAAAGCCGTTTTCTCCTCATCAATTAGGGATTACATAGATCTGAAGTATGAGGAGTTGAGGAACGGTCTGGGAGTGATCTTCTCCCTGAAAAACGGTGAAATTGACTCAAAAATATTCGAAATTTAGAGGCCCTTGATCCTACGTATGAGATCCCTGAGCTCATCGACTCTCTTCCTCTTCTCCTCCAAAGACCTCTCTAACTTCCTTATCTCAGCTTCAACTTCCCCTTTCTTAACTTCCTTCACCTCTACTCTCGCTCTGAGCTTCCTCAACTCCCCATTTATATCCTCTATCTCCCTCTCCAACTTAGCTATATCATCCTGAAGTCCTGGGAGCCTGCTCTCGAGCTCAGATTGGATCCTCTTCAAGTTAGAGGAGTACTCCTCCTTCAGCTCCTCGTACTCCCTCTCCCCTATCTTCCCCTTCCTACCTTCGAGCTCCTTGAGGAGCTTATGATATCTATCCCTCTCACTCAATAAGTCACTTATCCTGTAGATCTTCCCCCTCTTGACTCTCCTCAATGAGAGCTTCAATATGACGTAGATGATCCCTAACGTCACGAGGAGCGTGATGAGGAGGAAAGCTATAGAGAGCCAACTGTAGAGTAAGTTGACCCGCATCTCAGTCGAGACGTTGCCCCCAGTCGTCTCAACGACTACTTCGACATCGAAATTACCTGCGAAAGGTATTAAGGGGACTTCTATAGTCCTCTCAATTACCTTCTGCTTCCCAGCCTTGACTAACTCAGGTTTATCGAAGGGGAAAGCGTACTCCCCCAAGTATATCGCTACAGGCACCCCGAAGAGCTCTCTCGATGTTATCCTGAGCCTTATCCCATTCACCTCTATATCGCTATTCCCACGATTGAAGACTGTCAGCGAGAACTTCTCCCTGTCCCCGGGCTTCGTGGATATCGAATTCGGGGATATGGCAGCCTCTATGCCCTGACCCATTATCGGGAGTTGATACACTAGAAGGACCGCGATGAAGAATAGAGGAAAGATCCTCTTCATGAGTGAGGTCTCCGAGTTCAACTTATAAATTTGATGTGCTCTAGCGAGAGTCTCATTCAGGACCGGGGGGCTCTCGACCCGAGCTCCGCTTGAGTCGAGGAGGGGCCTCGCGGAGCTGAGCCTATCGGTGGACCTGCCTCTAATGGAGCAGCCCTACTAAATTAAAAATCTTCCTAGGATGTCACTTGAATGTTAGATAACATTATGATCTAATCAATTGAAACTCCGATCTATACGAAATATTTTTATTTTCCCTTGACCCTCTACCTTATGCCTAGGAGTAGTCTTTTCGGTAGGGATATCCTGACGTGCCAAGATCTAAGCAGGGATGAGATCCAACTCATATTCGAGACGACTAAGGAGATGAAGCACGCTTACTACAGGGGAGAGAGGCCTAAGCTCTTGGAGGGGAAGAACCTCGGTATGATATTCGAGGAGCCCTCGACTAGGACTAGGGTCTCCTTCGAAGTAGCTATGAGCCAATTAGGAGGTCACGCTCTCTACTTGAGGCCTGGAGAACTTCACTTAGGAGTTAGGGAGACGATAGCTGATACAGCTAGAGTGTTGAGCAGATATCTGGATGGTATAATGGCTAGATTACTCAAACACGAGACTTTAGAGGAGTTAGCGAAGCACGCTACGATACCAGTCATAAACGGCCTCACTGACTGGTTCCACCCAGTCCAAGCGTTAACTGATGTTTACACGATGCTCGAGAAGTTCGGGGACCTCAAGAAGATAAAAGTAGCGTTCTTCGGTGATGCTACAAATGTAGCTAACTCCCTCCTCGTCTTGACATCTAGGCTCGGGATGAACTTCACATTCTGCGGGCCCAAGAAGTACTGGCCGAAGGAGAGAGTGATGAAGATGGTCGAGGAGAACGTAGCTGAGACAGGGGCAAATATAGAGATAACAGAGGATATAGATAAAGCGATAAAAGATGCTAACGTCGTCTATACAGATCTGTGGTGGTGGATCGGACAGGAGCATGAAGCAGAGGAGAGGAAAGTCGCGTTCCAGCCTTATCAAGTCAACTCTAACTTGATGAAGAGAGCAGCTAAGAACGCAGTTTTCATGCACTGCCTACCAGCGGGCAGGGGAATGGAAGTGACTGATGAAGTCATAGATGGGCCGTGGAGCATAGTCTGGGATCAAGCTGAGAACAGGCTTCACGTGGAGAAAGCAATATTAGTGCTCCTAATGGGGTGATCTCATGTCAGTTTCCTTCAAGAAGGTCCTGAAGTACTGGGACCTCTTTTTATTCAACGTTTGCGCTATAGTCGTGTTGGATACAGTAGCTTCCTCAGCAGCTATAGGCATGCAGACGTTCTTCTGGTGGTTCTTAACTCTCTTCCTCTTCTTCATCCCCTACGGTTTGATAACAGCTGAGTTAGGCTCAGCATGGCCCAGTGAGGGTGGCATATATGTTTGGGTCAAGGAGGCCTTCGGTGAGAAGTGGGCAGTCATGACCTCCTGGCTCTACTGGGTCAACGTAGCTATATGGATGCCCTCAGTATACGTGCTCTTCAGCGGGACTCTCGCTCAAGTATTCGCTCCAGATCTCGATATATGGGCGCAGACGTTCATAGCTATAGTGATGACTTGGGTCACAGTAGCGGCAGGTATCCTAGAGCTGGGGAAGTCGAAGTGGATCCCCAATCTAGGTGCGATAGTTAAAGCTATAGTCCTCCTAGGGGTCGGTGTCCTCGGAGTCTACTGGACGCTGACTAGGGGCTTCGCTAACCCCTTCACCCCCCAGGACTTACTCCCTTCATGGAGCGTGGCTCTAGCTTACCTACCGGTGGTCGTGTACAACTACATGGGATTCGAGCTAGCTAGTTCAGCTGGGGAGGAGATGGTGAACCCCCAGAAGGACGTCCCGAGGGCTATAATATTCGCTGGAGCAGCTATATTCCTCCTCTATGTGATAGGGACGTTCGGCCTCCTCGCCATCCTCCCCCTAGATAAATTGAGCATAGTCACGGGCATAATAGACTCGGTCATCGAGGTCGCTAATGTGTTAGGACCTGCCGGAGAGGCCCTCATAATAATATTCGGTATAATGATATTGTACACATTCCTAGCTAATATGGTCACTTGGACGCTAGGCGCTAATAGAGTGCTAGCATCTACAGCGAGCGAGGGCCTCCTCCCCAGATCGCTAGGCCATCTGCACAGTAAGTACCTCTCGCCAGATTACGCTTACTACTTAACTGGGATCATAAGTACTTTGCTCCTAATAGGGAATGCTATACCAGCTGAGACAGTAGCTAGCATATTCTGGACGCTCTTCGCTCTCTCCAGTTTGATATTCCTGCTCCCATATTTGCTGCTCTTCCCGTCCTTCCTCAAGCTGAGGTACAAGAGGCCCGAAGTGGCTAGGCCCTACAAATTACCCGGAGGCATGCCTCTAGCATGGATATCAGCGATACTCGGTGAGTTATTCATAGCTATGGCGTGCATCTTCTTCTTCATGCCCCCCGAAGAGATAACAGATATCTTCCTCTACGAGGTCGAGCTCGCGGGAGGCACAGCTGCAGTGCTGATAATCGGTTACTTACTCTACATCTGGAGCAAGAGGGCGAGAGCTTGAGAGCATCTCAACCAGCTGAGTGGGATAGAGCTGAAGTAGTCCTCCTCTGCCAGCCTAGTATCGAGACTCTATTTGCGATACTAGAGACTAACTCCGCGAACTTCCTCTATCCATTCGATCTGAAGAAAGCTATCGAGGAGCACAGGAATTATAGGAGGAAAATTGAGGAGTTCGGAGCTAAAGTTTATGATGTTAGGGAAATGCTCACCAATAAATGCGATGATCCGGAGAACCTCAAGAGATTGAGGGGATTTGCTCTAACTAGTGTGAAGTATGCTTTCGAGGGGATATCGCGAGAGGATGGGGAGCTATTACTATCGAACCTCAAGAGGACTATAGATGTACTCAGCCCCGAGGTGCTAGCTGACGTAATAATATTAAGGCCGATAATAAATATAAGGTACAACCCGAGGGCCCTAGATCCCACTACTAAGTTCCTCTCCAGTTACTGCTTAGCTCCAGCGAATAACCTCTACTTCATGAGGGACGGGATGCTGACGACTAAAGAGGGCGTAGTGATAGGGAACTTCA
>Ga0065719_100136_pt1 | contig 15102 bp, 13 predicted proteins | sample GBSCel85sediment_FD_59106 | JGI IMG/M metagenome (GOLD analysis project Ga0065719, IMG submission 59106) | Hot spring sediment microbial communities from Great Boiling Spring, Nevada - Cellulolytic enrichment CS 85C v3 (version 3) | ecosystem: Environmental > Aquatic > Thermal springs > Hot... | reverse complement strand
CCTCCGGTTCCATGAGGCCGATGTAGTGATCCGGTCCGTAGGATTTGCTCATCTTCCTTGTGGGGTCAGCAAGGGACATGAGGCGGGGTACCTTTCCCAAAATGGGCTCGGGTTCTGGGAAAAGCTCGCCGAAGCGCCAATTGAACCGGCGGGCAATGCGGCGCGCTAGCTCCAAATGCTGGAGCTGATCCTCGCCCACNGGCACATGGTCGGCCAAGTAAAGNAGGATATCGGCAGCCTGNAGAACNGGGTAGTAGAAGAGGCCACCGTTCACAAATTCCTGCCCTTTNGCCTTCTCCTTGAATTGGGTCATGCGNGTGAGGTCCCCAAAGGAGGTGACGCACCCCAAAATCCAACAGAGCTCGGTGTGCTCGGGCACAGCGGACTGGACGAAAAGGATGGAGCGCTCCGGATCGATTCCACAAGCTAAAAGATCGAGGGCGAGTTCCCTCCGATTCTTCTTGAGCTCCTCGGGAATAGTGTTTTCGTTGGTGAGGGCGTGATAGTCCACGATGCAGTAGATGCAGAAATTNCCCTCCTGAAGTTCCACCCATTGTTTGATGGCGCCGAAATAATTGCCGAGGTGCAAGACCCCCGTGGGCTGNATTCCCGAGAAGATCCGCATCCATTCCTCCTTCTTTTGCAGTATAGACAAAAGCACGCGCCGAAACAAGCCAAGGCAATTTTGCGCCCTCGAGGGGCTTCGGCTATAGTTTTGTGGCTGAATGCCAGAAAATTTTGGGGTTGTGATTTTGGCCGCGGGAAAAGGAACGCGTATGCGTTCCTCCCGGCCCAAAGTTCTCCATCCCCTTTGCGGCCTTCCCCTCCTGGAATATCCATTGCGCTTAGCCAAAGACCTGGATCCCCTAGAAACCCTCGTGGTGGTCTCCCACGGAAAGGAGGAGATCGAGGAAAGGTTTTCCTCCTGGCCCGTGAAATTCGTGGACCAAGGGGAGCCTTTGGGGACAGGGCATGCGGTCCTTTCGGCGCGTCCTTTCCTTTCCGCCCCGCGGTTTTTCGTTCTGCCCGGCGATGCTCCCCTCGTGCCCGCGGAGGCTCTGCGCCTCCTTCTGGAGGAACACCTGAGAAGCGGGGCTTTTGCTTCCTTTCTCACCATGGAACCCGCGGACCCCGGCGCCTACGGCCGGGTGGTCCGGGATGAGGGGGGAACGCCCTGCCGGATTGTGGAGGCCGGTGACGCCTCTTCCGATCTTTTGGGGATCCGCGAGGTCAATAGCGGCATTTGGTGCTTAGAAAACCATCCGGTCCTTTGGCAGGCCCTGGAAAAAATTTCGCCGCACAACGTCAAGGGCGAGTACTACCTCACCGACCTTGTGGCCCTTCTTTACCCCCAAGTTCGGGCCGTACGCTGGGAAAACCCGGAGGACCTTCTGGGGATCAACGACCGGGTGGAGCTCGCCCGGGCGGAGGCTATTTTGCGAAAAAGAATCCTTGAGCGCTGGATGCGGGAGGGCGTCACCATCGTGGATCCTCTCTCAGTCTATCCGAGTCCGGATGTGCGGGTGGGCGAGGACACCGTCATTTTTCCAGGTACCTTCCTCCTTGGGGCCACGGAAATCGGTCCCAATTGCCAAATTGGGCCTCAGGCCTACCTTTGGGAGAGCAAAGTCGCGGAAGGGGCGAAGATCTGGTTTTCCGTGTTGGAGGCGGTGGAAGTGGGGCCGGGAGCGCAGATCGGCCCTTATGCTCATCTTCGCTTGGGAGCAAAAGTGGGCGCGAACGCGCGGGTTGGGAATTTCGTGGAGGTGAAAGCTTCAAGCCTTGGGGAAGGCACGAAGGCCCTGCATCTTGCGTACATTGGCGATGCGGAGGTGGGCCCGCGGGCGAATATCGGCGCCGGTGCCATCACCTGCAATTTCCAGCCCGGAAGGAAAGAGAAATTCCGCACAGAGATTGGGGCGGGCGCGTTCATTGGAAGCAATGCCTGCCTCATTGCGCCCATCCGGATCGGCGAGGGCGCGGTGGTAGGTGCCGGCTCCGTGATCACGAAAGATGTTCCACCCTACGCGTTGGCCGTCGAGCGCAGCGCCCAAGTGGTGAAGGCTGATTGGGCTCGCCGCTTTAAGGAGGATGAATGAGCCTTGAAAACCTGCGCCTTCTTGCGGGAAGCTCCAATCTCCCCCTTGCTTTTGCCATTGCCAAGGAATTGGGGGTTCCCCTCTGCGAGGCGGATCAGCCGGAGAAAACGGGAGAGCCTCGGTACGCACCCGGCCGGTTTCCCGACGGAGAAATCCGCGTGCAGATTGGGCAAACCGTGCGGGGAAAGGATGTTTTCATCATCCAGTCCACCTCTCCGCCGGTGAACGATCATCTCATGGAGCTTTTGCTCCTTGTGGATGCCCTCCGGCGGGCATCGGCGCGGATGGTGTGCGCGGTGATCCCCTACTTCGGTTACGCCCGTCAAGATCGGAAGAAAACCGGCCGTGTCCCCATTTCCGCGCGGCTTGTGGCCAATCTCCTGGAGACCGCGGGCGTGGACCGCGTGGTGACCATCGAGCTTCATGCCGGGCAAATCCAGGGATTCTTCAACGTCCCTGTGGACCACCTCCGCGTGGATCCCCTTTTTCACCGGTACATCCTCGAGCACCATCCGGAGTGGCTGGACAATTTGGTGATCGCTTCCCCCGATTTGGGCGGCCTTTGGCGGGCAAGAAGGCTTGGAAAACTTTTCAAAAGTCCGCTTGCGGTGGTGGTCACCTATCGGGGATCCCGGGGCGAAAAGGAGAGAATCCCGGAGGTGGACCACCAGGTGATCGGCGACGTGCGAGGGAAACGCGTGCTCCTCGTGGACGACATTTTGGCCACCGGCGGGACCCTGGTGGAAGCCGCGGAGGCGCTGGTGGAGGCCGGCGCCACCGAAGTGTATGCAGCCTGTGCCCACGGGCTTTTCGTGGGCGAAAGCCTTGCCCTTTTGGAACGCTCGCCCTTGCGCCGGGTTTTGGTCACCGATAGCATCAACCTCCGCGAGGAGGTGCGGCGGCACCCCTTGGTGGAGGTGGTTTCCGTCGTGCAGTTCCTGGCCGACGCCATCCGCCGCATCTACCTGAACGAATCGATCACGGATTTCTTGGCCTACGGACCGTAAGGAGGAAAGGATGATCACGGTGAAAGCTCAGCGGCGCCCCCTCAACGTGAAGGCCAAGGCCCTGCGGCGCAAGGGCCTCATTCCCGCTGTGCTCTACGGCGCCCATTTGGATCCCATCCATGTGGCGCTGAGCGAAACCGACGTGCAGAAGCTCTTTTCCCGGATTACCCGCTCCACCATGGTGGAGCTTTTGGTGGATGGCGAAAGCTACCGAGTATTCGTGAAGGACGTGCAAATCGACCCCATTACCACGAAGTTCCTGCACCTGGACTTCTACTTGCCCGAGGCCGGGCGGGCCTTGGAGATCGCTATTCCTGTGAAGATCGAGGGCGAGGCTCCCGGGGTCAAGGCCGGTGGGTTGTTGGAGGTTGTCCACCCCGAAATCCCCGTGGAAGCCCCTCCGGAGAAGGTCCCGCCCCACATCGTGGTGGACGTTTCCAAACTTGGCCTGGACGAAGCGATTTTGGTGCGGGATATCCCCTGGCCGGAGGGGGTGCGGCCCCTTTTGCCGCCGGAGGACGCGGTGGTCGTGGTGGTTCCGCCCAAGGTGGAGGCCGCGCCAGCGGAGGCTCCGGAGGCCCTTGCGGAAGCCGCAGCTCCTGAGGCTCCCACTGCACCCGCGGCACCAGAGAAATCTTGAGGGCCGTTGTCGGGCTGGGGAATCCCGGTCTCCAATATGCTCTGACCCGCCACAACCTGGGCTTTTGGGTCCTGGAGCGCCTTCTTTCCCGCGGTCCCTGGCGAAAAAAGGCCTTTCCCTGGGGCGAGGTTTTTCAGGACGGGGAAAAATTTCTTCTCCGTCCCCTCACGTTTATGAACCTTTCCGGCGAAGCGGTGGCGGAGTTTTTGCGGCATTACCCCATCCCGCCTTCCTCCCTCCTTGTGGTCTACGACGATGTGGACTTGCCGTTGGGAGAGGTGCGGCTTCGGCCTTCGGGCGGGCCGGGCACCCACCGGGGAATGCAATCGGTCCTCGCTTCGTTGGGAACGGAAGAGGTGCCGCGCCTCCGGGTGGGAATTGGCCCTCCCCCCGNCGGTCTGGATTTGGCCCAATACGTCCTTTCCCCACCGGAGCCAGGAGAGCTTCCCCNCCTAAAACAAGCCTGTGACTTNGCCGCGGAAATTGCCGAGGTCTTCCTTTCCCAGGGNCTTTCCGCNGCCCTGGATTTCTTCTCTCGGAAGGGTTCNGGCCGGTCGGTATAATCCTCCGGAAGGAGNGCCTGCCCCATGTACGAGAAGTTCTCCAAGGAGTCCATGAAGCTCCTGGCCCTGGCCCAGGAGGAAGCGGCGGAATGGCGCCACCGCTACGTGGGCACCGAACACCTCCTCTTGGCGGCCCTGAGGAACGAGGGAAGCCGGATCGGCCGGTTCCTTGTCTCCAAAGGTGTCACTTACGACCGGGTGGCCCGTTTTGTGGAGCGCCAAAAGGGCCGCGGCCGCATCTACGTCTCGCCCGATGAGCTTGAACCCACCCAGCGTCTAAAGCGGGTGATGAAGCTCGCCTATGAGGAGGCTCGCCGCGACGGCTCCGAGACCATCGAGCCCGAGCATCTCCTTTTTGCGGTGCTACGGGAGGGCGAGTGCACTGCGGCGGAGATTCTGCGGGCCCATGGAATCGATTTGCGCACGGTGCGGGAGTACTTCTCTCCCCGGCGGGGACCTTCCCGCATCCGCGCCGCCACCGCCCGCTTGCCTGGAGAACTCGGGGAATTTGGGCGGAACCTCGTGGAGGAAGCCGCTGCAGGCCTCCTTGATCCTGTGATTGGCCGGGAGCGGGAGATTGAGCGGGTCATCGAGATCCTCTGCCGCCGGAAGAAGAACAACCCCGTCCTCATCGGCGAGGCCGGTGTAGGAAAGACCGCTATTGTCGAGGGATTGGCCCAAAGGATCGCCCGGGGCGAGGTTCCTTCCCTTCTCGCGGACAAAGAAATCGTGGAGCTCGATATGGCGGCCATCGTGGCCGGCACCAAATACCGCGGGGAATTCGAGCAGCGCCTCAAAGCTATCCTCAATCAGGTCATGTCCTCGGGAAATATCATCCTCTTCATCGACGAGCTCCACACCATTGTGGGCGCGGGCGGCGCGGAGGGAGCCATCGATGCTTCCGCCATCCTCAAGCCTCCTTTGGCCTCCGGCGCCATTCAGTGCATCGGCACCTCCACGCCCGATGACTACCGCAAGACCATCGAAAAGGACCCTGCCCTCAAGCGTCGGTTCAAGGTGGTCTACGTGGAGGAGCCCTCCGTGGAGGAGACGTTCCGCATCCTTCAGGGCCTGCGGCCCCGTTACGAGGAGCACCACGGTGTGCGCATTACCGACGAGGCCCTTTGGGCCGCGGCGCGGCTTGCCGACCGCTACATCACTGAGCACTTCCTTCCCGATAAAGCCATCGACCTCATCGACGAGACCGCGGCGCGGATTCGCCTTGAAGCCACGGAACTTCCGCCGGAGGCCCGCGAGCTTTTGGCGGAAATTTCTCGGCTTGAGGAGGAGGAAGAGGCGGCTGTGGCCGAGCAGAACTATGAGTTGGCCGCGCGCCTCCGCGACGAGCGCGAGAAATTGATCGCAGAGCTCAAGCAATTTGAGGAAGCCCAGACCGAACCCACGGTTCCTGTGGTGACCGCCGAGCACATCGCCCAAACCGTTTCCGCCTGGACGGGAATTCCCGTGCACCACCTGCAAGAAGAGGACACCGCTCGCCTCCTCAGGATGGAGGAGAAGATCCACGAGCGTTTGGTGGGGCAGGACGAGGCGGTGAAGGCGGTGGCCCGGGCCATCCGCCGGGCCTATGCGGGGATCAAGGACCCCCGCCGGCCCATCGGCTGCTTCCTCTTCCTCGGCCCCACGGGAGTGGGCAAGACCGAGCTTGCCCGCACCTTGGCGGAATTCCTCTTCGGCGATGAGGACGCCCTCATCCGCATCGACATGTCCGAGTACATGGAGCGCTTCTCCGTCTCCCGGCTCATCGGCGCTCCTCCTGGCTACGTGGGCTACGAGGAGGCGGGCGAGCTCACGGAGGCTGTGCGCCGNCGGCCCTATTCCGTAGTCCTCTTCGACGAGATCGAAAAGGCCCANCCNGATGTGTTCAACATCCTCCTCCAGGTGATGGACGATGGANTCCTCACGGACTCCCAGGGCCGAAAGGTGGACTTCCGCAATACCGTGATCATCATGACCTCCAACATNGGGAGCAAACTCATCACCGACAAAACCTCCATGGGCTTTGCCACTGGCGACGTGGAATCCGAAGAGGCCTATCAGGACATGAAGAGCCGGGTAATGAGCGAGGTCCGCAAGGTCTTCAAGCCCGAATTCCTCAACCGGCTCGATGACATCATCGTTTTCCACCCGCTCACCAAAGAGCAGGTCAAGGCCATTGCGGAGCTCATGATCAATCGGCTGCGCAAGCGCCTTTGGGAGGAGCACCGCATTGAGCTTTCGGTTTCTCCGGAGGCCATGGAGATCCTCATCAGCCGCGGCTACGACGAAAAGTACGGGGCCCGCCCCATGCGCCGCACCATCGAGCGTCTCCTTGAGGACCCGATTGCCGAGAAAATCCTTTCCCACGAGTTTCCTGACGGCTGCAAGGTCGTGGCCGAGGTCCAAAACGGGGAGATCCTGGTCCGGCAAGCGGAATGAGCTTCCGGTGCCAGGAGTGCGGCTATCGCTCACCCAAATGGCTCGGCCGCTGTCCCCAGTGCGGTAATTACGGAACCTTCGTGGAGGAAAAGGAAGCTCCATCTCAAATTCCACCGGAGCTTGTTTCTCATGAGCCTCCAAAGCCCCTTCCCGAGGTCCCCGCTCCGCCGCCGGAGCGGCTTTCCACGGGAATGCCTGAGGTGGACCGCGTCTTGGGGGGGCTTGTTCCCGGCGCGGTGGTCCTCTTCGGCGGCGAACCGGGGATTGGAAAATCCACCCTTCTCCTGCAAATTGCCGCCAATTTGGCGGAACGCTACGGAAAAGTTCTCTACGTCTCCGGGGAGGAAGCACCCCCCCAGATCAAACTCCGGGCCCAGCGCCTCGGCCATGAGCCTCCCGAGCTCTTCCTCCTTTCCTCCCAGGACTTGTTGGCCATCCTCGATGCGGTGAGCCGGGTTGGCCCCATCGCCCTGGTGGTGGATTCACTTCAAACCGTCTTAGCTAATCCCGAAGGTGGGGAGGTAGGGAGTCTGGCGCAGGTGCGGGAAACCGCGGCCCAGCTTTCCCGGGTGGCCAAAACCGCAGGGATTGTGACTTTTCTTGTCTCCCACATCACGAAAGAGGGCGGGTTTGCCGGCCCCAAAACCGTGGAGCATCTTGTGGACGTGGCGGTGTACTTGGAGGGCATTCGGGAAGGGGACCTTCGCATCCTCCGATGCGTGAAGAACCGCTACGGCTCCACCGCGGAAGTCGCCGTTCTGGAGATGACGGGGAAAGGCCTCGTGGAAGTTCCCAACCCTTCGCTTTTCTTCATCTCCAAGGATACCCTGCCTCGGCCGGGGACTGCCGTAGTTCCCATTTTGGAGGGAACGCGCACGCTCCTTGTAGAAATTCAGGCCCTGGTGACGCCCTCCGGGGGCTATGGGCCGCCCCAGCGCCGCATGGCCGGCCTCGATGTGAACCGCACCCTCGTTCTTTTGGCCGTGATCGAAAAGCACCTTGGCGTCCACACCCGCGCTCTGGATGTGTACTTGGCCGTAGCTGGAGGCCTGGAAGTGACCGAGCCCGCGGCGGATTTGGGAATTTGCGCGGCAATTCTTTCGAGCCTGCGGGACCGCCCCATTCCTCCGGATACGGTGATCCTCGGTGAGGTGGGATTGGGCGGGGATCTTCGGCCGGTGCGCAAAGGCCCAGAACGCCTTTCGGAGGTGGCCAAACTCGGCTTCCGCAAGGCCGTGGTGGCCAACCAGCCCCTTCCCCGCAAATTGGCTTTGGAAGTAGTTCGGGCGCGGACCTTGCGGGAGGCCATGGAGGCTCTGGAGCTGATGTAGGATGCAGCCCACAAGGGAAGAACAACGGGAACTCCTTAGGAAGCTTGCGCCCGGGACGCCTCTCCGCCAGGCCTTGGACCGCATTGTTCAATTCGGCCGCGGCGCCCTCATCGTTTTGGCTCCGCGGGAAGAGGCGGAGCGCCTCATCGCCGCGGGGTTCGAGCTCAACGCGCCCTTCACCCCGGAAGCCCTGGCGGAACTGGCCAAAATGGACCGCGCCGTGGTTTTGGATCCGGAGCTCCGCACCATCCTCTATGCCAACGCCCACCTCGTCCCCGATCCCAAAATTCCCTCGAGAGAAACGGGAACCCGACACCGCGTGGCCGAGCAGGTGGCCAAAGAGCTTTTCTGCCCGGTGATCGCGGTGTCTGAGGAAAGAAGGCGTGTCACCCTCTACTTTGGGGACTGGCGCTATGAACTTCCCGATCCCCAGGCCCTTTTGGAGCGGGTGGGTCAAGCCCTTTCCATTTTGGAGCGATACCGTCGGGACCTGCGGGAGATGCTCCGCGATCTGGGTCGGCTGGAGCTGGAGCGCCGGGTTTTGCCCATCCATGTGGCCTCCGTTCTTCACCGCTTTCTCTCCCTTTTCCGCCTGGAGGAGGAGATCAACAGGATGCTCCTGGAGCTGGGCGAGCTTGGCGATCTTTCCGCTCGGCACCTTTCCGCGTTGATCCACGGGATCCGCGAAGAGTTCCTTCTTTTCCTGCGCGACTACGCCCGGGATCCTCATCGCTCGCCGGAGGAATTGGGTGAAGCCTTGCTTTCCTTGGAGGACAAAGAGATCGGCAACTTTGAAAAACTCCTCTCCATCCTGGGCCTGGATGAGCTCGATCCGGACCAGCCCTTGGCGGCCCGGGGTTATCGGATCCTCTCCAAGATTCCCCGCCTTCCGCCTACTGTAGTGGAAAGGCTTGTGGAGGAAGGGGGGAGCATCGATCAAATTGCCCGCCTCAGCCGGCGGCAGCTCACCCGCATCAAAGGGATTGCGGAAACGCGGGCCCGCGCCATCCAATACGGCCTGGCCCGGGTCCGCGAGGGCTATACCTTCAGCCTAGAAGGGTTCTAGGAGGACGTATGGAGTACACCGAGCGGCTGAAACAAGCGGCGCGGACTTTGAAGGAACTGGGTTCCCCAAAGATCTCGGTGATTCTCGGTTCCGGGCTTTCCGGAATCCTCCTTCTTTCCTCGGAGCGCAGGAAAAGCTTTGCGGAGATCCCAGGGTTCCCCGTGCCCACGGTGGAAGGGCATATTGGCGAGGTGGCGGTGGGCGAGCTCGGCGGCCGCGAAATTTTGGTGCAGCGCGGCCGCATCCACTATTACGAAGGCTATGACCTTTCCGAAGTGGTCTTTCCCGTGCGCGTTTACGCCAAACTCGGGGTGAAAGTCCTCATCGTCACCAACGCCGCAGGAGGTATTGCTCCTGGCCTCTTTCCCGGTGACCTTGTTCTCATCTCCGATCACATCAACTTCTTGGGCGCAAACCCCTTGCGGGGCCCTAATTTGGCGGAGCTTGGACCCCGCTTTCCCGATATGTCCGAGGCCTATGACAAAAGCTTGCGGGTACTCGCCCGGGAAGTGGGCGCGGAGCTTGGAATTAGTCTCAAAGAGGGTGTATATGTGGCGGCCATGGGTCCTTCGTATGAAACGCCCGCGGAGATCCGGGCTTTNCGGGCTTGGGGTGCGGATCTTGTGGGGATGTCCACCGTGCCNGAGGTCATNGCCGCCCGCCACGCCGGCCTCAGGGTNTTGGGGATNTCCATNGTGACCAACTTTGCNGCCGGGGTCTCGCCTCTTCCGCTTTCCCACGAAGAGGTGTTGNCCGTGACCAANGAAAAAGCNGGNGANCTNGGGCGNCTCCTNTCNGCCCTNATTCCCCGCATNCCNCTCTAGTAATGGGCNAGNAANCCCCGGTCCTTTGCAGTCCTTTCGCAAAAGCTAAAGATCAANAGCCCTAAGCCCANATAGAACGCGGCCACTCCCNAAANGACGAAGAGGTCCAAGGGCGGGAGGTCCCAAAGGCTTTGCCCTTCCGTCATGGCTTTTCCGATGAGCNGCGTTCCCNGNGAAAGAGGGAGAGTTTTGGCCCACCAACTGTCCGGAGGGATGAAGAGGAAAAACACGAACACAAACTGCAGAATTTGGAAAAACGCCTGAATTCGCTTGAACACCAGGGCTAAGCCGGCCATGACGAAGCCGATACCGTAAATTGGGGCGACCGTGAGAAAGGCCAGGGGCAAAAGAGTTCCGATGGGAAGGCGGAGGTATTTGCCGGTGGTGACCATCATGAGGAAAAGCAGGGTTCCCGAAAACACAAAAGTGGTGAGGAAAGAGCTCACGATCCAAGCAAAGCTCACGAAACGAAAACCGAACGGGCACATGTAGAGCTGTTCCAACGTCCCCTGCTGGGCCTCCCGCATAATGGACCAGGAAAGATCGGAATAGGCAGAAAGAGCAAAGGTCCACACCAAAAAACCAGCACCAGGCCCTCGAGGCTCTCGCCAAAGAGGTTGATGCCGAACCCGTGGGCGTATTTGGCGCCGGCAAAGATGAGGAGGAAGACCGCTTCAAGGTCGGGTTCCACGCGGTGGACTCCTTCCGGCTCTGTTCCTGCTTCCCGCAAAAGATCGATGAGCTCGTAAAGGCTTTGGTGGGGAGAAAGTTCCACCTCGAGCGGCCGTTCTTTGGGAAGCCAGCGCAGCGTGGGAAAATGCGCGGAAAGCCGAGCCAAAGCTTTGTCCGAAAGGCCATTTTGGAAATTGATCCGGAAGGCCCGGGTTCGGAAGAGCGAGAGCAGATTGGGAATGGAATCATCGGCCACAACCCGGCCGCGGGAAAGGATGATCACACGCCCGCAGGTGTCCTCCACCACCCTCATATCGTGGGAGGAGAGAACGATCGTTTTGCGTTCTTTTCGCGCGAGTTCCCGGATCAGAGCCCGTACTTCATGGGAAGCCTCCACATCCAGGCCCAACGTCGGTTCATCCAAGAGAAGCACCGGCGTTCCTTTGATAAGGGCACAGGCGATGGCAAGCTTCTGCTTCATCCCTTGGGAAAGGAGGTTGGCTACAGTATTTCTTTTTTCGGAAAGGCCGAAGAAGGCAAGGAGCTCGTGGGTGCGGCGATTGGCCTCCCGGCGGGGGATTCCTTGGAGCCCCGCAAAGAAGCGCAGGTTCTCCAAAACGGAAAGGCGTCAATACACGTTGCGCGAGCCCTCGAGCACTGCGGCCACATAGCCCCCCACCTCGGGACGGTGGGAGGGAACACCGAAAACCTCAACTTTTTCGGAGGTAGCGCGGACCAATCTGCAGAGGATTTTGATGGTTGTGGTCTTTCCCGCGCCGTTTGGGCCAAGAAGCCCGACGATTTCCCTTTCTTCCACCTGGAATGAAACACCGGCAAGGGCGCGCACTGCCCTTTTTCAGGTGGGGTAGTCTTTTACCAAATTTTCCACAAGGATCGCGGGCATCGACATGTATGTAGTCCCTTAGCCCCTCTTGGTTCAAGGGCTATCGGCGTGGATCACTTCTGTGTAGATCGTGTGATGAGGTGCTCCACCAGGGGAGACTGGCCGAAGGGAGCTGGTAATCTCGAAAATTTGTTCTGCACCGGGATCAAGGTTGGCGAGGATTTTTGAATTTTCCTTCACGAAGTTCCAGTTCTCATCGTAAAATCGCACAGCCACGCGGCCCAAGTTGATTCGCCGATCGCCGATGTTCATTACCCGGCCGTAAACTCTAGTTCCCGCATAATATTCCTCCACGTGCCACTCCAAAACGTCCAGGGGATAGGAAATCCCGACCTCCACGGGAATTTGGACCTTGGTGGAAAGGCCGCGGTCATCGACCACCTCCGCGGTGATGAGGAATGTGCCTTCTGTATCGTACCGATAAAGGACGCTTAGGCCCTCACTGGTTTGGCCATCTCCGAAATCCCAGCGCACAAGAGAAATGGAGCCATCGGGATCGTAGGAACCTTGAGCAGAGGCGTTTAAGAAAAGCGGGGCCTCCCCTTGTCTTGGCTCCACCACAATTCGTAGAACTGGTGGCAAATTGGGCGCAGGCGCACAGCCAAAAAGCCAAATACCCAAGAGCAGAAGGCCCAAAAAGCGCATACGCATAAAAACCTCCGCGAACCATTATAATGCCCAGGCCTTAGGGCCGAGGAAAAAGCTTGGGAAAGGATAAGGGATGGGGTTTGTGAAGTTTTTGGGAACGGCGGGCGCGCGGTTCGTGGTGGCCCGGCAATTGCGGTTCTCCGCGGGCACTTGGCTTGCGCTTTCGGGAACACAGATTCTTTTGGACCCTGGGCCGGGAACCCTTCTCCGCTGCCGAAAAGTGCGGCCTCCTTTGGAACCCCTGGAGCTTTCGGGCATCATCCTTTCCCATAAACACCTCGATCACTCCACGGATTTGAACATCATGATCGAGGCTATGGCCGACGGCGGCCACAAGCGCCGCGGCGTGCTCCTCGCGCCCCAGGATGCCCTGGAGGGCGATGACCCCGTGGTCCTCCGCTATGTACGCCCNTTTTTGGAGAGAATCGAGGTCCTTTCGGACGGAAATNCTTACACGATTGGNAACGTGAAAATCNGANCCATCCGCCACAGCCACGGCCAGGTGGANACNTANGGNCTNATCTTCGAATNCGACGAGGGCCGGCTNGGNTTNNTCGTGGACACAAANTTCTTCCCNGANCTTCCCGANAANTANNNNGGCTGCCAGCTNCTTGTGATCAANACNGTCCTTNGGGAATGGAATCCCGACATCGACCATCTTTCCCTNCCCGAGGCCCTGGAGATCATCCAGGCCGTGAAGCCGAACCTCGCTGTGCTCACCCATTTCGGGATGACCATGCTGCGGGGAAAGCCCTGGGAGCTTGCGGCTCAAGCTTCGGAGAAGCTGGGGATGAAGATCGTGGCCGCCGAGGACGGGATGACCGTGGAAGCTAAGGATTGGGCTTAGCCCGCTTCATCTCGTAGAGGAGCTGGTCCGCCCGGCGAAAGAGGTCATCCACGCTTGGGGTCGGTTCCTTTTTTGGATCCCAAGAGGCGTAGCCCAGGGTGAGGCGGATCACGGGCTCTTCGGCGAGGATGCCGAAGGGCTCTTGGAAGCGGCGCACCACCTCTTTTGCGCCCGGTCCGTTCGTCTCCGGAAGGATTACGCAGAACTCGTCGCCTCCCCAGCGGAAGATGTAGTCCACCCGGCGGATATTCTCTCGGAGGGCTTTGGCCACCCGCTTCAATGCCTCGTCCCCCACCAAATGTCCATAGCGGTCGTTGAGCTCCTTAAAGTTGTCGATGTCGATGAGGATGAGGGAGAGGGGATGGCCGTAGCGCTCGGCCCTCGCTAGCTCCCGCCGCAGCACTTCATCCAGAAACCGCCGGTTATAAAGGCCGGTGAGGGGATCGCGGATAGCCTGCTCGCGGAGCTCCGCCTCCAACTCCACCCGACGGAGCTCCTCAAAAATATGGCGGGCGAGAATCTCCACGATGGCCACATCTTCCTCGGAAAACGCGTCCGGCCTGGTTTCCCCTACCTGGAGGACGCCACGGTCGCCAATGGGGACGGAGATAACCGCGGTGAACCGGGGATCTTTGGGTTTTGCCTCCGGAAACTGGGAAACCGGCCCCCAGAAAGTTTTTCCGCTTGCCAAGGTTTTTCCCGCCAAGCCTTCTCCAACGCGAAACGGCTGGGATTTTCCCGCAAAAAGCCCCGCCTCCGCCACGGGGACAATGAGTTCTCCCTGGCGAAGGCCGATTACTGCATAGGAAAACCGCAAAATCCTCTCCAGCCCTTTAACTGCAAGCTGGCAGACCTCTTCGGCGCTGGTGCAACGCTGGAGCTTGTGGGAAAGCTCATGAAGCGCGGCCAACTTCCGTCCGAATTCCCGGAGACGTTCTTCCCGGGAGAGGCTGAGGATGGCCACCGCCGCTTCAGCCGCGATGATCTGCAGAAGATCTCGGTCCTCCGGGGAGATTCCGTCAAATTCGTCATGCTCGACATTGAGCACCCCGAAAACCTGGTTTCCTACAGCTAAAGGGATAGCAAGCTCGCAGCCGATGGTGGGAAGGCCGCCTATGTACCGCGGGTCATTTCGGACATCGGGAAGGTAAATGGTTTGGTTTCCCAAAAAGGCGGCCACGGTGACCCCTTTGCCTTGAGCAAGAGGAAGGCGCACGCCCAGAAGCTCCGGCGGGTAATTCCGGTGGGCCACCAAAACCAAGGCCTCGTCCTCGGGCACCAAAATTGCGGCATAACGAAAGCCCAGGATACGATGAACGGCATTCAAAACAAGGTCATACAGTTCCTCTTTGGATTCCACAAGTTTCAGTTGGCGGGAGATCTCCTCGATCTGCCGGAGTTTCTCGGCCATGGCCTGGGCTTCGCTGTGGAGGAGGGCGTTACGCAAAACCGCGGCCGCGCCGGAGGCCAGGGCCAAAAGGGCCGCGCGTTCCCGCTCCTCAAACCGCATGGGCTGAAAGCTCTGCACGGAAAGGATCCCTACAAGCTCACCCCGAGCGAAAAGCGGGATTCCCGCCCAGGACCGGGTTGGCTTCCCCACCGTTTTGAACGGTACAGGCGGCGGGGTTTTCTCCACGTCCTCCAAGAAGAGGGGCTCTCCCTGCAAGGCTACCCAGGCTGTGGTGCTTTCCTTGGGATCCAAAGGAAGCTCAGGAAGGGCGATTTCCCTCCCCTCCTCCAGGGCCAAAACGGGCTTGAGTTTTCCCCTCTTTTTGTCCACCAGGGCCACGAAGAACGCATCGTAGGGCACGAAATTCCTGATCTCCTCGGCAATGAGCCTTAGGGCCTCAGAAAGATCCAAAGTGGCGGACATGCGGGCGAGGGCGCGGTTCACCCGGCGCAGGGCTTCCTCAGCCTCCACTTGCGGGGTGATATCCAAGATGGAGACGAGGACGCGGCTATAGTCCTCCTCATGCCCAGGAAGGACGCGCCAAGAGAGGTCAACGTGCAAGGTCTTTCCCGTGCGGGTCCGGTTAACACCCCGGCCGCGGAAATGGGTTCTGCC
>Ga0065719_100350_pt1 | contig 15110 bp, 17 predicted proteins | sample GBSCel85sediment_FD_59106 | JGI IMG/M metagenome (GOLD analysis project Ga0065719, IMG submission 59106) | Hot spring sediment microbial communities from Great Boiling Spring, Nevada - Cellulolytic enrichment CS 85C v3 (version 3) | ecosystem: Environmental > Aquatic > Thermal springs > Hot... | reverse complement strand
GATTCTGCTCTCTTTAACAGCCTTAATTCCGCTGAGTCTTTTGTCGCTCAAAACCCATTCGTAAATGACATCTCTACCACCACCCATTCCAGAACCGCTGCTAACCAGTATTACCTCTGGATTTTCTGCAATCAGATCCTCAACGCTTACAGCCCTCCACCCCTCGAAATTAAATACATTCTCGCCTCCTGAGAGCTTTATAACATCATCAACGAACGTTTTTTTGCCACTAACAAATATCGGATCATACCACAGAATGTGCGCTACCCTCAACTTTGGCTTATCTCTAACATTCTCCCTGACCCTTTCGATTTTCTCAAGCATTTCCTTAACGAGCCTCGTGGCATTCTCCTTTTCTCCGGTGGCAATTCCGATCAGAACAATATCCTTCATAACATCCTCAACTGTTTTTGGGTCAAAGGCTATCACCCTCAACCCCATTCTTCTGAGCATTTCTATGTTCTCTATGCCATTTCCGTAAGAAGCTACGACGAGATCAGGGTTCAGGGAAATCACTCTTTCAATGTTTATGGTGGTGTAACCACCAATGCTTGCAATTTCTCCCATCTTCCTTTTCTCGACAACCTCTGGCGGGTAGTTGCAGTAATCTGTCACCCCCACAACCCTATCTCCAACACCTATTGCGAACAGAATTTCCGTATTGCTCGGTGCGAGAGAAACTATTCTTTGGGGTTTTCCTTCCGGAATTCTGTGGCCCGTATCGTCAAGTGGTGTGGCATTGAATATTTCTGTAAGGTTAAATGATACTTCCTCCTTTAAGGGGGATGTGCAGAGGCAAAGGAGAATGGTGGTTAAAAGAAGTACAGCGAACTTTTTCATCTTCTCCCCCTCAAGGCTGCAGCTAAAGCGAGGGCTGCAATTACTGCAATTGAGGAAAATCCGGGAGTGCTCTTGAATGCCTCAGTTTCTGTAACGGTTGTGTTGGCTGTTACGGTTACTGTTGGAGTTTCAGTAATTTCAGCAGTTTCGGAGGGTGCTGGCATAGCAAGGGATTTGTTAACTTTAATGGGATGCGGCTCTCCAAGCAGCGCCATGATGGCGGATACTGTCATGTAGCCAGGATTGGAGGTTTGATATTTTGTGTACTTAAAGTATCCTTCTTCTGTCTGAAGGCTGAGGAGATGATCAACAACACTTTTATTGTTTTTAACCCATTCAGCCGGATTTATTCCAGCAGCAACAAGAGCCTGTATTGTCCATGAATCGCTTGCGGCATTGCTTGCAGAGTTCCCGAAATACCTCATTCCACCATCATCGTTCTGACCGGTTTTGAGGTAATCCAATGCCTTTTTTATTACTTCAGAGTCTTTTGGTTCTCCAGCAGCTATCAAAGCCTGAATTGCGGCAGCTGTATCGTCAAAATCGCTCTCTTCTCCAACACTCCATGAAAAGCCTCCATCTGCATTCTGCTGCGATTTCAGCCATTCTGCAGACATCGACACGTTCTCGCCTACAGAAGCTAAGGCTATGATTCCCCAGATTGTTTTATACGTGAAATCACCTATCTGCCCGTTTTCTTTCATGTAGGATTTCAGCCTGCTCACAAGGTCAATCCCCGCAAAGTTTCTGGGATCTTCATCTGCGTAAACCAGAGCCAGTATAATTCTTGCGTAGTCTTCAGCCCCCATTTTGTCCAGCTCGTCTTTAAGTCTCTCTTTTATGAACTCAATCGGACTTTTACTCCTAACCCATTCATGAGGGTTATCTCCTGCCGCAACTATTGCCATTACAGCCCATGCTGTAGCGGAAATGCTGCTATTCTCCTCAGGATTTGCAAACCCGCCATCATCATTTTGAATTGTTTTTAACCACTCAAGGGATTTCCGAATTCTTTCATCTGTAGCACTGAGGGGGAAGTTTTTCCATTTTACTGTGATGGCAAAGACGCTGAGCGAGGTTGTTTCAGCTGAATAGTGGATGTAATTCTCATCCTCTCCGGTTTTTTCTGTGGGAAGCTCAGACCAGCTCCCGTTGTACTTCATCAGTACAACCTCGCCACCTTCTGCAATATCCTTCGGAACTCTGAAATTGATCCTCAACGTTACAGAATCATTTGCCGTAATCTCAAACCACCTGTAAAAAGTTCCGTAAATCACCCCGGGAGGGATATTACATCCTGAAATGGCAATCTCCACGGGTTTTTCAGACTTGAAGATTAAAGCTGTGATGGAAAGCTCATTCACAACGTTCTCTGATGGAATCACCTTTACTTCTCCGGGATGAATTGAGATAACCTGTCCGGTGTTGTTAAGCTGAATTCCCGCTTCACCAACCCTTACAGTCTTTGTTATGGTGTCTGAAAGTCCATCCTTATCAAATACTGTCAGAGAAACCTCGTAATCGCCCGGATCAGTGTAAATGTGGGTTACAACCATCCCTCTACCGCTTTTTCCATCTCCAAAGTTCCAGATGTAGTCTATTATTTCTCCTGCAGATTTGGAGGCGTTAAAAACAACTTCATCTCCAGCATTTGGGTTGCTTGGGGAAAAAGTGAAGTCGGCAACTGGCGGAACCTTTGATGGCCAGATCATGCTAACTGTGATTTTGTAATCATCCCCGACGTTTATGTAAATCTTGTAAGGCGATCTGTCAGGATTATCGCTCATGCTTCGTGAGAAGTACCAGATTATCCTGTCTCCAGGCTTAACCCTGAAATCTGTAGCTGCAACACCCGGTATCGGTTCATCCGGNTAGTTAACCCAGTACATCCAGCCAGAAGTATCGCCCAGGTCACCTGTGCATAAATCTTTCACGCATTCGACGAAAATCCCCCATTCTGTTAGCTTTGGNGTTATTGTGAAGTGNAGNATTTCTCCAGCTTTTTTCAGCGCTCCGTATGCTGTTCTCCATTCAACCTCTCTTCCAAGAACTTCAAAAGTTCCGTAAGGGAGAATTTGTTCAGTTCCTCTCTCCACAAATCCACCACTTCTGCAGTTTTTGATCTGGATGGTCTTGCTCACTGTCTCATCAGCAGCAATGGCAGTTACAAGAAGCTCACCTTCAACCATTGGTTTGAAGTATGCCGGGTTAGATAGTGAAGCCTCGGAGAAAATCGGAGTTCCTGAGTTCATCCTGAAGATTATTACTGCATTCTCGTCTGTCGTCACAGTGACTTTCTCTCCAACACATCCTCCGCTGATGGTTAGGGTTAGGGCTGAGGCTGGAAGAAGCAGGGAGATGAGAATTAACAACGCAAAGAAAATACGGGGCATCAGCTCACCTCACAGCTTGCTTTGCCATAAACATGAATGGGATTTCCGGGGTAATCGCTAAGCCTGTAAACTCCTGCGTAGAGGTTGTACTTCCCTTTATCAGCAAGCTGTGGAATATGCACAAGCACGGGAACTCTCAACTCCTCTCCAGCATTTAAGCGGAAGGTTGAGATACCAGCTATCGCCTCTCCATCTCCATTAACCCCGCTCACAACCAAAACGTACCAGTCGTTTTCGGCAGAAGTAACATTTACCCATGCCGTTACATTCCCTCCTCTTCTTCCATCTGAGACTTCCAAGGAAAGAACTCCTGCTGGTTTCACGTCTGATCTTATCACGAGAAGCACCGAACACGTTTCGAGATCACCCTCTCCATAGCAGTAGTAGATTGTTTCATTTCCCGAAATCTGATAGGCATCAGCACCAACTGGAATCATTGCTTTGCTTTCATTCCATATCGACCAGTATATCCATTTTCCATTAACCTGCTTGGTCCCGAGACCCATTATAGAGGATATGAAAAGTGTTTTTGTCTGTTCATACCAGCTATCATCCAGAGTTATCTCAAAGAAAGTTTCTGAATGTTCCCGGGCAGCGAAAAGTGCTCCCAGTGCCGTCGCTCTGCTAATGCTGTAGGTTTTTCCATTCACCGCAACATCAAACTTGCCGGGAATAATGGAAACATTGTATTCCAAACTTCCCGAGATGTTAAAGCAGTAAACAAAACCGCTGTCCGCTCCAATATAGAGCCTGTTATTGGCAATAAATGGAGAGGACATGATGTTGTAGTAGCTTCCTGATGGGGGTGTAAGTCTGTAGTACCAAAATAAGCTTCCAGTGTCAGCGTTAACGGCGTAAATCGTCCCCTGAGGTGTGTTGGTTGCGAAATACACTGCTTTACCCGCAACCGCCGGTGAGGAATCTATTTTTCCGTTGGCGGTGAACTCCCAGATTATGCTTCCATTGTCTGCATCGAAACAGTAAAGCTTACCATCAGAAGAACCAACGTAGACTTTATCATAAGCAACAGCCGCGGATGACATTGTTCCGCTGAAGTTCACACTCCAGGCTTTGCTGCCATTTAAATTGATAGCGTAGAATTTTTTGTCGGTGGCAACAAAGACTTTACCATAACCCACAGTTGGGGTATTTGTTATCTTTCCTTCAACGGGGAATTTCCATACAAGATTTCCGCTCTCATTAACAGCAAAAAGTGCGTTACTTCCACTTTCGTTTCCAGCGAAGAAGATGATACCGTTATAAGCTGCAGGTGAGGTGTAATGCGAAATCTCTCCCCCAGTTGTGAACTTCCACCGAACATTTCCGTTATCGAGACTCCAAAGTGTTCCATTGGAGAATGTTGTGACGTAAACAATTCCATTGTAAATTAAAGGCGAAGATGCAATTCCCCACCATGATGGAGAGGATTCGAGCAGAATTGAGTTCTCTATTTCTCCAGTAGTAGCGTTTACGTAATAGATATGACCCGAGAGGTTTCCAACGATAACTGTGTCTCCATACACCGCCACACTCGAAGCTCCTGTAATCTTGTCATTTCTCCACTCTAACTCTCCAGTGGTTGCGTTCAGAGAGTATAAACCCGGGCTCCAGGTTCCCCATCCATACCAGTTTGTAACGTAGACATGTCCATTACTGTAAACGGGTGACGAACCAACCAGTCCAGTTATTTCCTGCTTCCATGCGAGAACTGGCAAAATCTGACCATCCGAACTGAAATTTCCTGTTCTCTGCACATCCCCCTGAAACGTGCTGGCACTTGCTGCTGTAATTATGCTCAGCATAACTGAAATCAAAACCACTTTTCTCATAGTCCAGCAATTTGAATTTCGGTTTAATAAAATTTTCCTCATTTTTGATAAAGCAAATTTGATTTCATATGCTACCATCTTGCCAGACTCTCTTTCACAGCATTTTCAGCACATTTCCACAGCTTTCTTCCAGCATCGCTTGCAGGCCCGGAATACCTGTGATATTTGCCCCTCTGGGTGCATAGAACAATAACAGCATCGGTGTTAGTGCCGGTGAATCTGTGGCCAGCTTCGAGAATAGCTTTTGTTTTTGCCTCCGTTGCAGTTATTATTGCGTTAAGCATTGCAGCCCTGCTCATTCTGCATTCAAAAACTGCTATAATATTAATAGTCCCAACCCTCTCATTGGGATTCATAACTCCCGCTGTTGCGAAAACAGTGACCTCTCCGAAGCTTTTTACACTCAGCTTATCCATGGGCACAGAGGTTAGCAGACCGAAATATGAACTCAGTCCGTAGACTCTCGCAACCTTTCTGAGGTAATCGGCAGGTTCCATTGAGTAAAACTCATCTGTGACTGTATGGTTGAATGCGTGCCTGATTCTCCCCCATCCCCCCAGCAAACCGGTGCTCACACCGAAAAATTCTCCCGAAACAACAAGAGTTCTGTCATCAACCCAGTAGTTTCCGTACGGCATCCAGAACCTCCTCTTCTCTATTCACAACCACGGCTTTTTTCAAAATCTCTCTGTAAAGTTCCTCTGCATCTTTTCCAGCAAAGTTCCTCTCCTCGAATGGAGTTCTGTTCACCACAATTAGCTTGTTTAGATTTGCAGCATGCATCGCCGCCTGCAGGTTTCTGAGATTTCCCCTTCCAAAGCTGAGGTTCGCAAGAACAACAGCATCACTTCTCTCGATTAACTCAATGTTTTTGCTGTGAGAATAATCCCCAATCGGCGAGAATGGGGCTTCATCAATAACCTCTCCGAGCTCAACTGCAACCTCCCAGTCCGAGTCCAGAATGTTAACAACACCCGCTGAAACCTTGTATCCCGCTTCTCTGAGCATGTGCAGAATAACTCCTCCACTCCCTCCACCGCAGATAACATGAACCCTCCTCAACCCATTCGGAACTTTCAGCTTTGGAGCAATGTAAACTCCCCTACCGTATCTCCTGACAACAACATCCGCACCGAAAACATTCCTTATGCTCTCCTCATTTATAACATCCTCCGCTCTTCCAGCATAAGCAACTTTGCCATCCTTAATCATCAAAATGCGTGTTGCAAATGAGGATGCAAGGTTTATGTCGTGGATCGCGACTATTGCTGCCCTCCCCTGCTCGACCTTTTTTCTTATAATCTCCATTATCTCAATCTGTGCAGCTATGTCGAGATGAGCTGTGGGCTCGTCGAGTAGCATGACTTCAGGCTGCTGGGCAAATACCCTTGCAAGCATGACCTTCTGCCTCTCTCCACCGCTTAGTTCTGAGAAAATTCTCTCTGCCATGCCTTCCATTCCGACCTCTTTCAGCGCATCCATGGCTATTCTGTAGTCCTCATTCTTGGGCCTCTTCAGCCCGCTCAAGTAAGGCGTTCTGCCGAGCATGACAACATCAATGACCTTCAGGTTGGTTAGTGGTGTATCCTGAGGAAGATAACCGAGCCTTTTTGCGGCTTCTTCAGCACTGCCAAATATTTTTCCCGTCGAGCAAAACAACCCCTCTGAGGGGTTTCAGCATTCCGAATATTGTTTTAAGTATCGTGCTCTTGCCACTACCATTCGGGCCAAGCAAAGCCACAATCTCCCCCTTCCCAACCTCAAAGGTGACGTCCTTCAGCACATCCCTGCTTCCGAGAGTTACCGTCACCCCNTTTACAACAAGCTTCATGCTGACCTCCTCATAAGCAGGTAGAGGAAGAAAGGCCCACCGAGCATTGCCGTTATTGCNCCCACCGGCAACTCACCGCTTGTTGAGGTTCTTGCCACCACATCTATGACCGGCATGAATGCTGTTGAAAGCAGTATCGTGGATGGAAGAAGCTTCTGATGCTCCTCTCCAACCAGAATTCTCATGGTGTGGGGAACTATAATGCCCACAAAACCTATAACCCCGCTGATTGCCACAGTTGTAGAAGTCAGGAGAGCCACAACAGCTATCAGGGACTTTCTGAACCTTTCTACGTTAATACCAACAGCTGCAGCATGCTCATCACCGAGAAGCAGGGCGTTGAGGTTCCATGAAATGATCAGGAGGTAGATCAGGCCGAATATTGTTATTGGCAATGCGAAAAGAACCTCCTCGATGAACGGGTTGGAGAAGCTCCCCATAAGCCAGAAGATAACTTTGTGCATGCTCTGGGCTGAGAAGTAAATCAGAATGGAAGTTAGACCTGAAAAGAAACTTGCTATCGCAACTCCAGCGAGAAGGATTGCATAAGTTTGATCACGAAATCTGGATGAGGAGCCTATAAGATACACTATGTAAGCAGTAAGAAGGGCGGAGAAAAAGGCAAATAAAACCCTTGAGTAAATCGTCTCCATGTAGAGAGCAACTGACAGGGCAGCACCAACGCTCGCCCCGCTTGCAACTCCAAGAACGTAGGGCTCAGCAAGCGGGTTTCTGAACAGAGCCTGCATGGCACAGCCAGAAGCTGACAGCGAAGCTCCCGCAATTACCGCCATCAGGTATCTCGGCAGCCTGTACTCGAGCACGATTTTCCTTGCTGTTTCATCAGCATTGCCGCTAATAACCTGAAAAAGATACTCGTGACCCCCGCTGCCCACTCCAAGAGACAGCAGCAGTGCCAGAATGTTAAGTGCGAGCAAAGCTGTAAAAGCGGNTCCCAGCCTCACGGTAATTCACTATATTCTCCTTCCCTTCACTCTATCAAGGTCAAACTTTGCCCTTTCGCTGATGTGCATAACTGCAAGAGTTCCCGCCATAACCGGGTCGCTGATTACAACATCAGCAACATCTGGCACGCTACCAAACATGCTGAGGGAGATAACTCTTATACCACTCTTTCTCAGCTTCTTCACCTCTTCAGTTATTTTCCCGCCCATTATACCTCCTGCGAGGACGAGAACTTCAGCCCTGTGGAGTCTTGAGACCGCTTTAACCGCTTCGGCAATCTCCTCCTCACCCACAACCGGCATGGTGTCAACGCTTATCCTTTCTCCTCTCAAGTTATGCCTGTCCGCCTCGCTTATGGCTCCAATGGCAACCTGTGAAACCAGTGCCCCACCGCCCAGAATTATTACCCTCTTCCCGAAAACCCTCTCAAACGGCTCCTCNTCCTCAACTTCNGANATGTAGTCAAAAGNCCTAACCCTCTCCAGTATTTTTTCAAAATCCCCACCTTCAATCTCGAAGTATATCAGAGCCTTGCCCTTATACTCTCCATGCTTTATCAGAAAGGTCTGAGCGAAGGTGATGTTTCCCCCCTCTTCAGCTATTATTGTCGTCAGGTCTCTCAGCACCCCTATTTTGTTTTCAGCAATAATTCTCAACCCTCTAAGCATCAGAATTTCGCCCCTGTCAGCGTTTTTGTCTCAATTACTCCATCAATCACCCTTATCTTGTTTACCACCACATTGCTGAGCTCTTCAAAGTCTCTCACAACAACCTTGGCAATCAAATCATACTCTCCAAAAAGAGGATACAGTTCCTCAACCTCCGAGAGAGCTGCAAGATCTTCGTAAACTTTTCTCTCCTTGCCGGGTGAGACCTTTATCAGCACAAATCCGAGAGCCATAGATAGAGTAACCTCTGGCAATTTTAACTTTATCCAAAGAAATGCCGCCAGATTTTATCCTTCAGGTGATGAATGTTTTTCACAGCCTTGCCTTTCTCTCCAATCATTTCAGTTCCATCGCAAAGGGCCAGACCAACAGCAATTGGACTGTCTTTACCCTCAACTGTGACGAATACAAAATCATTTTCCTTTATTCTCTCATCGGCGTAAACTATGCCGGGTTTCATNACATCTGCACCGTTCATAATGAACTTCAGCGCCCCCTCATCAACCGTGACTCTGTACTTCTCTGGCCTGAACTTTAAAGCACCATAGACTGAAAGGTAGTGCCTCCCATTGTAGTTGATCAGCAAAGGCTCACCATCAACAAGAATTACCTTAATCTCACCAAAATCCACCTCATCCATCTCCCCATCAACTTCAACACCGGCATTTTCCCTGATCTCCGCAGCGATTTTCTTGGCTTCCTTCCTCCTCAACCTTCTACGTTGCATGATTTATTTAGGCTTCATGCAAATAATACTTTAACCTTGCTTCTTGCACGGTTTCTGTTTAAATTTCCTGTAATTCATACAATCTCTCAACAATCTCTCTTACGCTCTTTAAAGCATCACATTCAGGAAGCTCCAGAAGAGANNTTCCNTCAACATCAAATTTTGAAATTGTTTCATCTTCAGGAACAAAATGTACAAAATCGAATCCTTTGATTCTCACATCCACGCTCCCTGCTTTTACCCTGTTGACGATTAAACCAGCTCTCCTGAACTTGGTGGCTCTGCCTGCAATTTTCAGTATCTGCTCGGCCACCTGAAATCCCTTCATGGACATGTCCGTGATAACGAGAAGCGTGTCAACGCTCCTCATCACCCTGCGGTTTATCTGCTCAATTCCAGCCTCACCGTCAATGATGGTGTGATCAAATGACTTGGACAGTATTTCAATTGCCTCTCTGAGCATTGTGTTAAGCTGGCAGTAGCATCCCTCCTCCTCAGGTCTGCCGACGGCAATCAGAGCAAAGTAACACTCCTCAGATCCGCAACTCCGCCTGTATTTGTGGGCCATAGTTTATGCCCGCTGATTATCCACTCATCACCATCGAGAACCGCTGTGGTTCTGATAGTTTTTCCCTTCAGCTCATCCAGATTTTCTATGTCCGAACCGCCTTGTGGCTCGGTCATTGCATTTGCAGCCATGGTCAGCTTTTTCCTTGCAAAAAGCTTGGAAAATTCGGCACAGAGTTCATGGTTAACATGAGGCTTTACAGTTATCATGAAAAGCGGCCAGAAGGTTACACCAACTGAGACAGCAATGCCAGTGTCATACCTTCCAATTTCCTCCATCAATCTTGCAATTATCGATCCGAAGTAGTCCGAGTTACCCATCCACCGTACTCCTCGGGGAAAATGGCGATCTGAAAACCGTAATCAACCATCAGCTTCTCAAGAGCCGGCTCAACGTAGCGATGTTCCTTCCAGTCCTCGTCAAACTCTCTTCTGAACGGAAGGACGTATTTTTCTCCCCAATCTCTTATCATTTCTGCAAGATACCTTTCAAGAGGGGACTCAAACTCTCGAATTCTCGCAAACTCCACAATATCACCTCTTCCACAGCTTACTGGCGAAAAATCTTTCAGAAAGTTCAAGCAAAGAGTGATACTGCTTCAACAATGCGACAATGCTCTTTGCATCTCTCCACTGCTTCTCAAGCAATCCCTCTCTTGCGTATCCCTGAGATGCCATTAGTTCCATTGCTCTATCTGCCACATTGAAGGCAGCTCTTGAGCATTTCAAAGCTGTAATTTTGGATATCGCGTGTATCTCATCGTCACTTCTGTCCTCAAGCATCGTTTTGGCCAGAAACTGAGCCATCATGTTTGCTTCAACTGCCTCTTTCGCCACCTCTCCAAGAACCTCAGCATCAACAGTGTTATCCTTCAGCGGTTTTCCCCTTATTAGCCTCTTCTCCGCCCATTCGCCTACAATTCTGCATGAATCTATTGCAGAACCAGCACACAACGAGGAAAGGCAGAGATTCAGGTAGATTTCGAGTCTTTTCCAGCTATTGCCCTTTATTATTCTGCTCTTCTCAACTTCTGCCCTTATCCTTACATCGCAGTTTCTGCTTGCATTTAACCCGGCAGTCTTTAACAGCTCCCCTCTCTCCACCTCTTTTCCATCAAGAACAGCAAGAGAGACTCCATCATAGTTGCAGAATACGACAAAGACATCAGCATCGAAGCCAGAGTTTAGAGGTCTGCCATAAAATTTAATTCTGACCCTGTCACCCTTTTCAACCGCTCTGGCAAGTTCAAAGCCTTTGAAATCGTCATTTCCGAACTGTGGTGGTACAATGGACACTCTGCAAAAACCGCTTGAAAGCTTTTCAACCATAAAGTTAAAAGCTTCACTGCCAATTGCTGAAGCGGAAGAGGCCACAACAGCAGAAAGGACAAAACCTATCCCGGCATCAGCCCTCCCTATTTCCGAAAAACTTTGGTATAAGATTGGTGGGAGCTCTTCAATGCCCAACCCTGCTCCTCCGGCAGATTCTGGAACTACCAGCTTCTGCATACCGATATCAACAAAAAGCTTTTTCATGGCTCTCTCTGCTATCTCGAAGCGATCATCAATCTCATGTCTGTAGGGCATGACTTCCTTCTCAGCCCATTCCTCGATGCTCCTGGTTATCATCCCGGCAGTATCGCTTTTAAGTTCGGAAAGCGGATCGATTGCCACTCTCATCATTTAACACTATCATCAACACAGATAAAATCATTATGGGATGACCATGATAATATTTAATTTCACTTGCACAAAGTAGCCCGTTCATGCACAAATCTTTTAAAATTTTGTGATTATTATCCACTATGAAAAGAAGGCTGCACACGACAATCAGTGATGAGGCAAGCAGGATTATTGAGAAGTACATTGCAGAATACGGAAGAGTGAACAATTTGATCGAGGAAGCTCTGGCTGTTTTTGACAGATACAGAAGCGGGATGAGCGAGGCTGCCTGCAAACTTGTCGAAATAATGGAGGAGGCAAATCTTGTCGCTTTCAATGCTAAAACTATTGAACTTGTTGTTTCAGGTGAGATTGAGAAGGCTCTTTGCGACAATGAGCTTGAAATACTAATAAGGAAACAGTATAACAGGCCTATCTCAGAGATCTCCCTTTTAGAAGCTATTGAAGGTGTAAGGGAGTGTTTAATCACAACCAGGAAGGCCACGAAGGTGAACCTTAAAATTGCTGATTCGGGATACTATCTTCTGGTTACATCCAATCTCGGTCAGAACACCGATTTGATATTATGTGAGGCTTTGAGAAGATTTTTTGAGAAAAATTACAATGTTAAAGTTACATTCGAAGTTTTTCCTCAGGGTTACAGCCTTTTTGTGAGGGATAAAGAGCCTGATTTTAATATATCGGGTAACAGGAAGGTTGAAACTGTCCCAAAACCTTAAAATGGCTGCTGGTTTGGCTCTCCTTCCCCTGGAATCTTTGTTAAAACAATGCGGGGGGAGGGATTCGAACCCTCGAACCCCTACGGGACTGGACCCTCAATCCAGCGCCTTTGTCCGCTCGGCAACCCCCGCTCAGATGAAAGATTCTGCAAAGGATTTATGAATATTGTGGTATAGGAGGCGATGGTTTCATATAGTCCTGAAATAAACATCCTGCATGAAAGCGGTAATGCTCCTCAGCGGTGGAGTTGATTCGTCAACTCTGCTCTATTATCTTCTGGACAGAGGTTATGAAGTTCATGCTCTAACTTTTTTCTACGGTCAGAAACATTCCAAGGAAATAGAAAGTGCTGAAAAAATTGCAAAGGCTGCAANTGTTTTACATTTAAAGGTTGACATCTCCACGATTCATGAACTCATCTCTTACGGAGCTCTAACAGGAGAGGAGGAAATTCCCAAGGCATTCTACAGTGAGGAAGTGCAGAGAAGAACAATTGTTCCGAACAGAAACATGATTCTGCTTTCCATCGCAGCGGGATATGCTGTAAAAGTTGGAGCAAAGGAAGTTCACTACGCCGCTCACCTCAGCGACTACAGCATCTATCCCGACTGCAGGAAGGAGTTTGTCAAGGCTCTTGACACGGCTGTTTACCTCGCAAACATCTGGACACCGGTTGAAGTTAGGGCACCATTTGTGGATATGAACAAAGCGGAGATTGTAAAACTGGGTCTGAGGCTTGGAGTTCCGTATGAGCTCACCTGGAGCTGTTATGAGGGCAGAGAAAGACCCTGCCTCAGTTGCGGAACATGTCTTGAGCGTACAGAGGCTTTTTTAATTAACGGAATAAAAGACCCCCTTCTGAGCGATGAGGAGTGGGAGGAGGCGGTAAGGATTTACAGGGAGATGAGGGCGAAGAATGAAAGCAAATCTTACTGAAATCTTTGAGTCAGTTCAGGGTGAAGGGTTTTATGTTGGAGTAAGGCAGCTTTTCATAAGGTTTGCAGGCTGCAACCTGAACTGCTACTACTGCGATACCCCAAAAACTGCAGAAAACTGCCTGGACATGACTTCGGGCAAAATTCTGGAAAACCCCGTTTCTGCTGAATACGTTCAAAAGCTAATAAACTCAAGCAAGGTCCACTCCGTCTGCTTTACAGGTGGTGAACCTATGCTCCAGGCAGAATTCATCGCNTCTCTCAACAAAACCCGACCCTTNTACCTCGAATCCAACATGACCTTGCCAGAAAAGGCAANGTTGCTGAGGTTCTGCGATATTGTTGCCGGCGATATGAAGGTGAGGGAGTCAGGAGTAAGAAATTATGATGAGATACTTCAAAAAACTGTGAAGTGCTTTAAAATTTTGAGGAACACCAGAAAGAGAAGGACATTCTGCAAAATAGTTCTTCCTGAAACCTTTGACGCCGAGGAGGTTATAAACTCATCGTATGAAATTAAAAGCTTTGTATTCGGCTTTGTGCTACAGCCGGTTTTCGGCTGCAGTGTGGATAAAATTCTTATGCTGCAAAAGAGAATGATTGACTTCGCAGACACAAGGATAATACCGCAGGTTCACAAGTATCTGGGGGTGAGATGATGGAACATGAAATGATTATAGGGGTATCAACTTCCTTTAGTGCTGCTCACAGCATTCCAGGACACGCAAAATGTGGAAAGATTCACGGCCATAACTTCAGAGTTGAGGTGGAAATATCAGGCAAGGTGGGAGAGAACGGGATGGTAATGGACTTTTTCGATCTCAAAAAAATTGTTAACGAAGTGGTGTCAAAGTTTGACCACACCTTGCTCAACGAGCAGATCAAAATTCCGACTTCAGAGAACATCTGCCTGAAAATATTCGAAGAACTTGTTGAAAGAGGATTGAAGGTTCGCAGAGTGAGGGTTGCTGAAAATGAAGACAAGTGGGCGGAGTTGAGATTCTGAATGCCTTTAATTCCCCCAGCGGCAAACATAAAGTTTTTATATTTTTAGAATACTTCGTATTATGCGAAAAGGTCAGCTTGATGATGTGGACATCGCCATTATCGAAAACATTTTGAGAGGTAAAACTCAGAGTGAGATTGCCGAATTGCTCGGAATAACCCTCAGAACTGTCCAGAACAGAGTCAGGGCACTTGAAGATGGCGAATATCTCATAAAAATTAAGGAAGGTTACTGGAAGGCAAATTACCAGAAACTCGGGCTTAACATGCTTGCTGTGACCTTTATTGATCTCGATATTGAGTCAAAGGTGAGAATAAATGAGGTGATAGAGCACTTCAAGAAGCTTGATTATGTTGAGAACATTCTCGAACTTGTTGGATCAGCTTACGACCTTTGTCTCATTGTCAGATACAGGGATGTAGAGGAGTTCAACAGAGAGCGAAGGAAGTTTATGGAATGGTTTGTGAAGAATGGGATAAGAATAAACCACCTTGCGACCTATATATCATCCAACACGCACAAGGATCATCGCAGAACCATTATAAGCGGAAAATAATTCCAACTTTACGCATGTAGAAATCTAAGACATTCATATTTCACGAAATCGTTAAATATTTTACGATCTTCCATTTTTTAATGAGAGTTGGAGTTATCGGGGCTGGCTGTTCAAAGTTTGGCAGAAGGGATGATGTCAATATTCAGGAATTAGCTTATGAGGCGGTCAAAGAAGCGCTTGATGATGCGGGAATAAGCAGGGAGGAGGTGGATATCAGCATTGTCGGCAGCGTTAACACCCGAGGATACGAACTGATGCCTGCTGTTCCTGTCAATGAGTACTGCGGCTTTGCAGGCAGGGGACCGGTAAGGGTTGAAGCAGCATGCGCAACGGGCGCTGCAGCTGTTTACACCGCATTCACCTCAGTAGCCTCTGGCATTGCTGGAACA
>Ga0065719_106727_pt1 | contig 15123 bp, 15 predicted proteins | sample GBSCel85sediment_FD_59106 | JGI IMG/M metagenome (GOLD analysis project Ga0065719, IMG submission 59106) | Hot spring sediment microbial communities from Great Boiling Spring, Nevada - Cellulolytic enrichment CS 85C v3 (version 3) | ecosystem: Environmental > Aquatic > Thermal springs > Hot... | reverse complement strand
ACTCTTACTGCAGCATCCGGATGTTGGGTGCACATGAGCTTCGGTATGAACTCTGCGATATTTAATCATCCCTAGGAGGGTATTTTGCCACTGTATAAATACTTTTGTCATTGTATGAATNTTGTTATTAATTAATCGAACTAAACGGAGTAATCCCCAAGAAAAAAAATTTAGATTTCTATAATTTCTAAAAATCTATTCGCATTCTCAGGGATTCATCTCATATGCGTCTTTCAGCGAGTAGACTTCTTTAAGAACCTTTTCGAACCTTTCCTGATTTGGAACTGGCCTCTTTACCATTTTTCTGCAGTATTCTATCTGCTTTTCCGTAGCACTTGGCTTTGCCATGAGCTCAACCGCGAACTTCGAGAAATCCCTAACGAATACTTCGAATATCTGATCGAGAAGTTCATCGCTCACGTCATACATCCCCCTGTAGACCTTAACAGCTTCAATGATGAGGTGTCCGTAAACGAGAAGGGTGAAAAGCTCTCCAACGGCTGCGAGGAAATCGAAGTCTCTCGTTTGCTCAGCAATTGGTGGAGCATTGGCAATCATTTCTCTGAAGACTTCAATCTGCTCCCTGAAAACTCTCACGTTAGGCAAATCAACGCTGCTGTAGGCTTTGCGATAATCATGGAATCTCACCTTTTCAAGTCCCCCTGCGGGGCCCTGTTTAAATAAGAACTCGTCGTGCTTTGCAGCATCCATCTTTGGAACTTCTGGAAATTCGGCTGGATTGAAGAGATAGTTGTATAGGAACTTCAAGATCAGAGCCATGTTCACGTGCACTGTTCCTTCAAGCTTTGGAAGCGCTCTTATATACTTTGCCGCCATCTCAAAGTATGTGTCCTTTTCAAAGCCCTTTGCCGCTATTACGTCCCAGAGGAGGTTTATCACTTCTTCTCCTTCCCTCGTTACCTTTCGACTTCACAATTGCGTTGTAGAGCAGATAGCGTCTGTCGTTAAGCGATGCGACACGCATGTAGTCACAGGCTCTTCTAGCAAAGAGTTTCATAGCCACTAGCCTGCAGTAAGCGTCGACGAAAAGCCTCTTCACATGCGGAAAATCGGTGACACGCATTCCGTATAGTATGCGCTTCGAAGCATGGTTTATGGCTTCGTAGAAAGCATGGGTGCAGATCCCAATTGCCGCCCAGCCTAGGTTGAATTTTCCTATATTTACGGTATTCAAAGCTGCATCCCAAGCTTCTTCTCCCTTCTCCAGAATGTCATCTTCGCTTACTGGATAATCATGGATCAGGAAGTCGCCGACGAACATCTGCGATGCAACGATGTTCTTTATGAGCTGATAGTATCTCTCATCTCTGCGAAGGGCGAAGAATACAAACCTTCTTTTGTCCATGTCGTATGGCAAGCTCCCATCGGGATTGGCAAATCTTGCGAAGGTGGAAATTATGCTAGCAACGTTCGAATTTCCGATGTAGTATTTCCTTCCGTAAGCCTTCCAAGTGCCGTCTGGCTGCGGTATAAGCTTTGTCTCCGTTGCGTATATATCTGCACCATGCTCCCTTTCTGAAAGGCCAAAAGCGAAAACGCCGCCGTTTTTAAGCATTTCCGCAACTTCTCTCTTTATCTTTTCATTCTTGCTCATCCATATTGGCCCCAATCCGAGTATCGTGACCTGCCATGTGTACCAGTAGGCCAAGCTGTAGAATGCCAGCACTTCGTTGTAGTCGCAAATTCGCCAGGAATCCCATCTCGCATTCGGGTCATCGGCGTATTGCGGAGGTGTCAGAAAGGTGTAGAAGATCTTCTCCCTCTTCTGAAATTCCAGAAAGTCCTCATACCATACCATTTTTCTGTCGTTCTCCTTAAGCCTGTTCTTTCCCATTCTCTCGAAGAAGTCTATCGTTTTGAGAATCAGCTCCCTGCTCTTCTCGTCCAAGTGCTCTCCTCTGAACTTTTTCGGGTTGAATAGAATCATGTTCGGCATTTGCACCATGCAGTATAAAAATCTCTCGATCCGGAATTTTTTCGGACAACTCCATAGATTTTCCCCGAGCGTTGATGATCGCAAGCTCTTTTAAGGATGGCAGGGATATAGTATCATGGATAAGAACTGCGAAAGATGCGGGAACTGGTCGCCACACATAGGATACAGCTTTCTCGGCTTCTGTTTTAAAAAGGAAGACATAAGCTTTAGGGACTCCTTCTGCGAATTCTTTACAGAATTGGAGCTCGAAGGAGAATTTTTCTGGTGTGAAGACTGCAGGTCTATCTTGGATTTCAAAGAGCTTGAAGAGCACAGAAAGAATGGGCACAGGATATTCAAGCAAGTTTTCTTGGACAGCGATTACAGGGAAGAGATATATGAAGGTTGACCTCAGCTTTGTAATTGGAGGATTTCAGGGAGGCGGAATAGAGTCAGCTGGACAGATCGCCGTTAAGGCTTTTGCCATCAAGGGCCATCGTGTTTTCGGTAGCAGGGAATACCACAGCAACATAATCGGGGCGCACAGCTATTATCATATAAGAGTGGGCGGAAAAGCTCTGAGAATGCCTTTAGATGCGCTAATCGCTTTGGATGCGGAAAGCATTTTCACGCATTTCAAAAATCTAAGAAATGGTGCAATTTTAGTATGCGATCAGAAAAGCCTTGAAAAGAAGGCATCTGAAATCCCATCGATGAGCAGGGCGTTGAGGGAAAGAATTGAAAGAAGATATGGCAGTCAAAAGTTGGGCAAAATCCTAGAAAATCTTGAGATCAGGCTTATAGCCCTTCCGATGGCGGAATTGCTCAGGAAATTGTCCGAAGAAGTAAAGAAGCCAATGAGTTCCGTATCGAGGACTTTGAACGTGATGGCAACTTCTGCGGGGCTTTATGCACTTGGACTCGATGTTCTGACGATAGGGAGAGCAATAGAGAGGCATTTTCCAAATCCTGAACTGAATTTGATTGCGATGGAAATGGCCATAGAGGAAGTGAGAGATCTGGAAAGAAATGAGATTCCCGATGGAAAGAAGGGAGAAAAAATAGTTCTAACTGGCAACGAAGCAGTTGCAATTGCAAAGCTTTATTCCGGCATCGAATTTCTGAGCTTCTATCCTATAACTCCGGCAACAGACGAAGCCCTCTTTATTGAGGAGAACAGGGGTAGAACGATAATAGTGCAGGCTGAGGATGAAATATCGGCATTGGGAATGGCTTTGGGGGCAAGCATAGCTGGTCTGAGAGCTACAGTTACAACAAGCGGCCCTGGATTTAGCTTAATGAACGAGATGATAAGCTTTGCAGTTCAGGCCGAGATTCCAGTGGTAATAACCCTTTGGATGCGGGCTTCGCCGAGCACTGGAATTGCAACAAGAACCGGACAGCAGGATCTACTTCATGCAATATTTTCCGGACATGGGGATACTTTTAAGATCGTCATAGCTTCCGGTGACCACGAGGAAGCGGTTGAAGACGTTCAACTTTCATTCAAACTGGCCGAGGACTTTCAAATGCCAGTAATTCATCTTCTCGACAAGTTCATAGCATCATCGCTCACAACGGTTGAGAATAAATTCCAGCTCCTTCCCAAAAGGAAATTCGAAGCTTATGAAGGATATTTAAGGTATAAGCTTACAGAAGAAGGAATCAGCCCTTTTGTTCCCGTTGGAATGGCCACGATGATAGTTAGCAGCCTTGAACATGATGAATATGGCTTTGCAAGCGAGGATCCGGTTAACAGGGAAGAAATGATGCTTAAGAGGATCAGAAAGTTTAAAAAATTGGCTGAAAAAGTTTCTGGAAATAGCTATTCTGTTTATGGAGACAAAAATGCCGAATTGACGATATTTTCATTTGGTTCGACAAAAAGTGCAATATTAGAAGCAATCGAGGAATCCGAATTTTCGGCAAAATTCGTTCAGCTTCGAATTTTAAGTCCTTTCCCAGATATTTCGGAAGAAATAAGCGGGAAAGTTCTTTGCATAGAATCGAACGCTGGCCAGCTTTCATTTCTTCTGGAAAGATACTGCAATGTTGATTCCATTGCGATGAAGCTCAATTCAAGGCCTGTATACGTTGATGAAGTTATAAGGGCAATCGAAGAGGCTATGAATGGGAAAAAAGAGGTGATCTTGAGTGAAGGGGCCTGAATACAGAACCGAAGCTTGGGTTCAATGGTGTCCGGGGTGCGGAAATTACGGAATTCTTACCGCTCTGCGAGAAGCCATTTCAGAGCTGGAAATCGAGCCGAAAAAGCTGGTCATAGTTAGCGGAATAGGCTGTTCTTCGAGAATAGTTTACTACATTCGGGGAAGCAACGTGCACACCATTCATGGAAGGGCAATTCCAGTTGCTTCTGGAATAAAGCTGGCGAATCCGGAGCTTACAGTAATAGTAGCAGCTGGCGATGGCGACATTCTCGGCATAGGAGCTGGACATTTCGTTGCTCTAGGAAGAAGAAATATAGATGTCAAGGTTCTCATTCACGATAACGCCGTTTATGGACTTACAAAAGGCCAAGCTGGGCCTACGCTGCCTTCTGGCATTAAGCTGAGGGCTATGAAATACGCGAATCCACAGGAAGCCTTGAATCCTCTGCTTTTGGCATTCGCCTGCAATTACACGTTCATCGCCAGAGGATATGCTTACCATGTTAAAAAGCTTAAAGAAATCCTTTTAGAGGCCTTGAAGCACAGGGGTTCTGCGGTGGTCGACATCTTGCAGCCCTGTGTTACTTATAACGATTTGATGACGAAAGAGTGGTTTGAAAGTAAAATATACTATCTGGAACCCAATCTTGACAAGGAAGCTGTTTTGCATAAAATGATGGAGAAGGAAAGGATACCGCTTGGAATATTCTTTAAAGAGGAGAAAGAAACCTTTGATAAAAGGATGAGAGAATTTGAAGTTGATTTGGAATCAGTAATTCAAAAATTTAAGTTATAAAAATAAAAATTTTGTATAAAATTAAGAGAAGAACTGCAGAAGTCTGTATGCGGTCAGGATGACTATAAGTGATCCGAAGATTTTTCTCAGCGTGTGTCCTGTTATGTACTTTGCAGTTATCCTAGCGCCGATGTAAGATGCAATCGAACCTGTAATCACGATGTAGGCAAGCATCGATGTTGAAACCTTCATCGTATACATGTGGGGTATAAATGCCGAAAAAGAAGGTGGACACACTGCGATGGCATTAATACCAGCAGCAACCTTCGGCTCGTATCCAACAATTATAAGAGTTGGCATCAAAAGAAATCCCGGTCCAACGCCCAAAAAACCAGCAAGAATAGATATAGGAACTGCAAGAACTAAGGCGAGTTTCAGATTTGGATTCTTTGTAACATTTTCCGATTTAATAGGTCTGAAAAGTCTGTAGGCCAAATAAATCACAGCAGAAAAATATATTATCCAAACATAAATTTGTTGGACATGCTGAACAATAAACGATCCTATTGGTGCCGAGGCTGTGGTTGTTATCGCTAATAGCGTAGCATCACGAAATCTTATCAATCCACTTCTTGCAAAACCAAATGCGCTAAAAGCTGCAGTAAAACCGTTCAAAAGTAAGGCTACAGGCTGGACTTCGTGAACTATATCGCTCATAAAGAATGAGAGGTAAGGAATAGTGGCAAATGCGGCTCCAAGCCCCAGCATTCCGGAAAACAGGGAGAGAATGAAGACACCGAAGACGATTGCTATCAGGGACATAAAACTAGGAAATTTTCTAAGATTAAAAATCTACTGGTCTGATTCGAAAATCGTTATAAAATCTTCATCGCATAGTGTTCCCGAACCCTTAAAATCCGAGTGATGGTCTGAAAAAGGTGCAAGCTTGGCTGATAAATTTCCTCGCACAGGTTTCAATAGCATCATCTCTCCTCTTCATACCTCTATTTGCAAAAGAACTTGGTGCAAGCGACATCGAAATAGGACTGATCACATCCTTTTACAGCTTGGCAATCCTCACATCTTCGGGAATTTTTGGCAGACTATCGGATATATACAGCAAGAAGCTCTTTCTGACTTTGGGTTTGCTCCTATCTTCATTTTCTTTCTTTGCACAGTGCTTTGCAAGAGATCCTGTTCAGCTCCTCGTTATCAGAACCCTTGTCGGATTTTCCATAGGAATTTTTCCCGCCGCACTGACAGCTTATGCCTACAAACAGAACAGAAAAATAGGACACTTCACGTCATTCGGAAGCCTTGGATGGGCTATTGGACAGCTTTTTGCTGGAATAATTGCAGTCTACTGTGGTATCTTTATCTTTGGAGCCCTTTTATTTCTCTTATCCTTTTTTATGGTCATAAGAGAAGAGATCCCTGATGAAAGAATACCCCGCTCCAGAAGCACTTTTAAGATCATCAGGGAAAATCTTTCTGTTTATTTTGCCTTCTTCATCCGCCATACCGGAGCTAGTGCGGTCTGGTTAATCTTTCCACTTTATCTTTTCCAGCTCGGTATTTCGAAGTTCTGGATAGGAGCCATATATTTCGCAAACTCGTTTCTTCAATTTCTCCTAATGCCCAGAATGGATAGATTCAATCCATATCTTCTTTTAAACCTTGGAGCGGCTTTTTCCGGGCTTACTTTTATTTTTTACAGCCTTGCAACTGAAATATACCAGTTTCTAGCTATACAGATCCTCATCGCTTTTGGATGGAGTGCGATGTATGTCGGAGCCCTGAGAATAGCTCTTGAAAAGAATATAGAAAAGAGCAGCGTTGTTGGATTTCTGAACTCGACTATATACCTTTCAACGATAATCGGATCAATAATAGGCGGATTTATAGCGGAGAACTTTGGATACAGTTTTTGCTTTCTTTTTGGCGCACTTTTGAGCTTTCTTGTTCCTTTTTTCAGAGTTAGAAATGGAGCGATCAAATCTTTTTAATCCTTTTTCAACTTGAAAGCATGAGGGTATGCGGATTCAACAGTGTTATGGAAGCGCTGAAGGCGAAGAAGGTTCAGAAGATATTCTATTCCGATGAGAGCGGCAAAATAGGGGAAATCCTTGAAATCGCAAGAAAGGAGAAAATTCCCTGCTATAAGGTGAGCATGAAGGAAAAGATTTGTGCAGAAATTTCTCCCGTNAGNTTTTCAACAGTTGANGAGATTGCAAAGAAGGCCATGATGGAGAAAGGTTTTATACTGCTCCTNGACAACGTTAACGACCCCCAGAATCTTGGAGCCTGTATAAGGACTGCGGAATTCTTTGGCTGTTCTGGTGTGATCATAAGGAGATGGAGATCTGCTGGAATAACTGAAGGGGTTTTAAGAGCATCTGCAGGGGCAGTTTTTCATTTAAAAATAGCTAGGGAAGACAACTTAGCTAGTGTAGTTAAGAAGCTGAAGAAGATCGGATTTTTCATAGTTGCAGCTGATCTCGACGGTGAAGATCTGCAAAGAGCATTTTTATCCCCTCCGGCAGTCCTTGTGGTTGGAGGAGAAGATAAAGGAATTTCCTCAGGTGTAAAAAAGCAGTGCGATTTGGTTGTCAGAATTCCCGGAATAGGGAACGTGAAATCTCTGAACTTATCCGTTGCATGCGGGATTGTAATGTTTGAGCTATTTAAGAAATCCAAGTTGAGTAACGCTTAACTTTTAGAACTCCTAGGGATCATATGATCGAGGAGCTCCTCATACTCATAGATAAAAATAAGTCACAGATAGGCAAGATGGACGAAGATCTATACGAGAAGGTTAGAAAAAGGATAGAGGAGCTGGAAGAAAGAAGAAAGGAGGATGAAAGATTCGAAGATGAGATAAGAACCCTGAAAAGATTGCAGAAAAAGCTCTTCGAGCTGAGAACTGGGAAGATAATAGACGCCGCGTGGGCCAAAGTTTGCGGACAGGAGATAAGCTTTTCGGAGGAAAATCTGACCGAGCTTGAAAGGATATTTTTCAGAAAACTGGTGGAACTGATCGATAGCTTCAGAAGGGAGGTTTTTGAAGAGAAGAGAGAGAAAATGGAAAGGGTTCTTGTCAGGATCAAGAAAGATGTTGAAATTCTGGGAATCGATGGAAAAAGATATAAATTGCGAAGGGAAGATGTTGCCACCTTACCGATGGAGAACGCGGATGTGCTGATAAAGGGTGGCTTTGCTGAAAGAATAGAGGTGAAAGAGCGATGAAGTATCCGAAGAAGGTAATGACGTTCTGCAAGTATTGCAGGAAGCACACGTTGCATGATGTTGAAAAAGTTGGAAAGGGAAAGCCGAGTCCATTGAAGTGGATTAACAGGCAGAAGAGGAGAAGGGGAAAAGTTGGGAATCTAGGAAAATTCAGCAAGGTTCCCGGCGGCGATAAGCCAACGAAGAGGGTTAACATAAGATTCCGATGCACAGTTTGCAAGAAAGCTCACACTAGAAAGACATGGAGAGTTAAGAGATTCGAGCTAATAGAGAGGTGAAGGGATGCCAAAGAAGAGCAAGTTCGTAAGGGTAAGATGCCCGGACTGCGAGCACGAGCAGATAATATTCGACCATCCATCGACTTTGGTGAAATGCGTAGTATGCGGCAGAACAATTGCAAAGCCAACTGGAGGTAAAGGGGAAATTCTGGCAGAAATCGTTAAGGTTTACGAATAGCTCGCTTTGACAAGAATTTTTGAGATTTCCCAACCCTTTTCTGATCCAAGGATTCCGGGATGGCTAAGTTTATATCCCCTGATTCCTCTTTTTATCAATGCTCTGGCTGCTTGCAGTGTTCATAGCATACTGGGCTCTGATAGAGGTTCTCAGAATTAGCGGGAAGCTTGAAAAATATGGAAAAAACTACGGGCCGATTCTGCTCCTTAAAACAAGCAAGGGTATATCTTTTATTGACAGGATTTCGAAAAAGAAGCTTTTCTGGAAAACATTTGCGAGCGCGGGCTTTCCGCTGATGTTTTTCAGCATGGTCTTCATGATGGGCCTTTTAATCCTTGCGGACATAATCATGCTGGTTTCTCCTCCAAAGCCATCTGAGCTTACTTCTCCGCAGGCAGCCCTTCTAATTCCCGGAATCAATCCATTCATTCCGCTCGTCTGGGGAATCATCGGCCTTGCAGTTGCAATAATAGTCCATGAGCTTAGCCATGGAGTGCTTTGCAGGGCTGAAGGAATAAGGGTGAAATCCCTTGGAATAATACTCGCACTTTTTCCAATTGGAGCATTCGTGGAGCCAGAGGAAAACGAGCTTTTGGATAAAAAGAGAAGCAAAGTTTCTAAGATGAGGGTTTATACAGCCGGAATTACCGGCAACTACTTGGTAGCGTTCATTGCCTTCGGTCTATTTTTCAGCATGCTTCCAATGCTGAATCCCGTAGTTGCCGTTGTCGATGAAAGGGGGGAAATTCTGGGAAGGGCTTTGGAAATAAATGGAAAGCCCGTTTCGGGCGATTTTTACTCGCTGGTAAGAGAAGGAGAATGGAATCGTCTCCTCATAGAGAACGAAACAGGAAGGCATGAGATCGAATTCTACGGAGTGTTTGGAGTAAAGATAATAGGTCTTTACAGGGAAGGGGGCATTTTTCCGGCTGAGCTCTCGGGAATGAGAGCGGGGCTTGTCATAACTGAGATCGATGGAAAAAAGATAAGGAAAATAGACGACTTCAGGGAACTGATGATGATGAAAAGGGCCGGGGATGAAATTGAAGTGAAAACATACGATCCAGTAAGCGGGAATTTTGAGAAATTCAGGCTGAAGCTTGTGGAACACGATGGAAGGGCTTTCATGGGAGTTTACCTTTCGAACCACGACTGCATCGGTGGGTTAAACTTTGTTAACACAAAGCTGCTCGTTTCAGCCCTTCAGGAAATACCCTCAAGGCTCAGCGATCCTGTTTCATGGCTTGTTCTAATCTCAATGCCCTTCAGCTTCCAAGGTTTTGCGGGAATGGAAAAGCTTTTCGACAATCCTCAGTATACTTTTTGGATCCTGAATTCTCTCTACTGGATAGCATGGATAAACTTCTATGTCGCTTTATTCAACTGCCTTCCAGCAATACCGCTTGACGGCGGAAGGGCATTTCAGGAAGCGATGTCTGCATTGCTCAGAAGGTTTGAAAGGGGTGAGGAAATTTCAGCGAACATCGTGAAAATCTTGACTTTCTTTGTTTTCTTTTCGATATTCATGATGATAGCAATTCCGAACTTGGGGCTATGAAGTGCAGGAAATGCGGAAAAAAGGCAGTCGCGAATTTAAGGGCATACAGACTTTCCCTTTGCTCCGACTGCTTTGTTGAATTTTACAGGAAGCTTGTTAGAAGGTCGATAGAGAAATACGGGATATTTAAAAATAATGATAGAATACTCGCAGCGATATCGGGGGGAAAGGATAGCGCCGCAATGGCATCGGTTTTGAAGGAACTTGGCTACGATTTCGAAATGCTTTACATAGACCTCGGAATAGGGAATTATTCAGCCGATTCCAGAGAGAAGGTTGAAAAACTTTCAGAAATGCTCGGAGTTAGGCTAAACATAGTTTCCCTTTCCGATTACGGCATAGACATCACAAAGCTTAGGGGCAGAATTTGCTCCGCCTGCGGAACGGCAAAGAGGTACATAATGAACAGATTTGCAAGGGAAAACAACTTCACAGTTGTCGCAACAGGCCATACAGCTGAAGATCTTGTATCTTTCTATCTTAAGAACATTTCGGGCGGGCAAAAAGATTATGCGGAAAAGCTGCTTCCAAGGATTGAGCCTTTCGATGAAAAGCTTGTTGCAAGGGCAAAGCCGCTTTTTGAAGTTAGCGAGAAGGAGAACATGCTTTATGCGATCATAAGGAAGCTCCCGATAAAGATGGAGGAATGCCCCTATGCTCCCAGGCAGGAGTGGAAGGAAATAGTATACGAAATAGAGCTGAAAAAGCCGGGATTTGCGAAGAACTTTGTAAGGGGGCTTGTTTCAGGGCAAAGGAATTTGAATTTCAGGCACTGCTCGATTTGCGGCGAAGTATCGCTTGGCGAAATTTGCTCATTCTGCAGGCTGAGGAAAAGGTTTTCAGAGATGAAACTTTAAACTTTTCTTTCCGTGAAATCCTTCAAATGCATTCTCTTGCACAGAAATCCGCATCCACAGCTTTTTATCCTTTAAGTCCGTCCTCTTCCCAGATCTTCTCGTTCAGCTCCACCGCAGCTTCAAGTCCGAATTTTCCATTAAAATTCATGATCCGTGAACATCTTAGATCTTTTCAGATCGAGCACATGATTTTATTCTGAAATGAATCATTCCATGGATCTTTCAAAGCTTAAGTTCAAAGATGGCCTGATACCCGTAGTAGTTCAGGATGTAAGCGGTGAAGTGCTTATGCTCGCTTACGCAAATGAAGAGGCGATAAGGAAAACAATCGAAACCGGCTTTGCCCACTACTACAGCAGAAGTAGAAAGAAGCTGTGGATGAAAGGAGAGACCAGCGGAAACTTGCAGAGAGTTCTGGAGATAAGGGTTGACTGCGACTGCGATAGCTTATTATACATTGTTGAACAAAAGGGGAATGCCTGCCACACTGGAAACAGAAGCTGCTTCTTCAGGAGGTTGGGAGATGAGGATTGTAGTTGACACGAGCGTTGTGATATCCGGAAGGATTCCGGAATTCATTGAAGGCGAGAAAGTTGAGGAGATAATAATTCCCGAAGCAGTTCTTGCAGAGCTTGAAGCTCAGGCAAACTTCGGAAGGCTCAGCGGTTTTAAGGGCTTATCTGAGATACAAAAGATCATCGATCTTGCAAAAAAGAAAGGAATAAAGGTTGAATTCTCTGGAAAAAGACCGGGAATGGATGAAATAAGGCTTGCAAAAAGCGGGGAAATAGACAACATGATAAGGGAGATAGCGAGGGAAAAGAATGCTGTTCTTTTGACTTCAGACAGAGTTCAGAGCCTTGTTGCAAGGGCTAAGGGAATAGAGACGATCTACCTGAAACCAAAGGTTGTAAGGCCGGAGGAGACGAAGATAATGTCCTTCTTCACTCCTGATACTGCAAGCGTTCATCTCAGAGAAGGAGTTCCTCCTTATGCCAAGAGGGGCAAAATAGGAAACCTGAAGCTTGTTAAGCTGAGCGAGAAGCCTTTGAGTTACGAGGAAATGGTCGAAATTGCCGACGAGATAATAGAGGTTGCAAGGCAGGATGAGGAGAGCAGCGTTGAAATAGAGAGAAAGGGGGCAACAATAGTTCAGCTTCGAGATCTTAGAATTGCGATCGCCGAAAGGCCATTCTCGGACAGAATGGAGATAACGGCTGTAAGGCCAATTGCTAAAGCAAGCCTAGATGACTACGGCGTGAGCGAGGAGCTTAAAAGGCGATTCATAGAGAAGCAGAGAGGAATTCTCATCGCCGGCCCTCCGGGAGCGGGAAAATCTACTTTTGCTGCAAGCGTTGCGGATTATTTGCTCGAGAAAGGATTCGTTGTTAAGACAATGGAAAGCCCCAGGGATCTGATGGTCAGAGAAGAAGTTACGCAGTATTCGCCCCTCGAAGGCGACATGAGCCTGACAGCAGATTTTCTCCTGCTTGTCAGGCCGGATTATACGATTTACGACGAGCTCAGGAAGACTTCGGACTTTCAAGTTTTTGCCGACATGAGAATGGCAGGAGTTGGAATGATAGGCGTAACGCATGCAACGAGGGCAATAGATGCGATACAGAGAATGATTGGCAGGGTTGAGCTTGGAATAATTCCCCAGGTTGTTGACACGGTTATTTTCATCGAGGCGGGAAGAATTGCCAAGGTATATGAGCTGAATTTCACGGTAAAGGTTCCGGAAGGCATGTTCGAAAGCGACCTCGCAAGGCCTGTCATAGAAGTCAGGGATTTCGAGAGCAAGAAAGTCGAATACGAGATATACACTTACGGAGAGCAGGTCGTTGTAATGCCAATAGAGAGCGATGAAAGGGTAAAGGAAGTTCTTTCCGACAGGCTTTCAAAGATCCTCGACGACTTCGAAGTCATCGTCAGCGGGAGAAAAGCTGTTGTTAAGGTTCCAAGGGAGAATATTCCGAAGCTCATAGGGAGGAAGGGGAAGAGGATAAGGAAGCTTGAAGAGGAGCTAAAGCTTTCGATAGACATAGTGCCTAAGGAGGAGCTGAGGGATTTCAGGATAGAGGAAGACGAGAGATACTATTACATAATCGCAGAAGGACTTGAAGGTAGAACTGTTGAAGTTTACGCCGATGAGGAATACCTTTTCTCAGCATTGGTCAGCAAAAAGGGAATGATAAAGATCAGAAAGGATAAAGAAGCAGGAAGAAGCCTGAGGCTTGCAATTAGCAGTGGAAAGAAGATAAGGCTGAAGGTGGTAGATTGAGGTATATTTTCCTTTTGATCTTTCTTTCGGTCAGCCTTCTTTCCGTTCTTTCAATTCCCTCTTATGAAGCTGCCGGAATGGTCGTTTTCGAGGATCCTGAGAGCTATGTAAATCCGCTGATCTACTTTGCCTTGATCCTTGGATTCACAGCTTTTATAATATTTTTCGCAAAGACGAGGCTTCTCGCCTTGCTGATCCATGCGATAACTTTCATTGCCATGGTATATGTTCTGATTCCGTTCATCGGCATGCTTTCAATTCCATTTTCGGCAGTCTTGATCATCTTTTTGATAAAAAAGCCGAACTGGATGCTGATGAACTTCTGCGCATTCCTTCTCTCGATTGGCATTGCTACGATGTTCGGAATAAGCCTGTCGCCAATTCCAGTTTTGATCCTTTTAGCTGTTCTGGCAGTTTACGACTTCATCTCGGTATACAAGACGGGGCACATGATAGGCCTTGCGGATTCCATTTTCAAGCTCAATGCCCCGATGCTCTTCGTGATTCCTAGAGGGGAGGAAAGGATGATCATGGGCGTTGGAGACATAGTGATGCCAGCAATTCTCGCAGTTTCTGCTCAGAAATTTCTCAAAGCTCCCGAATTTTTTTCCATAAAGCTGCCAGCAATTGCAACGATTTTCGGCGGATTTTTTGGACTTTTTGCATTGATTTACATAGCTGAAAGAAGAGGCGGAGCGCATGCTGGGCTGCCGTTGATAAATTCAGGTGCAATAGCTGGCTTTGCAATTTCGCAGCTATTTTGATTTCGACATTTATCGAAATATCTTTAGCAAAAGATTTAAATACATAAACTATAACTAATTTTTGGCGGCGGGATAGCCAAAGCTGTACCCGCTGCAAAACAGCAGGAGTTATATATTAGGAGGTAAAGTGAATGCGGAGGGAGGTTGAGAGGATGAAAAGGTATGGATTGATTAGTGTAGTGGGAATATTGCTCTTAGTGATGGCAGCGACACCAGCGATGGCAGTTACACCGAGTATAGAAAACGTAACGAAAAGCGAAGGTCCAATATCCATAGGTTCTCCAGTACATCTCTTGAATTTAAAGCTAAGTGACAAGGAAATAAAGCTCGGTGAATCGATAACTATAACGGGTTCATGGGCATCAACTGGAGAAGACCCATGTAAGACAACGAGATTCCTGGTCGTCGTTAAAGCTGTCGACTTCGTCGATTTCTGGAGTGGTCGTGTTACATATGAATACTTACTTGATAAAGCACTGTTGAAGGTTCAGGTAGGATGTGAAGCGGTCGATCTGAATAGAGAATTTACACCACAAGAACCTGGAACTTATGTCGTGTTCCCGTTTGTCTACAACGTGACGACTTCAAGTTATTCCCATAATACAACAGCAGGTAAACCGGCACATCTGGGATTTGATGTTAAACCGCCAGTTGCAGGAAAGCCGACTGTGAGCATAAGCGTTGACAGACCCGTTGTTGCCATTGGAGATTACATCAAAGTGAAAGCTTCCATGAGCACAGATGTTGCAGTAAAGCCAATAAAAGTGTTTGTTACAGGTTCTGGTTATTTCCTGAACGAAACAGGAAGCTGGGTGGCTACAGGCACTTCAGCCGATGTTCAGTACTTCCTTTGCATCAACAGTAGTGATAATTACAGGGTGAAGGATGCATGCGGTAAAGACGAGTGGTGGGTCAAAGTTAGCGACGTGCCTGAAGGATTGTATGTGGCAAAGATAGATGTTGGAGACGGACCTACAAGAGCTGAGGCAACTGCAGTGTTCCAGGTTGTCAAACCAGCAATCAGCAGCCTTAATGTGCCTTCAACCCATGTGAAGGGCAGGGATCTGGTTATAGAGGGTACAACCAACCTCGCAAAGAGCGGAACAAAGAATGATAAT
>Ga0065719_116308_pt1 | contig 15157 bp, 19 predicted proteins | sample GBSCel85sediment_FD_59106 | JGI IMG/M metagenome (GOLD analysis project Ga0065719, IMG submission 59106) | Hot spring sediment microbial communities from Great Boiling Spring, Nevada - Cellulolytic enrichment CS 85C v3 (version 3) | ecosystem: Environmental > Aquatic > Thermal springs > Hot... | reverse complement strand
GGATGGGAGTAGACGTGCTCGTCCACCGAGCTGGCCTCCTGCCGGAGGAGAGGAGGAGGGTAGAGAAGCAGCTTGCGAGCGGGAGGGTTCTCGCAGTCGCAGCGACGCCCACTTTGGAGCTAGGCATAGATATCGGCGATCTAGACTGCGTTGTGCTGGCCAACTTACCGCCAGCCTACAGCAAGTACGTGCAACGGACGGGCAGGTGCGGGAGGAGGGGCGGCAAAGCGTATGTACTAACAGTGCTGGGGAACGACCCGATAAGCCAGTACTACGAGAACAACCCCAGCGACTTCTTCGGGAAAGGGGTTGAGCCTGCGGCTATTGAACCCGAGAACGAGGAGGTGGCTAAGATCCAGTTGCTCGCTGCGGCCCTTGACAAGCCGCTCTCTTTGGGCGAGATCCAACCGTTCGAAGCTAAGCTTGTGGAAGAGCTAGCTTCTCAGGGCTTTCTACGCTTCATAAAGAGCAGAGGTTACTACAGGGCTACAGCCGAAGCCGCTAGGTACCTCAGGTCGAGGCCCGGGTTGCGAGGAGTGGGCGAGGTGGTCCGCATTTACGATAGCGCGGGTAAGCTAATCGGCTTCCGGGAGATGCCCATGGCGCTCAAGGAGCTCTTCCCCGGCGCTGTCTACTTGCACGGCGGCGACACCTACCTTTCGCTAGAGCTCACCGAGAGGAAAGCGACTGTCGCTAAGCTCCCTCGAGATTACCGCTTCGTGACAAGCGCCCTCTACTACTCCGAACCAGTGGCTTTCGTTGCCGAGGATTCGCGGAAGGTTTGGGGCGTCGAAGTCGATTACGGGCGTATCAGGGTCAGGGAGGTCGTTTACGGTTACGTTGTGCGCGATTTCGAGAGCGGAGCAACCGTGAGGGAGGCTCCGCTCGACAGGGACTACGCGCACGAGTTCTCTACCAGGGGGATCCTGATCCGCTTCCCCGTAAACCCCGAGTGGGGGCTAATGGGCAACGCGGAAGCCTTTCACGCCGCTGAACACGTCATAATCTCGGCTGCGCAGATGGTCGCTGGCGCCGCTCCGACCGACTTGGGTGGTATCAGCTACCCCTCAGGTCATGTCTTCGTCTACGACAGCTACCCCGGCGGTTCTGGGTGCTCGAAAACGCTATTCCGCAGGCTGGAGGAGGCGTTCGCGAGGGCATTGAGGATCGTGACCTCGTGCACGTGCGAGGAGGGTTGCCCTAGGTGCGTTTACTCCCCCTTCTGCGGCAACAACAACAAGATCCTATCGAGAAGGAAGTCTCTCCACCTTCTCAGGAGCTTAGCCGAAGGTAAGGCAGAAGGGATGGAGCTCGTAGTCAGCGTGAGCGGCAAACCCTTAGCTTAGCTACCTTCACCCCAACCTTGGGGTCCGAGCAGCTTAAGCAGCATTTCCCTCTTTCTTTCAGCCTTGTATGCCTTAGCCGTTTCCAGCGCCTCCTCTTTCGTCACGCCCAGAGCCAGCCTGAACTTTGCTGCGACCTCTTTCTCCCTGACTAGAAGCCCCTGAAGGACCTGGGTGACGTTGCTTTTCGAGCTAGTAGTGCTCGCGGTTTCGAAATCGAATATCACGACGTCAAGCTGTGGGGTCACCAGAACGTGGTCGCCGAGCCTCGACAGCTCCATGTGCACGAGCCCGATACTGTCGAGGGCAAGAGCCTGCTCGATCAGCTTTCTGGCGACAACCCGCAGCTCGCCCGGCTCAGCCTTGAGCGCCCACTCCTCCAGCGGGAGCCCCTCGACGTACCTCCACACGAGGAAGTTGCGCGAGGCCGCGAGCAGGCGGGGTCCTACGCCAACTCTATTCGCTAGGCGGAGTCTCTCGGCCTCAGCCAGCAACGATGACCTGTTAGCGTCCATCCTCCTAGCCTTCACCGCCACTTGCGCTCCGAAGGCCTCACCCTTAACCACGACGCTCGTCGTCCCTTTGGCAAGGACCCGTAACCCCCACAGCTCAACAGGACCCTCGAACACAAGTCTTTTCACACCCAGTATCGACAGTTCGACTATCCTCCTACTGGCTTCGTTGTCGTCCGCGTAGGGGTATGTAAGCACCAGTCTCTGGCGCGGGTTTAAGTTCCAGAGCTCCGCAGCCACGGGTACTTCCTCACAAGCCAGCTGCTGAGGAACTTCTTGTAGTCTTCGCTCGCCGACGCATCGGCTACATCGCCTCCGATATACACCTTAAACCCGGATTTAGCGCTAGGTGTCAAGTCTTCGCCTATGTTGTACGCAGAAACCAGCTTTGTAAGCGCCTCGCCCGCGCTCCTAACTTTACGCGGTTTAACCACGACCCATTTGTCCCCCTCGATGTACGGACCCGCAACGCATCCCCCCTCCGCGTACTTCGAGAGAAAGCGTTCGTCGTGATCTGAGTAGACCGGGGGACCGTGGTGCTTCTCGAGCGGCGGCAGCTCGAGTGTTTCAAGCTCGAATAGGAGCACCAGCTCGCCTTCGCCGGCCCAAGCCGCCGCGTCGAACACGCTGAAGCCGAAGCGCTCAAGACCGTGAGCCAAGGCCCTCAAAGCCCTCTTGGCCTGCCCCCACAGCACGTCTTCGGGTAAAGGAGGTGCGCTGAGCTTGACGGCGGCCACGCTCCTCTGACTCAAAAGCTTGTCGGGTGTAGGCAGCTGCAAGGGGCCCGGGTAAAAGAACTCCAAGCTGGGCTCTCTTAGGAAGGCTCGTGCGGCAGCAATGAACTTGCACATGCTGTCGAGGGAGACCGGGCTGGCCACGTTACGCTTCGGGTCCACAGGGTCAACCACGACGAGAGGTTCGCGGAACCTCTTTAGGGCATCGCGCGGGTCGCTGTAGTGGCCTTCGATGTCGACTACTGTCCGGAAAGGTTTCCAGCCGGAGGAAGCTCTCAGCGTTGAGAGGAACGAGCCGTAGTGGACAGCCAGGAGCTCGAGAAGGTAACCGGAGAAACCCTCGACCCTCACCTCCGCCCCGTAGACACCAACCCCCTTGGCGAAACGCTTCAGAAGTCTCGCCTCTCCCCTCAAATCCGGTTTAGCATCGAGCTTGCTCTTGACGTAGGCCGTGTGGAAGGGCGTCCTGTCGACTGGTGACTTTATGTGCGCGGGCGAAGGGACCCTGTAAGCCGGCACCACGTCTACTTCGCAAATATCGAGCTCGAGCGTAAGGTACGGGTGGGAAGCGTACCTTTCCCTCGAGCGGATCTGTAGCGTTTCGGCAGCTTTCTTCGCGATATGCAATCCCTTGAGTCTCAGCTCCTCGACCGGTACGCTTGGGTCGAAAAGGAGGAACACGTCGACATCCACGTCCCCCGAGAGCCAAGTGTCTTTCGCGAAGGAACCCTCTACCTCAACTTCGACTTCGGCCTGCAGCTCCCGAGCCGAGCGCTCTAGGACCTCTACGACTTTCGCCACCACCTGCGACACGCGCTCTCTCTCAGCTTGGGTCGGGGTCACGCGCTTGAGGACTTCGCTCAGCAGTCCCTCCATTCGGTTCATACGCCGCGCGCCTTCACCTCGAACAGCGTCTCGTAGATAGGCCCCCTGGGGGTTAGCGTGCTCTTCTTCAACCTGAACTTGTCGACGGGCATCGACCCGAGTTCGACGCTCCTGTTTTCCTCGATGATCCTCGGTAGGCTGCCGACGCCGCTCTTTACCCTGGCGATCGTGAGGTGGGGGGTGAACTCTTCCTCCGGCTTGGGCAGCTTGAGCTTGGCGAGCGCGCTGTTAACCTTCGCGCTAAGCTCGGACAGCTCCTTCGCTCCCTCTTCGACGCCAACCCATACGACCCTCGGCCTTCTCGGGTTGGGGAAGGCGCCCAACCCCACGAAGCGGACAGTGAAAGGCGCGAACTCCACGCCACGCAGGGCTTCTACAACCCTTTCGACGAGATCTCGAGGGATCTCGCCTATGAACCTGAGGGTCAGGTGCAAGTTCTCCAGCTCCACAAGCTTAAGCTTGGCGCCCGCAGCTTCCAGCTGCTCTTGAATCGCGGCTATCTTCGACGCGATAGCCGGATCCTCCAAGTCCACCGCTACGAAGCAGCGTACCAAGCTCACAGGCTGCTAACGGGTGGTCTTTTAAATAGCTTCGCGCGGTTAACCTTCAGCGGCTGGGGGCACACTCGAGTCGAGTAGCCATCGGTTGAGCTTCTCGCACGAGAGGATTTTCGACAGCTCACCGGTGCAGGCTGGGAGGAGCGGGCAGTAAAAGCAGGGGATAGAGTCCAGCTCGGAGGGAAGCCTAGGGATCTGCCTGAGCTTGGGTGTGGGTTTGAGCAGGTAGACCTTCCTCCCCTTGTGCACGATGATCTCACGCGATATCAAACCCATCCTCTCAAGACGCTTAATGAGCTTGCTGCCCCTCCTGCTGTCAATGTTCAAGAGGTGCCAGATGTCACGTTGGAGAACCCCGGCATCACCTGATGCGGACACTATGTCTAGGATGCGTTTCTCAAGCTGCTCTCCGCCACCTTCGCTTAGTCTCAGCTCTTTAGCTTCGCTCTGCATACTTTCACTCTCCACTAAATGCGGAGTAGGAGGTAAAAAGCCTTTTGTACGTAGGCTCGCTTGATTGCAGCGTACGCTAAACGTGCACGTACACATCGAGCTTCTTCATCAGCTCTCTAACACGCTTCCTGAGTGTGGTTTCCGTGACCCCAGCTGCCGCCGCGAAAGCTGTCCTGCTCTTCCTCTCTCCATAGATGGAGCAGGATATGTAGAGGGCAGCTGCCGCGATGCTCCTCGGCGGTTTGCCTAGGAGGACACGACCCTCATCAGCGGCTTTTATTATCTCTGCGGCTGTTCGCTGCACTTTCACGCTCAACCCCAGCTTGCTGGCGATCATTGGGATGTACTTGAGAGGATTGGGAGGTTTGAGCTTCAGCTTGTCCCCCAGATGCTGGAGGAGGAGAGTGTAGCTGTGACGGACCCGGCTTTGGTCGGCGGGCGCTATCTCGCAGAGCTTCGCCATGGGGTTCGGAACCCCGAACTCCCGGCAGGCGAGAACCACGCACGCTACAGCCATGTTTGTCACACTGCCTCCTTTGAGCAGCCCAGCCCTCTGCGCAAGGGCGAAGAGGCGGATTGCTTCTACTCTCACCTGCTGGGGTAACTGAATGGCTGCTGTGAGTCTGCTTATCTCCTCCTTACCGGCTCTGATGCCCCTATCCTCCTCCCCTGAAACCGATGCCTGGATCAGCGAAAGCCTTGCGAACTCTGCTCTCCTGGCGGCTCCTAGCATTGTGCTCCTCCCGATGACGGTCGAGAGGGAGGCAGGGAACCTCACGGGCTCGGCCCTCGTCCGAGCCAGCCGTTGCTCCCCGTCGTAAGCCCTCCACTCGGGGCCTGTATCTACAGCTCCATCCTCGATGACGTAACCGCACTCAGCGCATTTCACCTCTCCGGCGTGTGTGTCGAAAACGAGATTCGATGACCCGCAGTTCGGACATTTGCTCATTGTGCAACCCCCTTCTTTCGAGAAACTTCTGACGCATAGAGGAGCCTGTTCACGAGGTAATCCAGCCTCTGCACAGCTGGTGAGGATACCTTGACTACAACGTAGGGAGAGGTTACCGGACCTATGACATCGTACACGTAGCCTATCGCGTTCGCTGAGGAATCGTACACCTTAGCCCCAAGTTTGGGGAGCGCCTCGGCTTTCACCACGAGTTTTCCGTCCCGGGTCACCCTAACTACCTTGCCTATTGCGATCATGAGCGGTTCACCAAACTAGCAACCCCTTTAAGTCAATGGCGCTGAAGATCATCACTTTCGGTCTGCCTCCTTAAGAGCGGACAATAAGCCTATAAACGGTCTTTTCGCGGACGAACATACATGTCAGCCGACCTTGAGCGGTACAAGCTGCAAAAGTTCCTTGAGGAGTTGAAGAGGAAGAGTGGGAGGGGCACAGAGCTCATCTCGCTCTACATCCCAGCAGGGAGACCGCTCAGCGAGGTAGCGGAAGTGCTAAGGAGCGAATACTCGTCCGCTTCCAATATCAAGGATCGAACCACGAGGCACCACGTCCTCGATGCCCTCACGGCAGTTATGCAGCGGCTGAAGCTCTTCAAAACAACCCCACCCAACGGGCTGGTGATCTTCGCCGGCTACGTGGCGGGGGACGCCCCTGGGGACGAGAAGCTGGAAGTGCATGTGCTCGAGCCACCGCAGAAACTGAAGGTCTGGCTGTACAGGTGCGACTCGCGCTTCTACACTGAGATACTGGAGGATATGGTCGCCGTTAAGGAGGCTTATGGTCTCTTAGTCCTCGACAGCGGGGAAGCTGCTTTCGGGGTGTTAAGAGGTAAGACGCTCGAGGTGGTCAAGGAGATAGAGTCGGGAGTCCCCCGTAAGCACAGATCTGGCGGCCAGTCAGCCCGCAGGTTCGAGCGCATAATAGAGCAGTTAACCCACGAGTTCTACAAGAGGGTGGGGGAGTACGCGAACAAGATCTTCCTGGGAATTCCGGACCTCAAGGGGGTGATCGTGGGAGGGCCGGGGCCCGCGAAGGAGGACTTCCTGAAGGGCGATTACCTTCACTACCAGCTCAAGGAGAAGGTGCTGGGCGTGTTCGACGTTGGGTACAGCGGCGAAGCTGGCATATACGAGCTGGTCAACAGGGCGGAGGAGCTGCTGAAGGATGTGCAGTACGTGAAAGAGCGCGAAGCGGTCAACGAGTTCCTCTACAACGTATCGAGGGACACGGGGCTTGCCATCTACGGCGAAGCGGAGGTTCGTAAGGCACTTGAAGCCGGTGTCGTGAGGAGGCTCCTGATATCGGAGGCTCTCAAGGGTGGTAGAGCCCACTACGTCTGCAAAGCCTGCGGAGCTGAGGGTTGGACGGCTGTCGAAGAGGGGATGATTGTCAGATGTAACGCCTGTGGCTCTACGAACGTCGATGTCATCGAGCGTGTCTCCGTCATCGAGGAGCTGGGTAAACTGGCTGAAAACAGCGGAGCTGAAGCGATCCTTGTTTCAACCGAGACTGGAGAGGGTAAGGAGCTGCTGAGAGTGTTTGGAGGGGTTGCGGCTATCCTGAGGTACCGCTGGCAGCCCTCGCCCGGAGCATGAGCGGCGCGGGTGAGGCTTCATTAAGGGCTTTGCGAAAGCGCGACCTCGAGACCATTATCTCGAGGATCCCACAGCTACCCAACCCGAAGCTGCAGCTTGAGCAGTACGCCACCCCCCCGCACCTCGCTGCTCGTATGCTCTGGATCGCTGCGATGACATTCCGCGACCTCCCAGCAGAGCTCGTTTTAGACTTGGGCGCGGGCACTGGCAGGCTGGGTCTGGGTGCTGCTCTGCTGGGCTCCTGCTTCGTCCTTCTCGTAGACGTGGACTTTGAAGCTTTGAAGCACGCTCTAGCCTCGGCGAGGGAGCTGGGCGTCGACGCGGTGGTAGACGCAGTATGCAGCGACGTTACGCGCCTGACCCTTTCCAAGAAGGCTAGCTGCACGGTGCAGAACCCACCTTTCGGAGTCCACAGAAAGGGGGCTGACGTTAGCTTTCTTAGTTCTGCTTTAAGGCTGTCGAAGATAGTTTACAGCGTTCACAAAGCCGAGACCGTAGAGTACTTGTTGAGGAGGTGCAAGGAGGAGGGCGCGGAGGCTGGAGCGCTCTTTGAGGAGACGATTCGTTTGCCTCCAACGATGCCGCACCACTTTAAAAGGGAGCACAGGGTCCGAGTGGTGGTTCTACGGGCGGTTAGTAGCGCGCACGTTTAGTAGAAACGATGGCTGGCAAAGCGCCTCATACTGCAACACATAGTCGTAGCGGCAGCGAGTCGAGTGCGAGCTACGCTTGCGGAAAGTTTTTCCAGAGCCTTAAGCTACGCTAGTGTGGTTGAAGGGGAGTTTGTGGTTCCGGGAGACGAGATCGGTGTTGTAGAAGAGTATTTACCGTCTGCGGGAGCGTACGTACACGACGGCTTCGTAAGGGCTAAGACCGTGGGGTTTGTGAAAGCTGATGCATCCAAGCACGAGGCTGCAGTAGTTCAGGCTAGAGACGTGCCACTCCCAAGGCTCGGAGACGTGGTCTACGCGGTTGTAACGGGGGTTAGAGACGCTGTTGTCTACCTCGACATATTCTACAACGAGACCCGAAAGGTGAGCTACGCGGTACCCTTTAGAGGCATCCTGCACATCAGCGAAGCCAGCAACGAGAGGTTGAGAAGCACGTACGAAGTTTTCGGCTACGGCGACGTAGTGAGAGCAAACGTGGTTTCGCGTAAGCCACCCTACATGCTCTCCACGAGGGGGCCTGATTTCGGGCTCGTGTTGGTGCGCTGCCCCCGCTGCATGTCACCTTTAAGGAGAAGGGGGCTTTGGCTCTACTGCCCTGTCTGCAGGAAAACGCACAAGAGGAAGAAGATCGCTAGCCGGCACTACCTCCTGAAGTAGCGCGCAAGGGTAATCGCTAAATTCCCCCTTGAGGTAGGTGCGCGCTTTGAGGAAGAGGCTAATCACGTTAAGGTTCAGAACATCGAAGGAGGCTGCAGAGTTCTTGAGCTTCGTTTCCGAGGTAGCGGGTAACGTGATCGTAGAGCAGTCGGGGACTTCTGTGAAGCTAATAATCCCGGAATACTCCAAGGATGCGAGAGGGGATTACGCTAAGCTGCTAGCTCTCGTGAAGCAGTGGAGGCTTTCGAGGCAGAGCCCCCGCAAGGGTGTTTTCAAGCACAGTGTAACCATGCTGTTGTCTGCAGCCAAGCTTAAAGTTGGGATACCCGTGTCCGCAATAGTAGAGCTTCTGCAGCTTAAGGGTTACCGAGCTAAGCTGGCGGATGTTTTCATAGAGACTAACGCGGACTTCGAGAGCACGGTTAGGGTGGTGGAGGAGTTCTCGGAGAGATACGCTGAAACTATGGAGCTCGACGCAGCGCCTCTAGTTAAGAGGCTAGCTGCCGTGCTGGCAACCGCTTACAACCGATCCATCGACGAGGTGGTAGAAGCGCTGAAGGGCGCCGGGCTTGTGAAGGAGAACGAGGAGGAGAGGCTCGTGCTGGCTGTTAACTACGCTGATGCATTGAAGAAGGCCGTTCCCCTAATGGAGCAAGGTGGTGCGTAAACGCGCGCTTTAAAAGCGTCCTCGGCACGGGTTCGCGTGGCCGAGGAGCTTCAAATAGTAGTCGAGAAGGCGGAGCCGAACAGGCTCACGCTGAGGTTGAGAGGTGAGGACCACACTCTTCTAAACCTCGTTCTAGACGAGCTAAACAGAGATAAGCATGTAGCGTTCGCTGCCTACAGGCAGGAGCACCCTCTAACCGACGAATACGTGCTGACGGTCGTCACGGACGGCGGTGAGAGCGCGCTCGAGGCGTTAAAAGCGGCAGTTGCGCGAGCCAAAACCGTTTTCGAGAAGCTCCTGGAGGAATGGCGCGAGAAAGCGATGAGCTGACATGGTCCGCGTTGGAGGCACGCTCAAGGAGTACGCGGAGCTCGGCGATGCGATAGTCAACTTCGTGGTTTCAGCGGCACTCACGGTAGAGACGGGCCGGCCTGTGGGCGTGAAGGTCCCCGACAAAGTTCTCCGTAGAGTGGCGCGAGGGGAGGGTTTGACGAGACGCGGACCATTGCAGCCGGAAGACCTCTTCGAAGCACTCGCGGCCCGCGCTTGGCTGGAGGGTTTCAGCTGCGAAGAGATGATAAGCCTCGTAATGAGCGGGCTGCGCAGGGGGGACCTGGAGACAGGCCTTCGCGAGCTTTTACGAGCCCTGCTCAACAGGGTCGAGCTACTTAGCTCGGGTGCTGCACATTGACGACAAGAGCTGTGCTATGCTTCCTCCTCCGCGACGGCGAGGTACTGCTCATACGAAAGAAGAGGGGGTTCGGCGCCGGCAAGATCAACGGCGTTGGAGGTAGGATTGAGCCCAGCGAGATGCCGGAGGAGGCTGCTGTCAGGGAGGTTTTCGAGGAAGTTGGCGTGAGCGTACGTTCTCTGGAGCCTGTTGGGACGCTCGAGTTCTACTCTGTCGACTCCAAGCCCGACTGGCTCGTTTATGTTTTCCTCTCGAGGGATTTCGAAGGGGAGCCGAAGGAAAGCGAGGAGGCTGCGCCGCGCTGGTACAAGCTGAGCGATCTGCCGTTTTCGGAGATGTGGGAGGATGACAGGGTGTGGCTGCTTCACGCGCTATCAGGCAAACGCTTTCGAGGGAGGTTCTGGTTCGATCGGGAGTACAGCAGGATGTTAAAGTGGGAGATTAGCGTGCAACAGCAGGGCGCACCGAGCTAGAGGACGCCGTTTCCCAAGTTTACTTCGGGGTCTACGTACGAGCGCGTTTGATGCCTGCATAAGCTAGCAACTCTTCGACGGATGCGAACGTCCTAAAAACACCGCCTTCCTCCACCAGTACTTCCTCCACCGGCAGCGTTGATAGCACGTCGTGGGGAGCACGCGACCCGAACGCTGTGATCCACGGTACAATCCGCCCCGAGGGATCAGCAGCCTCAACGTACCTTCCGATGACAACCGTGTAGCGGTAACCGCGGAAGCGTACTCGTACTCTCCTCGAGGAGGATCTAACCCAAGAAACCAGCTCCTCGAGCTCCTTCTTTGTAACGGTCATCGCTTCGGCTAATGAGTCTCACATATAAAACTTCGTCGGATAATAGGGGTACTCCCCCCATCGCACGCCTTGAGCCGCCTGACGAACTCCTCTCTAGCTGGATGCGGATCCCGCGCTAGTGCGCGCCGAGCGAAGCTTCAAGTAAACTTTCTTGAAAGGTTTAACTTCAGCCCCCCTCATCGTGCAGAGGAGCCCACCGAACGTGTAAGTTACCTCGTTCTTTCCCGCTTTCAAAAGCGTACCGGAAAGAACTATCTCCCAAGCATCTACATCTCCCGCGTCGGCTGATAGCTCCAATTCCAGCTCGTCGCCAGCTGCTGGTTCCCAACCGGTTTCGTCCAACACCCGAAGCGGCAGCTCCAAACGAACTTCGTACCCTTCCCCGCTCATGGTCAGTGCTGCGACTTTAGCGTAATCGTAGGTTTCGATGGAGGACACCCGAAGCCTCATGCGTACCGCGGCGATTCTTCGTGATAAAAAGTTTCCGATCCCTACCATGCACCGGCAAAAGTAATAAGTTATTTAAGGTGGATCTCGGAACCAGCGCGGGTGAGCTTTGTGAGTTTTGTGGACTCGGCTGCCAGGAGGTTCAACGCAGAGCTGAGCTCGCTGCTGGATAAACACGTGGTCGTGAGGACTTCAGATGGTCAGAGCTTCGAGGGGATACTTCTCGGTTACGAAACGTCTAGGTACAACGTCGTGCTTAAAGACGCGAGAGCGCCTAGCGGTGAAATCTACCCGCGCCTAATAGTTTACGGCCACGTCATCGCCGAGATCCGCTTGACCGAGCCTCCGCTAGACATGGAGGAGCTTGCGAGGAGGCTTGAGGAAGTGTTCCCGAAGATGGTTAAGTACATGCCTGAAGCTCGAGTGATAACCGTCATGGATCGGATAAGGGTCACCGAAAGGGGGGTTGAGGGGACTGGACCGCTAGCCGATAGGGTTCGGAGCGTTTTCGAGAAGTTCGTCGAAGAGTGGAAAGCTAAGCAGAAATCATGAGCGACCGGTTCGAGATAGAAGACGTTGACCTGCTGGGTAGAATCGGAAGGCTTGAGACAAAGAGTGGGGTCGTAGAGACCCCAGCCCTAGCCCCGGTTGTCGATCCTAGCAGGAACGTAGTTCCACCCAGCGAGATCGTAGACCTCGGTTTCAAGCTGATAATGACGAACTCCTACTTGATCAAGAGGAGGTTCGCGGAGGTCGGAACCGAGCTGGGTGTGCACTCTCTCCTCGGCGTGTCAACGCCCGTAATGACGGACTCCGGCGCTTACCAGCTGATGGAGTACGGTGAGGTGGAGGTGGCCCCCCTTGAGATACTCGAGTACCAGGTGAAGCTCGGCAGCGACATAGGTGTGATTCTAGACATTCCGACTAGGCACAATTCGCCCCGCGAGGTTGTCGCAAAGGAAGTCGAGGAGACGCTTCGAAGGGCCAGGGAGGCGCTCTGCGTCGACAGGGGCGGGATGCTGCTCGTGGGACCCGTTCAAGGAGGGTTGTACCTCGACATCGTTGCGAGAGCTGCTCACGAGCTTTCGACCATGGGCTTCGACGTGTACGGCATAGGGGGGCCGGTGCAGCTGATGGCCAACTACAGCTACGCGGAGCTGGTACGCCTCGTGATGACAGCTAAAACGAACCTCCCGCTGGGGAAGCCTGTCCACCTGTTTGGAGCTGGCAACCCGCACATGCTCGCTCTAGCGGTGGCGATGGGCGCCGACCTCTTCGACTCTGCCTCCTACGCTCTCTACGCGAAGGACGGAAGGTACATGACACCCTACGGTGTGTTCAGGTTGGAGGAGCTGGGGGATTTACCTTGCGAGTGCCCCGTGTGTGCACGGACCAGCGTCGAGGAGCTCAGAGAGATGCCAGTCCAGGAGAGAGTGTACAAGCTCGCGCTCCACAACCTGCATGTTTTGAGAGGAGAGCTTAGGAGGATCAAGAACGCGATCAGAGAGGGTAGGTTGTGGGAGCTTGTTGAGCAGAGGGCTAGAAGCCACCCGGCTCTTTTCCAAGCGTTAAAGGAGTTCAGGAGGTATGTGGCGTACGTGGAGAAGCACCACTACGTGACAAAAGGCTCCGTCTGCGGACGCTTCTACTACGACCTCTTGAGCAGGGAGAGGCCGGAAGTCTACAGGCACGCGGCTAGGCTTAGGGAGCGCTACACACCTCCTCAAGCAGACCTCCTCGTGCTGGCTCTGGAAACCGACGTTAAGCCGTTTTCCAGGTTCGGGTGGATTGCGGAGCTTTCGAAAGCCCTCGCGGCATCTCCTGAGATGCGGAGTAGGGTGCACGTGGCGGTGCTATCGAGCGCTTACGGCGTGGTACCGCTGGAGCTCGACTCCATTTACCCTCTCTCCCAGTACGAAAGTTCGATAGATCTCGAAGATTTCTCAACCGCTAAAACCCTTGCCTCCGACGCAGCCTGGTACGTGGCGGGGATGGACTCTTACAAGGCGGTTTTAGTCATCTACGAGAGGGGGAGAAACGTTGCTGAATCCGTAGCGGAGAAGCTGAGAAGGCTTGGCTACAGGGTCTACGCGAGGCGCTTCGCAAGCGTCGAAGACGTGATCTCGTTCGCAAAGCTCGTCTCTCGGCTGATCCCCCCCGCCACTTAGACGCAGAGCGCGCGCTAGACGTAGAACTGCGGTAGCTTCGCCGCCCTGCCTTCCTCCTGAGCCGCTTTCCTTCTGATCTCTTCAAGCTCCTTCTCCAGCTTAGCTTTTTCCTCAGCCAGCTTTACCAGCTCCTCAGTGCCTATAGGCACCCCGAGAACGCCGGCAACATACTCTACTGCGACTTTAGCCGCTAGCGGGTCCGCGCTCGTCGGATCCGCGTAGGGTAAGACAGCTATTGCCGGGAAGCTGTGAGCCTCGTAGTAGGCTAGCATCGCTGCTAGAGGCCCTACGATCGCTAAGCCCTCCTCGAGCGGGTACTCGCCCTCTACAAACCTACCGTAGCGATTCAGGAAGGCGTTGGTCGCGGCGTACCTTAGAGCACTTCCGTCGCCCTTCCTGTAGCTGGCGTCGAGTCCACCTATAAGCAGCGCCATGCTCGCCCCTCCTCCCAAGCTGGCTTCGGCGAGGGCGTAAGGGACGCGTAGGAGGTCGTGGCGCGTCAGCGGTGCGTTCGGTAGGAAGACCACTGCCGACCTCACGTCGTACAGCTCGTAGGGCGCTGTGATCCCTTCGGCAGACGCGTTGACGAGTTGCGGCATGTAGGGGGAGACTACGTACCCGATCTTCCTACCTCGCAGCGCTTTTACCATGTGCTTCACTGCTAGGAAACCGACGAAGCCGATCCCGTGGTAGCCGGCTACGAAAGCTTTCCCCTTAAAAGCATCCTCGGCAAGCAGTTTCACGCGAACACCGCCCAGAGACACGAGCTAACACCCAAGAGTTGCTGAGCTTTCATTGCGCGCGCTACGAGATGAGCACCGCGTTGACAGTGCCGTCTTGTCCGGGCCTCGACGTGACCCTCGCCCTTCCAATCTCCGTCTCGATTACCGCGCCCCTCGTGATCACTCCTCTCCTATCGTAGTCCTTGTTCGAAGGGTTCGACACGACCCTAAGTATTTTGACCCTCTTGCACTGCCCCGTCTTTGGGTCGACAACGTTGGCGTAGCTGGCGAACTTGACCTTCGCTTTCAGGGTACCGCCTCTCGCACGCACGACAAGCACCCTGTCCCCGCCCAACAGGGTTTCGATAGGGGGCCTTCCCATCCAGTACTTCCGCTTCACCTTCACATGCCTACCTTTCACGCCGCCCGTGATCTTCCGCAAATCGTTAGCGTGGTAGACACTCATCGAGCGGCACTTCACCCTCAGCTTATAAGCTTAGCGAAGCGGGCGCGAACCCGCTCCGACAGTGCACTTTTTAAAAGCCGCCAGTAGGCGTAGCTTTGTGGGAGAACGAGGCGAGCGCAGACCGCTGGTGCTCTGGCCTGTTTACTTCGAGGCGAGTAGGGGTAGGGGTAGGGGTAGGAAGGTCCCTGCGCACCTAGCTGTGAAAGGGGTTACAGCGGAGGCCATTCTCAAAGCGGCGAAGGCGGCTGGTTACGAAGCCGAATTCGACCCTGACGCTAAGCACCCGGCTTGCTGGTTCGAAAGCAGCGGCAGAGTTCTAGTGCGAACAAACCAGCGCAAAACCGAAGTGTTGAGGAGGGTTGCCCTGGAGCTCAAGAGGATGCATCCTCAAGCCGCCCGCTAACTGCCGCCTACGATCTTTGCCAGCTCCTCCTTCACGATGCGGCTGATGAGAGCGCCATCAACCCGGCCGCGCAGCTCACGCATCACAGCCCCCATCGCGGGGCCGAACGCCGCTTCGCCTCTCTCCCTGATCATACGCTCCATCCGGTTCAGGATCCTCCTCACGGCCTCCCTAGCCTCCTCTGGGCTAAGTGGAGTAAGACCGAGCTGCTTCACCGCCTCTTCAGGCTCGAGCTCCGGATTCTCGGCAAGTCGCTTTAAAACGAGGGGGATCGCCTCCTTCACGAGACCCCCCTTGGCGAAGAGCTCGAACAGCCCCATCAGGTGCTCATCCGTAATGTTCTGCACGGGGACTCCCTCCCTCCTGAGGTCGACCAACGTGTCCTCAAGCGTTGACGCCACGAGAGAGGGGG
>Ga0065719_100134_pt1 | contig 15168 bp, 12 predicted proteins | sample GBSCel85sediment_FD_59106 | JGI IMG/M metagenome (GOLD analysis project Ga0065719, IMG submission 59106) | Hot spring sediment microbial communities from Great Boiling Spring, Nevada - Cellulolytic enrichment CS 85C v3 (version 3) | ecosystem: Environmental > Aquatic > Thermal springs > Hot... | reverse complement strand
GCTTGAAAATCGCGCAGGGTCAGGACCTTCCCGGCCCGCCGAAGGCGCAGATCTAATCCTTGTAGCCAGATCTTCCCGCGAAAGCCCAGTTCTACCTGCCCGTCTTCCCGAAAAAGAAGGTTCATTTCGGCTCGGCTCCTTTTTCCACGCAAGGGCACAGGCATTATAGGTTCTCGTCCGCACATGGGTCAAACATTCGCTTGGGGTCAGCATTTTCTCCTCGACTCTCACAAAACGCGGTTTTGTAACGCCACGAGGAAGCCCACAATTTGCGCGAGAATAGCTCCCATGTTCGCGGCACAAAATCTCCGGCGGTTTCGCCAAGCGCTTTTGGCTTGGTACAAGGAAAGCTCGAAGGGATCTGCCCTGGCGGAGGACCCGCGATCCCTACGCCATCCTGGTTTCGGAGTGCTCCTCTAGCAAACTCGGGTGAACGAGGCTCTCGCCTTTTACGACTGTTTTCTCCGAGCCTTCAACAATCCCGCCGCGCTCGCGGAGGCCTCCGAGGAAGAGGTCCTGCGGATCTGGGCGGGCGCGGGCTATTACCGGCGGGCACGGAATCTTCATCGCCTGGCCAAAGAGGTTGTGGAAAAAGGGTTCCCCAAAACATACGCGGGGCTCCTAAAACTTCCGGGAATTGGTCCCTACACGGCCGCGGCGGTGGCCTCCATGGCATTTGGCGAGCCGGTAGCCGTGGTAGACGGAAACATGCGCCGGGTTTTGGCCCGCCTTTTCGCCGTAGAGAACCTCAAAAACCGCTGGCTCCGGGAGACGGCCCAGGCCCTTCTCGAACCCGCGGACCCCGGGACTTGGAACCAGGCCCTCATGGAGCTCGGCTCCCTCCTCTGCACGCCGAAAGATCCGGGCTGCGGCCAGTGCCCGGTGGCGAGGTTTTGCGCGGGGAGAACCGATCCGGAACGGTATCCTGCCCCCCAAAAGCGGACCCAGCGCGCGGTGGAGGCCGTGGCTCTTGTTCTTTGGGACAAAAACGGGGTCTTTTTGGAGCGGCGGGAAGGCGGACTTCTCGGCGGCCTTTGGGGCGTGCCCCTCGCGGAGGGCCCGAAGGTCCTGCAAAAACTCCTTTCCCGTTTCGGCCTAGACCGCGCGGAGTACGTGCGCCAAGTGCGCCACGCCTTCACCCACAAACGCCTTTCGGTGGACGTTTACACCGCCTTCTGGGAGGGAAACGGCGAGGATCCCCGATCCCGCCCCCTTTCTGTCCTCGACCGCAAAATCCTCCGCCTTTTCGCCCAACGGCATGTCGGAAACTAGGGGGCTTCAGTCTTTTCAAATCTAGGCATAGCTTCAGACAGGTTCGGGTTTACAGGGCCTAAAAAAACAGGGGCATTCATGGCGCAAGCCCACAAACGCAGGCTGCTTCAAAATCCAAGCGGTCGGCTAAACCCCATACTGTTCATGGCGCACTCCTTGGCTCACGGAGTGCCACGATGGTGCACCAGCTAGGAGGCTAAAGGCTCACGGAAGGTTAGAAAACCTTTACTGTAAGGCCCATGCCGCCGCAGCCGCTCCGGCTAAGCGACACCTCGCACCAGCCCCGATAACACGCGCCTCTCTTGGAAAACCCATAAACCTCCGGATCCTGTCCCATGTCCTTGATGGCCCTGGCCACGTAGTAATCGGGATGCGCGAACCGCAGCCACTCCTCCACGGCTTGTTTAAGCTTTTCGCCGGAGAACCCCTTCTCCCGCACCAGCCAGGCTCCAAGCCCCCGAGCACTGCGCACAAGATTACAAATGAGCCCTCCTTCCTCACAGCAGCAGCGCGTAAGCCGCGTATCATCACAGCAAGGGGTGGGAATAGTTCCCAACGCCTCTGCAAGGGTCCGCGCTTCGGCGGGAGTCATCCGGATTTCATAGTACCAATCCGCAAAAAGCTGGGCGTTTTCCAGCGAGAGAGGGATGCCATACGACGTGGCCTGTCCCTCTTGCGGAATGTGTTTGGTTCGGATTTCCTCGAGGGAAAGCGGGGGCGGTGCCCCCCGCTCGCGCAGCATCCACACCGCCCCCAACACTAAACCCACCACCAAAATGAGCACGAGCCAAGAACGGTCCAACTTCGCTCCTTTCATCCGCCGGGAACGCAACAAGGTGGAACCTCCGCGGGCTTGGAAAGGATCACGTTGAGGCCCATGCCGCCGCAGCCGCCCAGATCCAGCGCCACCTCGCAGCGTCCCTGATAACAAGCCTCATAGGCCTCATGCGGCTCAAGCCCAAATTCCCGCGGATCCAATCCCCGCTCCTCCAAGGCCCGGGCCAAATAGTAGTTGGGCACAAGGAACCTCAACCACTCCTCCACCGCCGCCTTCACCTGCGCAACAGTGTACTTGTGGTACGCCACAAGCCACTTCCCTAAGCCCTGGGCGGATCGGGTGAGATTGCAGATCCGACCATGCGCTTGGCAGCAACATTTGATCACAGGGTTGTCGTCACAACAGGGTGCAGGAATGGCAGAAAGGGCCTCGGTCCATATGTCTTCCTCTTCGGGCGTAAGCCTAATGGCATAGTACCAATCAGCGAAATGCTGGGCATTGCTCAGGGAAAGCGGGATACCATAAGCTGTCTTTTGGCCCTCCTTCGGGATCAGTTCCTCCTGCAGGGACGCCAGAAGCTCGGAACCCTGGCCAAAACCGATAAGCCCAAAAAGAAGAAGACACAAGCCAACCCAAATGGCGCGGTGCATCACCACCTCCTTAAGCGTTATGCGTAGAAAGTTACACCGCAGGGCCGGGGAAGGTTTCGCCGGACGAGTAAAACACAGGGGCTTGCGCCTCGGCAAAGAGGGCGGGAACGCCACCGGTGTGGAGAAAGACCAAGGTTTCCACACCCTTAAACGCGCCCTTTTCCGCGAGATCCAAGAGGCCGGCCATGGCCTTCCCCGTGTACACCGGATCCAGGAGGATCCCCTCTTTTCGGGCCAAAAGCTCCACTGCCCTTCGCATCTCCGCTGTAGGAATCGCATAACCCGGGCCAACATATCCGTCGTAGACCTCGATGAGCTCCTCCGGAACAGAAAGCTTCAAACCCAAAAAGGAAATGGCCTCTTCGAGATTTCGCCGAATGCGGGCGCGAAGGTTTTCAGCCTTTCCGGAAACGCTGATCCCCACCACCCGGATCTGCCCCTGGGCAAAAAGAAGAGAACCAAGGATGAGCCCGGTCTGCGTCCCAGCGGTGCCGCAGGCGGTGACGACCACATCCGGGGCGAGGTTCATGGCCCGCATCTGCTCCAAAAGCTCCAAAACGCAGCCCGCGTAGGCAATGGCCGAATGAAGGGGCTTACAGCCGTTGGGGATAACGTAGGGAACTTCACCGCGGCGCCGAAGCTCCTCCGCCAGTTCCTCCGCCCGCGCCTCCGTGGCCCGCACGAGCTCCTCCCGGGTCGCGTAGTCCTTGGGATCCACCCAGTGGATCTCCGCCACCCCGAGGATATGGTCCAAAAGAAGGTTTCCCGTGGGAACCTCCGGCTTTTCCCCGCGCAGGACAGCCACGGTACGCAGCCCCAGGCGATTGGCACAAGCAATGGTGAGCCGCACGTGGTTGCTCTGCACGGCGCCGCTCGTCACGATCACGGTCGCCCGCTGGGCCAAGGCCTCAGCTAGGGCATATTCCAGCTTCCGCACCTTGTTTCCGCCCAATGCGATCCCCACGAGGTCCTCGCGCTTCATGAAAATCCTCGGTCCGCCCAAAAGCTTCGTGAGGTTCGGAAGCTCCGCCAAGGGGGTGGGATACTCTCCAAGCCGGATCCGCGGCACTTTCCCAAGCTGCACATCCCCTCCTTTTCTCCGATTTTGCCCCAAAAGGATCGGGTAAACTTTTGCCGATGGCCAAGACCTGGACTTTTCCTGTTCGAGGGATGACGTGTGCGGCCTGTGCCGCCCACGTGGAGGAGGCGCTATCCCGCCTTCCCGAAGTAAAGGAAGCCCGCGTGAACCTGGCCACGGAGAAAGCCACTGTAGTAACCGAAGGCGAGATTTCCTGGACAGAAATCCTCCGCGCCGTCCGAGAAGCGGGCTACGAGGTCCCCACTGAGACGATGGTCCTCCCCGTGGGCGGGATGACCTGCGCGGCCTGCGTTGCACACGTGGAGGAGGCCCTCCGCCGCGTCCCCGGCGTCGTCTCCGCCGCCGTGAATCTCGCCACGGAGAAGGCGACGGTCACCTTCATCCCCGGCGTGGCGGGCATCGCCGACTTCAAAAAGGCCGTCGCCGAGGTCGGGTACGAAATCCTGGACGTCCAGGCCTTGGGCGTGGCGGCCAAGGAGGACGAGGCCGAACGCAAGATGCGCGAGAGCCGCTTCCGGATGCGCGTCGCCTGGGCGTTCACCGTCCCCATCATCCTCTGGATGCTCCCCGAAATGCTCTGGGGGGTGATGTGGCCCAGCCACACCCTCTTCAACCTGGGGATGGTGCTCCTCGCCGCGCCCGTCCTCTTTTGGGTGGGCCGCCGGACCTACCGCAGTGGCCTGACCGCCGTCCTGCATGGGTACGCCAACATGGACACCCTCATCGCTCTCGGCACGGGCGTCTCCTTCCTGACCGGTCCGGCGTCCTTCTTCTTCCCCGTCGCCAACTACGCCGGGGTGGCGGCGATGATTATGGCCTTCCACCTCACCGGTCGGTACGTGGAGGAGACGGCCAAAGGCCGCGCCTCCCAGGCCATCCGCAAACTCCTGGAACTGGGGGCTAAAACGGCCCGGGTGGTCCGGGACGGCATAGAGGTGGAGGTCCCCATTGAGGCGGTTCAGGTCGGGGACGTGATGGTCGTCCGTCCGGGCGAGAAAATCCCCACCGACGGCGTCGTCCTGGAAGGGGAGAGCGCGGTGGACGAGTCCATGGTCACTGGTGAGTCCATGCCCGTAGAGAAGCGCCCGGGCGACGAGGTCATCGGCGCCACCGTCAACCAGGAGGGGCTCCTCTGGGTCCGGGCCACGCGCGTGGGGCGGGACACGTTCCTGGCCCAGGTCATCCGGCTGGTGGAAGAGGCGCAGGGCTCCAAAGTCCCTATCCAGGCCTTCGCCGACCGGGTGACCGCCGTTTTTGTGCCCATCGTGCTGGGGATCGCGCTCCTCACCCTGATCGCGTGGCTCGTGTTCCCGAACTTTATGCGCACCCTGGTGACAGCGGGCTCCTTCCTGCCCTGGGTCAACCCGAACCTGGGGACGGTCACCTTAGCTATCATCTCCACCGTCGCCGTTCTGGTCATCGCCTGCCCCTGCGCTCTGGGGCTGGCGACCCCCACCGCGCTGATGGTCGGGAGCGGGATGGGCGCCGAACGGGGCATCCTCATCCGCTCCGGCGAGGCCATCCAGACCCTCAAGGACGTGCGGGTGGTGGTCTTTGATAAGACGGGGACCCTCACGAAGGGCCGGCCCGAAGTCACTGACGTCGTCCCCGCCGACGGGGTGGACGGGCGGGAACTCCTGCGCCTGGCGGCGTCGGCGGAACGGGGGTCCGAGCACCCCCTGGGCCGCGCAGTGGTGGAACGGGCGGAGGCGCTGGGGATTCCCCTGGACGGACCGACCCAGTTCGTCGCCCTGCGGGGCCGGGGGGTGGTCGCGACCGTGGACGGGAAGCGGGTGGTGGTGGGCTCCGCGCGGCTGATGGAGGAGGAAGGCGTAGACCTGACGCCGATGGCGGAGACGCTCCGGCGGCTGGAGGAGGAGGCGAAGACGGTGGTGCTGGTCGCCGCCGACGGGAGGCTCCTGGGCACAGTCGCCATCGCGGACACCCTCAAAGAGGACGCCCGGGCCATCGTGGAGGCGCTTCACCGGATGGGCATCCGGACGGCGATGGTCACCGGCGATAACCGGCGCACCGCGCGGGCGGTCGCGGAGCGGTTGGGGATAGACGATGTCCTGGCGGAGGTCCTGCCGGAGGGGAAGGTGGCGGCGGTCCGGCAGATTCAGGAGCAGTTCGGCATCGTCGCCTTCGTTGGCGACGGCATCAACGACGCGCCGGCCCTGAAGGCGGCAAACGTGGGCATCGCCATCGGCACGGGCACCGACATCGCGATGGAGGCCGGGGACGTGACCCTGGTGCGTGGGGAACTCTCGAGCGTCGTGGAGGCGATCCACCTGAGCCGGGCTACCTTCCGCAAAATCCGCCAGAACCTCTTCTGGGCCTTCTTCTACAACGTGGTGATGATCCCGCTGGCGGTGGTTGGCTGGATGCATCCGGTGCTTGCGGAAATCGCGATGGCCACCTCTTCGGTGTCGGTGGTCACGAACTCCTTGCTTTTGCGGCGCGTCCGCCTAGACTAGGGAGAAAGGAGGTGTCCATGGCGGAGAAAGTGATCGATCCGGTGTGCAAGATGGAGGTGGATCCGGCCACGGCGCCGGCGAAGACCGAGTACAAGGGCAAGACCTACTATTTCTGCGCGCCCGGCTGCAAGGTGGAGTTCGAAAAGAACCCCGAGCGCTATTTAGGGGAAGAAAAGCCTAAGAGCGGGTGTTGCGGCTGAGGTCGGCAGCACGCACGGCCTCCGCGATTTCGGCCACAATCTTCTGAAGCTCCGCCTCATCCGGCCCTTCGGCCATGATGCGCACCAGCGGCTGGGTTCCGGAGGGCCGCACCACGATCCGGCCTCGGCCATCAAGCCTTTTTTCGGCCGCGGAAATTGTCGCTTGCACCGCGGGATCTGCCATCACCCGGTTCTTGTCCCCCACAGGAACGTCCTCCCGCACCTGGGGGAAGACGGGAACTTTTTCCACCAGCGCGCGTAGGGAAAGGTTCAAGCGCCGAAGGTAGGAAAGGACAAGAAGGGCGGTGAGGATCCCGTCGCCAGTGACGGTATAGCGCCGGAAGATGAGGTGGCCGGAGGGCTCGCCCCCTAAATCCACCCCAAGCTCGCGCATGGCCCAGGCCACGTTCCGGTCGCCCACGGGAACCCGCAGGACCTCAAAACCCCGCTCGCGGAGGTAGAGCTCCGCGCCCATATTGGCCAGCACCGTGAACACCACCGCCGGCGTTCGAATCTCGCCCCAGGAAAGAAGGTGCGGAGCCAAAGCCGCCAGGAGCTGATCGCCCTCCACAATCCTTCCCCGCTCGTCCACGAAGACGGCGCGGTCGCCATCGCCATCGAAGCCAACTCCAAGATCAGCACCTGTCGTGCGCACAGTTTCTTGAAGAAGGCCGGGCGCGGCAGCACCGGTGGCGTTGATCCGCCGGCCATCGATCTCTGCGCTCAAAAAACGCACGGAAGCCCCGAGTTCTTCGAAAACCGCGGGAGCAACGGCCGCGGTGGCGCCGTGGGCGCAATCCACCACCAGTTGGAGCCCGGAAAGCCGAAGATCCGGCACCAAAAAGCGGAGGAGCCCAAGGTAGAGGATTTGTGCCTCCGGCCAGAGCCGAATTTCCCCAAAATCTCCGGGATCCGCATCCATCGCGGAGTCCAAATGGGCTTCCACCGCTTCTTCCTCGGCCACGGAGAGCTTGTAGCCCTCGGGGTTATAGAACTTGAGGCCGTTATCCTCCGGAGGATTGTGGGAAGCGGAGACCACAAGGCCAAGCTGGAATTTCTCCCGGGGAAGAAGGTGGGAAACCGCGGGCGAGGGTAAGACTCCCGCGTCGAAGACGGTGCAGCCCTCGGCAGCCAAGCCGGCGGCCGCGGCCGCGCTCAAGGCTGGCCCGGAAACCCGGGTATCGCGGGCTAGAAGCACCTTTTCCGGCCGGAAGGCCTTTCCCGCTGCCCTTCCCAGCCTCAGCGCCAGCTCCACCGTGAGCTCAAAACCCGCCCTTCCCCGCACTCCATCCGTTCCGAAGTACCTAGGCATAGAAACGCCCCATTTTAACCGCCCTTAACGTTTTTCCCTTGCCTTGGCAGGGATTCCCTCCCCCTTGATGGGGGAGGGTTAGGGAGAGGGTGAACGCGGGCCGAAGAGGGCTGTGCCCAACCGGATCATGGTAGCGCCCTCCTCCACCGCTACCTCCCAGTCCGCGCTCATCCCCATGGAGAGGGTATCGAGCTCAAAGCCCTCCCTTTGGAGTTCCTCGAAGAGCTTCCGCAGGGCACGAAAGTAGGGCCGGGAGTCCTCCGGATCTTTGGGGGCTGGTGGGATGGCCATGAGCCCGCGGAGCCTCAGGTTCGAAAGCTTTCTTATCGCTTGGGCCAAGGGGAAGAGGTCTTCGGGAAAGACCCCGGCCTTTTGGGGCTCGCGGCCGATGTTCACCTCGATGAGGACGGGCAAGATTTTCCCGGCATCTTTCGCAACCTGGTCGAGCTTTTGGGCGAGCTCCAGGGAATCCACGGTTTGGATCCAGTCGAAAAGGAGAGTGGCTTTGCGGGCTTTGTTCTTTTGGAGGTGGCCGATCATGTGCCAAGTTGCGGGCTCGGGGATTTGCGCTTTCTTCCTCTCCGCTTCCTGCACGTAGTTTTCGCCGATATGTTGGATTCCTGCGGCCAAGGCGGCGCGGATTTCCTGGGGCGAGCGATCCTTTGTGGCCGCCAAAACCGTCACACCGGGCGGAACTCGGCGCAGGATCTCCTCGCACCGCTTCCTGATTTCCTCGTGCACATCCGAAGTGTATCCTTGCCCAAGACTTTTGAGGAAAGCGTTCCCCCCTTTTTGGGGGAGTGAAGGGCCTGCGTTAAGGGGCTCTCCCCTGATCATTTCCCCCACGTTTTTGAGGCGCTGGGCGCGTTCAGAAAACAACAGCGAAAAACAAAAAGGGCCGGGTTTCCCCGGCCCTTCTTCCGCGCTTTAGTGCGTTTTAGTAAACCACCGGGCCACCCGGTCCTGTCACGCCAAAGAAGGGGTGCGGCGTGTTCTCCCACCAGTCCGGCCAACCCCAGGATGGATATAGGTATCCGCCGGTGACTTCGTAGGGTCCGTAGTTTTCGGTAACGCCGTTTTGGACAACGGTCACACGAGCGGTAGAGGAGTTGCCGTAGGCCACGATGCCAAGGTAATAGATATCGTAGTGCCAGTGAATGTCCTTCAGGGTATAGGTTTCGCTTCCGCCATCCTGATCATCCTGGGAGAACTCGCCCCAAAGGGCCCCGGTCTTGGGCGTACTCCATACGTAAGTATCGTTAACCGGGTCGTACTCCAAAATTGCCAGATCTAAGTCAACCGGTTCAGTCCAGCTCAAGGTCACCTGGAGGGTGGTGTTCACTTCGAGAGTGATGGGGGTATTAAGACCGGGGTTCAAGGTGACCGTTTTCTTTGCGGTGACCCGGTTGGCCACGCGCATCCAGCTCCACCAGTACAGAGTGGTGTCCTCTCCTCCCACGATCACCTCATAAGTCCCAGGCTCGATCTCTAGGAAGAAGCCATAGCCCCAGGTGGGGAAGAAACCGTATTCGAAGCCTTCAAAGTCCGTTTGACCAAAGTACCGATCGATACCGTTTTTGCGCAGGGTGATGTCCACATAGGGCACGGGGAAACCCGAGCTCTTCGTGACCGCGAAGACCGCCACTGAGGCGCCCTCGCCGGGCAAGACGGTGGTCTGCACAGCACTGGCAGCATCGATTCGGCCGTAACCTGTGCGCTGATCGAAACCAGGGGCTTCAATGTCCTTAGCGGTCTGCTCGATAACCCGTTTTACCTGGTAGGGAGTTGCCGTGGGATGGCGCTCAAGGACCATAGCGGCCAGAGCTGAGACATGGGGCGTGGCCATGGATGTCCCGCTCCAGTAGTCGTAAAGAAGCGGAAGCCCTGTGCCAGCTTGGGTCATCCAACGGGGAACGCAGGAGAGGACCCGGTCACCAGGAGCGCCCACGGAAATATGGCCGCCCATCGTGGAGAAGTCCACCTTCTTGTCCTGGGGATCGGTGGCGCCTACGGCGATCACACCCGGATATCCGGCGGGATAACTGATCTCGTCCAGGTAGGAGTTACCCATGGCGGCCACGAAGATGGCGCCGTTCATGAGGGCGTAGTCGATGGCAGCCTTGATCGTCTGGGAATAGCCCTTTCCACCCCAGGAGTTATTGAGGACTCGAGCTCCATAGTCCACCGCTTCGATGATCCCTACGGCGGCTCCATAGTCACCTACGTAATAGTGACCATACGGAGCTGGTAGGGGAACCGGGTCAGGCGAAAAGATGCGGATGGAAAGAATCTGAACATCCGGAGCAAGTCCTGTCACGCCTACTCCATCCTTTTTCGCCGCGATGATTCCTGCTACGTGCGTTCCATGAGAACCCTCATACCAGCGCTTGTAGCGCGGGCTATAAACAGGTTCCCAGCTGGAGTCATAGCCGGTCTCCCACGTCAAATTCCAGGCGTCGAACCACTGGGGGATCACTTGCCCTTGGAGATCCGGGTGGAGCCCATCTACACCGGTATCCACCACGGCGACGATAATTCCTTGGCCTGTGGCGTAGTTCCACGCTTCCTCAGCCCGGACCAAATCCAGACCCCATTGATAAGGACGGAGATCTGCATCGGGGTCATAGACCTTGGGGAGGACCGCGCCCATTACTTCCAGATTCGTGGAGGGGAAGGGTTCGATGAGATCCCGCAGGTAGTTGGGTTCAGCGTAGCGGATGCCTTGGAGCTCGCCGCGGCGCACGGCCCAGGCGATGCGCCCCAAGGCCTCGGGAACCTTCATCCCGGTGACCTCCACCAATGCCGCGTTAATTTGAGGTGTGCGGTGTTTCACTCTTCCCCCAACGAGGGAAACAAGCTGGGCAAGCGCGCCTTCATCGGTGTACCCCACGATGATCTCGCCTTCGATGTATTCGGCATCAATGCGTACGGGGAGCATCTCCACCACGGGCAGGGTGGAAGGATCCACAGGAGTGAGGGGGATGGAATCAACAACGGGGGTTCTTGGGCTGGGGCCAAAAAGGGTACCGCAGCCCGCTAGAATGAAGGCCAAACCGATAAGCGCAAACACGAAAATCCGCTTGGTCATGGGGATCACCTCCCTCACCCTTCACCCGTGGTGAACTGGGCCATCTCCGCCGGAAGAACCGTGGGGAAGGCCGTGGTCACGCCATCGTTCACAGCCACGGAAGCCGCAGTCCAGTTGGGATATGCATCGAAGGCCACGGCGTAATCGAGATACCACTCGTATGTGCGGTTAGGCTGGAGCCGCTCCCAAGGCGTTCCGGCTGTTGGATAGGCTGGATAGACAAAAAGCTGACTCCATGAACACGTAGTGGTGTTCTGCAAAACCGGGCTAATCAGAGCCCAGCCCCAGCCATGGACGGCGTCCCAAAGCCAGAGACGATAGCGCTGGACTGTGCCTACTACCGGGCTAGGCTCCCACCGGAAGGTGGGGGTCAAAGAGACGCCGGTGGACTCATCGGCCGGCTCCAAAAGCCGTACCTCCCACGGCGGAAGAGGCGTGGTGGAAGCCTCAATGTAGTCAGACTCCGCCTCGCCTTTGTACGCCGTAATCCGATAGGTAGCTTGGACGCCCACCTTAAGGTCTGGGCTACCGTCGCGATAGGTATACGTGTCGGCTCCAGTTGCACCTACGGTGTAAATCAACCGGAAATCCGCTTCGCCCGCCAATTTGCGGTAGATGCGGTAGCCAGTGATGTCTGGATCATCTGGGGATTTAGCCCATCGGAGCTCCACATAGATGTTGGCACCCGCGGGAGCAGCCTGAGGCTCCAGAGACATGAACGCCACCTGTTTCGAGAGGGTCACCGCCCTGGCCAGGGGTACCGTGGTGTAGGAGGGTGCCGCCACCGTAGCCGGTGTTTCTGCAGGCTGCACATAAACGCGATAGATAACATGCGTGCGGTTATCGTTCTGGTCATAGACCACAATTTCGATCGTGGTCTCCCCGGAAACACCGTACTCGGCTGGATCCAAAGTAAACGTGCCGGTGGAGTAGGTCCCGCTGAAAACCTCCCGGGGAGCGGTGAGCCAAGAAGCGCCGGGCATTTTGCCAAACGCTGCATAAATTAGCTGGATATCGTTTGGACCACGAGCCTCAATGCTAATCTCGATAGGCCCGGTTATCGTCATCCCCTCCGTGACCCCATTTACCGTGACCTCGGGAGGCTCCACGGGCCAATTTGGGTTGAAAACGGGCTTTTGCACGATATCCACTCGAGCGGTGCTTCCTACTTTCACGCCCTCCACTCGGGAAGTGGCGTGGCCTTCCTTCCTCACTTCGACAACGTAAAGGCCTTCGGGTACCACAAGGCGGTAGTAGCCCTCGGAGTTCGTCACCGTCGTAGCGCCATAATAGTCGGAAATAACGGTGTAGCGAGGAGCTTCACCATCCACGGGCCAGGCTCGCACAAGGGCCCCAACCACCGGCTCACCAGAAAGGTGATTAGTTACGTAGCCCTCGATAACCCCAGTGGGGGGAGCCTTGATGAACAAACACCCCGAGAGGGCTAACCCGCTAAGAACGACAAAAACAATCAAAAACCGCCGCAGCATGGCTCACCCCCTCAGAAGGTGAAGGTCCAGCCCACGGTGAGGGAGGCCAGCCCGCCCACAGGAGCGGAAAGGCCCACATCCACCGTGAGGTTCGCCATGATGGGAAGGGAGAAGTCCGCGAGGATCCGGCTGAGGCCAAAGAGGACGCCACCGGAGCGCGTAAAGTACGCGGAAAGATCAAGCTGCCAATTCCCGCCACAGCAGCCCGGCCCACAGAAGCCCAGCTTCACGTACTCGAACTCGTCGTTCTGGAAGATCTCCTCTCCCAGAATCTCCTCGACCTTAGCTGGATCAAAGGCTGTAAGGATTTCCAAGTAATTGCACTCGGCAAGCTCACAGCGGACCTTGAAACCGTAGACCTCGATCCCTTGGAAGGCACCAGGCTCCTGGAAATTCACGTCGCCGTAAACGGTGAAGCAGCCGGTAATCCCCTCCCACTTGGGCTCGATCGCAACCCTCTTCCCGGTAGTGGTGAAGGTCGCGCTCGCATCAAAGGAGATCCCGCAGCAGATAGGAATGGATTTGAGGGTAGCGGAGAACTCATCAAACCCTTCCTTCGTGAAGGAGAATCCAAGATCGAGGGAAATTCCGCAGCAGAAAGGCACATCTTCTGCGGAAAGCTTTAGGTAGCGGAACTCAAACCCACCGGGGAAGGGATCCACAGGGAAGGTTTTCGTGTAGGTGCCAACACCGGAATAGATGAGGGTGAAGTCCTGCTTGCGGGCGCCGAAGCCCAGCTCTCCGGAAACCCGAACGCCCTCCAGGTTGTACCCAAGCTCCAGGACCGTTCCGCCCGAGGGGCCACCGGTGAAAACGTAAGGAGGTACGTTCGGCCCCACCATCGCCGACCAAAGGGTGAGATCGAGGCCGGAGTAAGCAAAGGTCGTTTTACCAAGGGCGTAGAGGAAAGCGGGGGCCAAGGGGCCAAAGAGCAACGTCCACTCCGAGGAGATAGACCTAAACTCCCCCTGGGCCATCAAGGTCTGCCAGACCCACCCGTCGGTCCCGAAGAACTCTGCTCTCCCTCCCACCTTCCATCCGGCCACCGTGCCGAAAAGCTCGAATTCCGTGGAGCTTAGGGCTACCGGTGGAGGAAGGAGGGAAATTTTTGTGGACCAACTGCCGCTTAGGGTCTGCCCAAATGCCAATCCGCTGAAAAGAAGAAGAGCAAAAAGAGCTCTGCGCACCATTCAACCTCCTTCCCTCGCCAAACTTTTCGACCAAGCCTTATTTTTCCGACCACCACCTCCTTTAATGCTCGGTTTGGTCCACATTATAGGGCGAAAGGGACAGGGTCGTCAAGAAAAAGTGACGAATGTCCCAAAATTTGGCAGAAGAGGAAAGACGGAATAGGATGGGGGTGCCATGCGGGAGGCGATGCTCTGGGAGGAGGCCGGCGAGGGCCGGGTGCGCTGTAAGCTCTGTGCCCACCGCTGCCTCATTCCGCCTGGCGGCCGGGGGGTCTGCATGGTGCGGGAAAATCGCGAAGGAAAACTCTATTCCCTTGTGTACGGCCGCATCGTCTCCCAAGCCCTCGACCCCGTGGAGAAAAAGCCCCTCTTCCACTTCCTCCCCGGAACGGGAACCCTCTCCATCGCCACGGTAGGCTGCAATTTCCGCTGCGATTTTTGTCAGAATTACGAGATTTCCCAGTTTCCCCGGGAGTATGGCGGCCGCATTGTGGGCGAGAAGGTAACCCCAGAGGAACTCGTCGCTGCGGCAAAAAGCACCCAGGCCCGCTCCATCTCCTACACCTATACCGAGCCCACGGTTTTCTTTGAGCTCTGCTACGAGACGGGAAAACTCGCGGCCAAAGAGGGGCTCAAAAACATTTTCGTNACCAANGGCTACATGACCGAGGAGGCCCTGGAGGANGCCAAGGGCTGGCTNCACGCAGCCAACGTGGATCTCAAAAGNTTTTCCGAAGATTTTTACCGCCGGTTTTGCGGGGCTTCCCTCCAGCCGGTTTTGGACACGATCCGCCGCATGTGGGAGGCCGGGATCTGGGTGGAGGTAACGACCCTGGTCATTCCCGGCCGGAACGATTCCGAGGAAGAGCTGCGCTGGATTGCGGAGTTTTTGGCGGGGATCTCCCCGGATATTCCGTGGCATATTTCCCGGTTCGTTCCCGCCTACAAAGTTTGGGATTTACCCTCTACACCGGTGGGCACCCTGAGAAAAGCTCGGGAGATCGGGCTTTCCGCGGGCCTCCACTTCGTCTATATGGGAAACGTTCCCGGAGAGGGCGAGGATACCTTTTGCCCCTCCTGCGGAAAGGTTCTCATCAAGCGCTACGGTTTTGACGTCCTGAAAAATGATCTTCAGGAGGGCCACTGTCCCCATTGCGGCACAGGCATCCCCGGCGTTTGGATTTAATCACGCGCCTCTTTGCGGAAGCCAAGTCCCAGGGCTAGAATCTGCTGGAAATGGGAAAGCAACCAATGGGAGCGCCCTGGAATCTCCGGCTCATCACCTTCCTTTTGGTGCTGGGCCTGGTGGTGTTTTTGCTGGTGCAGCTCTTCCAAAGCGGCACCACCGGCCGCGTTAATACTTTTAGCTACTCGCACTTTTTGGATCAGGTTCGCGCCGGACGTGTGGCGGAGGTCGTCATCCAAGGCTCGAAAATCGAGGGTATCCTCCGCACTGGTGAGCGTTTCACCACCCAGGGCCCGCCCGAAAGTTCTGCGGCCTACAGTGCCCTCCTCGATCTCCTTGACGCCAGCGGCGTCGTCCACCGCTTTGAGCCAGCTTCCACAGGGAGCTGGTTCCTCAACATCTTGGGGTGGGTGCTTCCCGTGATCA
>Ga0065719_100156_pt1 | contig 15210 bp, 20 predicted proteins | sample GBSCel85sediment_FD_59106 | JGI IMG/M metagenome (GOLD analysis project Ga0065719, IMG submission 59106) | Hot spring sediment microbial communities from Great Boiling Spring, Nevada - Cellulolytic enrichment CS 85C v3 (version 3) | ecosystem: Environmental > Aquatic > Thermal springs > Hot... | reverse complement strand
ACTTTTTGTTTGTGATGGCCAAAAATATGAAGATATAAAATATTTTGATAGAGAGGAGTTTTTGAACAATTTGTTAAGCTTCTAAATCGAATAAATTGTTAAAATAACAAGTTGATTTATGTTAGAGGCATTTTCAGAAGGGTTAAAAAACGCAATAAGGAAGATAATTGGTAAAAGTGCTATCGATGAAAAAAGTGTAGAGGAATTTCTTAAGGAATTGAAAATTATTTTCCTTCAGTCTGATGTTGATGTAGATATAACGAACAACTTTATTGAAAGTGTTAGGAAAAAAGTTTTGAAAGAGAAGGTTCCAGAGGGGCTAACGTTGAAGGAACATTTGATAAANGTTGTTTATGATGAATTGGTTTCTGTTCTTGGNAAAGAGGCAACAGATGTTANAGGAAGAAAGATAATGNTGGTTGGTCTTTTCGGAAGTGGTAAAACAACAACTGCTGGAAAGCTTGCGTATTATTTGAAGAAAAGAGGAAAAGTTGCGCTAGTTTGCTTNGANTATCATAGACCTGCTGCACCGGAGCAATTGAAGCAAATTGCTGAAAAAGTTAACGTGAAATTTTTGATTGGAAAAGATGCTTTTGAAGTTGCGAGAGAAAGTTTGGAGAAGTTTAAGGATTATGATTATATAATCTACGACACTGCAGGAAGAGATGCTTTGGATGAAGAATTAGCTAATGAACTAAAAAAGCTTGGGGAAATAATAAAGCCTGATGAAGTTTTGCTAGTATTGCCAGCTGATATAGGAAAGGTTGCAAAGAAACAAGCTGAAGAGTTCAACAAGCTTGTTGGAATTACTGGCATAATAATAACAAAAATGGATTCCTCAGCTAAAGGAGGTTCTGCTATAGCTGCTTGTAGTGTGACTGGTGCTAAAGTTAAGTTTATTGGTGTTGGAGAGAAGTTTGATGCTTTTGAGAAGTACGATCCAAAAAGATTTGTTTCTAGGATGCTTGGGCTTGGAGATTTAGAAACTTTNCTNGAGAAGGCAAGAGAAGTNGTTAAGCCAGAAAAAGTTGAAAAAATTGTTGAAGGAGAATTTACATTNGAAGATTTTATCGAGCAAATTGAATCTATAAGAAGTATGGGACCGCTTTCAAGCATAATATCGATGATTCCAGGTNTAAGCTTGCCTAAAGATTTACTAAAGCAGCAAGAGGAGAAAATGAAAAAGTGGAAATACATGATGCAATCAATGACNCCAGAAGAGAGAAGAAAGCCTGAAATAATAAATGAAAGTAGGATAAGGAGAATTGCTAAAGGTAGCGGAACGAAAGAAGAAGAAGTTAGGGAGCTGTTAGACCAATATTTCAAAATGAAAAAGCTTATGAAGAGTATGGGAGGAATTAAAGGGTTGAAGAGAGGTCAGCTTGAGCAACTAATGAGACAATTTGGATTGAGATTATGAGGGAATTCATACTTTTTTCTAGAGGAGTTACGAGAGAGTTTAAGCTAAATGATTTACCAAATGCTGGAAGAATGGATTTGGTAGCAAGATGTGTTTCAACTGCTATTTTCCTCTCTTATTCATTAAGGAAAGATGTAAAATTTCATGTAGTTTTAAACGGACCTCCTTCTCCTCCATTAACAGTAACTTTTTATACAAATGAACTAAAAAACGTTTCCCCAGACGAAAGAAATATTGCTTCACATATAAACATTGCAATAAAAAACTTCTTAATTGGGAAAAAGAATTCTGAGCCAGGAATATACATAGATAAAAAAAGTTTTGAGGAGCTTATAAAAGAAAAAATCGAAGAATATGGTTCTGAAAACATTTTTTATTTGCATAAAGATGGGGAAGATATAAAAAATGTTGAGATGAAAAGTGATTCTGTTTTTATTTTAGGAGATAATAAGGGAATTCCAAAAAAAGAGGAACACTTTCTCTCTAGAAACAAAATTAAAATGGTNTCTATTGGGAAAATAGAGTACTTNACNTCTCAAGTGATAGCAATAGTTAATTATGAAATGGATAGGAGAGGATTATGAAGGTATTAGANAATGCTATAAGGTTGATGAAGAAAGGATATGNTTGTGATTATTGCCTTGGAAGAGCATTCGGAAANTTGCTAACTGGTAAATCTAATAAAGAGAGGGGGCAAGCAGTAAGACAAATTTTAGCTATGATTTTCGATTCTGGAGAAAATTTAGATGTTGATTTAAGCAACTTTTATGGAATGCATTTGAGGAACAGAAAGATTGAAGTTTCAAAAAANCCCTGCTATTTTTGCAACGATTTATTTGAGAGAGTTGAAGAAATAGCCAACAAGATAATAGAAAAGCTTGAAGANTATGAATTTGAAACTTTTCTTATTGGAACGAAGCTNTCTGTAGAGCTTCTACAAAAAGAAGAGGAAATGATAGAAGAGGTGGGTGCTGAATTTTATGANTCTCTGAAATCTACATTAAACAGAGAAATAGGAAAAATTGTGGAGAGAAAGCTAAGTAAAAAAGTTGATAGAGACAATCCTGACATAACTGTTCTAATCGATTTGGAAAAGAACATGATAAGCCTGCAAATAAAAAGCCTTTTTGTTTATGGCGAATATCAAAAACTCTCAAGAAGTATACCGCAAGCAACGTGGCATTGTCCCAACTGTAAGGGAAAAGGATGTGAGAAATGTAAAGGAACTGGTTTATTGTATCCTACTTCTGTTCAGATGATAATAGAGAAACCTTTGCTAAAAGCGACNAGGGGGAAAAAGAGTAGAATTCATGCAGAAGGTAGAGAAGACATAGATGCGAGATGTTTAGCATGGAGGCCGTTTGTGATAGAAATAGTTAAGCCGAAAAGGAGGAACATTAATCTTAAGGAGATTGAAAGAAAGATAAACAAGTCAAAGAAGGTTAAAGTGAGGAAATTGAAGCTGATCAAAGACGGTAAACAACTTATAAGAAAATTAAAAACTGAGAGGTCTGAAAAAACGTATAGAGCTATAGTGGTTTTTGAGAGGAAAATAGACAAAGAAAAGTTGAAAGAGTTAAAGCAGTTGAATGGTGCAATAATATTCCAAAAAACTCCTACTAGAGTTTTAGCAAGAAGGGCTGATAAGGAAAGGAAAAGGAAAGTTATAAAAATTTCTTACAAGTTGCTAAGCGAGAAGACTTTAGAAATAACAATAAGAGCTTCTGCCGGATTGTATGTAAAAGAACTTATAACTGGAGATAACGGTAGGACAAGGCCTAATGTTAGCGAAATTTTAAATAACACTCCAAAAAAGATTTTATTAGACGTAATCAAGATTCACAGAGGTGAGTGAATGAGGTTGATTGTTCCCTTGGCCGAAGGTTTTGAAGAAATTGAGGCTGTAGCTGTNATAGATATTCTAAGAAGGGCGAATATAAAAGTAGATGTTGTTGGTATTGAGGATGAAATTGTTGCTGGTAGAAATGGAATAAAAATTCTTTGCGATAAAGTAATAGCAGACGTTAAGCCAGAAGATTATGATGGAATAGTTCTCCCTGGGGGTAATCCCGGCTACAAAAATCTAGAAAACAACCAGCAAGTAATAAACTTTATTAAAACCTTTAATAGCAAAGGAAAGCTTATAGCAGCTATCTGTGCCTCGCCAACAATATTAGAGAAAATAGGTGTTTTGGAGGGGAAAAAAGCTACCTGCTATCCTAGCATGAGGGACAAAATAAAAAATTTTGTTGATGAAAGAGTTGTTGTTGATAAGAATGTTATAACATCTCAAGGTCCTGGGACTGCTATAGAATTTGCCTTGGAAATTGTAAGATTTTTCAATCCAAATGCGTATGAGCAATTAAAAAAGGATTTATTGGTGTAGGAGGAAAGTGATAGAATGGTAAAAAAGTCGCAGGGGTTTAGAGTAAAAACGAGAAAGAAGCTCTCTAGGGAAGCAAGGTATAGGCCGACTATAACAAAATTCATACAAAAGTTTGAGATAGGAGAGAAAGTTATAATAGATCAGGANCCGACAAGCTTNAAAGGAATGCCNTTTTCTAGGTTTAANGGAATGGTTGGGGAGATAATAGAAAAAAGAGGAAGAGCTTATGTGGTAAAAGTTAAAGTTGGTAATAAAATCAAGAAAGTGATTTCTAGACCAGAACATCTTAAGCCTCTGTTTTTAAAGTAAGAATTTAAATAAACTCTGGAGAGGTCTATGGAGATAATAAACGAACAGCCAATAACATTTGCGGAAGCTAAAGAAATAATGGAGAAAAGAAGTAAGAAATCTCAGAATTTAGCCTATGAGCAAAATAATGCGTTGGAGCATCTATCTAAATTTACTAAGTTGAATGTAAAAGATGCTTTAAAGTTAAAAGAAGAGCTCTCAAAAATACAAAAGTTAAAAGCTGAACATATAGTCCAAATTTGTAATTTGCTACCTACAACAAAAGATGAGTTGAGAGCCATACTCTATAAAGACTACACTCTTTTTGAAGATTCTGAGCTAAATACAATATTGGAAGCTGTTAAAAAGTTCTTGTAGGTGGTTAACTTGGTCAAAGAGGAGTACTTGATAGTCTTAGACTTTCTTCCGATGGGTAAGGCTACGGACAAAAGACCTGAGCCGACTGTTCAAGGAATTGGGGAGACTTATTTTTCTTTACTGGAGGTTGTTGTGAGAAAAGACGCCCAAGTTAAACCAAAAGACAGGCTTTATATTGGTCCTGGGAAAAGGGATGTGGTCGAATACATAAAGAGAAGAATATCTTATGAGGAACTAACAAGCCTTGCGAAAAACATATTGGAAGAAGTGATTGGTGAAATCGTTGCAAAAAATGAGAGTAGATTTGTATCTTTTTTTAACATGGCTGGTCCGCTTTCTCCAAGAATGCACTCCTTAGAACTTTTGCCAGGTTTAGGAAAAAAACACTTGTTCAACATCTTGCAAGAAAGAAAGAAAAAGCCGTTTGAATCTTTCGATGATTTGAAAAATAGAATAGAGATGTTGCCAGATCCGAAAAAAATGATTGTAAAGAGAATTTTGCAGGAAATTCAGAATAAGGAAGAGAGGCACAGACTTTTTGTCGCGTGAATAGCCCCGGGCGGATTCGAACCGCCGTCCCCGGGTTTCCTCCTATCATCTTTTCTCAAAGCTTTGGTTGTTAGACCAAAGCCCGGTATCCTTGGCCGCTAGACGACGGGGCTGCGATATAATTATTGATTGTTNGGAATTTTAAATTCTAAGAGAAAGGCAACAAACATTACCCCATTTAAAACTCTACCAAGCCTGGAGAGGTTCTCTACGGGATGAGCCCTTTCATAAATAATCATGCTGTAGATTCCGTCTGAAATGTTCCAAACTATNGGNATGGCCGGCGANATTATGCCGCTTATNTTCGCTATTATCCTTCCGTACCTCANNAACTGNTAGGGGAAGAACTTCTCTTCTTTATAGATGTAATTGGAAACGACACCATCCAAAACGCCCCANGAAATCAATAGAGCTCTTACCCAACCAACGAAAGATGTTAGAACCCTTATTAACAGACCGAAAAGCAGAATTGTAGGAAGAGAAAGCGCCTCACATGCNCTTCTTTTAATTTTTTCCAACCTTCTTCTGTTCTCCTCCTTTCCGAACACCTCNAAGAGCTTGTCTATGAGCTTTAATTTCATCAATAGATTTTTAAATGGTGGGCTTTTAAAGTTTATGACTAGAGATAAAAAGAAAGGAAAAGAGCGATTAAGGATGAAAGAAAGAGGAACGGTATTGCTGGTAGAGGTTTGGAAGTCCCTTTCTTATTAATGTGATAGAATAGGAGAAAAATTGCAAGCGTGTTGAGAATCGAAGAAAATAANGAATACTTTATGCCGAGCTGTAAGAGGGATACGGAAAACGANGAAGGTATGAAATAGTCTCCTGCACCGAGAGCAATAATTCTCATTCTTTTCTTACCTTTTGTAAAGCTCACTTTTCTTATTTTGCTAGAAGGAAAGATCGAGATGAGAGCCGTTGGTTTAGATACAAGCTTTTCCGCNAGGTATACCATATGTTTTGTTATAAATACAGAAATTGTATCGTAAATGGTTAAAATGAAGAAGAAAAGGAGAACGACTTTATAATCTAGTGAAGCTCCTATTATTGCTGAAGCTGACGGGACGGATAAGAGGATGCAGAGGTTCTTAATGAAAAATGAAGGCTTTAGCTCAGAGAGGATTACAATAAGAAGAGAAAGCAGAAATGATGGAAGCGTTGGCAAAAAATAAGAAAAGGTTGTCGCAATCAGTAGAAGAAGAGCTGTATTTTCTATTAGTTTTATGAGTTCAAATTTTATTTTAATGAAAAGCAAAGCTATTGTTGTTCCAACTAGTATTAAACTGAACATGAAGAGAGAGTTTTTGTAGTCAGATGGNTTTTGAAACACAGGNTCTATTTCTCCTTTTGATATTGCTTCTCGAGTTAAAATTCCAAGATAAATGGAAAATAATGATAAAATGAAGAAAAACGTCGCTAAAAATAATATCTCTCTCATCCGAAAAATAGAAAAATCAGACTTAAATAATTAAAAAACAATTGAATGGAATGATAATTGGCTACAATTTCACGAAAATAGAGGCGAGTAGAGTTAAGGAGATTTCTGGTAAGGTTGATATTTCTTCTTCAGTTAAAATAGTTTCTGTAGAGGAGAAGGAGGTTGAAATCTTAAACAAGCAGAAGGTCTTGGATATTGGATTTGAATTTATAGTTGAATACAAAGAAGGTTTTGGAAAAATAGAAATGCATGGCAATTTATTGTATGATGGTAAAGATGTAAAAGATGCTATAAAAATGTGGAAAAAAGATAAAAGATTGCCGGAAAGTATAGATTTGGAAGTAAAAAACTTCCTCTTTAAGAAATGTTTAACGCTTGCGATAATTCTTGCAGACGAAATAAGATTCCCTTCTCCTTTACCTTTCCCAATGCTAGTACCTGCTAAGAAGGAAGAAGGTAAGAGTTACATAGGATGATCATGTTAGAAATGATTATAAACTTTCTGCTAAAATCTTTTGGTTATCTTGGAATATTCTTGATAAGCCTAATATCAACTTCAACGATATTTCTTCCTGCGCCCCTTTACTTAATAATAGTCTTATCTTCAGCTTATGGTATGAACCCTATCCTCGCTTCCCTTTTCTCTGGCCTAGGAATGTCCCTTGGAGAGTTAACTAGCTATTTCATAGGGCTTGGAGGAAATAGACTTTTGGAAGAAAAGCATAGAAAGGGCGTAAAAAAATTCGAGAGATTTTTCAAAAAATATGGTTTTGTTGCAATATCCGTTGCTTCCTTTCTTCCGTTTCCATTTGACATTATTGGAATTTCTGCTGGCATAGGAAGATACGAAATTAAGAAATTTCTAATAGCAACTTTTATTGGTAAATTTTTCAAGACACTTCTTCTTGCTTTGCTAGGATTCGAATTGAGATGGCTACCTTATTACTGGAGTTACTAATTTTTATAGTGCTTAAGCTAACTAATTTATGCCGTCAATTACTCTATCATTTCAAGTGCACCAGCCAATAAGGATTGCTCATTTTCAAGCAAACGGTTTTATAGAGAACAGGAAACTTTTTGATGCGTACTTTAACGATGGTCTGAACAAATGGATTTTTGATAGAGTAGCAAACAAATGTTACTTACCAACCAACAGAATCTTATTAGAAATTCTAGATAATTTGAAGCATGAAAAGAAAAAGTTTAAAGTTGGCTTTAGTTTAACCGGAACATTTATTGAAAGCGCAGAGAAATTTAATAAAGATGTATTATCTACTTTTAAACAGCTTGCAGAGAAAAAAGAAGTTGAGTTTTATTGCGAAACTTACTTTCACTCCCTAGCAAGTTTGTATGAAAGCGAAGATGAATTTATAGAGCAAGTGGAGATGCATAGACAAATGTTAAAAGATTACTTCAATGTTGAGCCAAAAGTTTTTGTAAACACTGAAATGATCTATAACAATAGAATTGCCAAGATTGTCGAAGACTTGGGTTTTAAAGCGATATTTACTGAAGGAGCTGAAAGAATATTACAATGGAGGAATCCGAATTATGTGTACATTAGGAAGTATTGCTATCCAAATGATCCTACTCCAGACAAGAGAATAAGAGTTCTGTTAAGAAATTATAGATTGAGTGATGATATTGGTTATAGATTCTCAGCAAGAAATTGGGATCAATGGCCTTTAACAGCTGAAAAATATGCTGCCTGGCTAAGTGCTACTCCTGGCCAAGTAATAAACATTTTCATGGATTACGAGACTTTTGGAGAACATCAGCCTGAAGAAAGTGGCATATTTTGGTTTTTGAGAGCTTTACCTTATATGGTGCTAAAATACGAAAATCTAGAATTTTTAAAGGCAAGCGAAGTAATAGAAAAGTATCAACCTGTTGGAGAGATTGATGTATTCGAATTTTCAACAGTTTCTTGGGCTGATATGGAAAGAGACGTTTCTGCTTGGCTTGGAAATAGAATGCAACAAATTGCGTTTGAAGAGGTTAAAAACTTGGAAAAAATTGTCAAGAAGACCAAAAACAAAGAGCTAATTAAAATTTGGAGGCTTTTGCAGCAAAGCGACCATTATTATTACATTTGTAATAAATGGTGGGCTGATGGAGACGTTCATAAATACTTTAGCAGCTTTGGTAGTCCGGAAGAGGCTTTTGCAAATTTAATGGGAATACTGTCTGATTTTAAGACAAGACTGATACTGGAACAAATGAATTTAACCGGAGAAAAGAAAATAGAAAGATGAGGGCTTGTGTAGTTGGTTCTCTTGTAATAGACATAACAATCTATCCTTCAAAGAATATTTTTCTCCTTAACGACATGATTGGCTTTCCGTTTGANTACAAAGTTCAAGTAGACAAAATCTCTTTGGATGTTGGTGGTTCTGGTTTTAACGTTGCAAAAGTGCTTTCCATACTTGGAAATAAAGTTGAATTTTTCGGAAAAGTTGGAAAAGATACTTATGGNAAGATGATTTTGAAAGAAATGAGAAAGAGCAANATATCAACTAGAAATGTGAAAAGTGAGAATTGTTTAACGGGATTCTCCCTTGTGTTCATTTTTGGTGGAGAGAAAACAATTTTAACTTATAGAGGTGCTAACAACTTACTGTCTGATGTTGATTTGAATGAAGAGATAGTTAAGAAATGCGAATGGTTTGTGTTTACAAGCATGACGAGTGAGCAAAACGTTAAATTTTTAAAGAAAGCTATTAACGTTGCGAAAGAGAATGGATTAAAGATAGTTTGCAATCCAAGCATTTCTATGGTTGATTATCAAAAGAGAGCTTTGTTAGAGTTAATGAAAAAATCTGACTTTATTATCATGAATAAGAAAGAGGCAATGAAGCTGACAAAAACGAATAACCCAATAGATGCTTGCAAAAAATTGAAGAAGATTTCTGGTTCAAATGTAATAGTAACGATGGGAAAGAAAGGCTCCTTAATATTTTGTGAAAAGCTAAAGTTGTTTAAAGCATACAAGGTGAAAGTTGTTGATACCACTGGTGCAGGAGACTCTTTTACAGCAGCATTTATTCATTCGTATTCAAAAACGAACGACGTTGAATTTTCTATGAAGTTTTCAAACGCCTATGCTGCCCTAAAAATTAGTAAAGGGAAAGGCTATTTCCCTAAAGAAAAAGAAGTTTTGGAATTTATGAGGGGGGAAAATGTTTGAATCGAAAGAAAAGAAGTTAAAAGAAATAATGAAGGATGGAAAAGCAGTACTTCTTGCTTTTGATCATGCGGTAGAGCATGGGCCAAGCGTTTATGAAGGGATAGATATCTCGCCAGAAAGAATAGCAAGGATAGCTGTAGATGGAAAAGTTGATGGGATAATTGTTCATCTTGGGGTGGCAAGAAAAATAAGAAACCTAATTGGAAGGATACCGATAATCGTTAAGTTAACGGCAAGAACAAGCTTAACTTCAGATGAAAATCAAATACAGCAAATTGTAACAAGCGTTAAGGAAGCTAAGGAAATTGGTGCAAAAGCAATTGCTTGCACGATTTATTTTGGTTCCGAGAGAGAGGCAGAAATGTTGAAAATGTTTGAGGAAATAAAACAGGAAGCTAATAGATATAAAATGCCGATTCTTGGGTTTGCTTATCCTAGAGGCAAAAAGCTAAAGTCGAAATATGATGCTGATGCAATAAGATATGCTGCAAGAGCTGGAGCGGAAATTGGTTTTGATGTTGTCAAAACTTATTATACTGGCGATAAGGAAAGTTTTTCTAAGGTTGTTAAAGATTGCTTTGTTCCAGTTTTGGTTGCCGGCGGTCCAAAAATTTCTGAAGAAAAAGATGTTTTAAGAATCATAGAAGATATAATGAGTGTTGGNGCCGCTGGTGTTGCTATTGGTAGAAACGTTTGGATGAGGAAAGATGAAGAAGCTATAAACTTGCTTANGGAGATTGGGAGGATTGTTCATAGATGATTGTACTAAATTTTAAAGCATACAAGGAAGCTAGTGGTAAAAAAGCCTTAAAACTTGCGAGGATTGCCGAGAAAGTTTCAAAAAAATACAAGATTGACATTTTTGTTGCCCCTCAGTTTTTAGACATTCCACTTCTAACAAAAAATGCAGAAATTCCGATATTAGCTCAGCATGTGGATGATGTTGAAGAAGGTAGATTTACAGGCAGTGTTTCGTTTGAATCTTTAAAAGAGTATGGAGTTTATGGATCTTTAATAAACCATTCGGAAAAGAAGGTTCCAATAGAAAAAATTGAGAGGATTATCAAAATTTCAAAGAAATATGGAATTAAAATATTTGCTTTGGCATCAAACTTAAGAGAAGCAGAAAGAATTGCAAAATTATCACCATATTCTTTAAGTTATGAACCACCAGAATTGATAGCGAGTGGAAAAGCTGTTTCAAAATACAAGGCAGAATCTCTTAAAAAGTTTGTGAGGCTTGTTGAAAAAATTAATCCAAAAATTGTAAAGTTGTGTGGAGCTGGAATAACTAATGAAGATGATGTAAAGGCTGCTTTGGATTTCGGTACTCAAGGTGTTTTGGTAGCAAGCGCTTTTGTTTTCTCGAAGGATAAAAAGAAGTTTTTGGAGAAAATTGCGAAAGTTTTTCATTCCTTGAAACACTCTTTTTTAAACTTCTTGTAAGATATTTCTAAAGCCTTTACTCCTGGCAATTCCTTGCCAGAAAGATAATCTATTAGTGCACCTCCAGCTAAACTAACATAGGAAAATTTTTCCTCGGGAATNCCGAAAACTTCGAGAGCAGTTGAGGTATCTCCTCCTCCAATCAAAGTAAAAGCTTTTAGATTTGATAGAGTCTCTAGAATTTCTCTNGTTCCAATTGAAAATGGTTGTCTTTCATACATTCCAAGCGGACCNTTTACTATAATGTATTTAGCATCTCTCAGAATTTCTTTGAATTTCTCAATCGTCTTTTTACCAACATCCAAAATTAACCCTTTTCTTGGAATGCCATTGACATCATATTCCACTCTCTTCCCATCTTCCTCTATTGCAACATCTTCTGGCAAAATAATGTAATCCTTGAACTTTTCTAGCAATGTTTTGGCTCTACTTTCCAATTGTAAGTAACCCATGTCTTGCAAAACTTTTCTGTTATCATCGTTAATGTCTATTCCAGAAGAATGTAAAAAAAGATTTGCAGTTAAACCTCCCAACAAAATTCTCTTCATTTCCAAATTTTTCGAAGAGAGAAGTCCTCTCCATAACTTTCAAACAATCATCAACTTTAGCACCAGCTAAGATGAAGACATCCCATTTCAATTGGAAGCTTGGTAAATCATGAAAAGCTAAATTGCCAATTATTTTGAATTTATCGCCAAGCTCAAAAAAAGCTTTACTTATCGCTTTTAACTCCCTCTCCATCACTCTACCTGCAATAGAAGGTAAAACCGTTGAGAAGCCGACAACGCTTGCATGACTTCTATGAGCAACTGAAAATCCATCTAAAACAAAATAGTTTGCAAGTGGTGCCAATTCTCTAACTATTGTTGAGTTTGCATGTTCTTCTATNCTCTTTTCTTTCGTTTCATCCTCCAAAAACCTAACGTTATCCAAAAGTATCGCTTCTCCTTCTTTCAATTCTTTAATTTTTTTCTTTGCTTTTTCACCAACAGTATCATCAACAAATTCTATAGGCTTTTCTAGATATTTGTTTAGAAGTTCAGCATGTTTCTCTAAGCTTATAAAATCGTCATCCCCTTTTCTACCTTGATGAGCCAAAACTACAACCTTTGCCTTTTTTTCTTGAAGCTCCTTTATTGTTTTAGCATGCGCTTTTATTCTTGGAGAATCTGAGAGCTTCTTAGAAGAAGCATCGTAATAAGTATTGATATCAACTCTAGTAATAACCGTTTTCCCATTTAAGTCGAAATCGTCCAACGTAAAATATTCCATTTTCTCAATTTAATTCCTCGTATTTAATTTTTTGATTTGTAGATTCTCTAAGTTTTGAGGTGATTAATCTATATGCGCTGCTTCAATGGTTGCTAGTGTAATACGTATTACACTAATATATAAGCTTTGCCATAAGATACTTCTAATTTAATTCTACTCTTCTTCAAAAACTGAAGATAAATTGCATACAGTCTCAAGTACTCTCCCCGAAAGGATTTTTATAAGCTCCTAGTAATTTAACAATAGTATGTATACATTAAAACTAATAAGGAGGTGGTTTAAAAATGCCGACTATAACTATNTTTNTAGCNCAAAATGTTAAACCAAAATTCCAAATAATGAAAGAAATAAACGAGAAGGGAAAAGGAGAAAAGGAATGGTTTTCAGCAACATTGAACAAATCTAGGCAAGAAGAGATAATAATAAACTATTTCTTCGAGGAAAGTCTAGAAGAGCATCTCTCAAAAATTTTGGATGAAGATGAAATAGATGAGATCGTCTCTATCCTAAAACAAAACGGCAACTCAAAAATTGTAAAGAAGGTAACGTGCTTTTTCAATGTTGAAAGCAGAATACTAGAAGTTTATAGAGGTCCGGACAAGCTTACAGAAGAAATAGTTGAAAAATTAACACAAATTACTGGCATTGTATTCAAGAGGGTAAAAATTTCAGCAGATGGTCTACNAGAAATATATCAAAANCATAGTTTGGAAGTTACGCAAGCTATGTTCAAGAATGTTGAAGGCCTGTTTTATCAGACGCTTAGGGGNAATAACCTTGAAACGAATAGGAGATTTTTGGAGTGTATATCGAGGTTTAAGGATTGTTTGAGAGTGGTTTCCNTAAGGCCAGCAATAAAGTTTTTGAATGGTGGTAGATACCAAATAACTATTAATGGAGATAAGGGCTCAATAAAATTTTCATCTTTGCCGGATTTCAAGTGGAGACCAAGGTTTGAAGTTAGGCAGATTGTAGAAATTGTTAGTAAGTATGCTTCTGCTTGGTGAGGGAAATGAGAGNGTATNTAGATACCAACGTNCTTTACTCTTTCTTGAAGAAGAAAATAGAAGAAAAGATTAGTGGCAATAATGGCAGAGGCTTAACTTTTACTTTTCTCGNTAATACAGGAATCGTTCCATTAACCTCCTTTCTCACTTTAATCGAGCTAGTAGATGTTTTGAAGAGAGAAATGAATGTCAACAAGAGAAGTTTAGAGAATTTCGTGGAAACAGAAATAACAAATTTGAAAATTAAGTTGATCGAAGAAACAAAAATTGATGACAATGTTTTCAAATGGTATTTAAAAGGATTAGAGCTTGAAGATGCGATACACTTGAATGCGGCAAAAGAAAACAATTTAACATTAATAACAAACGACATAAGCTTGTTAAAATTCGCGAGGTCGGTTGGTGTGGAAAGTTTGACAGTTAGAGACTTAAAAGAAAAGCTATCTAATTATTTTTAGAGCTGGGGTCGCCTAACCAGGTATGGCGCCGGCCTTGAGTTTTTAAACTCAAGGTCTGAGTTAAAATGAAGAAAGCCGGTGGGCTTTACGCCCGTGTGGGTTCAAATCCCACCCCCAGCGTTCTTACAGATAGAAAGATGAAAGTTTTTCGTTTTAGAGAGTGTTTGAAAAGTTAGATGAAATTTATGTTTCAAGTTACGAAAAAGTGACAAGAGGTGGAGAAAAACAAAAGTTAATTTTTTAATTTTCTACTTCTTCTTTTTTTCTTTAAAATGAGATTTATCCATTGCACTACTCTTAATGTTTTGTTTGGAGAATATTTTGTATTATTTTTATTAAGTTCTATCAATTGATTTAATATATGTGTGAATGGTGTTATCTCAATTTCTTTTATTTTCCCTTTATATTCTATCTTAACTAGAATAGAAGGAGTTTCTCTCCTTATCTCTATCACATTTGCTCCTAACTGTTTGAGTTTATCGCTCAACAAATTTTCTAAATTTTCATCTTCTCTAAATTCACTTGTTATGAATTTAAATTTATAATCACCACTATAAAGTTCCTTGAGTTTTTCATCAACATCGCTCTCGAAGAATTTTCTAATAATTTTCTTAACATCATCCGCATTCTCTTGCTCACTTATAAAAGGAAAATGTTCTGTTACAGAAGCTGATACTTCGATACATACCGCTTCTACAACCTTCCCGCTATTTCTATCTATTTTAATTGCCACTAAATCTATCTCGCCTCTTCCTTTTCCGCCCTTTCTCTTTTCAGCGGCAGGAAAAGCGATATTTTCAATTGTAAAATAATTCCGTTGATTATAGTAAAATTTGACAATCTCTTCTTCAAATGTTGCCATATTGATTATTCTATTACGATCGCATTAAAAGCTTGTTATTCAACGCTGAATAATTTCATTACGACTATAAATGCTAAACCAACCGAGAATAGAATGAATGATATTATGGACTTTTTAATATTCAACTCCTTATGAAGTTCGGGTAGTAGATCGGAAGCTGCAATATAAATAAAACCACCTGCCGCAAATGGTAGCAGAGGTAAGAGCATCTCTTTCGATAAGAAATAATATCCTAAAAGGCCTCCAATTATACAAGTTAGTTGTGATAAAAATGTAAAGATTATTGCCTTGTTTTTCCTCATCCCTCCATATATTGCTGTTGCGAAATTTCCTAACTCTTGAGGAACTTCGTGGGTAATTATCAAGAATGTTGTCAGAATGCCTAATTTTATGTCTATTAAAAATGTGGTAGCAATGATCAAACCGTCAACTATGTTGTGAATAGCATCACCAATAAATATCAAATAGCTGAATGGGTGTATTTCACATTTTAATTTATGACAATGGTGCCACTTCAAT
>Ga0065719_106916_pt1 | contig 15216 bp, 14 predicted proteins | sample GBSCel85sediment_FD_59106 | JGI IMG/M metagenome (GOLD analysis project Ga0065719, IMG submission 59106) | Hot spring sediment microbial communities from Great Boiling Spring, Nevada - Cellulolytic enrichment CS 85C v3 (version 3) | ecosystem: Environmental > Aquatic > Thermal springs > Hot... | reverse complement strand
AAATAGTGCTAGCAACTGCATGCAATTGCCATGGAATCATTACAGCCCTCAGGTCTTTTTAGTCTGAAGCTCATAGAGCTTCTCTATTCTTTCAATCGTATCCGCTTCGCTCACATCTTTGTCGTCCCTGAGCCTTATAAAGCGTGGAAATCGAAGAGCATAACCGCTTTCATATTTTGGACTTTTCTGAATCTCCTGATAGGCCACTTCGAATACGTATTTGGGAACGAACTCAACGACTTTTCCGTGGCTATAGACTATGAGCTGTTTGAAAAGATCTGTCAGTTCTTCCAGATCTTCATCAGTGAACCCCGTTGCAACCCTTCCAACTTTCAGGAGCTTTCCGGTATTGTCTAAACAGGCAAGTTCGTAAGAACTTATCAAATGGCTTCTCTTTCCTTCCCCCCATTCTCCGCCTACAACGACCAGGTCAAGGGTTTCCATGACAGATTTTAGCTTTAGCCAGTGCTTTCCACGCTTTCCTGGAATGTAAGGCGAATTTGGATTCTTGAGCATTACTCCTTCATGTCCTGCATTCACAGCATCGTTGAAGATTTTCTCTATTTTTTCCCTCTCATCCGTTATAACCTGTTCGGCAATCTTTATCCTTTCAGATTCCCTAACGTATTCTCTAAGCAGATTCCTTCTTTCCTTAAGGGGCATGTCCACGACTTCACCATTAGCATAAAGTATGTCGAAAACATAGAGCTGCAAAGGAATCCTTTCAACCATCTTCGAAACTTCGTGCTTTCTCCTGAATCTCCTCAGAACCTGCTGGAAAGGCATCGGTCTGCCATCTTTGACAGCTATTATTTCTCCATCCAGTATCACGCCTTCCCTGACGTTTTTCTTTATTTCTTCAACTATCTCCGGCAGAGCATTCGTCACGTTTTCGAGCTTTCTGGAGTATATCTTAAGAATACCGTTTCCGTAGTGGATCTGAACCCTGCTTCCATCGAACTTCCATTCGACTGCGATGTTTCCGCTCTTTATTGCCTCTTCGAAGCTTTCCGCAACCTGTGCAAGCATCATTTTTACAGGAATTCCAATCTGGATCTTCAGATCTTTCAGCCCCTTCTTTCCATGCTTTTTGGCTATTACTGCAACTTTTCCGAGATCGTTTGTTATCATGTAAGCTCTTTCAACAGTTTCCTCGTCTATTCCAAATGCTCTCGCAATTGCGTCTCTTACGATTCCTTCCCCAACCCCCAGACGCATCTCGTTCATTATAAGCCTAGTTATGTATTTCGCCTCAAGAGGCGTTGATTGACCGTAGAGGCCAGTTAGGAGAAGAATCTTTCTTTTTCTGCTCCCCTCTCCAGTTAAACTCGCTATTTCATCAAAAATCTCCCTCAAACGCTTTATTGTCAGCTCTTCAAATTCGAGTGTCAGCATGCTCCTTTCTTTGACAAGCTTGGAACTGACAAGGCCAAGATCTCCGAGTTCTCTGACCATGTCTTCTATTTTCTCCTTCTTTCTGCCACTAACATTTTCCAGAGCTTCATATAGCAGACCAACTCCAACACCAAGCTCTCTTTCATCCCAGCTTGGGTAAATTTTTCCCATTAGAAACATTATGACGTTGTAGAGTGTATCTTCATCCTCTATTTTCCTGATGAATTCCGCTATTCTTGCTGTAAGTTCAAGAGTGGAAGATATCTTTTCTATGCTCTCGCAGAATTCTGCAAATTCCCTGAACTTCATAGACTTTCTCCTGCAAATTACTAATTAACTTTTTTCTCTAGCCCCTCATCGCCAAAACAGCAGCTCCGAGTGCTCCCACAATTTGAGGCTCCTCTGGAACCTTTATTTTAACTCCCAGCTTCTCTTCAAGTGCCTTTTTTACACCCAGATTTTTAGCCACACCTCCTGTGAGGACAACATCTTCTCTAACGCCAACCCTGCTCGCCAAAGCTGCGATTCTGCTTGCAATCGCATCGCAAATGCCCGCTACTATTTCCTCGACTCTCTCTCCGGCGGAGATGTAACTTATGACTTCGGATTCGGCAAAAACCGTGCAGGTAGAGGAAATCGTTATTTTTTTACTTGCCTTCAGAGCTATTTCTCCGAGCTTTTCGACTTTCAAGTTGAGCGCAGCTGCCATTACTTCCAGAAATCTCCCAGTTCCAGCTGAACATTTGTCGTTCATGGCAAAGTTCAAGACTCTGCCATTTTCAACAGCGATAACCTTGCTATCTTGTCCGCCTATGTCGATCACAGTTCTAACTGTTGGAATCAGAAAGTGAGCCCCGACCGCATGACATGTTATCTCTGTAACGGCTTTTTCGGCAAATCTTACCCTAGATCTTCCGTAGCCAGTAGAGAAAACCCTGAAAACTTCTTCTCTCTTCAAACCTGCAATTTTCAGCGTTTCCTGAAATACCTCTTCTGCTGTCTCTTCCAGTTTTGGCCTCACCTTCTGAACAGAGTATGCCAAAATCCTAGAATCTTCAAGCAATACGCATTTCGCAGTAAGAGAGCCAATGTCAATTCCAGCGGAGATCATAGGTTCTCAAGGAAAGCTTCCAGCCTTGTTGCAATTTGCGCCTCGCTAAAAGCTCTCTCGTCTACCATGTCTGCTTCTATTATAACAGATGGAACATTCAGCTTCTTTTGGATCTCGTATTGACCAAAAGAGTAAGGTTTGCAACTTCTGTTCGAATGCATCACGACTCCATCGACTTCGTAGAATTCTATCAGCCCTTTTATTATCTCAACCATCCTATCGATTCCGATGTTCAGATAGGAAACCGTATAGACTTCCGCAAGACTTGAAATGACATCCGTGCTCTTAATAGTTCCAAAGCCTGTCCAAGCATTCGTGTAAGTATCTGCTACCAAGCAGGCGTTCTTACTTTCAAAGAATTCACTAAGCCATCTCAGTCGATACCAGATGGGAATGTTGTCCCAGAGCAGTCTTATTCTCTCGTTATCTATAGCAGATACTCCATTTTTAACCCTTTCTTCAAGCTCCTCCTTCATTTCTCTGTAAAAATTCACAGCGTATTCTGTCCCTCTGAGACAGACGATTGGAGCCATGTTTATGAATGCATCGAAGCAGGTCATAGGCGAGGGTTTATACCTTGCCATCTTCAGGCAGTCTCCGTAAAGCTTTACAGCTTCAACAGACCTCATTGCAACGTTTCTCAGCTTTGAATCATCAAGAGGATTTCCCGTGAGCTTTTCCACAAACCTTATGAAATCATAAAGCTGTTCTTCAACGTAAAGCAGATGGTATTCCTTCAATTCCTTCCTTATGAAGGGCATGTCGAGAACGAAAAGCGGAACCTTGAATATCCTGCTCAGAACTTCATACCACTTCACAACAGTGTTGCAGATGTTGTTGCAGGCAAAAAGAAAACTCGGCTTCGGCAAGCCACCAATCGGACTTGTTCCGGCAAATACACAGCCTATATCGCATCTCGCATAAGAACAGAGATCTCTGGAGAATCCCATTCTTTCAGCAAAATCTGAATAATGCGATCCAAGCTTCGCAGCCCCTATAAGCGCTCCGTGATTTTCTGGATAAACCGGATAAACATCCATCGCATATAGAATTTCAACCGGAGCCCCGCTTGTTACCCAAGCCCTGAATTCGGCACTGTGACCGAGCATGTAATAACCGGCCATCAGATTTCTCATTTTTTCCGATATCTTCAGCTTCCTCATTCAATCACCTCTTTCAGAGCTTCAACCCTCGTCCTTACTTGCTCTAAAGATGCTATTGGAAACTCCAATTCAATCAGAGCCACTTTTTTCCCCATCTTTTCAAGCCTTTCCTTCAGCTGTGGAAAGTCAAAGAAGTGCGGCTCACAGAACTTCACAAGCAAAAATACGACTGCATCGCAGTCTTTTGCCAGATTTAAAACGTATTCAAATCTATAATCGCCCTCGTAATGTTTTGTCGGACAAGGGGCTTTACGGAAATACTTCTCCGCAATATATCTAAGAGCTCCATCGATGTCCTTGGGCTCAAAGCTCGGATAGCTGAATTCGAAGAATCTTCTACCAGTGCAGATGTCATCCTTGACGGAAAAGCCCGCTTTTCTAAATATATCGTAAATTTCAGGATACGGACAAACACTTCCAGTTATTAGAACTTTCCTGCCCGTTTCCTTTTTCGCTTTCTCAAGCCTTTCATCGACAAGCCTTATGGCTTCAGCCACGTCAATCTGCTGAATCCTTATCGCCAAATCGTAATTGGCGCTTATATCAAAAAGCCTTTTCATTTTCTCTTCAAGCTCTCTGTAAAGCCTTATGCTCTCCAAGATTTTTTCAAAACTTATCTCTCCACCCCATTTTTTCAGAACATCCAGAAATTCCCTAAGCTCCCTCACGTAGTATCCTACGTTTCCAATTTTCGTCGGAAACTCTATGTTGTGCACCCTTTTTCCAAGGAATTCCAAAATGTCTGTAAGCCGCATCAAGGTATCGCAACTCCTCGTTACGACAAAGCCATAAAAATCCCCGTTAAGAGCCTCTTCAATCGCTCCTCTGACCTGTGAACACGAGTAGCTCTGAATGTAAGCTGAAGCAAGGCTGATAGGTCTTCTGGTTGCAAATATTCTATACGGCAGAAATCCGGCTGAATGGATTAGTTCTTTGGGAGTGAAACTGCAAAAGTAACCAATTTTCACGAGAAAATGTTGCCAAAAAATTTAAAAAATTTTCTCTATTTTGCAATGGTTATCTCTATCGTGGAAACGTTCACCTTTCTTCCATCCTGCGATTCCAGCTCCTCGGTGTCTATCTTTATGTTCTTTATCTTAAGTCCCTGAACGAATCTGTTCCTCACTATTTCCACAACGTCCACAGCCCTGCTTATCGCCTTTCCTCTCGCTTTGACCGTTATTTCACTCGCCCCCTCATTTAGCTGGGTAAGAGTTGCTAGAACGTAGTTCATAACTGGTTTTTTGCCCACCAATATTACGTTCTCCGCCATGTCGCATCACCTGAATGCACGACTGCTCTCAAAATTTAAATCTTGCTCCGAAATAAATTCAACTAATAAACATTAAATTAACATGTTGAGCCCCTCGATAAAGGCTTCTACAGAAGCCATTACTATGTCCGCTCTGGCTCCGCGAGCTGTTACGGTTTTATTTCCCCTCCTGAGCTGAACAACAACATCTACTAGTGCATCGGTTCCTCCAGTAATGGCCTCGACGTGATAGCTCACGAGCTTTATATCCGCGTAGCTCTTTACAGCTTTTCTTATCGCATTTATCGCAGCATCCACAGGGCCTACGCCGGTTGCAGTTTCAACCCTCTCTTCGCCGTTTATCCTGAGCCTAACGCTTGCCATTGGGGTTATGTTCTTTCCCGTAACTATGGCGAAGTCTTCTAGCCTGATCTTTTTCTCGCTCTTTATCTGAAGAACTGTCTCGATTATCGTCTTAACATCTGCATCCGTTAACCTTTTCCCTTTATCTCCCAAGTCCTTTATTCTTGCAAGTATCTCCTCCATTTGCTGCTGGGTTGCGCTGTAACCGAGCTCTTTCAGAATTGCTTCAACACTAGCCCTGCCAGCATGCTTTCCGAGAACTATCACTCTCTTTCTGCCTATGACTTCAGGGGGAATCGGCTCATATGTCTTGGAATCCCTTAGCAGGGCTGAAGTGTGAATTCCGCTTTCATGCTTGAATGCATTTTCTCCAACTATCGGCTTGTTTGGCGGAACCACGACTCTTGTAAGCTTTTCAACGAGCTTGGAAGTCGGATATATCTTTTCCTTATTTATATCAAGCTTTATTCCGTATAGAAATTCCAGAGCCATCACTATTTCCTCAAGAGCGGCATTTCCCGCTCTTTCTCCTATTCCGTTTATAGTCGCATGGAATTCGTCCGCTCCATTTTTTATGGCAGATATGGTATTGATGGTTGCCAACCCGAAGTCGTCGTGGCAGTGAATTGCAATTGGTCTCTTTAATTCGCTCTTCAGCCTTTTCATTATCTGCTCAACCCTTTCCGGAGTTAGAACTCCAACTGTGTCTGCAAAAGTTAGTCTTTCCGCTTTAGCTTCCTCTCCGGCTTTCAGCAATGAAACCACGAATTCCATATCGGCCCTTGAAGCATCTTCTGCCCCAAACTCAACAATTAAGCCCCTCTCTCTGGCATATTCGATGGCTTCAATGCTTTTCTCTATGATATAATCCTTACCTTTTCCCGGAAACTTAGCTCGAATGTGGTAATCGGAAGATGGAGCTACCATGAATATCGAATCAGCATTCGCATCTGCTGCTGCATCGATGTCTTCTTTCTTTATCCTAGCAAAACTGCAGATCTCTGCCTTTAAGCCCCTTTCTGATATCTGCTTTATTGCCTCAAAGTCTCCTTTTGAAGAGATAGCTGTTCCGGCTTCTATTATGTCAACCCCAAGCGAGTCCAAAGCTTCGGCTATCATGATCTTCTGCTCAACTGTAAGAGATACCCCCGGAGTTTGCTCTCCATCTCTAAGCGTTGTGTCGAGGACGAGCACTTTCACATGACGATGTAAAGGGAAGACTAAAAAAGCTTGTCCATACTTCCATCTATGAACGTTGAAGAATTCATAGATCTGGCGAATTCCGGAAAAGGAGATCTGAAAAAACTATGCGAAATCGGCGAAGGACTTTTAAAAAGTCTTGAAGGTCATGAGAAGGGAAGAATCCTCGGAACTCTGGGAAATTTGAATTACATGCTCGGAAATTTGGAAAAGGCGGAAAAATTTTACATAGAGGCACTTGAGCTATATCTAAAGCTCTCACAAGAAGACGAGAATCTTATAAGATACGTTGCAGGCTGTCTTTTCAATCTTGGTAATCTCTATCAGAGTTCCGGAAAGCTTTTTGAAGCAAGGGAGTGCTACATGGATGCCCTGAAGACGATGGAGTTCTTCGAAGATCGGGAGATAAAAGCTGAAATTCTTTCAGCTCTTGGCGTTCTGGAGATAAAGCTCGGAAACTACGAAAGAGCCGAAAAGCTGTTAAGAGATGCTGTTGATGTAAAGAGGAACGTGAAGAGCTTGAACAATCTTGCGGTAGCACTCATAAAGCTTGGAAAAAAGGAAGAAGCCAGAAAGGTTCTAATAGAGGCCCTTGAGATCGAAAAAAATCCTTCGATAATCCAGAACCTGCTTTCAATTGGATATGACTTGGATATAGACGATTCGGAACTTCCTCTTGAAATAAGAGCTAAGTTCAAGTATTTAAAGGCGAAAAGGCTTGAAAAAGAGGGAAAAAATGCAAGCAAGGAGATGTTTGAAGCGGGCTGTTTAGCCTTTTTGGCCATAAGGAGTGGTTTCGATAGCATTAACTACATGCACTGCTTTGATAAAGTAATAGAGAGCGAATCCGAGCTTTCAAAGACGGCAGAGGAGCTAAAAAAGATTATACTGCGCTTTTACTACAGAGCCAACATCGAAGTCGAAAATCTAGAACTATTTCAAAGGATTAAAAGAGAAGATTTTGGCGAGGGAATTCTATCGGATGTCCTTAAAAGAATTGCCGAGGACATCAAAGGATTTCTTTAGTTTCTCATACGTTTCTTCAAGAGCTTCTGGGATAACTTGGACATCTGCGAGAACTGGCATGAAAGATGTGTCTCCTATCCATCTAGGAACCACATGAACGTGCAGATGTTCTGCAATTCCAGCTCCTGCAACTTTTCCAATGTTTATGCCAATGTTAAAGCCGTCAGGATTCATGCAGTTCTTTATGGCTTTTTCCGAAAGCACAACGAGCTTCATGATCTCCAAGAGTTCTTCTTCTTCGAGTTCTTCCAGATTTGCAACATGACGGTTTGGACAGACCATTAAATGGCCTGGATTGTATGGATTTCTGTTCATTATGACGAAGCTCTTCTTTGCCTTGTAAACGACGAGAGAAGATTTTTCATCGCTCTTTAAGGCATTGCAGAAGACACAGTCCTTTGGTTTAGGAGCCANNATGTATCTTATCCGCCAAGGAGCAAAAATTCTCTCCATATCAGGNATTTCCAAGCATTTTTTCGAGCTTTAAAAGCTCATCAAGTATCTGAGCTCTGATCTTCCTTATGACCTCCCTTGGCTCCTCTGCGACGTATTTGTATCCGAGCCATTTGTCCTCGACAAGCCTCCTCTTCACTATTCCCCTACTTGTCAGCTCCTTCAGCCTTTCTCTAACAAATCTGGTGGAAAGGCTAAGTTCGCTTGCTATTTCCCTAACTCCTAGCTCCCTGTTCAGGAGCAGAGAGTATATCCTTATGTCGGAAGGCTTCAATTTTAGCTTTTCAAACACCTTTGCCAGCTCGTTTAGCATTCATTCACCTCCTATGTGGGAAGTCTTGGGATCACAATCTATTTAAACATTGCGAAAGTGTAAGTATATGCTTGATAAAATAGCCATGTTCTCATATCTCCTAAACCCCCTCACCAGGCTGGGGCTGAAGCAGATATCTTGCTACTGTGAAGATTGCAAGAAGAACAGACTCGAAGTTGCCCTTGAGCTTTTTGTTGGAGCAAGGGATGATGCCTGCTGGAAGTGCAGGGCGGCTGAGAAGTTACTTGAACCAGTTCTTGTAAAAGGGGCTGAAAGCTTCAATGCAACTCCTGATGAAATGAAAGAAAAGTTTAAGGATCCATACTGGCGAAAAGGGCTTGCAAGCGTTATAAAAGGTCTTGCAGAATTCGGTTTAAGAAAGCCCTTCGTTCCCGGAGCTCCTTTTCAGGTTGTGTGGGACATAACCTATGCATGCAACCTGAAATGCAAACATTGCTATGCAACGGCTGGAAAAGCTTTGGAGAATGAGCTGAATACAGATGAGGCCTTGGAAGCAATAGACGCCCTTGACAGACTTGGTGTTACGATAATAGCATTTTCCGGCGGAGAACCGCTGATAAGAAAAGACATATACGAGCTTGCAAGCTACGCGGCTGAAAAGGGAATCTATGTTGCAATTGCAACGAATGGAACGCTTATAAGTGAAGAGACAGCAAGGAAGTTGAAAGAAAGTGGCGTAAGCTATCTTCAGATAAGCCTAGATGGCACAAAAGAGACACATGAAAGCTTTCGTGGCATTAATGGAATCTTTGACAGAACACTGGAAGGTATAAAGAATGCGGTCAAGCATGGATTCTTCGTGAACGTTTCCATGACCGTAACGAAATACAACTACTCCGAAGTTGAAGAAGTCATAAGGATATGCGAAAACCTTGGAGTGAACTGGTTCATGCACTACAACTTCATCCCAACTGGGAAGGGAAGAGAGATACTTGAGGCAGACATAACTCCGGAGCAGAGGGAAAAATTGCTTAGAATGCTTTACAAGAAAAATTTTGAATCGAAGATTAGCATTTTATCAACAGCCCCGCAGTTCGCCAGAATAGCTTTGCAGTGCAACGACGGAATGATTCCAACTCATTTCTATAACCTGAAAGCTGGGGAGAGGTTCAGACTTCTGGCAGAATTCATAGGCGGTTGCGGAGCTGGAAGATTCTACTTCGCGATAAAAGCGAACGGAGACATAACGCCTTGTGTCTTCTTCCCATTAGTCGTTGGAAACGTCAGATACGATGACATAGAGGAGCTCTGGAAGAAGAACAGAGTATTTGAGGATCTGAGAGATAANGACAAAATAGANGGCTGCNGNAATTGCAGCTATCGTTATGTCTGCGGCGGCTGCAGGGCAAGGGCTTACAACTATTTTGGGGATTACCTGAAACCTGATCCCGGCTGCATAAGGGCTAAAGCTCTCTTGGCAGAACTGGCATGATAACTTTCATAAATCCGAATGCGAAGGTTGAACTTGTAAGGACGCTTGAGATATCCTCTCCTCCTCTCGGCTTAGGCTATCTTGCTTCTGCTCTCAGAGAAAGGGGTTTTAAGGTGAGAATAATAGACGATCTCGTCGAGAACCTGAGTTTTTCTGAACTTCTGAAAAGGGTAAAGGAGTCCACAATAGTTGGCATAACCTCGACAACTCCAACGTTCAAAGCAGCTCTGGAATATGCGAAAAGGATAAAGAGAGTGTTTCCAAACATATTTGTAATTCTTGGTGGAGTTCACGTCTCCCTTGAGCCGGAAAAGGCTATTAAGAATGAATTCGTTGATGCTGTTTGCTTGGGAGAAGGGGAGAGAACAATCGTAGAAGTCGCGGAAAAAGTTGAAAGTGGAAAAGACCTAGAAGGAACGAAGGGCATATATTTCAAAAGAGGGGATAAAATAATAAGGAATCAGCCAAGGGAATTCATTCAGGATCTGGATTCAATTCCTTTCCCAGCTTTCGACTTGATGCCGCTCGAAAAGTATTCTCTTCTCGGAAAAAGGCTTGATGTTTTTCCGATGATAACTTCCAGAGGCTGTCCATTTTCCTGCAGATACTGCAGTTCATCGCTCTTCATGGGTAAAAAATTCCGCTCAAGAAGTGCAAAAAATGTGGTGGATGAAATAGAATGGCTCGTGAACGACTTTGGAGCAAAACACATCGCATTCAGCGACGACACATTCACTTTGAGCAAAAAGAGGGTTGAAGAGATATGCAGGGAAATAAAGAGCAGAAAACTCGAAATCACTTGGAGCTGCTCTTCGAGAGTTGACACTGTGGACAAAGAAATGCTCAAAGAGATGAAATCCGCTGGTTGCACAGCTATTTACTACGGAATAGAGTCGGCAAGCGATAGAATTCTGGAATACTATAGAAAGAGGCTGTCGCTTGAAAAGGCAAAGGAAATCGTTGAAATCACAAAAAAGCTAAAAATTTCTGTAATTTGCTCCTTTATAATCGGAGCACCGATTGAGACAAAGAAGGAGATGGAAGAAACCCTCAAATTTGCGATAAAAATCGATCCCGATTACGTCCAGTTCTCGATTCTAACGCCTTATCCTGGCACAGACATATACAGAGAAGCGAAAGAAAAAGGACTTCTTCTGACCGAAGATTATGAAGAATACACTGCAGGAAAGCCCGTGATCAAAACTCTGATTCCAGCTGAGGAACTGGCAAAGTTTCTGAGAAAATGCTACCTCAGATTCTATCTCAGACCAAAATTCCTGCTCAGAGAGTTAAGAAAAGGGAACATACGAATGATTTTCAAGGTAATAAGAAAAGCACTTCGGACTAAATAGGCCTGGACATTCTGGTTGCCAGATAAGCTGCGACAGAGCATAGAACTGCGAGTATCATGGAGTTAAGTCCAAAGCCGGAAAGATAAAAGGCGATAAAGCTTACAAAAAAGACAGAAACGACCACGGAGCTAACTGAAATTCTCCAGCTGAGCTCCTTTATTCTCTCCTTATCGCTCCCTTCCTGCATATCTGACTGCAAACACCGCAGCCAACGCAAGCTGCTTGATCTATACGAACCTTGCCATCGTAAAACAGAGCAGGACAGGAGAAAGTGTTTACGCATTCCATGCAAAGATCGCAGTCCTCTGTTACCTTAAGAGGAGATATTTTCCCCTTCTTCCTCCTTTCCCTTGCCCAGACTATTGCACAGGGTTGCCTTGCAATCACAACTGCTACTCCATCGTGAGCCAAGGCCCTTTTAAGGACTTCTATCGTCCTTCTAACGTTGTAAGGATTAACGACTTCCACGAAATCAACTCCACAAGCCTTGACTATGTCTTCGATGATGACCCTCTTTCCCTTTTCCCCGCATGCCCTTATTCCTGTTCCGGGATGCGGCTGATGTCCGGTCATGCCAGTAGTTGAGTTATCGAGGATTACGAGAACGAACTTGGCTCCATTATAGACAGCGTTTATTAAAGCTGGAATTCCTGCATGCAGGAAAGTCGAATCGCCGATAGTTGCAATTATTTTATCCTTTAGAACATGGGAGAGACCATTGGAAACTCCAATGCTGGCGCCCATGCATATGGTTATGTCCACAGCTTCGAAAGGCTTGTTTATTCCAAGCGTGTAGCATCCTATGTCGCTGGGCAAGCAAGCGTTTCCGAGCTCGTTTACTACTTTCCTTATAGCATAAAATGTTGCCAGATGCGGACAGCCGGCGCAAAGAACAGGCGGCCTTGGAGGGGGCAAAGCTTGAAGCTCATCCTTTATCGAGTCCTGCCCATTGCTTGGATTTATTCCAAAAACTTTCGCAATTCCTTTTTCAACTATGCTCACGTTGTATTCGTAGTCCATTGGAAAATAGCCGTTCATTTTCCCGTATGTCTTTATACCCATAGACCTAAGATGGAGCTCAAGGAAGGGATCGACCTCCTCGACTACGATTACAGCATCCAGATTTGAAGCGAATTTTTCTACCAGCTTTTCAGGAACCGGATGGGCTGAGGAAAGCTTCAGAACTGGCAAATCAAGCTTCAAGTTCTCTAGAGCTTCCATAACATAGCTGTAACTCAGACCGCAAGCGACAACTCCAATTCTTCCATTTCCTTCCTTTATCCAGTTCATCTCCCAGCCGTTGAAGAACTTTTCAACTTCAGAAAGCTTTCTGTTCAAAATCTTTTTCAGTTTTCTCGCATTTGCTGGCAAAACGACGTCTGTATCTGGACTTCTTTTCCAGCTAACTCTTTCCAGCTTTTTTTCAGGCAATTTCCCCAGAACAACAACGCCACTAGCATGACTGAGCCTTGTATAGCTTCTGAGCATGACTGGAATTGAGAACTTCTCAGATATCTCGAAGCACTGCTTCGTTATTTCCTTAAGCTCTCCAACATTCGATGCTTCTATCACTGGAATCTTGGCCATTTTTCCATACCATCTGTTGTCCTGTTCGTTCTGACTGCTGTGCATCGTAGGATCATCTGCGGAAACGAGCACAAGCCCTCCTCTTGAGCCAACATATGCAAAGCTGAGAAGAGCATCTGAGGCGACGTTTACACCAACGTGCTTCATGCAGGCCATTCCCCTTTTTCCAGCCAGAGATGCTCCGATGGCAACTTCAAGCGCAACTTTTTCATTCGTAGAATATTCGACATGGTATTCCAGTTTTCCCTTAAGCATGGCGCAAGCCCTGCTGAGAGTGTCAAGGATCTCAGATGAAGGCGTTCCCGGATAAGCTGCGCACACGTCTACTCCAGCTTCAAGTGCTCCCCTTGCAATAGCTTCATTTCCAAGCAGGAAAACCTTTTCCCCGACGCTGTCCTTTATGACGTCCTTGAGCATGAAAATGGTGCTTGATCAAGTTAAAAACCCTTTTGAAAATATTTTATAACCGCTGAGGAAAGGGGAATCATGTTCGATCTAGTAATAGAAAATGGCCTCTGTCTCATATCTGGAAAGTTCGTGGAAGCCAACATAGGGATTGAGGGAAAAAGAATCGCGTTTGTCGGAAAGGAAGACATTAAAGGAGAAGAAAGGATAAATGCAAAAAGTTGCCTAGTATTGCCAGGCTTATTCAACGCCCATACGCATTCCGCAATGACAATACTGAGAGGCTATGCAGAAGGGCTTCCGCTCAACGAATGGCTTGAAAAAGTTTGGAAAGTTGAGGCAAAGCTGGATGAAAGATCGGTTTATTCAGCATCTCTGCTTGCCTGTGCTGAAATGCTCAAGAATGGAATAACCTGTTTCGCAGACATGTACATACACATGGACAGCGTAGCAAGGGCTGTTGAAGAAACTGGAATAAGGGCAGTTCTTGGCTATGGAATGGCAGATAGGGGGATCGAGGAGAGAATGGAAAAGGAGCTGAGGATAGCAATGGATTTCGTGAAAAAATGGGAAGGAAGGGAAAGGATAAAGACGATGCTGACACCTCATGCGATTTACACTTGCTCTCCAGAATTTCTCTCAAGAATAAATGAGATTGCAAAAGAGAAAGGGCTAATAAAGCACATTCACGCTTCTGAAACCCTCTGGGAAGTGAGAGAGTCGAAAAAAAGGTTTGGAAAAACCCCAGTAGATCTCTTAAAAGATATCGGATTTCTAGATGAGAAAACAGTCCTAGCGCACTGCGTATGGCTCAGAGACAGCGAGATAAATACCATTGCTGAAAGAAAAGTGAGCGTTGCGCACTGCCCTTCGAGCAACCTGAAATTATCTTCGGGAATTGCAAAGATAGCGGAAATGGTCGAAAGGGGTGTAAACGTTGCAATAGGCACAGATGGTGCCGCGAGCAACAACATGTTGAACATTCTGAGTGAGATAAGGATTTCGGCTCTCTTACAGCAACTCAGAAGGAAGTTTCTGAACCCGCTGAAATACTTGGAGATGGCAACGAAGAATGGCTACAGAGCTTATGGAATAGAGGGCGGAGAGATAGTGGAAGGAAAAGTTGCGGACATAATAGTTTTTGAACCAAAAATCTACCATATGCCATTCTACGATTACGTGAATTCTATCGTTTTTTCCTCCACTGGTTGCGAAGTCAGAGATGTTATCGTTGATGGAAAAATAGTCGTTGAGGACAGATTTCTGATCAACGTAGACGAAGAGGAGCTAGAAAAAGAGTTTTTGAAATTAACTGACAGCTTTGTAGAAAAAGCTTAATTACTCGTTAATTAATAGGATAATTGATGGCAAGAATTTCAATATCCATACTCAAAAGGGAGGCAAAGAGAAAAGAAGAGACAAAAGAAGAGCTTGAGAAGTTTGAGGAGGAGGCGATAGAGACTATAAGAATAGCCAAGAAAAAGAGAGCCTTTTTAAGAATCAAGAGGGAGAAGAAGATATTGAGGGAAGTGACAAAGGAGTATAAACCAGAAGTTCATGGTCCAGTCATAGAATTCACTCCTCCTGCCGGCTGGAGGGTTGTGGAGGAATACTGGATAGAAGAGCCCTTCTGCAAGATCTTCATTCTATACAACGAAGCAGAGCAGGATTACTGGTATTTTGTCGCCGAACCCAAGCTTTCACCCTACGAACTGGAAGTTTATTCTCAGATATATCTCCTGATCAGAGAAGAGCTCGAAAAAATACAGATTTCCGATGGTGAAGAAAGAGATGCGATTTTAAAAGACGTCTACGACAGAATTTTGAGAGAAACGGGAATTTATCTCGACGAGAAGAGTTATGTGAAAATATTATATTACCTTGAAAGAGATCTGATTGGCTACGGGAAGATAAATGCGATGATGAAGGATAGAATGCTGGAGGACATTTCCTGCAACGGATATAGAAAGCCCCTATACGTCTTCCACAGATCTTACGCAAACCTAAGAACAAACGTCGTCTTCGAAGAAGAGAGCGAACTAGATTCATTTGTCATAAATCTGGCGCAGAAGTGCGGGAAGCATATAAGCATTGCGGAGCCAATGGTCGATGCAACCATGCCCGATGGGAGCAGAATACAGCT
>Ga0065719_100700_pt1 | contig 15220 bp, 13 predicted proteins | sample GBSCel85sediment_FD_59106 | JGI IMG/M metagenome (GOLD analysis project Ga0065719, IMG submission 59106) | Hot spring sediment microbial communities from Great Boiling Spring, Nevada - Cellulolytic enrichment CS 85C v3 (version 3) | ecosystem: Environmental > Aquatic > Thermal springs > Hot... | reverse complement strand
CGCGTTGTTATTGGAGGCGTCCACCCACTGGTCGCTGTCAGGCGGTGTGAGCTTATCTAGCCATATCCTCCTCTCTATCTCAAAAGCCTTTTTGAGCGCGCTCCTGTAGGGCTCCTTGTCCATGATTACGCCCGCGGAGGATCTCTCGGTGAGCATTCCCCCGCCGTAGCCACCCCAGAAGTGCAGGAAGGTCCACCACGTGTCGTAGCCGTTCAGCCCAAGCGGCAGCCCTATCCCGTACACTCCGGGCTCAACGTTGTTGAGCATTTTCGCCACGGTGTAGAAGTCGTCCAGGCTCTTCAGCGGGAACATGTGCTCTGCTCCAGCCTTCTGCACGATGTCCCAGCGCACGTGGAGCCATGTCGCCTCGAACATCGTGGGCAGGCAGTAGTAGTGGTCACCGAACTTGCATATCTGCAGCTTAATCTCGTAGATATCGCTCTTGTTCAGCTTCTCGATGATATCATCAACAGGCAGGAGCAGACCCTGCTCCACGAAGATCGCGACAGGATGCCCGTTGATCACCATGTCAGGCGGGTTGCCTGCCTCAACAGCCGCGATCAACTTCTTGCCTATGTCCGCCACGGCTAGCCACGTGATCTCCACGTCCACGTTGTTCTTGGCAGCCCACTCGCGCACCTTCTTCTCAACCCAGTACATCTGCGGCGGAGTGAACGTCGCCCTACCCCAGATCACCAGCTTGGGTCTAGCAGCGGGCGCTGCCGGCTGGGTGGGTGTGGGTGCCGTCGGCGCGGGGGCTGGTGGAGCGGCAGGTGGCAGGCTTAGGTACCAGGCGGCTATGCCTACTACTGCTATTAGAGCTATCAGAACGACTATAAGGAGGGGTGTTGAAATTTTCTTGCTCACAAGCTCCTTAAAGAACCATAGGTAATAAGGTTGCATCCTAACCCGTTAGGCTCAGTGGGAGCCCCGCATGTAGGGCTCCAGGATTTCCATCAGCCTCGCGGCTAGCTCCCCTCGGGGGCGTAGGAAGGGCTTCCGGGGCCCTCCTGCGCGCAGCCCCCTAGCCTCCAGCACCAGGTATGTGAGGGCTATTGGAGAGCCCAGGCTGTGAACTCTACGCCTGATCTCGACGACCCTCATCTGGAGCTCCCGGGCTTTAGCGAGGTCTCCGCTCTCCAGCGCGTTGAAGAGCTCGTACACCAGCTCGGGGAGGTAGTTTGACATACCTGGTATGAAGGCCCTTGCGCCGAGCACGTAGGTCGGCAGCATCAGGGCCTCTGTACCTACCACCACGTCGAAGTCGTCACCGGCAACCAGCTTGTAATCGATGTACGTCAGCACGTCGAAGCTGCTATCCTTCACGCCCACAACCCCCACCTGCTTCAGCTTGACAGCCAGCTCAGGGGTTATCGGGTAGCCGACTCTCGGCGGGTTGTTGTACGCGTAGACGGGGATGCCGACTGAGGCAGCTAGCTCCTCGAAGTACCTCACCACGGCTTCCTCCTGGTGCCTGTAGTAGTAGGGCGGCACGCTGGCAACCGCGTGAGCTCCTACCTCCTCAGCGTGCCTAGCCAGCTCCACTGCTGTGAGCGTGTCAGGGGCTCCGACGTGAACCACAACCTTCCTGTCACCTGAGTGCTCGGCAACCTTCTCCGCCACGAGCTTTCTCTCCTCGGGGNGCATGAGGGGGCCCTGCCCGTAGGTCCCGCAGATGTAGAAGCCGTGCACCCACGGTTTTGAGGAAGTCCACAAGCTCTCCCAGGGCTTCGACATCGACTCTTCCCTCATTGTCGAAGGGCGTTACAAGCGGTGGGAGTAGACCGTAAAGCTTGCTTCCTCTCACGCGCATACATTCCCCCAGACACTAATGAGCCTTGCACCGAAGCTGTTAGGCATTTTTTATCCGGCTGGGTGAAAGCATATAAGCAACTACAGCAGCACTTCGCCTAGTAAGGCTATGGCCCAGAGCGCTGCCGTCTACAGAGTTGCTATGCGCCCCACCCACAGCGTGCTCGCGGAGGTCAGCCGAATCCCTGGCGTCAGCGTCTACGTCTACAGCGTGGTGAAGGCAGGAGACAAGGCACACACCCTGGTGAGGTGCTCTCTACCGGACTCGAGGAACGCCTTCCAGAAGGTTATGGAAACGATCTCCAGAAGGGACGAGGTGCTCGAGTACAGGCTGATTGAGAAGAGGAGCTCCTCCTGCACCCTGCTCCTGACGAAGAACATGTGCGAGTTCTATGAGTACACGGTGGCTGTGGAGAGGCACACTTTCTTCCCCTACATGATACGCAAAGGGGTGCGGAGTTTCTACCTGATGACCGCCGAGAACCCGGAGGAGCTCAGGAGGAGTCTCTCCCGCTACGGAGCCGTGCTCTCGCTGGAGAAAATGCCGCTCGAGAACACTCTGGAGGAGGTGGGGCGGTCGATACTGCTGAGCTCCCTCGAGGGCCTGCTTACACCTCTGCAGCGGAGGGTTCTCAGCGAGGCTCTGAGAAGAGGGTTCTTCGAGTGGCCGCGGAGGGTGTCACTAGAGGAGCTTTCGCGCGAGCTCGGCGTCTCCAAAGTGACTCTTAGCGAGCACCTTAGGCGCGGCGAGAGGAAGCTGCTCCGTTACCTACTCGACGGGCTTTCTACGTGAGAGCATGGCGGTTCTCGCGGTCGACATAGGTACTAGTACTCTGAAGGCTGCGGTTGCTGACCTCGATAGGGGGCTCGTGGCCACGTACTCCGAGGAGGTGCCCATCGAGAGGCCCGAGCCGGAGGCTGCTGAGCACAACCCCCGTGTGCTCTGGGAGGTCTTCCAGCGCGTGGTCAGGGGCGTCCTAGCCCAGGCGGGTGAGGGCTTGGAGGTAGAGGCTCTGGCTTTCTCCGGCTACCTCTTCGGCTTGATCCCCCTGGACAGGCGCGGTGAGCCGCTGAGCGGCGTCATGACGTGGCTGGACAGGCGTCCTGCGAGGATCATGCCCAAGCTCCTGGAGGTGGTGAGGCCTAGGGAGCTCTACGAGAGGACGGGCTGCCCCCCACTCTCCATCTACCAGCTGGCCAAGCTGCTCTGGATGAAGATCGAGAAACCGGAGCTCTACGACTCAGCGCGCCTGCTCCTGGACGCCAAGGGCTACGTGTTGTTAAACCTCGCCGGCGAGGCTGTTATGGACCTGAGCTCCGCCTCTGGCTCGCAGCTGCTCCACTCCCGGAGGCTTCACTGGGACTACGAGCTGCTCGAGAGTCTAGGGCTAGACCCGTCGAAGCTGCCACCACTGAAGAGGAGCACAGAGATCGTGGGCGAGGTATCGCGGGACATCGCCGAGAAGCTGCAGCTGCCGAGAGGCACGCCCATCGTGACTGGTGTTTTCGACGGGGCTGCGGTTACCGTGGGCGAGGGTGCTCTGGGGAGCGGTATCGCCTCCTCCCATCTCTCCACGAGCACGATGCTCCGCGTCACGAGCAGCGAGCCCATCGTGGACGCCTCCGACGAGATGCGTTTCCAGACCTACTACCTCTTCGATGGCATTTGGCTTCCTGGAGGCGCTGTAAACAGCGCAGGCGTGGTGCTGCGCTGGTTCCGAGACCAGATGGGGCAGCTGGAGAGGATCGTAGGCGAGGCCACGGGCATGAGCCCTTACGAGCTGCTCTCCCGGGAGGCCGAGCGGGCCCCTCCAGGCTCCGGGGGTCTGCTCTTCCTGCCCTACATAAGCGGCGAGCGCTTCCCGAGCTTCGGTAACCAGGCTAGCGGGGTTCTCTTCGGGCTCAAGGAGCACCACACGCGCGCGCACGTGGTAAGGTCGATGATGGAGGGGGTGGTGTTTAACCTCAAGATAGTCGGAGAAGCTCTCAGGGAGAACGGGCTCCCCTTCAGTGAGGTGCGGGTAACGGGGGGCGGGGCGCGATCCAGGCTATGGCTGCAGATGATAGCGGATATCCTTGAGGTGCCCGTCAAAGCCGCGGTGAGCTGCGACGCTGCGCTGTGGGGTACCAGTCTCATCGCTTGGAAGTCGCTGGGGGTTATCAGCGATGTAAAGAGGGTCGCTGAGGAGAGATTCGAGCCAGAGGTGGTCGTGCACCCCGATGAGGGCAGTGCCGCGGTCTACAGGGAGAGCTACAGAAGGTTCAGGAGGCTCCTTGACGCGGCGAGGCAGCTCTTCATCGAGTTCTCAGCTTAGCCCTCGTTCCCCTCTCCAGGACCTCCGGGTTGACTAGGTACTCGAGGGGTGGCTCCCCGCGTATNACCTTGAGTATCGCGTCNACGTTGGACTCGTCCATCCCGCGCAGCCCCTCGGCGGTGTTAGCGCCTATGTGGGGTGTCACCACGACGCTGTCGAACCCGAGCAGGGGGTGGTCTGCGCCTATCGGCTCGCCCTCGACGACATCGAGGCCGGCCCCGGCCACCTTGCCTGACTCCAGGGCTTTGATGAGCGCTGCTGTGTCTATTACCTCGCCCCGCGCGGTGTTCACGATGACTACGCCGTTCTTCATCTTCGCGAAGGCCTCCTCGTTGAGCAGGTGGTAGGTCTCGGGCGTGAGGGGCGCGTGCACGCTTATTATGTCGGACTCCCTCAGCAGCGTGTCGAGGTCCACCAGCTGGGCGCCGTGCCTAGCCGCAACCTCCGGCTTGATGTACGGGTCGTACGCCAGGACCCTCGCGTTGAAGCCCCTGCTGTAGATCTCCGCGACCCTGCTGCCGATGTTCCCGAGGCCTATCAGCCCCACAGTCTTCCCGTTTATGTTGAAGCCCACGATCCTGCCCCTCTCCGACCACCTCCCCTCCCTGACCAGCCTGCTGGAGTAGGTGACCCTCCGCACGACATCCAGGGCGAGGGCCACGGCCAGTTCGGCCACAGCGTCNCGCTCTTTGAAGCCCGGGACTCTGGTCACGAGGATCCCCTCCTCCGTCGCCGCCTTGATGTCCACGTTGTCTACGCCTATGCCGTGCCTCGCGATGAGCAGCAGGTCCCTCTGGTGCCTCATGAACTCGGCGTCGTAGACTGGTGTCACACTGGCGATGATGAAGTGGTAGCCCGCGAGCACCTCGGCGAGCTCGCGCCCCCGCATCGTCTTGCCAACCTCTATGAAGTCTACCTGCGCGTGGCGCCGCAGCTCCTCGAGCAGGTCAGGCGCCCTCACGCCGAAGGACTTAGAGTTCACCACGGCGACCTTGTACACGCGTGCTCACCATAGCTCCCTCCGCTCGCTTGGATAAATCGCTCTCTCCTAACGTATTAGGCGTAACACCAATAAGCAGAAGAGCCCCTTCCGCTCAAGTGCTGGGCAGGCTTCCTCAGCTGCTCCGCGAGGGTAGGGTGGCGCTGGGTGCGTGGGTCACGATAGCGAGCCCCGAGGTCGTGGAGATGCTCTCGCTCAATGGGTTCGACTGGCTCCTATTCGACATGGAGCACGCCCCCCTTGACTACCAGGTGCTCGAGTACATGCTCATGGCGGTCAGGGGCGACGCAACCCCCCTNGTNCGCGTGCCGTTCAACGACCCGGTGTACGTGAAGAGAGTGCTCGACCTCGGCGTCGCCGGCATCCTCTTCCCCCTGATAAACAGCGCGGAGGACGCAAAGCTCGCGGTCAAGTCCACGAGGTACCCGCCTAAGGGGATCAGGGGCGTGGGCCCGAGGCGCGCTGCAAGCTACGGCCTGAAGACCGAGGAGTACTTCAGCAGGGCAGACGAGGTGCTCGTCATCGTGCAGATAGAGACGCAGGAGGCCGTGAGGAACGCCCAGGAGATCCTCAGCGTCGAGGGGGTGAGTGCCTTCTTCATAGGGCCGAACGACCTGTCCTTCTCCTACGGGAAGAGGAGCTGGAAAGAGGAGCCCGTGAGGCAGGCTATAGAGACGCTCGCCGACGTCTCCAGGAGCACCGGCGTGCCGGGCGGCATGTACTGCGCTGACGATGAGTCGCTGAGGTTCGCCCTCAGCCTGGGCTTCAAGCTGCTAGCCCTGGGGAGCGACTACCGCTTCCTAATGGCCGGGATAAGGGACAGGCTGCGCAGAGCCCAGGCGCTACTGGAGGAGGCTAGGGCCAGGTAGCCCTCAGGGGGGCGTGCCTCCCAGCTCTCTCAGTGCTTTCTCAACCTCCAGCTCTCGGCTCCTGCAGACCCCGACTCCGAGCATTTCCAGCTCCCTGACCTCCGCGGCTTCGGGCACGATGACGATGTCTGGCCGCTCGGACTCCACAGCCTCCCTGAGCGCGCTGGAGCCGCTACCCCTGCTAGCTACAACCTTNACGAGCTTGAAGCCGCCTTTCTCGAGCTCGTAGACGGCGTAGAGCGGACACACATCCGCGCTCGGCGCCAGAAGAAGAGAGTCGTTAACCCTAACTGCTGGTACCAGCACCTTCACAGGGGGTCCCGCAGCCATCCCCNCTTTAACTTTTACTGCGGGCCGGGCGGAGACCGGGTGTGCGAGCACAACGCGTGATAGCGGTAACGGGGGCCTAGCGGGGAGGAAAGCCTTATAGGCTGGGGCTGGAGTGCTTTCCCGCGTGCTGAGATTGGCTACCTGCCGAGCGCGTGAGGCCTCCCGGCCTTACTGAGGCCCCTTCCGCGCTGGTCTTATATCGCTGCCCAGCTTTCCGACGCCGAGGCTGCCATGGGCTCTCGCGTGAGGTTCGTCTCCCTGGACCTCGACGGCACCGTGGTTTCGAGGGAGTACGTGGACTACTTCTGGCTGGAGCTCGTCCCGAGGCTTTATGCGGAGAGGTGGAGGGTGGGGCTCGAGGAGGCGAAGCGCCTAGTGTTCTCGGCCTACGACGAGGTGGGCCCNGGGGACATCAGGTGGTACAGGCCCGCCTACTGGTTTGAGAGGTTCGGCTTTCCCGAGCTCCTCGGGTGGGCGCTCGAGGAGGCTGGGAGGCTTGTGAGGCTCTACGACGACGCTGTGAGCTTCCTCGAGGCTGTGAAGGGGAGGGTCGAGGTCGTGATNTCCACGAGCGCCTCTAGAGAGTTCATCAGCCTGGTGCTCGAGAGAGCCCCGATCCTGAGGGAGTACGTCAGCGCTGTTTTCTCTTCCTCCTCTGACTTCTCGCTGCCTGGGAAGCCCCCGGAGTTCTTCAGGGCTGTCCTGGCGAGGCTGGGCGCCCAGCCGGACGAGGTTGTGCACGTGGGGGACGACGCCGTGCACGACTACGAGAACCCCCGCTCAGTGGGCGTGAGAGCCTTCCTGGTATCCAGGGAGGAGGGCCGGGGCGACCCCCCTGAGAAGCTGAGAAGCCTGCTCGAGCTCCTGAAAATTATCCAGCCTTAGCGCGGAAACAGATAAGAAGAGAGCGGGGGCGCTTCCCCGATGAGCCTCGACAGCTCGCTCTCAGTGCTCCTGGTCTTCACCGCGAGTGTGCTCGCTGGGAAAGCCCTCAGGGTGAGGGTGCCTGGGTTCGTCTTCGACTCCTTCGTCCTCCTGGTGGTGCTCTCAGTCTCGGCGTGGGCAGCTGCCAGCGGCGCGAGTGCTGCAGCTTGGTCCATCGAGGTAGCTGCAGGGCTGCTGGTGCTGCTCGTGGTGCTCACTCTCGCTGCGGCGGCCATAGCCCCTGACAGAGCCGCGCGAGGGGTGAGGCTCAGCCCGAGGGTGGATAGGAGGATCGTAGCGGCGATAGCNGCCGGCTGGCTCTGCGGGCTTCTGGCCCCCCAGCTCTCCGCCCAGGTTGCGCGGGTGCTGAGCTGGGAGGTGCTGGCGCTGATAGCGGTGACGGGCCTCTACGTCTCAAGCTCCGTCTCGCTGCGCTCGGTCAGCAGCGGGGCTAGGTCGGCGCTAGCCGCGTGCGCTGTAGGCGTGCTCATCGCTGTGGCAGCAGGTGCCGCTGGGTCCGTGCTGCTGGGTGTGCCGCTGGGGCTCTCCGTGGCGGCCACCCTCGGGATGGGCTGGTACAGCTTCACCGGGCCCTACATCGCGAGCTTCTACGGCCCCGCGGAGGGCTTCGCAGCCTTCCTGCTCAACGTGCTTAGGGAGCAGGTCACGTTCCTCCTAGTCCCCTTGGTGCGGGGCTCCAGGGTTGTCATGCTCAGCCTTGGCGGCGCCACCACCATGGACAACACGCTTCCTGTGTACGTGTACACATACGGGGAGGACTTCGCCNCGGCAAGCATCCTCCACGGCTTCATCCTGACCGTGGCTGCACCGTTTCTGGTGTCGGCCGCGCTGAGCATATAAAAGCCCGCCCCGCTCCCCTGGGCGTGCCGCAGAGCCTCATCCTCGCCTACGCTCTCTCCTTCCTGGTCTCGGTCTTCCAGGCGATCTACACGCCTGCAGCCTCGCTGTACGCGTACAGCCTCGGCTACGGCGAAGCCGATGTGGGCTATATCCTCGGCATAGCCAACTTCGTCTACGTCCCCGGGGCGCTGGCCTCCTCCAGGCTCGCCGGGAGAGCTGGCGAGCGCCGCACAGTCCTCCTCTCCCTGGTGCTGCTGTCCCTCGCGATGGCCTTGACGCCGCGCGTCAGGGGGTTCTGGGAGCTTGCCGCCGTGGCGGGGATGGTTTTCCTCTCGATGGGCTTGTTCTGGCCAGCTGTCGAGAGCGTGATCTCGGCGTCCGGCGGCAGGGTCTCCACCTTCTCGTTCTCCTGGAGCTCGGGCGCGCTCCTCGGGGCTCTAGTCACCTCGCAGGCACTCAGGCTTGGCGCCAGCACTCTCTTCACATCTTTCTCGCTTGTGTCGGCAGCAGCCGCTATCTCGGCCGCAGGCGTGCCCAGTGCCCGCCGGAGCACCAGCGAGAGCTCTGACAACTTCAGCCTCCTGGAGTTCTGGCCCTCCTGGGTGCTGTGCCTGAGCTACTCCGTCTCGGCGGGCGGGGTGTTCGTCTTCTACCCCCTGCTCGTTGAGAGGAGGTGGATGCCCCTGGAGTACATCTCCCTCGCCGCTGCGTCGATGATGCTCGCGCGCACGCTGACTTTCTTCTCATTCGACAGAGTGCCCCAGGAGCTCCGGAGGGTGCTGGTAGGCGCCCTAGCTCTCACAGGCAGCTTCTTCCTGCTAACCTCAGCCGAGTACGCGACAGTGGCGCTGGCAGCCGCGGCAACCGGCTTTGGGCAGGGAATCGTCTACGCGATAGCTCTCAGCGAGGTCTTCTCAAGGGGTGGCGGCGCCACCAGGTACACGTCCGTCTTCGAGGCGATGATCGGGCTGGGGTACTCCCTGGGCCCCGTGGCCGGTGCAGCTCTCTCGAGCGCCGCGGGAGTAGAGCCCATGCTCGCCTCGTCCGTGCTGGCCTTCGCCCTCGCGCTAGCCACGCGACTGGGGAGGCGCGGGCTTTAGGCAGCCCTCCAGGCCGCGCAGCGGCCAACGCTCTGAGCCCCCGGCGCTCACTGCCTGGTTGTGCGTATTCACCCCGCTCCCGGGAGGTCCCCGCGGGATTTTGAAGAAATGCTTAAATTACCTCAGACTGTGGTAAAAGTAGCACTACCTTTCGCTTGAGTTTATCCGTAAAGCTCCTCGCGCGGTGGTGCTTATGCTCGCTGTGGAGGTGCTCGAGCTGAGGAAGAGCTACGCGTCCTGCAGGCGGAGGGGGTTCCTGCGCTGCGAGAAGCAGGTAGTGGAGGCTCTCCGCGGCGTCTCCTTCACCGCGAGGAAGGGGGAGGTGCTCGGCATCCTCGGCCCCAACGGGGCTGGAAAGTCGACGCTGGTTAGGATCCTCGCCACGCTCTTGCTGCCCGACTCGGGCACTGCGAGTATCGTTGGCTACGACATAGTCAGCGAGAGGGAGGAGGTTAGGAGACACATTGGTGTCATGCTCAGCGTGGAGAGGGGGTTCTTCCCGAGGCTGACGGGGCGCGAGAACCTCAAGTACTTCGGCATGCTCTACGGCCTCTCGGGCAGCCAGCTCGAGCGCAGGGTGGAGGAGGTTCTGAGGGCGGTGGGCCTGGCGAAGCACGCGGACAAGCTCTACGAGGAGCTCTCCCTCGGGATGAAGGCTAGGCTGGGCATAGCCAGGGCTCTCCTCACGGACCCCTGACGTCCTCATACTGGACGAGCCCACGCTGGGCCTCGACCCGGTCTCCGCCAGGAGGGTGAGGAGCCTGATCAGGGACCTCGCAGCGAGCAGGGGTAGGACCGTCCTCCTCACGACGCACAACATGCANGAGGCTGAGAGCATATGCGACAGNGTTGCCATCCTCGACGAGGGGAGGATACTCGCCATAGACACCGTCGACGAGCTGAAGAGGAGGGTCTCGGACACGGCCTTCCTCGAGATAAGGGTTGCGGGAGACTACAGCGGCAAGCTGGCGACAGTGCTCCGAAGCCTGGACCTCCCCGTTACAGCTAGGAGTGAGGGCTCCGCGGGCAGGCTATCGATACCCGTCAGCGTGCACAGCATCGAGGAGACTCTGGAGGCGGTGCTCCACACGCTGAGGCAGGCTGGCCTCAGGGTCAGGGGTGTGTCCGTCAAGGAGCCCAGCCTGGAGGATGTCTTCGTGAAGCTAGCTAGCAGGGAGGTGAGCCTCCATGGCAGGAGGGAGGGTTGACCTGGTGAGAGCGGGCTTCCACCTCTGGGCGTCCATGTACAGGCACAGCAAGACAGCCCTGCTGGTCACCCTGCTGAGGACGTACCTAGTGCTGCTGTTCCTCGCAGCGCTTGGAGGTGGGACCAGCCGCCACAGCCTGGCCGCGCAGGCGCTGGCCAGCCTGCTCATCACCACCACCGTTGACTCGATGTGGGACATGGCCGGCAGCCTCCTCGCCCAGAGGCTCGCAGGCGTGCTGACCTACGCAGCCCTGGCGCCGCGCAGGCTCTCGGAGGTCGTGCTGCTAACCTACATGCCGCGCTACCTCGCCGAGGCCGCGCTCAAAGCGCTCTCCCTAGCACCAGTGCTGATTGCCCTAGCCGGCGCTGACGGCCTCGTGCTGCTGGGAGTAGCCCTGGCGCTGGGGCTGGTCGGGGCCCTGCCCCTCGCTGGTATCGGCCTCCTGGTGGCGATGCTGACCCTGCTGGCGCGCGAGGAGGCCCCCTGGCTCGACTGGCTAGCCCCCCTTGCTCCTCATACTCTCCGGTGCCGTCTACCCCGTCACAGCCCTACCCGGCGTGCTCAGGCTAGTGGCGCTCCTCCTCCCAACCACCTACCTCTTCCAGGTTGCAGACCTGCTGGCCAGCGGGGGCGAGCTGGGCAGGCTGCCCGTGCTCTTCGCCTCGCTGGCGGCCACGGGCACCGCGGCGGGTGCGGTCGCGTTCAGCGCAGCTGGCAGGATTGAGGCGCGCCTCTACGAGAGGGGTGGTCAGCTGTGAAGGGGGTGCGCGCCATCCTGTGGCTGCACGCGCTCAGGAGCAGGAGGTACGCGCTCACACTGCTCTCCAACGCCCTGACGGACGCTCTCTGGGCGCTCATCCCGCTGCTCGGCGCCGTGCTTATGGGCAACTCCTCCCTGGCCTGGGAGGTCTACTGGGCTCTCGTTGCGTGGATGCTCATTGCCAACTCCGCCTGGCTAGTCGGGGGCTGGCTCGAGTACGCGAACTTCCTAGGGGTGCTCGAGTACCACGTCCACGCCAGCGTGTCCCCCGTCTCGCTGGCTCTCGGGAGGACGGTCACCCTGCTCATCTCCGTGGCAATCTCCTCAACTCTGTCCGCCGTACCCCTGCTAGCGGCAGGCTGGAAGCCTTCCATCGCTGATCCCGCGGCGCTGGCCGCAGCGCTCACCATGCTGCTGCTCCAGTCCCTGGCCTACGGCGTACTCCTCGCGGTGACAGCGCTGAGGATGAGCGTGCCTAGCGCTCTCCTCGACATCGCCAGCCTAGCCCAGCTCGGCGCCCTCCTCCTGCCCATCACCGCCGACCAGCTGCCGCTCCTATCCCTCATCCCCCTCCTGGGCCCCGCCTACCTGGCTAGGCACAGCGCTCTCAGCGGGGTCGAGCCAGCAGCCCTGGCAGGCTCCGCCCTTACAACGGCCGTCGTAACCGCGCTCGCGGCAGCCTACACCCGCGCAGCCGAGAAGAGGTTCCTGAAGACGGGCTTCAGGAGCGTTGGTTTCGTCTGAGCCAGCCGGAGCTCCGCGTGCCTGCAAGTTCTTAACTCTCCGCCTTCCTTAAGCTTTCAGGAGCCGGCCGTGAGCCCGGATAACCCCTACGCTGACCCCTAAGCTGCTCGAGAGGGTGCTCAGGAGGCTCGTGGGCCGGGAGCGNGAGGCGAGGGCTGTCATAGCGGCGCTCGCAGCTGGGAGGAANGTGCTGCTCCAGGGACCTCCCGGCACGTCGAAGTCCACGCTGCTGCNCGCGATAGCTGAGGAGGCAGGCGTCCCATTCTTCCTCGTAGAGGGTAGCGCGGACCTCACGCCACAGAAGCTGGTAGGCACCTTCAACCCGGCGAGGGTGCTCGCGGAGGGCTTCAAGCCGGAGTTCTTCGAGCCAGGTCCCCTGGTCCAGGCAATGGTGTCCGGGGGGCTTTTGTACATCGAGGAGTTCAACAGGATGCCGGAAGAGGCGATGAACACCCTAATACGCGCAGCGGAGGACAGGGAGATCGCGGTGCCGAGGCTGGGCGAGGTGAGGGCGAAGGAAAGCTTCAGGATCATCTGCGCGATGAACCCGTACGACGACGTCGGGACAGCGAGGGTGAGCAGAGCGCTGCTCGATAGGTTCGTGATGCTGAGGATGGACTATCAGAGCCGGGAGGAAGAGGTCGAGATCGTTCTGCGTCGCACAGGCTCGCGGAGGAGGTGGCTGGTCGAGCTCGCGGTTGACGCTGCGAGAGCCACCAGGCGCCACCCAGCCGTGAGGATGGGAGCGTCGGTACGCGGCGCCATCGACATGGTCCTCATCGCCGAGCACCTGGCCGGCAGCCGCCCCCCGGCGCTAGAGGACCTGAGGCTCGCCGCGGTGATGGCTCTCTCTCCCAAGATCTGGCTGAGGGACACCTCGCGGAAGCCGGAGGACGTCGTAGAGGAAGTACTCCGCGAGCTGCTAGCGAAGGAGGCCCACCGCTGGGCAGGTGAGGAAGAGGGGAGGGGTGCGCAGGGCAGTTCTGGGGAGGGCGGGGATGATCCGGTGCGCGAGCTGGTTGAGCTCAGCGAGGTCGCCCCGAGGAGGGCTGCGCTAGCCGTCGCGAGTAATCCCTCCCTCCTGGAGGGGTTAGCCGGGGCTGGCCTGAGGGGGCTTGACGCGCTGGCGAGGGTCTACGGCTACCTGCCGAGCTGGGCTAGGGAGAGGGCGAGGACGTACGCCAGGGAGCTTGTCGTCGAGCTGGCGCGCGGCTACGCGGGGAGGAAGAAGCTGGCGCGCAGCAGCAAGCCCGAGGACGCCGTGGACGTAGATGTGGAGGGCGCGGTGGAGCGCTCTCTCGAGGCAGGCCGCAGGAAGCCCGCGGAGCCCGCGTTCTTCTCGGCGAGGAGGAGGGGCAGGGCCTACGCGCTAGTCATCGACAGGAGCTCCTCGATGGCCGGCTTCAAGCTGGTGCTGGGCTCCCTAGTCGGCGCGATGCTCGCGTACGCGGGCAGAGAGGTCGACGACTACTGCGTNCTCGCCTTCAACACCGANGTGGACGTCATCAAGAAGCTCGGGGAGCGGAGGGACGCGGAGGAGGTCGTCGACGCGATACTCTCCCTCAGAGCGGAGGGCTACACGGACATCCACAAAGCCCTCCTCGCAGCGAGGAGCGAGCTGCTCTCCGCAGGCTACGAGCCGAGAGCTGTGCTGGTGACGGACGCGGAGTGGACAGCCGGGGAGAACCCGCTGCTAGCTGCTCCCCTCTTCACCGAGCTCAACGTCGTCTGCGTGCCCACGAAGTGGCTGGGGTTCGCCAAGGCGATCGCCGAGGCTGGGCACGGCTCCCTGGTCTTCGCCCGCTCCCTCGAAGAAGCCTTCGAGAAGCTCAGAAGCCTCCTAGCCAGCTAGCGCAGAACTCAGGCACGTGCTGCGCCGAGAAAAGGCAGCATCTTGCTACCCGCGTCTTCAGCCACGCTCGCGGTGGANCCTCGCAACCTCGGCGGAGAGGTTCCTGTGCTGCGTGCTAACCAGGGTGCTCGAAACTTAAGCTCTCTCGCCTTTACGCCTCCCAATCTCTTTCACGACGAGCTTTCCTCGACTCTCCAACCTATTTTGTGGCCCACTACCTCGCGAGCGTGAGAAGGCCTCCTCGAGCCTCTACGTAGCTGCAAGCCAGCTAGGACAGCTCTCACTAGCGAGAGAAGTGCGCCAACCACGTAGAGGTTGGACAGCCGTCCCGTGAGCAGCCCATTGAAAGCCCAGGTAGAACCCCTAGCACTGCGTCCTAAACCGCTTACCCCCCTCCCTTTACCACCAAGAGCACTAGCAGCGCTCTTCCATTCATCGGAGGAGAGGAAGGGGAAAATATTTCCACTAGGGAAGGCTACCCCTCCACCTCGATCCTAACTCCGCATCCTATCTCTACCCTTGAAGAGCAGGTCGCCCGAACTCCAGTCTCCCGGCCTCAGCCTCTCGCTAGGACCAGCCATCACCTTCCCCGGCTTGCAGGCGTAGTTCTCTGCGAGGTTGTAGCAGGTGACTTAGCTGTAGAACTTATTCTCGTAGTCGTAGAACTCCTCTATGCACTTCCTCTGGAAGCCTGCAGCGAGGTTGTGGACAGGGTGCTCGCGGAGGCTAAGGCNCCCTCGGACGAGGCCACAGCCCTGCNGAGAGACCTCGATATCGTAGGCTAAGCCCGCTGCTTCGGACCCGAGCGCTGCATCAGGCACCACGGCAAGGACAGCACCTACAACACCCAATTGAGGACGCATTCTCGGGCATTCACGCTCGCCAAGGCTGAGCTGCGAGGTGGTGCAGCTCCCCCTCGAAGACTAAACTTTGAGAAGTGCTGGCTCCAAGCGACCATGTGCGCGCAGAGCTACAGTTCTCCGCGCTCTTTGAGCAGGATTGCACGGAGGGTGTAGAGGATCATCCAGAGCTTCATGGNCTCGTAGATCCCATCGCGCTTGAACCACTGGTCGGCGATCTCCAGCGCCTTGTCCAGCTTCGCCAGGTCAACCTCCCTCGCGGGCTTCTCCCTNAGCTCCCTCACAACCTCCAAGAGGAACTCCGCCTCCTCCCGGCCAAGCGGGTCCCCGCGCGGCGCGTAAGCGGTGATGATCCTCTCCACCCCCCTCAGAAGGTAGCTTCTCTCCTCGGCGGTGAAGAGGCCCTTCAAGGACATGAAGTCCACCAAGTGAGCGTGAACCGCGCGCACCAGCTCAGCCACCCTGCCCTCAAGCCTCTCGATCTTTCTGTCGACCTCACCCAGCCTCTTACCGTGCTCTTCGAGTCTTTTCTCAACCTCTTCGAGCTTCCTGCCCAGCCAGCAGCCCAGGGTTGCTGCCGAGGCA
>Ga0065719_100135_pt1 | contig 15264 bp, 20 predicted proteins | sample GBSCel85sediment_FD_59106 | JGI IMG/M metagenome (GOLD analysis project Ga0065719, IMG submission 59106) | Hot spring sediment microbial communities from Great Boiling Spring, Nevada - Cellulolytic enrichment CS 85C v3 (version 3) | ecosystem: Environmental > Aquatic > Thermal springs > Hot... | reverse complement strand
CACAACTTTTTACACTCTTAACCATTATTGTTAATTACATAAGACTTCTAAAGAAATCTCTTTACTCCAACTTAGCTAACAATACTTCTTCTCTCATCTTTTCTATAAATCTCTTGAGCTTCTCAGCTATTTCAGGATACTTTATCCCTAGTATCCTCAGTGCTAGTAGTGCAGCATTTTTTGCGTTGCCTATTGCTACAGTCGCTACTGGGACTCCATAAGGCATTTGAACTATTGATAGCAGGGAGTCTAGGCCGTTTAAGTGCTTAGAGGGTATGGGAACGCCTATTACGGGTAAGTGGGTTAGCGAAGCTGTTATTCCAGGTAGGTGTGCTGCTCCTCCTGCACCAGCTATTATAACCTCAATGCCCCTCTCTGTAGCTGTCTTTGCATACTCATAAATAAGCTCTGGAGTTCTGTGCGCTGAAATTACTCTTGCCTCAACCTCAACACCAAACTCTTTTAAGAGCTCAACTGCTTCCCTCATGTACTCCCAATCACTCTTACTACCCATTATAACTGCTACCTTGGGCACTCCTCAACACCTCTAGAGGTCTAGACCGTTTGGGATATAAAAATGCTTAGCACCTTCCCAACCTTTGCCTTAACACTCTCAACGTTGCTATCAGCAATGTTTATGTGGTTCATCTTTCTCCTCTTTCTAACCTCTCTCCCCATACCAGTACAGCTTGCCATACCTCAGCACCTCAATAGGTATGCTTTCAAGGGGGCCCCCAAGCACGTTCACCATACCTCCACACGAGGTGAGCTCTGTGGAGCCGTGCCCAAGCCCTGTAATTGCTCTCAAGTGCTGCTCAAATTGAGATATGTATGTTGCGTCAAGCGTGTAATGCCCAGTGTTGCGAACTCTAGGCGCAATCTCGTTGACCACCACTCTCCTGCTCTTGACGGAGAACCCTACAGCCATGACACCTACATAGTCTAGTACAAGGGCGATCTTTTCAGCGACTTCAGTCATCTGAGCTGAGATACCGCCATCCCTGAGAAGGCCGTAGTTATACCACAAGTATCCCCTTTTCATTGCAGTTGTACGTGGGTGGGTAGCAAGCAAAGTTCTTCTTCTGATCCCTGACAAGGATTATTAAAGCTTCGTGGTCAAAGTCTACGTACTCTTCGACAACAAACGCGTATCTTACTTTCACTAAGTAGTCCCTCGTCTTCTCGAAATCGCTTTGGCTCTTGATGAAGTGCTGCCCCTTCCAGTCGTAGCCAAGCCTAGACTCCTTCACAACACCGTAAAAGTTGAACTCATTTTTCAACAGCTTTGACACTTCATTAGCACTGTAAGCAAGGTAGTATCTTGGTGTTGGTACACCTGCTCTCCTCAAAAACTCCCTCTCTTTCCACCTCTTCCTCTTCAGCCAACGCTCTCAATCCCTGGCAAGAGCTTGCCCTTCTCACTAGCATACCTCAGTGCTTCTCCATACACATGTTCAAACTCAAAAGTCACAACATCTACAGAATTAACTAGCTCCTTGTACTCCTCAGGCTTAAAGCACTTGTCAGCAACTCTACACGCTGGCGCCTCCGGACTACCCAGCACATAGAATGTCAATAGATACTTCCTGCCTTCCAAAATCATCATCCAGCCTAGCCGCCCACCACCTAAGAATACTAACTCTCAAGCTGTCTAAATCCTTAAAATTGGCAAAACCTTTACCGGGTATCATCACTTACAGAAAGCTTGATATGTAAGTACATAAGGTTATAATTAATATAACTATTTAAAATTGTGTGAAAGCGCGAGCAGCACTCATCGCCGAGGAAATCCACCAGCCCCCTTCTCCTAGACAAGCCTTTCACCTACGTGCATAGAGAAGCTCCTCTCACTCTTGGCAACAANCATGATTTACAGGTAGCTAAAACATCTCTGAGAAGTTCTCAACATCTATCACTATGCAGTGCCTCCTCTCAGCCCCCTCATCACCGACATTAACGTACTTCGCATTTGTAGCCCTCTTCTCATAAAGGCTGTGAACAGTGNTAGCAAGAGCTTCAACAACATAGGTAACAGTGCCCAGGCTCAACTCGACTTCAGGTGCTGAGAAGCCCTTGGGGAATGTAGATAAAGTCTTTTTGTGAGCGTGCACATTTCAAAGCCTTGCAGAGCCCTTTAAAAAGGNGCCAACAGCTTCTATCTATTCTCACTAACCTGTATGGAGGCTGTAGTGATAGCCCTTGCCATAACAACGTGAAGAGCTGCTCCATTAACATCGGATAGCTTGACAGGCTTGCCATAGACGCTAGGCCTCTTAAAGAGCAGGCAAAAACACTTCTATAGTATCCTAATGCTTAGCGAGGGCTAAGTGCTTTCAAGGCTTTGAAGCCTGGGGGCAACCCCTTTGATAGCTAGGAGGATTTCTCCTCGGCTTTTGCTGAAGGCTCATTTAGATTTATTTTACTAGAGCTTATTGTTACACAGAGGTGTTTTATGTGATACTCGTTAAATCTGTGAGTGGTGGTGAGCTTAGAGTTGATGGGTATAGGGTGCGAATTTTTGAGCGATTAGAGCTTCCTCCTGTAGACCAGAGGCTTAGAGCTATTCGAGAGGCTGGGTGGAACACCTTTTTGCTAAAAGCAACTGACGTGTTTCTCGATATGCTTACCGACAGTGGTGTAAATGCTATGAGCGATAGGCAACTGGCCGCCATGATAACTGCTCAGGACGCTTATGCGGGAAGCAAAGCGTTTTATGAGTTTGCTGAAGTTGTTGAAGAGGTCCTGGGCTTCAAGTACGTCATACCTGTTCACCAGGGGAGGGCCGCTGAGCACTTGCTTGCTAAGGTGTTTGTTAGAGAGGGTAGTATTGTCCCCATGAACTACCACTTCACAACGACCAAGGCTCATATAGAGCTCGCTGGTGGCACTATTGTTGAGATCCCTGTTAAAGAAGCTCTAGATGTTAAGAGTAGGCACCCGTTCAAAGGTAACATAGATGTTGCTGCACTTGAAGAGGTTCTGAAGAGGGATAGGGATAGGGTTGCCTATGTTAGGATAGAGGCTGTTGCTAATTTGCTTGGCGGGCAGCCAGTGTCTATGAAGAACATTGCTGAGGTTAGAGCGCTCTGCGACAAGTTTGGAGTGCCTCTGGTCTTGGATGGGAGTATGGTTGACTGGAATGTCTACTTCATTAAGGAGAGGGAGCCTGGGTATGGCTCTAAAAAGCTTAGCGACATACTTAAGGAGTTTGTTAGCTATGCAGACATATTCTACATGAGTGCAAGAAAAGCTCCCTCTGTAAGAGGTGGGTTCATAGCCACCAACAGGAGGGAGTTCTATGAGAAGCTCGTTGTCCACATACCTGTATACGAAGGGTTTATAACTTACGGCGGGATGTCGATTAAGGAGATAGCCGCTATGGCTGTAGGGCTTAGAGAGATGATTGATGATGACCTGGTGGGCTCTGAGCTAGAGCTGATAAAGTATGTTGTTGAGGAGCTGGATAAGAAGGGTGTTCCAGTAGTGCTTCCACCAGGAGGGCTGGGGGTTCACGTAGATGCAACGCAGTTCCTATCGCATGTTTCGAGAAGTGCTTACCCAGCAGGCTCACTAGCAGCAGCACTCTACTTAGCCTCTGGGATTAGGTCTATGGAGAGAGGGGCCATGTCTATGGACAGGGATAAGAGTGGGAGAGAGGTCTACCCAGACCTAGAGCTCATCAGAATAGCCTTTCCAAGAAGAACATACCTAAAATCACACGCAGACTACCTCATAGACAGGTTGCTGTGGCTGTACAACCACAGGGACATAGTCAATGGATTGAGGTGGGTATACGAGCCCCCTGTCCTGAGATTCTTCTTAGGAAGGCTTGAGGACATAGATAACTGGGGAGAAAAGCTGGTGAAAGTGTATAAGAAAGAGCTTGGAGACCTGTAAACAGCACCACCACTACACAAAAAGCACCTCAGCGAGCTCTAACACCATGTNCAGTGNATTGGCTAGAGGTACTCGGAGAGAGCTTGGACTGTCAGCTACCCGCTATTTATGCGTGCTGTGATGTCTGTGAAGATGTAGAGGTACGTCCTTGCCTCTGGGTACGCTTCTTTAAAGCTCTTGAGGACTTCAAAGTCATCTTCGTGAACCTCTAAGACTTCTAACCTAAGCTTTTTAGCTGTTAAAGGCTTGTAGATGTAGTCTCTTGCTGTGTTCCCCCTTCTCCTGAACACTATGGGTAGCCCCTCTACACCCATGCTCTTCAACTGCTCAAGGGTTTTCTGAGCCATGTTGTCAGTCCTGCCAGTGATTATCACGACGCTAAAGCTTTTAGAGAGCCTGTCTCTAAGCACCTCAAGGCCGAAGTCTATTGGCTTGTCTAAGTGCATGTACTTGGTGCTGAGGAAGCAGTTCCAGAAGAGCCTTCTATTTCCCCTGGCCTCCTCTTTGCACTTAGCAAGCCTCTCGCTACAGTCAATCAAGACCCCGTCAATGTCAAACACCGCGTTGTTACTGCGCTTAAGCTTGCTACAGTTAACAATGACAAAGTTTGTCGAGATGCAGGACAGGGGCGAGAGGCTCACTTGCAACCCTAAAAAAGTCCCTTGCACCTCAGGTTAAAGGTGTTAGCCCCCTTTAGACAGCGCTAGCTGTTTAGCTTTTCAGCTATTCCAGGGCTTGCCTCAGCTTTTTCAAGTAGATATAGCCAATGAGTGCGGGGATTGCTGGCCATACCACAACTATGGCTAAGGTTGTTGCCCCCAGGTAGCTTTAGAACACTGAGGCGTGGATAGGCAGATGCAAAGAATGCGCCTCCTGTAGTAGACATGTGTAGTTCAGTAGCAGAAATGAGGGCGAGCCTCTCCTTGGTGTACAGGTGCGGCAGGGCATGCATGTTGTAAAACAGCATGGCTAGAACACATACGCAGAAAAACAGTCACTACAAATCACTAGTCAGCACTCAAGTCACGATATTTAGAGTAAACACCACTACTCCAAGAACCAGTAGAGTAGCGTAATATACTCGCACAACCCACTGGTACTTGTCTTGTGAAGCTGTTGCCTAGCCCCTGCAACACATTGAATGAGTGCAAGGCTTTAAAGTTGTCTAAGCCTCGTCCACTACTCAACACTTATTTAGTTAATTTTAGTAATTAGTAATAAGCTGAATAGCAGCCCAGGCTTTGTGAGANCACTTTTACACGCTGTTTTTAAATCTCTATAAGAAGGCTTTTTAAGATGTATTCACAGTGTTGCTTGTGGTGGTGAGTGCAGTGCTTTCTGAGCTTGTCTATAGTGTTCTTGCTGTAGTCACCCTAATATACATGGCGACGTCTGTTGCGTATATTGTGAGGCTTGTGAGAGGACCAACACTTCCTGACAGGATTTTAGCTCTAGACACTCTCAGCTACGACCTTGCAGTGTTCCTAGCCCTACTCTCTATCCTTTTGCAGAGGTGGGTTATGGTCTCTGGGATCATTCCTCTTGTACTCTGGATTCACGCTGTAGACATATATGCTTCTAAGTACCTTGAGGCTAGGGAGATGGGTGAGTAGTGCGTGCATATACTACCTATAGCCGTGGGCTTAGCAGTAGTTACTGTAGGAACGTTTTTCGAAGTGGTAGCAGCTCTCGGAATGATTAGGCTTCGTAGCTTCTTTCTCAGGCTACACGCAGCTACCATGGGCTGTGTTGGGGGCTCTATACTCCCTCTCCTCGGCTTGGCTCTGATAGCCCTAGGGCTAGAGAGTGTTGGAGTTGAGAGACTCTACGTAGCGGGGACTTGCGTAGCTAGCGCCATTATACTGCTAATACTGGCTCCTAGCGGTGCTCACAGCTTAGCAAGAGCTGCTTACATGACTAGGGTAGCCCCGAGGCACCCTCTAGAGTTTGATGCACTTGAAGAGAGGCTGAAGGGTGGTGGAAGGTGAGCCTTGCGCTAATGCCTTACGTAATTATCTTGTTTTGCTCACTACTATCAACGTTCCTAGCCTACCTAGTGGTTAAAGAGCGAGACCTTGTTATAGCAGCTCTCCTCCTGCTTGCTCAGGGAGTTGTGTACTCTCTCCTATACTACCTCCTCATGGCGCCAGACCTCCTCATAACCTACATCCCCGTGTCTGTAGGTATTACCCCTCTCCTCCTCTTCTTATTACTGAAGAAGACTGAGCGTGCTGAGCCTTGAGGAGAAAGGATGTAGTTATAGCGATATCGCTATCCCTTCTAGTGCTAGCTATGTCCATAATCATAGGTGCTGAGCAGTTCACCCCAATAGCATCAGCTGTTATTAGGGGCCTTGGCGAGAGCTACCTCATGTACTCGTACAATCCGTGGCACGCCAACATGACAGTGTTCTCCTTGAACGTCGTCACCGCTATTATCTGGGACTACAGAGGCCTTGACACTTTCTACGAGACGTGTGTACTCCTAGCCTCAGTAGTAGCGCTCTTGGCTGTGCTGAGAGGGTATGGAGAGGTTGCTAGGCTAGGAGCGCAGGGGCTATCTGACGTTGTAAAGGCGGCTACAAAGCTTGTCATACCGCTCATAGCTGTCTACAGCGTAGCCACAGCACTTCACGGCCAGCTCACGCCTGGGGGAGGCTTTCAGGGTGGTGCAATAGCTTCTGTAGCAATAGCTCTCGCAATAGCTGTGTACTCACTAGACAGTGTCTATAGGAAGGGGCTGAGTGTTTCAAGACTGGTAGTGCTGAGAGTGCTGGGCTTAGCCTGTATGTTGTGCATAGCTGTAGCCCTAGCCTTAGTGGGAGCGCTACTGGGTGTGAAAGCATATGTGTTTCAGAACATGGCTAAAGAGGACTCGCCCATAGGCATGCCCAAGACGCTCCTCGACACCCCAATGGCGGGCGCAGTGCTTTTGTACAACACCTTTGAGCTCGTGATTGCGTTTTCAGGTCTTTCAACAGCTCTAATTATGCTATCTCTTAGAGAAGAAGAACTTAGAAAAGCAATTGAGGTAGGCGAGGCCTATGAGTGAAGAGCTTGTTCAACTAGCTTTCAGAACATCTGCAGTAGCTTTCATTGCGAACATCGCGGTAGCCCTCTACGGCATTCTCTCTAGGCCTTCTCTCGTAAAGAAGTTTATGTGCCTCATCCTATTCACAGACTCTATAAACCTCTTCGCAATATTCATAGGATTCAGAGTCTTGAGGAGCTCTTACCCTTTGCCACCAATTCTAAGCAATGTGCCTAGGTCTCTAGAAGAGCTAGAGAGGTTTGCAAGCACAGCTGTGGATCCCTTGCCCCAGGCACTCATACTGACAGCCATTGTCATAGGGCTAGCCACGTCCATGTTCATACTCGGGCTCATCTTGATGTACCACAGGCTGCACGGAACAACTGATGTTCATGCTGCTGTAGAGGCTGAGGAAGTTGAAGAGAGTGCTGAGTAAGCTAGTGCTAGTACTGCTACTCCTACTCTTTGTAGTGCTGACCACAGGTTCTGTAAGGCTCTACACGCTCCTCATAGGCCTAGCTGTGTCCACTGCTGTAGCACTCCTCTTTGAGAAAACGCTTGTGAAAAAGCCTATAGCATTGCGAGATGCTGTAAAGCTGCTCTACTTGCTAAAGTACCTCCTCCACTTCATCTACGTAGAGATGGAGTCTCACATTGAGGTAGCCAAGGTAATTCTACTTGGAAAAGGCTTGAGACCTGCCATTGTCGCCATTCCCTACAGCACTGAGTCAGACTACGGCACAGCCATGGTGGCGCTCTCTATAACCAACACACCTGGCACAGTAGTTGTACATGTTGATAGGAAGTCTAAGACAATGTTTGTGCACTGGATTACTGCTAAGACCTTTGAGCCCTGGGGGGCGTGGGAGGAGGTTGCCAGGGTTTTTGATAGCTTAGCTAAGAAGGTGTTTGGGTAGAGGGGTGTGCAGGAGCTCATAGGCTTTCTACCAATACTCTTAGTCACCTCAGCTGTAGTGCTTTTGCTCTGCTCACTATCACCTAGGGGTGTGCGCTACGCAAGCCTTGTAGCAGTGTTAAGCAGTGCAGCAGCCTTTGCGATGAGCCTAGCTATACTACACCATGTAGTGCACAATGGTGTTACCACGTACTTCTTTGGAGGCTTTAGACCGCCCCTGGGGATACCTTACACAGTGGATGTGCTGAGTGCTCTGCTAGGCCTACTATCAATGGCTATGCTCCTTCTCACAGTGCTCTACAGCACATGGTTTATAACATCAAAGTGGGCCTACCTCTACTACTCACTCCTCTTTCTGATGGCTACAGGCTCTGTTGGCTGCTTTTACACAGGAGACATATTCAACTTCTTTGTATCACTAGAGCTACTGGCAATAGCGAGCTACGCCCTAACAGCCTTTTACAGGGGCAACCCAAGGGCTGTTACAGCTGCTTTGAGGTATGCGATATCAGGGACTATAGCCACCTCACTCTACCTCTTCTCAGTAATACTAGTCTACAGTGCTTTTGGAACCCTCAACATAGCTGACATAGCGCTTAAGGTGCGCAACCCAGAGGCCCAGGTGCAGTTCTCCCAGGGCATAGCAGGAGACATTGTGCTTACCTCTAAGGTAGCCTTCTCCATAATGACGTGGGTCTTTCTCTTCAAAACAGCTATCCTGCCCCTAGGCTTTGCATGGCAACCTCAAGTATACGCTGAAGCCCCAGTGCCTATAGCAGCAGGGTTTACAGCTATTACAGATGCTGTTGGTCTTTACTGGTTCCTAAGGTTCTTCAACACAGTGCTTGGGCGAGATGCGATCCCTGCTCTAAGTAGCTTTAGAGAAGCACTGCTCAGCTTCATACAGGTAGTAGCAATTCTCTCAGCACTTGTAGCAGCCCTGTTCATGTCTATGCAGAGAGACGCCAAGAAGTTCATAGCTTACAGCACTATCTCACAGTTTAGCCTAGCCCTCCTAGGCATATCCCTCGATAGTAGCTACGGCACTGCTTCTGCACTTCTCTACATAGTGTCAAATGCGATTGGCGATGCGATACTCTTCTACGTTACTGGAATAGCTGTAGCTGGGTGCGGAAGGAGTATAAAGTGCTTAGCTGTGCTAAAGGCGAGTAGGTGTGCCCTAGCATCACTTTTGATAGCTGTTTTAAACTTGTTTGGTATTATACCACTGCTACTAGGTTTCTGGGCAAAGATGCTACTAGTCTTAGCAGGCTTGGGGAAGTCCCTCGCACTCCCCGTGGTAACGCTGGTCGTATCAGGGATAGCGGCTATAGGATACTTCAGATTGCTCTACACGGCCATAACCTCTCACACTGAGGTGAAGAGCGACCCAAGGCTTAGAAGCACTGCAACCCCCACGCTACTAGCACTAGTGCTAGCAGTCACTGCAATTGTCCTAGGGCTCTGCTTTGCCCTATGCACTCAGTTTCAAAACTTTATCCTGGGCATAGGTGCTGAGATAGCGAGCAACTATGGAGAGTACATAGTTAAAACCCTCTGGAGCTGAATTGCAGTGCGTAAGCGCTGTGCGGCATAGGGAGTGTAGATGGAGCTACTTGATATAGTTAGATACGCAGTGCTTTCAGCTTCTATGTCACTAGTGTTTCTAAGCGACGCTCTGCACAGAGGTGGCAGGAGTAGAGCTGTGTGCATGTTCCTAAAGGTCTTGGGGTACTCCGCCCTAGCTTCACTTACTCTTTTTCAACCGCTAAACGCCCTCCAGCAGCAGTTTCTGCTAATAACAGCAGTGCTAGGGGCTTTAATCTCCCTATTCTCAGCACCCTACTCCACCATTAAGTACGGCTCCAAGTCCCTCACAATGATAACGGACCTTCTCATAGTGACCACAGCAATGACCTTTGCCTCTAGATACCTTCTAGAGCTAGTCCTATTCTGGCTAGCGACAGAGCTCATAGGGTTTATAGCGATAGCCTACGACGCGTTTACAGGTGTTAACAGCGAAGCGCTGAGAGCTTCTGTACGCTACCTAGTGTTCTCCATGATACCAACAGACATATCTCTATTCATCCTCCTAGCCCTGACGGGGTTTGAAGAAATGCTCTCCCAACCCCTTGCAACACTAAAGCTAAATCTCTACTCACCTATGCTAACAGGGCTTCTAACCCTGGGGTTCATGGCCAAGGCGGCTGTAGCCCCACTGCACTTCTGGCTTCCAGACGCTCACTCTCTAGCACCAGCGCCAGCCTCAGCCATGCTCTCAGGCCTAATGGTCAAGATTGGGGTGTACGGCATGCTCACATTAGCACAGTTTGCAATAGACACGAGCACGGCTTACAGCATTTTGCTGGTCTTCGGCTCTTTAACAGCTGTTTACGGAGGTCTTCAGGCGGTTTACCAAAGGGACTTGAAGAGGCTTCTAGCCTACAGCACCATATCGCACATGGGCGCCGTTGTGATGCTAGTAGCGCTCTACATAGACTCCCAAGACTCTCTCTACCTCTACGCCATCATGGCGTATGTCGCGGCTCACGCCTCATATAAAGCCACCCTCTTCATGGACACTGGGGTCATTGAGCTGCTCTCCCATGAGAGATTTGTTGACAGGCTTGGCTATGTGCATAGAGCTCTGCCTGTAGAGTCTCTTGCTGCACTACTGGCAATCCTAACAATATTTGGTGTTCCTCCAACAGCTGGGTTTCTAGCAAAGGTATGGGCCTTTTCCTCAGTTCTCCACAGCATGGTGGAGAAGAGCTTGTACATATACCCACTCTCAGTGCTATCAATAGAGATTGCTCTCTGCGTAGCGTATAGCGCGAGGTATTTGCAGGCGCACATAAAGCCGGGGTCTGTGGAGGAGGTTAGCAGTAGAGAGGAGGTGCGCGAGCTACCAATGTACACGCTAGTAGCGTCCCTAACATCACTAGCACTCGCACTTCCTCTGCTTGCAGTGCAGAGCAGTGCTGAGAAGATGGGTGNTGACTACTTTGCACTCTACCTCGCGTCCCTACCCACAGTTCTACTCCTACTCACAGCCCTACACATTCTTATAAGGGAAGCGGCTAAGGGGTGTGCACACAGTGCTACACCATAGTGTGAAGCAGTTGATTAGAGCACGAGGTTTTAGCTTTCAGCAGTATCTTCACATTGTGTCCTCCTTTCTGCTCTTCTCAGCAGTGTTGCTAAGCACTTTTGCAATTGTGACTGGGTATAGCAAGGCGTCGCACCTTGAGCTCTCTGTAAAGCTTACACTCATCTCACTTTCAGTACTACTCCTACTGGAGATTATGCGCAGCAGTAGGGGCACCCTAATGCTATGCACACTCTTAGCCTCTCTAACAATTGCAATTCACTACATCCTCATAGCAACCTCAAGCTCTCTGGCAATAGCTGTTACAGTAGTGCATGTTGTGCAAGCACTTCTCTGGGCGTGGCTTAGGAGTTTATTTGCTAGGGCTCCTCAGCGCCTCACATATCTACTCACATGGGGCACGCTGTACGTAACTATATCTGCTTACAGCAGGTTCTTGCCAGTAGACTTGCAGTACGCTAGAGTAGCCTTGGTAATTGCCCTAGCCACCATAGCTACGCCAGCACTCTTAGCTGGGAGTACAGCACTTCAAAATGTTATTGCTATTGAGAGTGCAGTGGGGGAGGCTGTTGGGCAAGCCATTGTAGCGAGAGTTAGGAGAGTGAGGCTGTGGGCTGAGCTCACCGCAAATAAGGTGAGGACTATGCTGAAAAAGGTGCTAGGTGTGAGTCTAGGAAAAGCGCAACAGGAGAAGGCGTTGAAGCTTGTGCAAACTACAGCAAGAGTTGTGGGAAGTGTTGAGATTACTGTAGAGACATCCACTATGCGAAGACTAGAGCGCCTGCTGAGCCACATCATAAAGTGCAGTAGGGTTCTTGAGGACACTATTGTTAAGAAGGTGAGAACAGGAATGGCGAAGATAGTTAAGCACCTACACCACACCTTTGAGTACTCTCTAGCCACTATATCACTAGTGCTAGGGCTACTAATACTACTCGCACTAATCATCTTCATACTGCTTGCTCTCTAGATTCACCTGCATGGTAGTAGCAGTGGAGGTGCCTGTTTGGGTATAGGTAATGAGCGCTCTAGTATTTGGGCCAGTTCGCTCTAGGAGACTTGGCGTTAGCCTTGGGGTTAACAACGTGCCTTACAAAACCTGTACTTACAACTGTGTCTACTGCCAGCTGGGCATAACAACAAACCTTACAGTAGTGCGGAGGTACTTCTATAATTGTAGAGAGGTTGTTAGTGAGGTTACCGAGTTTCTAGAGAGGTTTGGGGGTTATGTGGACTACGTGACGCTAGTGCCTGATGGCGAGCCCACGCTGAATGCCTGCATTGGGAGGGTTATTGATGGTGTTAAGAGGGGGGCTGGTGTAAGAGTAGCTGTGCTTACAAACGCTTCTCTGCTGTGGCTCGATGATGTGAGGAGCGATCTTATGGAGGCAGACTACATCTCTATAAAGCTCGACGCTGTTGATGAAAGGGTGTGGAGAGCTGTGAACAGACTGCATCAAGCGCTGAGGCTAGGGGATGTTCTCAGCGGTATTCTTGAGTTCTCAAAGAGGTTTAGGGGGTGCTTGTTTCTGAGACAATGCTAGTGCAGGGTGTGAACAACACTAGTGTGAAGCACTATGAGGGGGTTTCGGGGTACTTAAAGTACTTGAACTTGCGCAAGGCATTCATAGCAATACCTGTGAGGCCTCCTGCAGAGCCCTACGTTAAGCTGCCACAGGAAGATGAGGTTGTTAAAGCTTACGAGGTGTTTTCACAAGTGCTTGGAAGCGAAAGGGTAGAGCTATTGAACACTCCTGAGCCTCCACCAGATAGGACTTATGGGGATCCTGAGGCGTGGCTTCTGAGCACCACCTCTGTCCACCCCCTGCGATACGACTATGCTATAAGGGCTCTGGGGGCTGTGTGCAGCAATCCTGAAGAGGTTGTCGAGGGCCTTGCTAGGAGGGGGCTCGTAGTCAAGGTCCAGCACATGGGCGCTGTCTATCTGCTTAGAAACTTCAGAACACTAGCACCACAAGGCATGCTGTAGGCTTTAAAAGCAAAAGAGCTTTTTACCACCTCGAGCAATTCTCTACGCCTAATGGTGGCTTCCCCTATGGTCGGCAAGCTGCCTCCAAGCATGCTAGAGAGGTATGTGTTAAGTAGAGTTGGCGCTAAGGATCCAGCCGTCCTCGTGGGGCCTAGCATTGGCGAGGACGCAGCCATCATAGACATTGGTGGTGGCAGGGTCTTGGTAGCCCATGTCGACCCGATTACAGAGGCTGTCGAGCTTCTCGGCTGGCTCGCAGTTCACATTGCGTGCAACGATGTTGCTGTGAGGGGTGCTAGACCCAGGTGGCTTCTCCCAGTTCTCTACTTCCCTGAGCACGCAGCTGAGGAGCTCGTTGATAAGGTCACTGCGCAGATTGATGAGGCTGCTAAGGAGGTTGGAGCAATGGTTGTCGGTGGGCACTCAGAGTTTGCACCCCGCTTGGAGAGGCCCTTGATATCGATGACAGCTCTTGGAGTTGCTGAAAAGGGTAGGTATGTGACCACATCTGGGGCTAGGGCTGGCGACGTGGTTATAATGACTAAGACTGTTGCTGTAGAGGGCACAGCGATTCTCGCAACTGACTTTAGGGATGCTCTGCTGAGGGCCGGGGTTCCTAGAGAGGTTGTTGAGAGAGGTAGGCAGTTCATAAGGATGGTCAGCGTGGCTAAGGAGGCCCTAGCCCTTGCTGAAGCAGGGCTTGCGACATCTATGCACGACCCTACAGAGGGTGGCTTGGTTGGTGGGCTTGTGGAGATCGCTTATGCCTCTGGGAAGACCCTGGAGGTGTGGGAAGACAGGGTTCCCATAGCGGAGGAGACACTCGCCATGGCCAGGGCGCTCGGGCTAGACCCGCTGAAGCTCATAAGCTCTGGCGTGCTGATAGCCACAGTTCCTGAGGCTAGGGCTAGGGAGGCTCTTGAGCTCTTGAGCGGGCTTGGGGTGAGGGCGACGGTTGTAGGAAGGGTTTTAGAGTACTCAGGGCACTACGCAGTAGTGCATAGGAGGAGCGGTGCTGTAGAGAGAATTGGCGAGCTGCATGTGGGGGATGAGCTGGTAGTGGTTTGGGAGAGGTATGGCAACGGCTAGTCCTCAGCTTTACCAGCTTTACGCAAGGTGTATTCCCAGTGGCGAGTGCTTGCTGTACCCAGCTGGGGGCAGGTCCATTGTCTACGGCCCCTTTGCGTCTAGGAGGAGGCTGTAGATAGGGGTGAACTTGTTTCCCTTGGCTAAGGTCTGTAGCCTTAACTGCGCCTACTGCTTTCGAGGGCCGACAAGCGTCCTCACAGCTGAGCCTGTAGATGATGACTCTGGAGTCACAGCGCAGGTGCTTGTAAAGGCACTGGAGATCGCTATAGAGGAGGTCGCAGGGGGTTTTGTGAGTATTAGCTCTATTGACTTCTCTGGCAGGGGTGAGCCAACACTACACCCGAGGTTTGGCGAGCTTCTAGAGGCTGTGAGGCTCTTCGCCAGGAGCTGCAGACTTGATGTGAGCATAGGGGTTTTCACAAACTNCTCAACTCTTAATAGAGAAGGTGTTGTGAAGGCCCTTGAGAGCGTGGACTATGTGNAGGCAAAGCTAGACACTGTGCTTCAGCACAAATTTGAAGCAATAAACATGCCTCACAGAGCTCTGAGCATAGGCATGGTTGTGAAGGGGCTCAGGAGCTTTAGGAAGAGGTTTGGGGGCACTCTCGTAGTGCAGACAATGATCCTAAGCTACGGGGACTTAAATAACCACAGCTCTGAGGACTCCGAAGCCTTGGCACAAGAGCTAGTTGCTATAGAGCCAGACCCAGTCCACTTATACACAGTTTACAGAACCCCAAGAAAGCAAGGCGTTGAAAAAGCAGGTAGAGAGGCTATGGAGGGCTTTGCCAAAGCGCTGAGAAGGTGTGGGCTAGTTGTAAAGGTCTACCCAGAGTAACCCAGGGTCTCTTCATGCGCACCCCCCGTAGTCAAAGCATTTAATAGAACCACAGCACTCAGAGAGCTCTACAAGCACTAGTGCGAGAAGCTTAAACACATCATCAACATGCCGCACTAACAGTAATGCATAGCTTCTGCAACTGAAAACCTTATTGATGAGAGCCCGCACCTCTATGAGGTGAAAAGCTTAAATAAAGCTCTAAACACACTATTTTATAATGTTATACTCGCTTAGAATCTTACTGCTTAGCTCACATGGTTAGGGTGTGGTGTTTATGGATAGGGGTAGGGTTTTTGTTGTTGTTAAGAGGTTTATGCAGAGTAGGGTTCCTGGTTATTTTGAGGTTNTTGAGGCTCACTGTAGGAGGTTGTTTAGTAGGAGTTGTGTTGATC
>Ga0065719_106711_pt1 | contig 15337 bp, 16 predicted proteins | sample GBSCel85sediment_FD_59106 | JGI IMG/M metagenome (GOLD analysis project Ga0065719, IMG submission 59106) | Hot spring sediment microbial communities from Great Boiling Spring, Nevada - Cellulolytic enrichment CS 85C v3 (version 3) | ecosystem: Environmental > Aquatic > Thermal springs > Hot... | reverse complement strand
GGCTGAAAGGAAAATATTGGTGGAAAATGGGATTCTGAAAAGCTATCTGCACAGCAGAGAGACTGCAAAGAAACTGAATGGGAAGCCCGGAAATGCCAGAAGCGAGGGAGTTGATTTTCCGATAGTCAGAATGAGCAACATCTTTCTAATGCCCGGTGAATACAGCTTTGAAGAGCTGCTGGAGCTTTGCAAAAATGGGGTCTATCTTATAGGCTCCAAAGGCGGAGAAACGAATCCCGCAACGGGTTATTTCCACTTCAGCGCCCAGTATGGCTATATCATCGAAAAAGGGGAGATAAGTGAAATGATAAGAGATGTCGGACTGATGGGATATTTGGATATTCTCAAAGATATAAAAATCGGAAAAAGTCTAAGATTCGATCCGGGATTTTGCGGAAAGGCTTCACAGGTTGTTCCTGTGGCAGATGGAAGTCCTGAAATTCTTTGCAGAGCAAAGGTGGGTGGGGAGTGATGCATTGGGAAATCTTCAGCGAGGAAATTTTTGGCTATTCTGCAGAAATCGAAGCTGGAAAGCTGAAGGTTTTGAAAAAAGTAAAAGATAAAGCCTTTGCAGTTAGGGTAATAGAGAACGGCAGACTTGGATTTTCTGCTGGCAGAGATCTAGATAAGACGATTGAGGCTGCAAGAAAGATTGCAAGAATTTCAGAAGAAAAGATCGACGAATTTCCAGTTGAAAAGCCTGCGAAGGTTGAAGGACTATACGATTCAAGATTTAAAAATCTAGATGGCGAATTCATCAAAGAGGAGTTCGAAAGGCTTTTGAGTGCAGTGGAAAAGGCAAAGATAGCAAGTGCAGTCATAAGTCACGAAATGGTCAAAGTGGAGCTCAGAAATTCATCTGGAGCCGAGCTGGAAGAGCTGGGAACTTTTTCCTTCTTTTCAATTGAAACAGTCTTTAATGATGGAAGCGGATTTGCCCAAACCCAGAGCAGGAAAATGGAACTGGAAATTGAAGAAACTGCAATTTACGCTGAAGAACTTGCTTTGAAATCTGCAGGAGCGGAAAAAATCGAATCCGGTTATTACGATGTCATTCTGATGCCACAGGCAGTGCATCAGCTTTTTTCCCACACACTTTATCCATCGCTTTCAGCTGAAAACGTTGCAAGGGGAAGAAGCAGACTTTATACAGGCATGGAACTGGGAAAGATAAGAATCCTTGACGATGCAACTGTTCCCTACGGCTTTGCAAGCTACTCTTTTGACGATGAGGGAGTAATGGCAAGAAGAAAGGTTCTGATAGATGGAAAAGTCGTTGGCTTTTATTCTGACTGGAAAAACTCGAAGAAATTCGGCTTAACAGGCAATGGACTGAGAATGAACATAGATTCCCCTCCAGTTCCAATGCCGAGCAATATAGTCATAGAACTGGATGAAAAAGTTGACGAAAGCGGAGCTTTGGTAATACACAACATAATCGGAGCCCATACTGCCAACTTCATAAGCGGAGACTTCAGCGTTGAAACTCTGAACGCAGAATTTAAGGGAAAAGCCGTGAAGGGTGCGATGATCTATGGAAACATATTCGATCTGCTTGGCAAAGTTCAGGGCTTTTTATCAAATGCGATTCAGATAGAGAACACGATAACACCGGCGATAAGGTTTGGAGAGGTTAGAATAGTTTAGCCAAAAATACGGACAGAAATAGCGCCAGACAGAGAAGGAAGATTAGAAGAAAGATTATCTTGGCAAATCTTGCCACCATCTCCTTCCTTCTCTTCTCCACAACTTCGAAAGACAGCGATTTGTAGCTCGACTCGTATCCCTCGGCCTTAAACTTGATCTCTATCTTGTGCTTTCCAATGGATGGAGACGGAAAGCTGAAAGAAAACTGCCCATATTGAGCCTTTTCTTTACCTATTTCTCTTCCATCCAGGTAAAAGGTCAATGTTCCATCCAGAGGTTTCCAGCTCATTTCCTTTTCATCGTAAAAAGTCAGCCAGCCCTCAACGGTGACTTTTTCTCCCTCGGAAACGAATGCGTCGATCAAGTGAGCCGAAATTCTGGTCTTAAACAACGAATTTGAAGAAGACATAGCTAATCACCAAAAGCAAAAATAAGTGCTTTAATCCGGCTTCAATTCTTCCCTCACCAATTATTCCCCCTGCTAAGCCCGAAAAGATTGCTATGAGCATAGATGTTTCCATAAAAACCCTTTCAACTTCGTAAACGTTTACAGAAATCATACTCGACTGAATGCCCGAAACTACGGAAAGCAGGTTTTGTATCATAACATAGCTCGTGTATAGAAAGACTCCAAAGGCTAGATATATTATGATCAAATACGTGCTCATAACACTTCTTAATCTTTCCCTCATCTCCACTTCGAGTTCTGAGAATATTGAAGCTGTGTAAAGAGCTTCTTTGATGTTTGGAGATGCTTCAATTGCCTTAACAAGCATCGAAATGGCCTTCTGGAACAATCCGCTTCTTATTCTGCTTTCCAGCCTTAAGAATGCTCGCGCAATAACTTCTCCCCATTCCATGTATCTCTTCACTATCTTGATCTCCCTGCTCACAATTCCTACTTTAGATTCGCCTATGTTTTTTAGAGCTTCAACAACATTCATCCCCGCTTCGTTGAGCGAAGCCATCTGCTTCAGGAATTCCGGAAGCTCTCTTTCTGCTTGCCTTATCAATCTTTCCCTGTATTCCACAAATAAAACCAGAGGAATGCCAATTGCCAGCATTGTCGAAAAGATCAGATAATCGAACTCCAATTTTCCTAGGAATATTGCAAAAAAGGCCATTCCCGGGCTTAATAGGTAAAATGCTATATGCTTGAGCTTCAAAACATACGGAGCCTCATGGATCGGATAAAGCAGAAAGTTCTTTATCGAGTTGTAAATTCTCCTGAACTTCTTTAATCTGAATCCACGCCTATTTGAAATTGGTGCGCTCAGGATTTCCAGCTCTCTCACAATTCTTCCGATCTCTCTGCCTTCCTTTAAGGTCATAGATTGGACTATCCAGAGTATCGCCAGAGAACCAACTGGGATCATCGTGAACACTATGATCCTGTAAAGGTTCAGAGCTCCGCTTCCGAACATGCCCATGACAACCAGAACTATCAAAAGGAAAAGGGGGGCAACTATGAACAAGGCCAGGTATATTTCGGCAAGAACCTGAATTGTCTCAATGAGGACGATGTAGCTTCTCTCCCTTTCCATGAAGAACTGCTCGGACTTTGCTTTTAGATAGTTCAGAACGTTACCGCTGCTGCGATATACTTCGATGAGGTTTTCTAGGAAGACTCTAAGCTTTTCAGAAGGCGTTGTTTCGGCAACGTATTTCATTGCGCTCTCAAGATCTTCGAATTCCGCAAGAACAGCTATTCTCTCGAATTCAACGCTGACTTCACCGAATAAAGCCCTATTTTCTGCTATGAACCTGAAAGCCGAGATCAGCGGAACGTTTCCCTTCATCATTCCGAGCATCATGTTAACGGCGTGCGGTAAAGCCGAGTCGATCTTGCCCCTTCTTAAATTTGCAACGTAGTATGGATGCGCAAGGATGAGATAGTGGGCTATGGAAAAAGCCAAAATGGAGACAAGAGTTGAAAGGGCTATCTGGATTTTCCAGAATTCTATCTCAAAGCCGAAGTAAAAGATTGAGCCAATTTCGTGAGCAAACTGGGCTAGAGCTAAATAGCTCAAAGCCCAGGCTAATGGCATCAGCAGGAGTGGATAAAACAGAGATGATGCCAGAAGCTCTGGTAAAGTCTTTTTGAGCCTTGAAGCTTCCAGAGCTTTTTTAAGATCTTTGTATTTTTCCGGCTTTGCTTCTATTCTTTTCCTGAAATATCTTTTTAATCTCTCTGGGGTCATATTTCTGAAAAAGCGATTTCGGGATTGCGATAATAGGCGTGTATCAATCTCGTGAATTCCCTGTAATCCTTAACGTCCTTTTTTATCATCCATTCGAGATATTTCTTTCTTCTATCCAGCTCTTCGAATATGTCCTCTCTTGCCAATTTCTCCAGCTTTCTTGGCGTGCTCAGCTGGATGTGAAAGTCTTCCTTGGGTTCCCATCTGATAAACTGATTGACCAGAAGGTTTTTATCTGTTGGATCTATTCCAAGAATTTCGTTGACCTCCTTGGTTCTCCTGATCCTTTTTCCCTGCCTTAAATACATGCCCTGAACGAGCACTATGTCCAAAAATTGAATCATGCTTCTAGGAACATTTAGTGGTTCGCTTTCAAGTCTATAAACCATCTGGTTTATATCCCCGGCGTGAAAAGTCGAGTAGCTCGCATGACCTGTAGACATAGCTTGGAAAAGCGTGAGCGCTTCTCTTCCTCTTACCTCACCAACCACTATGTAATCTGGCCTCTGTCTGAGAGCGGCTTTCAGAAGATCATACATGTCTATTTCTCGCTCTCCTATTCCTGTTCTAGTAACTTGCGCTAGCCAGTTATCGTGATAGAGATTTATCTCCCTCGTATCCTCGATCGAAACAACCTTTGCATCGGGGGGAACAAACATAAGGATCGCATTAAGGGTTGTCGTCTTGCCGCTTGCAGTTCCGCCAACAACCATTATCGAAAGCTTGTGTTCGACTGCAAGCCAAAGATATGCCATAAGCCCGACTGGAACAGTTCCGGATCTTATCAAATCCAGAGGAGTTAAAGGCCTTGTTGTAAACTTTCTTATCGTGAAGCTTGAGCCCCTTGGAGTTATTTCTGTTCCAAAGGTTGCCTGCAGTCTGCTTCCATCCGGCAGCGTTGCATCGACGATAGGATTTGCGATCGATATATGCTTTCCGCTCCTCTGCGCCAAAAGAAAGACGAATCTGTCCAGAAAAGACTTTTGAAGCTTTATGTTTGTCTCAAGGTAGCCATAATCCTTGTGATAAACAAAGATAGGTACATCGTAGCCATCGCAGGATATGTCTTCAACGTTTGGATCCAGCATGAAGGCTTCAATCACGCCAAAGCCAAAGAATTCTCTGAATAGATAGTAAAGCATTCTCGTGTAAAAATCCTGATCCGCTTCGATTCCGTATTCTTTCAAGAGCTTCTCCAGAGCTTTAACCAGGCTTCTAGCCCTTTCTTCTGTGTCCTGGGAGAAATCATGCAGAGATAGAACTCTCTTAAGATCTTCAATTATCGATGATAGAACTTGAAGCTCTTCAAAACCCAAGCTTGGCTCGACCACGCAGTATCTCAGCTTGCCCTCCTCCCTGTCCTCGCAGATTACAACCTTAATGAACGGCTCGGCTACATAGTATTCACTAACGACGTTCTCAAAATTTGTCTCTTCTCTCACTTCCGCCTTTGCCAGTTCTCTGAGTATTCTATATCTTTCAAGCATTCAAAATTTTTCGATCTCGGAATATTTATCCCTTTCTTACATATCTGAAACTATGGAACCAGCCTTGTTCTGTCCCTTGGGAAGAGCATCGCTTCCCTTATGTTGCCAAGATTGAGCATCGACATCACCAGCCTTTCAAGCCCAAGCCCCCAGCCAGCATGCGGTGGCATTCCATAGCGAAAAGCCTTTAGATAGAACTCAAAGTTCTCCGGATGCAATCCCTTTGATTTAATGTTCTCCAGAAGCCTTTCATATCTGTGCTCCCTCTGCGCGCCGCTTGCCAGTTCTATGTATCTGAACATGAGATCAAAGCTCCTGCTCAGCTTTTCGTCAAGCGCCATGACATAGAAAGGCTTCAACTTCAAAGGCCAGTTAGTTATGAAGTAATGCCCCTCTATTTTGCTTCCGATAGTCTTCAGAGCTTGCAAGTCGAGATCCTCGCCCCAGGGTATTTTGTTATCCAGCATTTCGAGCGCTTCATCATATGAGATCCTCTGAAATGGAATCTCGGGAACTTCAAGCTTTAAACCGAGAATCTGCAACTGCTTCCAGCAGTTCTCGATAACTCCCTCGTAAACCCTGGCTATCATTCTCTCAAGAATCTTCATGACATCTTCGTGATCAGCAAAGCTCATCTCTATGTCCACAGAAGTTGCTTCATTCAGATGCCTGGTCGTGTTGTGCTCCTCAGCCCTAAAAATTGGCCCGATTTCAAAGACCTTCTCAAAGCCAGCGGACATCAGAATCTGCTTGTAAAGCTGGGGACTTTGATTTAAAAAGGCTTCCCTTTCAAAGTAACTCACTGGGAATAGCTCTGTTCCGCCTTCTGTCGCGGTTGAAACTATCTTTGGAGTCTGGACTTCGATGAATCCCTCTCCAATCAGGAAGTCCCTTATTATCTTTGTTATCTGTGACTTTATTATGAAAATCGCAAGAACCTTTGGTCTTCTCAAATCCATGAATCTGTTTTCCAGCCTTGTATCAAGTTCTGCAGGGACTTTTTCTGTAACTTCCAAAGGCAGAGGAGCTTGACTTTCGTTCAGAATTTCAACTGATTCTGGAATTATCTCGAAGCCGTTCGGAGCTCTTTCTTCTTTCTTAACAATTCCTTCAACTTTCACAACGCTCTCTCTATTGATCTTCTTCACCTTCCTGAATATTTCTGAATCAACAACTTTTTTAGACAAAGTAACCTGAATAAAGCCATCTCTGTCTCTCAGGATTATGAAGACTAATCCTCCGAGGTCTCTGAGCTCATGAACCCAGCCAGCAACAACTACTTTGCTTCCATCCATCTCGGGAGTTATCTCTGCCGATCGCATACAGAGAGAGATTGAGGCAGATTTTAACCTTAACTGAGGTAGTATATCAGAAGGGGAAGTATCAAACAGCCCATGCAGTTGACCCTCTTTACACCGAGAAAAGCTGCCGACAATCCTATGGGAACTGCAGAAAGAAAGACCATAAGCCCGAAGAATCCGGTAAAAATGAGAACAATTGCGAATAGGAATGAAAGAACAGCTAGGGACATCTTTCTGGAATCAACAGCTGAAATCCTCTTTGAAAAAGCATAGCCTAAAATAATAGATGCGAAAAATGCAATGAAACCAGAAAAAATTGCCAAAAATGCCAAATCAAAAAAGTTTGGAATCATTTTCATTGATTTCAAAGCGCTTGCAGCTCCGCTTCTTGTTTTCCCAGCGGCGATCAGCATGAAAAAGCAGACAATCGAATTCGCAGTATTTGCCGAGCTTAACGCTGATATATAGTTTTCCTTTTTCCTTTCACCCAGGCTCGCTAGAACAGTTGCAACTCCGCTGCTTATGCCAGGAAATATTGAAACAAAAAATCCAGCCAGGGATCCACGGAAAATCGCTGTAATATCGGGAAAATCAAACTTTATTCTCTGTTCTGGAATCTTCGATCTTCCAAACATAGACTGAATGAGAACTGGAGCCCCAAATAAGCCTGTCAATAAAGGAAGAAATACGCTTCCAGCGATGCTTATTTCAGCCAGTTCTGAATTCGATAGAGAAAAATGGCCGAGAAAGCCGGAAACGATGAACACTAAAAATGCATAGAATCTCTTTCTCCACTTGGAAAGGCTACCTTCGAATTCTTCTCCCCTTTCGCTGATTATTAGAAGAAGTGCGATTGCAAGTAGAACAGTTGGTGTGATCTGCCTGAAGAAAAAATAGTGATGCCCTACGAACACGGCTGTTGCAAAAAGGGGCAGAGATATGAAAATCGTGAGAAGAGATGAAATGCATGAAATCGTAAGAGCGGAAAATCCTCTACCTTCTAGAACCATTTCATGCGTTGGAAAGACAGCTATAGCTGTATCTTCGCTTGGGACTCCGATAAAGATTGTTGGAATTATGTTCGCAATCGTGTATGAAATGGCCGAAGTTATTATCATAGCGCATGCATCGCTTGGAGATAAGAAGGAGCTAATCAATGCAAAGTTCGCAACTATTATGGCAGCAAATGTATTGCTGTGCAGTCCGGGAATTAAACCAGCTATTATGCCGAGCAAGGTTCCAAAGACTGCACCGAGTAACACGAAAAAAGAGATTTTTGCTCTTAAAATTTTTGCTCCAAAAAATTTTTGAAAAAATTGTTATTAAATCCTCATCGAGACAGAGAGTCCTTCAAAGCTAAAGCCACCCATTGAGACAAACTGGACATCCGTTTCGAGGTCGTTTAGAGTCGCTTTTAAAGCTATCTGCTTCAAACCTTCAGGACTTTCTCTCGATTCAAGCGTAACATCGCTCATCGAACCGCTGGATGCGGTTAAGCTCCTTGCCTTTATCAGCACATCCGTCAGCGTAGCCTTGTTCATCTTTATTTCAACAATTACCGTAATTCCCGCTATGGTCATTTCCCTCCTTATGGTCTGTCCCTGAGGGCAATAGAGCTCATCTATCTCTTGAACGACCACCGGTTGCTCTTCGCTTCCATAGGTGTAGGTTCCGCCATACATCTTCAGACCATCTATCTCTGCCTTTGGTATCTCTATCTTCAAAGGCCCAGGCATTGGCATGGCTAAAACCATACCTCCAACAGACATCAACACCAGCAAGCCCAAAATGCTTCCCAAACCCGCAACGGCTGCCAAATCGAACTTCTTCACGATCTCACCTCCCAACTACCTCCTTAACCTTACGGGTTTTTTCTAAAATCTTGGATTTTATTCTGATCTCCTCATCCTCCCCATAAGGGCTCCAGGCAAAAGAATAGGCTCCTGAAATTACTGAAAGCACGGAACCCAGTCCCAGACCTCCTGCAGCTCCGAACCAGGATATTGGACCCATAAGAATCATCAGCAGTCCTGCTGCCTTAGTTATCATCGGCCTAGGAGCTACTAGAAGCAAAAAGGAGCAGTAGAACAAAACGCTGCTATAGATTGCCATAAGATACATGTAGCCCAGAAAGGCGAGTTCCACGAAGAGCAGTAAGGGTAAGATCATGAGAGTTCCAGCTATAAAGCCCAAGTAAATTCCCCAGAAAGGTACTTTTTTCCTCAGGGCAATCCATCTTGGCCTGAATCTTGGAATATAGCCCAGAAGCGGAGGTATCAAAACCAGAATTGTTACAATAGGAGCTACTGCCATGGAGAACATCAGGGCAAGCAGTAAGGGCAACGGAGGTGCAGGGAATATACCAAAGAGCATTCCCGACAAATAAAAGAGAGTTAGCAAGACAGCAGCTACCGCAAAGATCGTTCTCGTGACTAACGATGGAACAACAGTTAAATCGCCAGAGCTCTCGATGTTCTCTATGACTATAAGGCCTATGAAGGCCAAAAGCAAAGTTGCAATCGTTGGAATCAAAGCCAAGTGGAGAGTTATCAGGTTGGGGAATTCGTAGTGAATGAACCAAGCAGCTGCGGAAATCGCTAGTAAAATTGGAAATACCTGCTTCTTTCTGTTCCAGATTTCTAGAAAGAGCAAACCGATCTTTGTTGCTTTTTCTGTCCAGTTCAAGTCAAGCATATTCTCACCTCATAAAAACCCTTATACCATTGAAGCTCATTCCTGAACTTTCCATCCTGCTCGCACATATGTAAACATCTTCCCATTTGACTTCCCGACCGCTTATGAGTCTCAAAAGCTGATCTATGCTCCTTATCGTTTCGCCAAGTATGGAAAGAAGGCCAACATTCATCTCCACTCTGGGAGTCCTTATTTCCTCGGCTTCTATTGTCAGTATCCTTTTTATCGTCGCTTTTTTCATATAAACGTCTTCGGCAATTATTCTTCCCTGCAAAAGATCGCCAATCACCTCAAAAATACTTCTTAGATAGTCCGCAATGTTATCGGTTTCAATGGGTAGCTTGAAGGTCATTTCCTCAGCTCTTATCTCGATTTGATTCCCTGAACAAGCAGCAGCTGGCAGTGCCAGCAACACCAGCATCAGCAGTGCTGACCTCATCACCATCACTTCAACTTTAGTAATTACCTGCAGTTAATTCCTTTTAGATAAGCGGTATATAAATCTATCGATTTTAATTTGTTAAATATAATTACATATATCATGATGATGTGGCAAAATCTTTTGAAGTCTGAAATCATTTGGAATTCGGTGATGATATGCTTGAGAACGACTGTCTTATGAGTGAAGAAGAGGTGAAGCTGAGAGAGGAAGTGAAGGAGTTCGTCGCAAGCGTTGATCCGGAGTTGATCAGAAAGATGGACAGAAATGAAATAGATTATCCCTTTGAGTTCGTAAAGGCCTGTGCAGAAAAGAGACTGCTGGGAATAAGATTCCCAGAAGAGTTTGGCGGCAGAGGAATGAGCTGGACTGCAGAAAGCGTAGCTCTTGAGGAAATAGGCGTTTTAGGACTTGGACTTGGCTGTGCATATTCGATGGTAAGCATAGTCGGCGAGGCTTTGTACAGATTCGGAAACGAGTGGCAGAAAGAGGAGTTTCTGAAGCCAATAATAAAGGGAAAGAAGATCTCCGCAGAAGGCTTGACTGAGCCAAGAGGTGGAAGTGATTTCTTCGGCACAACGACGAAGGCAGAGAAAAAAGGAAATGTTTGGGTGCTGAACGGGTCGAAGAGGTTCATAGCTGGGGGAAAGGTTGCAGATTTCTACCTCATATACGCTAGGACTGATCCAAATGCTCCAAGCCACAGAGCGCTTACTGCATTCATAGTGGAAAGAGACATGGGTGTAAAAGTGGAAGAGGTCTACAATCTCCTTGGCTTTCGAGGAATGGGGACTGCGAGAATCGTTTTTAAGGATCTCGAAGTTCCAAAAGAATACGTTCTGGGTGAAGTTAACAATGCAAGAGAGATCTTCAACAGAATGATGATCCCAGAAAGGCTAACGTCTGCAGCAGGAGCTGTGGGGGGTGCAAGGGCTGCAATAGAGATAGCGATAAAATATTCCGACAAGCGAAAAGCCTTCGGGAGAAAGATAAGGGAATTCCAAGGGGTCAATTTCATGGTTGCAGAAGCCGTTACGATGATCGACGCCGCAAGAGCTCTTGTCTACAACGCTGCAAGGGCAGCCGATTTATACGACGCTGGAAAGTTCAATCAGGATCCCAGAAGGCTAATAAGCGAAGCTAAGCTCTTTGCAACAGAAGTGCTCTGGGATGTTGTTAACAAGGCCATGCAGATACTCGGTGGCATAGGATACACTCAAGTTTATCCGATCGAGAGGATGCTCAGGGATGCGAGACTTGCACCAATATGGACTGGAAGCAACGAGATAATGAAGGTGCTGATCCAGCACGAGACATACAAGCTTATGGGTCTTCCGTCGAAGGATAGAGACTGCGAAAAAGATGCCATGGACTGGTATAAGGAGTGGGAAAAGGTTTACGAGTGAAATTCGAAAACTTCGGCCCTTTCCACTGCATTTTTTTCCAGTTCTTCAAATTCTTCGAATTCTTCAACTACTTCAAGCCTGGCTCTTGTTTCAGGATGCTTCGAAACCATAAGGGAGCAACAGTCCTCGTATGGAAGGATCGAGATGTCATAGGTGCCTATTTTTTTTGCAATCGCAATTATTTCTTCCTTATCGAAACCAAGCAAAGGTGGGAGAACTGCAAGCTTTGAAGCGGAATATATGACATTCAGATTTTCCAAAGTCTGACTTGCAACTTGAGAAATGTTGTCTCCAGTTACAATTGCCTTCGCTTTTTCCATTTCAGCAATGTAGTTCGCCATTCTCATCATGCTCCTTCTGTAAACGACCATCCTGAGCTTTGCTGGAACTATTCGGATGATTTCGAGCTGAACGTTTTCAAAAGGAACCATGTAAAGCTTAATTGAGCCCTGATATTCCGCAAGCTTTTCTCCAATCATATGAATCTTTTTTCTGACATTTTCAGAGTGAAGGGTTTTGTTGAAGAAGTGAACTAGCACTACTTCGCACCCCCTTTTCATGGCCAAAAAGCTGGCAACTGGACTGTCAATTCCACCTGAAACTAAAGAAACAACTTTTCCAGCCGTTCCAACTGGTAAACCACCAATTCCTTCAAATCTACGAGTATAAACTAATGCCTCGTTTCCTATTTCGATCCAGACTGTAACATCCGGATTTTCCAGCTCCACCTTCTTTCCAGTCTTTTCCACTACAAAGCTTCCAATCAATCTGTTCAATTCAATAGAATTCAATGGAAAATTTTTGTTCCTTCTCGAAGCAGAAATCCTAAATGTTTCGAATTTTTCCGGCAGAGCTTTCAGCACGGCATCTTTGATCGCCTCAATTTCGAGCTCGGTTTTGTATCCAACTCCGAAATACCTTATTCCAGGAACCTTTTTCAGCTTCTCCTCTATTCCATCGCTGTATTTGACTTCTATCCATCCGTATCTTCTTTTAGCTCTTGCAAATCTTCTTATATTTTCTACTAGCTTCCTTTCAAAGAAATCCCTGTTCTTTCCCTTCACTCCGATTTCTCCGTAATGCACTATGCATACCTTTTCCATGAGAGGAGTTTGCGAAGATATTTAAATGATTGTGAGCAGCTTCTCCATGGACATCCTAGCTGCTGCTGAAAAGATAAGATCCATGGAAGTAAGGGGAGCTTCTAGGATTGCCAGATTCGCAGCCCAAGTTCTGAAGGAATACGCGATGAAAGTAAGGGATAACTTCGATGAAGAGATGAAGAAAGCTTCGCAGATCCTTCTAAACACTCGCCCAACTGCTGTTAGCCTTTTCAATGCAATAAACTACATAATGCGTTACAGGGGAAGAAGTTTAGAGGAGAAGAGAGAGGATCTGATAAGGAGGGCTGAAGAATTCATTAGCTGGATAGATACAGCGCAGAAGAGAATTGCGGAGATAGGGGAAAAAAGGATAAAAGATGGTTACACTCTTTTAACTCACTGCAACTCCTCAACAGCCATTGCGGTAATAAAGAAAGCGCACGAAATGGGCAAAAGAATAGAAGTGATTGCAACCGAATCCCGGCCGAGATGGCAGGGGCATCTGACTGCAAAACAGCTGAAGAATGCGGGAATAGATGTAACAGTAATAGTCGACTCCGCTGTCAGATTTTTCATGAAAGAAGTGGACATGGTGATCGTTGGCGCCGATACTGTAACTGCAAATGGGGCACTTATAAACAAAATAGGGACATCTCAGATTGCGCTGTGCGCAAAAGAGGCGAGAGTTCCTTTTGTCGTTGCTGCAGAAACATACAAATTCAGTCCAAGAACTCTCGCTGGTGAGCTGGTTTTAATCGAAGAAAGATCTGCGGAAGAAGTTTTGCCAAAGGAATTGCTCGGTATGGGAATAAAGGCTAGAAATCCAGCATTTGACGTGACTCCCAGAGATTACATCGATGTCATACTGACGGAAATAGGCGCAATTCCTCCGGAGATGGCATACTTCGTGATAAAGGAAAGACTTGGCTATGAGGAAATCTTGGATGAAGAAATGAAAATCTGCGATTTCGACTAGCGCTTTTCCCTCGGCATGCAGATTATTTCCTTTATCTGGGCATCGAAGAAGTTGTTCATGTGCGCTGGACGAATAACAACAGCGGTGTCAGCCCCTCTAGCTCTTCCGCCAATTGAAACAACTTCTGTTATTGGAATTGCTCCGCTGTCTGCTGCCATTATTGCTATTTCCACGCAAACCTTAAGTCCGTGGCCAAAAAGAGATCTCAGGGCTTCAGCTATTGCTTCAACCCTGCTAACTCCTCCGAGTTTTCTGCTTATGCTCCTCTCGATTCCGGAAAGAACATGGGACTGCCTTACTATGGTTGCTCCTCTGCTCTTCAGGAACTGCTCCGTTTCTGCATCCATCGTGTTCTTTCCCTCTTCGATGAAGCCAGTGTGATATGTCACTACAACGAGTTTCATGTCTCCTTCGAGGAATTCCAAAGCCTTTTTCGCAGTATCTCCGTATGAAGATGCTACAACGATGTATTTTATTCCAAGCTCCTTTGCCCTCTCAAAGGCAAGCTTTAGAGTTATATCCGTATTTTGAGCCCCGGGTTTCTCGAAGTAAACTATCTTCCTTTCTATCATCCCAATCACCTGAAGATGAAAAGAAGGGCGAGAAGCATTAAAATGATCGCAAGTATGCTTGCCACTATTGCCATTCTTGCTTCGCCAAAGATGATCGGCAGAGGCCCTATAAGAACGACTCCCCCGAATTTCTTCTCTTTCTCAACAGCTTTAGGCTCGATTTTAACTTCTCCAATTGCCTTGCCCAAGAAGCTGAAAATCAAAANTANGGANAGGATGAGAAAGGTTAGAAGAATCAAAAAGATTGCAATCGAGATGTCAGAAGCGACAACTATGGGAATTGGGCCAATTAAAACTAAAGCTCCGTAATGTGAAGCGTTAAAGCTGAGCAATAGCATGGCGATGAGCAGGATTGCGAGTGCCAGTATTATCCATCTCACAATTAAAGTTCACCAAAGATTAAAAAATGTTGCTCTTAATGAAATCCCTGAATGCCTCTGCGTCTAGCTCAACCAAATCGGTTCCATTGTAGATTTTAACAGCAGAGCTTATTCTTTTCACGACATTCGATGCATCCCCGCCGAGCTTCTGGATTGCAAGAGCTGAATATGCTAGGAACTTCTGATCGTTCAATTCCAGAGCCTTTTTTTCCAGCAAAAATCTTGCTTCTGTATCAAAATAAATCTCGGCATTTCTTAAAATCCCGTACGCCACATAGCTCCTCTCAACTTCTTCATTTTCAAGCAGATAGAGAAACTTGATCTTAAAGCTCTCGAAGATATCTGGATTTTTCCTGCCTATTTCCGCAATTCCCAAGGGAGATCCTATGCAATACGCACCGGATTCATCGCTTAGAAGCCAGAAAAGCCTTAAAATGTAATTTCTGGCATTTGATTTTGGGCAAAGCACAGCTAAAGCCTCTGCAGCCTTGAATCTGAGCAACTCCTCGGCGCTGTAGAGATATCTGAAGGCATTTCTCAGCCCAACCTTTTCGTATTCTCCTCTTAAGAGCGCCTCTGCAACTTCATCTTTCAAACGCAATTGCAGATCCCTCCAGGATCAAATCGTTTCCTCTGAGAACTCTAAGCCTGTAAAAGCCCAAACGTCTTCCCTTAACTTTTTCTGCCTCTGCAATCAAGACATCGCCGCTTTTTGCAGAAGAATAAAAGTTCACGGAAATGCCTACTGCAACTCTTCTGGCATCGGTGTTCGCTGAAATGGCAAATGCAAAATCGGCAAGAGCCATGATAAAGCCCCCATGGGCTACACCGTGGATGTTCAGGAATTCTTCCCTAACAACTGCTTTAACCCTAGCATAGCCTTCCCTTATCTCTTCAACTTCACAGCCGAGAAAATTCCTGAACGGATCCTCGAATTCCATAATCTTTCTATTGTTCCATATTTAAAAACACATGCCCGACAGATTCCAATCTCTCTGCCCTGAGGGATGCCTTAAGCCGTAAATTCGGCCTTTCAATCCCCGTTTTCAGGGGAATTCGATTGTTAGGGCTATCAAAAATTTCTGCAATTCAAAAAATATAAGCTTTTCTGCCTCCTTTCAATAACACCAA
>Ga0065719_106723_pt1 | contig 15341 bp, 13 predicted proteins | sample GBSCel85sediment_FD_59106 | JGI IMG/M metagenome (GOLD analysis project Ga0065719, IMG submission 59106) | Hot spring sediment microbial communities from Great Boiling Spring, Nevada - Cellulolytic enrichment CS 85C v3 (version 3) | ecosystem: Environmental > Aquatic > Thermal springs > Hot... | reverse complement strand
CTAGCCTTCGTAGTAATAAACATGGGAATGTACACCACTCAGAAGAGTAAAGAAGTAATGCAGCAGGGATTAAACGAGGCGACAACAGCACTAGAAGTAGACGGGTCAGTACTAGGATACGGCGACAATACTAACGGGATAACATACATCTACATACCGTTGAAGGTCTCACCGGGACAGCTAGCAGTAGACTTCTCAAACGATAAAATAGACATAGTCATAAACCTCCCAGACGGAGCATACAGCAAGATAAACGACAACGAGAACCCAACTCCCCCATCGACTACACCAGTTAACTTGACTCAGCTACAACCCACACCAGGCACCACTCCCGTTGCAGAAATATACATAATACAGGGAGATAGCGACTACGTGCTGGAGCCCGGCGAGAAGTTCTTAGTAGTAATAGGATTGCCGGCAGGCCTAACTCAATATGAGAAGTTCACGGTAGAGATCAGGCCGTTGCAGGGAGCCCCGCTGATCATTGAGAGAACAATACCGCCAACTCTGCCCGAGACTGCCGGATTTGTTAATCTAGGGTGAACCGGTTGAGCCCAAGTCTTTTTTTTAAAACCTTCACCTCCCCCTCCAGGGTGGTTCCATGAGTTCATGCTTTAAGCGGGATATTTTGAGAAAGGGTTTGAAAATGGTTTTTATAAGTTCGGCTTGCGTTCTAACCAGTTTGCTATACGGGTTCGTAGCTGCCTCTCAGTGGATATTAACGGTTTCACCTGGTTTAATAGGAGTTGGATTGGCGGTTGCATTGGGGTTCTCTATTGTTCCGCTTGCAGCATACATTCTTCACGTTATCGTGGATTCTGCTCTAGCATTAAGAAATCCATTCTACTTCACGGAAAGGGGGCTGGAGGTATGTGCTTGAAGCTCAGAGCGTTATCGAGAAGCTCTGGCCCTGTGACTGCTGGTTTTGCAGATTGTTCACGAGGAGAATTCTTCTCCACTACGTTAGAAGTGCGTACGTGTACAGGACTGAACCCCGTATGCTTCGAGGAGGTGAGTATGGATTGTCCCAGGAGTTGGATATCGGAAGAGAGTTGAAAGACTTGAAGAACGCTGTCTCGGAACTCAAGAGCGCCATGGCTGAGATAAAGGCGGTATTAGCGGACTTGACGGGGCCCTACAGCTATTATAGACCCAAAGAGGAGGCTGAGATGGCTCAGACAAGGCCTGAACAAGTGGCGACGGGCCCTCCTGGAGTCAGCATTATGGCGGAGGCTACATCAGAGGCTGGGAAGGGAGGGAAAACGGTTGAAAAACCGCCTAAAACCGGTGGAGGAGGCTTTGAGGACCTAGTCGATATTCTCAGCGAGGCAGGCAGAGTTGTGAGGGAGGAGCGGGAGGCTCTGAGAGGGGTTAGCCTGAAGCAGGCACTATCCCTTATGAGAATGGTCTATGAGATAAGGAAGTTTTACCCTAAGGCGAGCGTTGAGAGAATACTCGAGTTAATGGAGCAGTTGAGAATAGTGTCGAAGGAAGAAGCCAATATTCTGAGAACCACCATAAATATCGTGGAGCAGTCACTCTCGGAGAACATTACCCCGGAGGAGAACACCCTGCTGATGTACATGCTACTGAAGAATCTGGGAATTAGGGATGAGGCTGTTGAAGACGAGGTTATGAAGACGGTTTTAAGCTCGCTGGCACTGCTAAGAGCGAAGGTCCGGCATGCGTCAGAGGTTGAGGAAGACCGGAATGAGAAGCATTCTAGAAGGGGGAGGCGGGAGGAGTCCGCGCAGGGTGTTAGCGATAAATGGGAGAATCAACAACAATAACACACGCTATCTTGACAATAGTTGCAGTGTTGATGGCCTCCCTCTTCGCAGCCGTAGTTATAGGTCAGATTAACACAGTTTTGAACGTAATCTCGACTAGCATCAAAACCAAATCAGATTCCTACAGGCTTAGCGTAACCATTATTCACGCGTCACTGGATAAGCAGGCGAACACGTTATACTTGTATGCTAAGAACACCGGCGATGTAGTGTACAGTGACCTGGAGAACATTGATTTCATAGTAACAGATTACGCTGGCAAAACCTTTTACTTCTCAACAAGAAACGGAATAGTCCAAGTAGTTGAGTATGGGACGCAAGACAGGGTGTTTGAGAAAGGGGAGACTGTGCTGTTCCAGATAACGCTACCAGAATACTACACACCACCACTTGAGGTAAAAATGGTGCTGTCCAGTGGTTACTCGACGGTATATACTGTTGGATGAGGGTTTCCAATGCCTTCTGAAATCATCATACCCGGGTTCACCGCCATAGTATTGCTTTTAATGGTAGCCCTATCCGTAACCGGAGCCTTAACCACGTCGCTCTCGTTAATCGTCAATGCTGTAAAAGAGGCTCAAGAAGACTCTTTAAGGAAAATGAATAGGGTTATCATAAAGCAGGCCATTGTGAACTATAGGGATGGAGTGTTAGAGGCTGAAATTCTCGTAGAAAACGATGGCTCTAATCCTGTTTACAAGTTTGAGGAATGTGACTTAATATTAGACTACTTCTCCTCGAATGGAATGCTTAAATCGGTGAGGCTCTCATATTCTTCTAACTGGTTTGTAGAGAAAGTTTTCCTGGTTGAAGACTACAGTGTAAGCTTCACAGAGCACCCTCTAATAGATCGCGGGGAGGTAGGAGAAATAAGAGTCCTTGCTTTTGTTAATGATTTAGATGTGGAAAAACCCCTGAGAATAGTGTTCACAACGCATTACGGCTCCTCAGACTCTAAATGGGTGTTTGCTAATGCTCAGGGTTAGAATGATTACCACTGGAAATGAAGAGTTGGACACGAAAATGGCCGGGGGACTCCCGTTCCCGGCATTAATAGTTGTTGAAGGAGGACATGGTACTGGAAAATCTGTTCTCGCCCAACAGTTTGCTTATGGTTCGCTAAAAAGCGAGTTAAAAGTAACCGTAGTAACCACCGAAACAACCACTATAGGATATGTTAGAGGGATGATAAATGTAGGATTCGATATTCTAGACAAGTATCTGCATGGCCAATTAGTGGTTTACTCAACCCAGATCCCCAGAGTTAAATGGGTGACCTCGACAAGCAGAGATCTTCTCTTCCTAACCCTTAAATACATGGTTTCCAACATTGATAAGTATGATGTGTTCATAATAGATTCTTTCAGCATTCTCGTAAAAGGCTCCAAGAGGGAAGATATTGCAAACTTCCTAACGGTGGTTAAGAAGATTGTCGACAAGGGTAAGCTAATAATTCTAACAACTCACCCGGAAGGGCTCTCAGAATCGTTGCATGCAGGCTTGAAAGCCATAGCTGACGGTTACATAGAATTGAAAAATGTTGAGATGGGGGGCAGGGCTCTTAAAGTAATGAACATTATAAAGTTGAAGGGGGTCCCCACGGTTTTCGAGAACACCATAACTTTCGACGTGGACCCCGCATTCGGCATCAAGCTCGTCCCAATGGCTCTTGCAAAAGTCTAGCGTGAGAACATGTCCAGGTTCCCAGTGTTGAAAATAAAGAGTAGGAGGAAGGAGAAAGAAGTTAAAGAGCCTGAATTCGGCGAGAAACCGGCCTATCTTTTAACATACATGGAGTCTTTTGCGAAACAGCACGGAGAAGAGCCAATGTTCGTTGAAAGGCCTACGGGAGACATGAAGATGTGGTCCAGGATCAACGTAATCTACCCTGTAGGGGGCGGGGTATTCATACACGTTACAAACCTGGTTAAAACAGCTACAGGCTACAATCAGTATGTTTCCATCGAGCCCCCTCGGCCCCCGTCCAACGTGTTAAAAGCTATTGAAGAAGCTTTAGCCCTGAAAATTAAGCCGGAACATGCTTTAGAATCCGCAGAGGAGAGAAAGAGGATCCTATTAGAGCTCCTTGAAGATGTTTTAGATGTTAAGGATAAACCAGTTAACTATGCCTCTGTTAAACCGGGCTTCCCCAGAGTACCGGTTTACAAAAAAGACGCTGATTACGTGAAATATCATTTGATAAGGGATAAGATAGGGGTTGGTATAATAGAGCCGTTCCTCAGAGACCCATACCTTGAGGATATTAGTGCTAAGGGTATAGGGAACATATACGTTGTACACAAGATATTCGGATCCCTGGAAACAAACATTGGTTTTCAAAGCGAGGATGAGCTAGATGAGTTCATAATTAAGCTTGGGGAGAAGATAGGGAAGCCTATATCGAGAGCACGCCCCGTTGTGGATGCAACCCTTCCCGATGGAAGCAGAATAAACATTGTTTACGGCACAGATGTAAGCCTCTTCGGAAGCAACTTCACCATACGTAAAGTAGCTAAGACCCCTATCAGCGTGACCCAGCTAATAAAATGGAATACTTTCAACGAGTACGCAGCAGCCTACATGTGGATGATGCTCGCGGAAGGAATGAGCGCCTTCATATGTGGGGAAACCGCAAGCGGTAAAACAACTGCTTTAAACGCTCTAGCCGTATTCATAAGACCTAACTACAAGATTGTTTCAATCGAAGATACCGCAGAAGTAGTCCTCCCGCACAAGAACTGGGTGAGGGAGCTTACACGAGATACAGGAAAACAGGAGAGCAGTGTCACAATGTTCGACCTTCTAAGGGCAGCCCTACGTCAGCGTCCAAACTACATCATCGTTGGAGAGATTAGAGGTGCTGAAGGCAATATTGCCTTCCAAGCAATGCAGACCGGCCACCCCGTGCTCTCAACGTTCCACGCCGCAAACTTGGAGAGGTTATTGCAGAGGTTGACTAACCCACCTATAAGCGTTCCTAAAACAAACCTTGATACCTTGAACATTGCCTGGTTCCAGTCATCCGTATATGATAAACGCGGAATGCTTGTACGTAGAATGATCACGATAAACGAGATAATAGGGTATGACCCCAGGTCAGACTCCATAGCAGCCATACCGGTTTTCAATTGGGATCCTACAACAGATGTTCACAGGTTCGCTGGAAGAGGGTCAAGCTACCTGTTAGAGGAGAAGATAGCTGTGATGAGGGGTATTTCGAGGAGGGATATTAAACTAGTCTACGAAGAGCTGGAGTTGAGAGCTAGGTACCTGAGGCTATTAGTTGAGAAGAATGTTTTAGACTACAATGATGTTTACAAGGCAGTTGTCAAAACATACGAGCTAGGATTAGAGGAAGCCTATAAAAGGCTTTTCAAGGGGGAGTTATTCTAGTTGAGCGGGAAGAAACTAATCACTAGCGTTAAGGAGAAGTTGTCCGAGTACATTAGGAGTTTTGTTTTCAAGGCGATCACCAACAAATGGTCCACTATCGCCATAGGCGTCGCGGACTCTATAGCGGTATACTATATAGTAAACACAGTACCCTACTATGTAAACATAATCCTGGGAGGCTTCGTCATACTGGGTTCCTTCCTCCTTATCTACTACTTCAACGTTCTGAAAAGAATAGGCATAGTCCCGGTCTCGGATGATTTAATATTCATTCTAGTTCATATGAGATGCTTGGTAACTGGTAATCCCCCTTTAACAACGCTTTTCGGGAAAGTAGGTGAAACACCATTCTATAAGAAGAAGTACTCTGGGATGTTCCAGAAGCTGAAAGGGTTAATTAAAAACTGGGGTTACAGCGCTCCAGAAGCCCTTAAACTCGTGGCTAGAGAGGCAACATCGAAAGTTGATGAAATGTTTCTCCAAAGGCTCTCAGCCATTGTCGCCACAGGCGGGGATATAAGAGAGTATTTGAGAATAGAGTATAACACGCTGTTCGCAGAATACACATCATCCTATAGTAGAATGATAGATACGTTGAGAGTTGTCCTTGGAGTTTACACCACGCTTTTAGGCGCTTTAACGTTCATGCTTGCAAACCTTATGCTTCTCGGCATGATCTTCGGCAACGTATCCGAGCTGATCACCACGGGAGTTTTAGGAGTGGGTTTCGCGTTAATAAGCATGGCCCTACTCCTCTACGTGTTCGTCAGAAAGCCATTGTTCGAGTCTAAACCTAGGAAGAGAACTGGTCTCGTAATGCTTATTTCGCTGCTAGGTTTGACAGGCTTATTTGTCTTCGCAATTATAGCAGTCTACCTCGTTGTTTCACTAAATATTTTCAACGTAGAATACGTAGCCCTCAGCCTGATGCTAACAGGCATATCCCTGCTACCAGCAGCAATCCTCGTGAAGGTTCACGAAGGCAGAATAACCGAGTATGACATGTTCTTCCCAGCCTTTGTAAGAAGCTTCGGGGAACACCTTGCCGTCCTCCCAAACATGATTGAGTCCCTCAAACCCCTCCTCATAGCAGAACTAGGAAAGCTTAGAAATCTTTTGAGAAAAGTTTATGCAAGACTTTTAAACAGGGTTGACCCAAGGATTGCCTGGGGCTTGTTCGCAGACGAGTCTTCGAGTGAAATGGTGTCAAGAGGTACTCATATCTTCTTAGACACTGTTGAAACCGGTGGGGACTTGGGAGAGGCTGGGGCGCTTCTCTCTGACCATATCAACGAACTGTTCAGGCTCAGAGCGAGTTACGTCCAGGTTTTCAAAACTTTCGAAGTAACTCTTTACCTCATGCATTTGATCGTAATAATCCTACTGATGTTTGTAGGCAGTTTTATCAATATTTTTACTAACGTTATAGCAGGATTCGCGGAAACCGTTCCAGGCGAGTATGCCGGTATAATAGGCTTCTTCAACGTCTCCCCCCAGGATGTATCCTTGGTTACAAACCTGATCATGCTTATGATAACTATAGCTGATACCTTAGCCGTTTACTCGGTTAACCCTGGATCTAGATATGCAATATACTACTACTTATGCGTCATGCTAATAATAACTGGTGCAGCCATGTACGTCGGGTCAATAGTTATCAACGAGCTGGTAAGCGGCATCCTAGGACCAACAGGACTGGGGGGAATTATTTAGGGATTTTTCCTCCTTCCACTTTTCCTCAGCAACGGGTCAGGAAACATCCTCACATCTACATGATATATGAGCTCTGATTCCTTCCTAGCAAGCCTCACTATTTTCCTCTTGATAGCGTGAGCCTTGTATATCGGCGTTTCCGGGTCAAGGAAAACGTCAACACTAACTATGTAGAAGGATCCTATCTTTCTCGCCTCCACCCGTTTTCAACCTAACCCCGAATAATTCCTTCTCCAGTGATAAGGTAATCCTGCTTGTTAACTCTGCATCCACGTTGCTACCGCTCAAAACTTTAAAGCTATCCTTGAACAATTCCAGCACACTATGGATGATGAAGACCAAAAGGATTATTGTGAAAAATATTTCTAGGGAATGACTCCTTGTCAAAGCTGTTGCCACTATGCCAACGGTTGCGAAGAACGAGGATAGAGTATCCATCAGAGCATGTGTATAGTCAATTCTCAAGATTTCGAGTCCATACTTTTTAAAATTCCTGCGCTGAATAAGAAACGCTGTAAACGTTATGAAGCCTCCTGCAACAGTTATGAGTGAGATCCAAGGATCGGTAGTTGACACCTCGTAAGTAGCCACTAGGTTGTTCACATAATCTAGCATAACCCATCCGTAGAAAGCTAGGAGAACAATCATTACAATAAGGCTTGTTGAGAACTCTATGATTAAAATGCTCCAAGGAAACTTTTTACCAACCCTGCTAGCATAGTATATTGAGAAAAGCATCATGAACTCAACAATAGTGTCAAGAGTCCAGTGGAAGAAATCGGTTATAAGAATAATGCTCGAGAAACCCGTGAGGGCTAAGCCTTCTATAACAACTCCTGCTAAACTTAGGGATGCTGAAGTGATGAAGGCTTTCCTGGCCTCCACTAAGCGTTTACTAAGTCCAAAACTCAATGAAACCACCCTGTAGGGATGGGCTTTAAAAACAATGCAAAGCTTGCAGGGATTCCATCACACTTCATAATTATAATTAATTAGCGCTTATATATTCAGTTAACAATCCCTAGAAAATTTTCTTTTAAACTAGTCCAGCAATAATTCTGTTGAATGGGATTAACTTGTGAAACCTATAGTGAAATACTTTGACGTGAAAGCCAAGGAACCTGTAGAGGAGACTTATCTAACTAGAGCTTTGAAAACCACAATCCCCTTGGTCCTTGTGGAAACCATCTCGAGCCTATACTCTCTTGCAGACACTTACTTCGTATCCGGTCTAGGCGAAGAAGCCCTCGCAGGGGTTGGAGTGGCAGGCTATATCCTATGGCTTTACACCGTTGTTTTCGCACTATTCCAGGTCCCTTTAATGATTCTCGTATCCCAGTCTATCGGTGCTGGACTAAAGGAGAAGGCTCAGGGGATAATTGGCGAGGTTTGCGTTAAAGGAGGTTTCACAATACTCATAGTCACAGCTACATACTACGTGGCATCCCCATTATTTCTAACAATTCAGTCAGGACTGAGTGGCACAGCTTATGACAACGCTCTCACATACCTCATAATACGCGTAGCCGGGCTACCGGTTTTCTACTTTTCAATGTGCTTCGACACAGCAATAATAGCCACGGCTAGGACGAAGATAACCCTACTCGTGAACACTCTCGGCTTAACCGCTAACATTATTCTCGACCCCTTGCTCATTTACGGATACCTCGGATTCCCTAAGCTGGGTATCGCCGGGGCCGCGTATGCTACAGTGATATCAAGTGCTTTCACGATCCCTCTCCAACTCTACTATCTCGGTAAAATGGGGCTTAGACCTGCTATAGACAGCGGCAACGGCTTTTTCAGGAAAATAATCAGCCTTGGGGCTCCAGCATTTCTTGAAAGACTAGTCTTCTCACTTGGTAACAATGTCTACGCAGGCGTGATCTCTCGAATAAGCCCCAGGGTCATGGCAGCCCATAATATAGGGCTGAGGATTGAAAGCCTCATCTATATGCCGGGCTTCGCATTCGCCACAACGGCTTCCACGCTCGTAGGGCAGAAAATTGGAGAGGGAAAGATTGAAGACGCTAGGAAAGTAGGGTTCGAGACGATAAAGTTAGGGGCTTTAGCAATGGGACTCCTGGGACTGGTGGTGGCTTTTGGCGGCAGGATCCTGGTCACACCTTTCTCGCCTGACGAGGAAATAGCCGCGTTGGCAGCCACATACCTGTTGATCGCTGGGCTCAGCGAACTCGGGCTTGGCCTTTCAATGGTTGTTGGAGGAGCGATAAGGGGAGCTGGTAACACTAAAATACCCTTCCTGGTTAACACCGCATCCCTATACTTGTTTAGAGTGGCTCCTTCAATCATTCTTTCAAGACCCTTAGGGGTGATCGGGCCCTGGCTCGCTATGTTCATAGACGTGTACGCCAGGGGTCTCATACTTCTCGTTGTATATAGGAGAATGTTTCATAAACTAGCTGTCAAGCATGTCTAGGTTTTAAATAATCATGCAGGAATATTAATCAATGGGCTGAAAATCCTTGAGCCAAGGTGTGACGGCTATAGTATTGGCAGGTGGGATGGGCACACGCTTCCACCCGTACACCGAGGTTGTCCCTAAACCCATGATCCCTATTGGCCTGGATGAAAAACCTGTCCTAGAGTACATTGTCAGGTGGCTCAGAAGATTCGGCGTGAAAAAATTCGTCTTCCTGGTGAACTACAGGTGGAGGTATATTCAAAACTATTTTGGAGACGGCTCACGGTTTAACGTTGAAATAGAATACTCTGTCGACGAACCCAACGGATATACAAACACGGGTGGGTCAATACTTAAAGCATACAGAGAGGGATTGTTCAACGGCACCGCTGTAATCTGGTACGGGGACATACTGGCACCCTTAAATATTGAAGACATGCTACGCTACCACCGGGAAAAAGCGAGCGATTTAACACTGGTTGTCACGAAGAAGTATAAGGTGCCGGTTGGAGTAGCTACTCTCAACCACGATTTATCAATAATTAAAATGGTGGAGAAGCCGGAGCTAGACATCAACGCCACCATAGGTGTGGGGGTTCTCGAGACAAGAGTGCTTGAGGAGGAATTGGAGAAGAATCTGGGGTTAGACTTCGACTTCATGGGCGACCTAGTCCCATGGTTGATTGCTAAAGGTTCAAAGATCTATGGCTACATTTACAACGGAGACTGGTTCGACGTTGGAAGCCTGGAGAAGTATAAAAAACTAGACAACCACTACTTAAGCGAGCTTTTCAAGTTTTAAACTAGGATCCAAAGGCTCTGTCGCCGGCGTCCCCAAGCCCCGGGACTATGTAGCCTTTCTGATTAACCTCGGGGTCTATCCATATAGCGTACATTTTCAAATCCACTCCGAGCTCGTCAGCCTTATCCCTTAGCTTCGCTACTGCGACAGGTGTTGAGAGAACTGAGGCGATGTAGTATTTCTTAGCCCTCCCCTTCTTCACAACCTCTTCAAGAATCCTGGCAAGCGTGGAGCCTGTTGCAACCATGACGTCGCTTATAATCACTACATCGTTAGAGGTTACAGAAGGCATTTTAACATATGAAACCTCTATCTCGAACTCGTAGTTCTGCATTCCTTTTTCCTCAACTCTTTTCGCAGCTATAACGCCCTGCCTGGCATTGTAGAAGACTTTTATAAGACCTTCCGTCAAAGGCCAAGCAGCTCTTAAAACCGTGACGATTATCGTGTTGTCCATGTCTTTAATCCTGATCCCTTTAACTTTAACACCCAATGGTGTTTCAACAACAGCTTCCTCGCTTTCCATGTCCTCAGCTATTTCCATCCCGAGGATCCTGCCGAGCTTGACGAGGCCTTTTCTAAACTCTATCTGCGAGGAATCCTTGTTTCTCAGAAGGGTTAGAATATGGTGTGCGTACTTCCTGTTTACAACCTGAACCTCGAACACGAACCCACGCCTAACTATCCCCTATTGGATTTAAAAAGCTTTTCGGAATCGGTATGAAATACTTGGTGCTCTTAGGAATGCTTAAATACTGAAGAACCCACTAACTATATACTTGGTGGGTATTTAGAGGGATATATTATGAGAAAGATACTCATATTATTGTCCACCCTACTCCTAGTCGGGTTAATAATCCCTGTAGCAACACCAGTCACATCGGAGTCTGTCACGGCTAGGCCCGGATTCGGCAAGGCGTTCGTAAGCCCATTCCTATACGATGACTCATTCTGGAGCATTGGGGCATATGCGGAGGACGCTAGCCTATTATCGTTTAATGAGCCTGAAGAGCCTTTCACACTCGTTAACGATGGCCGGGAGACAGGCAGGGTTATAATAGTAATGGATAAGGCAACACCCAACAGTGTTCTCAAAGGAAAGACGAGCGGTTTCCTCGGAGCATTCCCCACCCACCTGTACAACGTGGTGTTCGCTGTTGTAACCAGGGAACAGGTTGACTACTTGTCGAGAACCCCGGGCGTGCTAGCCATCCTCCCGGATGTCAGGATTGATGCATTGATAAACAAAGAGGCAAGAGCGGTTGAAGAGCTCTTGGCAGAAGAGCCAGCTCAAAACGGGGGCTTCGAGCCCTCTGATTACCACTACACTTTAAACATAACGGGCGCGCTGGACGCCTGGATAGAGTATGGTGTCACGGGTGAAGAAGTCACCCTGGCAATCATAGACACAGGTGTGGATTTCGGGTCGCCCGGGCTTGGCCTCGAATCGATAGCTAGGGATGAGGAGACCGGTCTTCCACTAATCCTGGACGTAAGCAGCCTCGGATTAGTTTTAACACCCGTTGCCGCGCAAGACTTGGAGGATGGCTACATTTACGTGAATGCTTCAGAACTGTACGTGTTCCAGCCGCCCTACTATGTTTGGAAATGGACTAATCAGCTGTGGATCAGGGTGTCAGGATGCAGGAGCGCGAACATATGGGTTCCCTGGCTCGAGAACTCGACATGGTATATTGGAAGGATAACGCACTATGGCCCAGTAAAATTCGGGCTTATGCTCCAGTACGTGTCAACCCCGGTGGCGACAATAACCTACACTATACCTATTATAGTAGTAGATAGTGATGGAGATGGATTATATGACACGCTGTACGCGGACACAACCACCGCTCTCTACCTGTTGAGGCAGGCCTTGTCTGCGAGCCCATGCAATGTTAACATCCCGGGCACTCTTGGCTTAACCCCTGACTTCTCATTTGCTGATGAGCAACCTATTACGTATGGGAACGAGGTTGTAGCCAGAGATTTAGATGGCGATGGGTTAACAGACTACTCTGTTGGAACACTTGCAGGAGGCGTTTACGACGCAGCCTTCGCCATAATCCTGGACAAGATAGGTGTTTGGAGAGAGTATGTGCTACCGCTACCCCCGCTTAATGGTTATCCAACCACAGGTATTGCATCAATACCTGAGATATGGGAAGGTGAGCCAGTAGCCTTCATATGGCCTGGCTTAGACCCTGAAGGAGACTACGTAGTGTTAGAATACGATTACAACAGCCACGGAACATACTGTGCCAACACTGCTGCAGGCAGGGGTATTTATGCGGAGACAGGCTACGGTGTTAGAAACATCGCGGGCCAGGCTCCATCAGTTAAGATAGGGGCTGCGCCAGCCCTGTACTACGGTACCGTGGCTACTGCGATATACTTCTTCAGCGGCTTCGACCTGGTGACACCGTATGGAGATGGGTCGGTATACCTCTGGCCGAACCTGCTTGCGAACCCGTGGATAGCTTTCGAAGGCTACACTTGGATGTGGGCTTACACTGGAGACCACCAGGTTGATATAACCAGCAACTCCTGGGGCGCTAGCGGCTGGGCTCTATGGGGATGGAACACAGGCTTCGACCCTACCAGCGTTATCTTCGACTACACCATAATGACTTCTGGGACAATCCACTTTGTCGCAGCCGGTAATGGAGGCCCAGGGTACGGAACGGTTGCATCACCCGCTGGCTCAACCTTAGCGATAAGCGTGGGAGCTGCAACAGAGTTCACCTACAGGCCCCTCTACGGATACTACTGGCCAGGATCGAGCAGGCAGGTTATAACATGGAGCAATAGGGGTCCAAGCGAGCTGGGTGTTGTGAAGCCGGATGTGGTAGCGGTTGGTGCTTTCGCGTGGGCTGTGGGTAGGACATGGGATGCGCTCGGCAATGTCTACGGGATAAGGAACCTTACGGGATGGTTAGCGTACAACTTGTTCAGCGGAACCAGCCAGGCAACCCCGATGTCAGCTGGCGTTGGAGCACTGGTAGTGTCGGCTTACAAGGCAAAGTATGGCGAGAGAATGCCGCCCCACCTGTTGAAGACAATATTGATGAATACTGCTCAAGACATGGGATTCGATGAGCTTTCACAGGGAGCGGGCTTCGTCAACGCTTACAAGGCTGTTAAAGCAGTGGTGGATGGGGATATTCCACTAGTCTATTCAACAAGCATTTTCAGCGACCTGTTGAGCGAGACTGCTATATCATACGAGCTGATAACATATGGTAACTCCTTAGCAGGGAGCTGGTTTGAGCCGAAGATATTCATACCATCAGTAAGGGCCGGGGCAAGAGCGAGCAGGCCGTTAACAGTGAAAGGTGCTGGAAACTATGAGATTTACCCAATGGTTTTGAAGCAGGTTAACATTACAGGGATATGTGACGTAGCGCTCGGCGTGCTCGACCCAGCCGTGATCACATCGTGCAGTGGCGACCAGTTAACCTTCAGCGTAACAGCGGCTACAATGTATGGACACTTAGTGCTTGACATGGAGGCTTTAAAGACCTACGACTACTTCGAGATAGAGGTGATATATCCGTACGAATACTTTGAGGCCGGCGGCAGAGCGGGAGCTTACAGCCTGCAGATAGGGACATCGATAGCTGAGCTCGCATACTGGATAGACTGGGGTGGTGATGAAGTATTCTCCTGGGCTGAAACCGCTAGAATGATGTTCGATATTAGAAGAGCTAACGCCCTCAGGCTCCAGTACGGTGATCTCGAGGGAAGCATTGCCGAGATAGAAAACCTTGTCAGGGAGTTGGTAGGGGTTGAGCCAACCCTGTATCCAAGACACCTGGTGCTAAGGCTTGGAGTATCCGGTGCAACCTACAGGGGTGATCTCCCTGTTAAGGTGAGGGTTGTAGGGTATAAGTATCAGAACTGGGATGCTGTGACAGTGAGTCCCTCGAGGTTCACGCTATCAGGCGGCGAGAGAACAGTAACCGTGACAGTAAAAGGCCCGTCCACTCCTGGCTTCTACAGCGGATACATCATTGTCGTTGAGAAAACCAGGGGTCTGAAATACCTTGTCCCAGTCTCATTCTTCGTACCCATAGAGCTGAGAGGAACCAGGCCTGTCGTGCTAAACCCTGTGGAGGAGTTAACCCCGAGGAAGAACACATACTTGAGAGGGGCTTTCGACTACACGTGGAGGTATGAGTCAGGTGATTGGAGAGTGTTTAAGGTAGTAGTGCCTCCAACATTCAAGAACATATGGGGCCTCGGTGTACAGGTAGCATGGCCAACCTTCGACAATGAAACCTATGCCAGCAACCTGGACGTCCACTTCTACGGCCCCTACACCTACTACATGGTTGACNCNGANACTTCACAGGTATACGAGTTCAAGGCGGCAGGGGTGCAGTTAGCCGCTGAGCTGACGAGAGACCCGGCTGGTGGAAGCAGCTACAACCCGACAAGGTTCTGGGACAGCGTAGCCCCAGGACTATCAGTGATTGTCAGCCCAATGTCTGGTCCAGGAACCTACAGGCTTGTCGTGAGAAACATACAGTTCAGGGGAGCAGAATACACTGAGCCGTTCACCCTAACCCTGACACCGCTCACAATGTCATCCGTTAAAATCTACAACCCTGCAGCAGGCAAGATATACTACACTGTCATCCTCACAGCCCCGAGCCAGTTCCAGCCTGAGACGGTCTACTACACTGGTGAAGGAATCTACACGATTTCAACAGGAGAATCCTATTACGTTGACGACGTCTCAACACTGGGATTGTCAGTAATTATTGGAACCCCATTGATTAGCTCAGGCAGGTACAGGTTCACAGCCACGATAACATACGCGAGCGAAACCCCGCAGGCATCGTACATACTGCCGCTCTCAGCAGTGATGAAATACCCTGTGACCACTGTAGGATGGCTTAACGTTAATGCAACAATCTACTTCTACTGGGACGAGATACCTATTTACTTGAAATTCGACATTTAAAAACAATCTTTTTTCCCAACCCATCCTCAAAACCCGGTGAAAAACTTATAAACAACACAATCCTCTCATAAAACTATTAGAGGGCCCGTCGTCTAGCCTGGTATGGACGCCGCCCTCACACGGCGGAGGACCGGGGTTCAAATCCCCGCGGGCCCATTCAAACAAGCCTTCAAGCCTCATGTTGAACGAGGATACAGGATTTAATACATGTTCATGCTCCGCGACACGCTAATGTTCCTCCCAGGACTGTAG
>Ga0065719_106852_pt1 | contig 15368 bp, 17 predicted proteins | sample GBSCel85sediment_FD_59106 | JGI IMG/M metagenome (GOLD analysis project Ga0065719, IMG submission 59106) | Hot spring sediment microbial communities from Great Boiling Spring, Nevada - Cellulolytic enrichment CS 85C v3 (version 3) | ecosystem: Environmental > Aquatic > Thermal springs > Hot... | reverse complement strand
ATCCTTGAAAACCACTCCTTCTCTTCCTCTTTCGTGCAGATCCATTATGACCTTTTTTATTTCCTCTATATTATCTGCTCTGCAAATTTTAAGAATTTCAACCGTTCTAAGACCAAAATTCCTTGCGATTTTCATCTTTTCCGGAATTCCGACAGGAAAATTGCTTCTGCAGTTCCTTATGTCGAATAGGAAAAACTCCAAACCTTCAATTCCGTATTGATCGGCAACGTATGGTGAAGCCTTTCCCACTGCCTCGCAGCAGAGCATGAAATCCGGATGACTGTTGAAAAAAGCATCGTCGATTTTTTCCCTGGCCTTTTCTGTTGTATATGGACATATCAGGCCACCGCGTGTTATGGCGTATATCTTCTTCCCGACCTTTACGATCCTAACGTTGTATCCGTTCATCTTCTCTTCCAAAGCTATTTCAGCGTTTCCAAAATGCTTTTTTAATCCGGATTCGACGAAGAGAATTCTCTTTATTTTCGGAAAACCCCTGACGACCTTTAGCCCATCGACACCCTTTATTATTACAGTCCCCTCTTCGTATGGCCCGAACTTCTTCTCCAGCCTGTAGGCATCGATTATGTCATCGAATAGCTTTGATTTTACAAAAGCCTTTCTCAGTATACCCCTTTCCTCAAGCCTTTCAGCCGAATGCTTGGAAAGGTTAAGGGCTTCTGCAACAAAATTCATGAGCTCTCATAAAGGAACTTCAGAAGATCCCTTTCTGTTATTATGCCTTCAAGTCTCCCGCTTTCGACAATTAAAGCAACTCCATGGCCTTTTTCAAGCATTGAAGATGCAATCTGGGAAACAAAGGCATCTTTTGGAAAAATCAGGACATCTCGATGCTGGTTTATCTCCTCATTCACTAGAATTGCCGAAACAGGCCTTCTTATGGCTTCTCTAACATCCCCCGATTCGAGCATTCTAAAAGCTTCTCCTTTTCCAAAGTATGCTAGGATCTCCCTCGAGGTTATCAGTCCCAGCAATATTCCGTTCTCTATTACTGGCAACCTTCTGAACCTCTTTGAAATCATGGTCTTCATGGCAGTCTCTATCGTATCCTTCGCTCCGATCGTCACAACGCTCTTTGTCATGAACTCAGAAGCTACTCCATCTATTTTCCTGTTCCTTGCCAGAAACTTCAGTAGATCTCTTTCCGTCACAATTCCAACCACGGTTTCATCTTCATCTACCACTGGACATCCTCCGATCCTCTTTTTGAACATCAGCTCTATGAGATCTCCTATGCTCGCATCCTCCTCTATGCTCACGACATTCCTTTCCATTATTTCCTTAACTTCTGCATTCACAGCGATCGAAAGATTTCCGCTGTATCTGTTCCTTACGATGCCGTATTTGCTTCCACCGCCGAAGAAGTTCACGAAGTCAGTTGCGGTTATTATTCCCCTCAACCTCTTGGTTCCGGCATCAGTTATTGGAAACCTTCTGAAGTTCTTGCTCAGCATGAACCTGATGGCGCTCATTATCGTTGCAGTCTGCGGAAGCGTTTGAACATCTCTTGTTGCTATTTTAGTGACTTCAGAACTTAAGTCGATCATCTCTCCTCCTCCGCGCAGTCTTCGCACAGATGCAGGCCATAGACAACCTTTAAAATATCCGAATACTTCCCACACTTCTCGCAGATTCCGCTTGTCTCTTCTGAATATCCAACTGCATGCTCTCTGATAAGCGCAGCAAATTCTCCGAGATCTAGTGAAATCTGAAGTATGTCGTTGTCAGTTATTATTCCAATCAGCTCTCCCGAGCTATCGACGATCGGCAATCTCCTTATTCCCTTCTTTATCATTATGTTCGCAGCCTCTCTAATGCTTGTGTTTGGCTTTATAGTTATTAAAGGTGTGCTCATTATTTCTGATACTTTTAAAGATGATGGAATTCTGTTCTTGGCAACTACTTTTGCGATCAGATCCTTTTCGGTAACTATTCCAATCGGCTTGTTGTTCTGCATTATAACCGCACTTCCAACTCCGAAGGAGACCATCTTCTTCGCAACTTCTTCAACGCTTTCATCTATGCCTGCCTTACATACCTTAGTGGTCATTATCTTTTTCACTGGCAGATCAGCGTGCATGAATTTCACCAATTCTCTCTTAATCTATAATAGATTTTAAGTTTTTTGTTTTAGCAACAAAAAAGATTTATGTTGTATCATAACCTAAGGTATGCGACTGCCGGGATTTTACAATCTCAGCGTGGAAGAAAGGCTTAGAAAGGTTGCAGAGATTGCGAAGCTGAGCGATGAGGAAGTCAAATTGATAGGATCGAGCTCAAAGCTGCCGATCGAGATTGCAAATAGAATGATTGAAAACGTTATTGGAACTTTTGAGCTCCCCTTAGCAGTTGCTACAAATTTTTTAATCGATGGAAGGGATTATCTGATCCCGATGGTCATCGAGGAGCCAAGCGTTGTAGCAGCTGCCAGCAACGCAGCTAAAATGGCAAGAGAAGCTGGAGGCTTCTTTACAGACTTCACAGCACCGCTGATGATTGGTCAAATACAGCTCGTGGATGTAAAGAATCCCTTTTTGGCGAAATTTGAAATCCTCAAAAACAAAGAGGAGATAATTTCAAAGGCAAATGAATGCGATCCCATACTTGTAAAGCTTGGAGGCGGATGCAGAGATGTTGAAGTGAGAATTCTTGATACCATTTTTGGAAAAATGGTCATAGTTCATCTCATCGTAGATGTCCGAGATGCGATGGGAGCAAATGCTGTCAATACAATGTGCGAGAAAGTTGCTCCAATGCTGGCGAGAATTGCAGAAGGAAAAGCTTTGCTAAGAATAGTCTCTAATCTCGCAGTATATAGACTTGCAAGAGCTAGGGCTGTTTTCAAAAAAGAGGTCATCGGCGGAGAAGAAGTTGTTGAAGGAATAATGAAAGCCTATGCCTTTGCGGAAGCTGATCCGTTCAGATGCGCAACCCATAACAAGGGAATAATGAATGGAATATCTGCTTTGATGATCGCAACTGGAAACGATTTCAGAGCAGTCGAAGCTGGAGCTCACGGTTATTCGGCATTGAATGGCTATAAGCCATTGACTAAATACGAGGTCAACAGAAATGGCGACCTTCTTGGCTTCATAGAGCTCCCGATACAGGCTGGAATAATTGGCGGAGCAACGCAGACAAATCCGATTGCGAGGATTTGCCTAAAGATACTTGGAGTCAAGAGCAGCGAGGAACTTTCAAGAGTTGCTGCAGCTCTAGGTTTGGCTCAGAACTTCGCTGCTCTTAGAGCTCTTGCTACGGAGGGAATTCAGAGGGGACACATGGAGCTGCATGCGAGAAACATAGCGATCATGGCAGGAGCTAGGGGAAAGGAGATAGACATAGTGGCCGACGAGATGGTAAAGGAGGGAAAGATCAGGGTCGATTATGCTAAAGAGGTGCTGGAAAAGCTGAGGTCATCCCAAGCTTCCGGCAAGACCCCTTAGCTTTACTCTCATTTTCATGGATTCCCTTATTATTTTTTCCATATTTGACTCGGTTACCCTGAATATTTTTCCAAATCTTGGCCCAATTTTCGGTTCCCTGCCTTTCAAAATTTTTTCCACGGCAATCGCTTCTGCTAAAGCTGTTCTGCTGACTATTGCAAAATCTGCTCTTTCTATTGCATATCTGTTTCCGTTAAAGGCTATTGCAACCCCTTTGAGCTCTCTTGCCTTCTCGAACATCTTGCAGTCAGTTATGCTGTCTCCAATTGCTATTGGCGACTTGGGACTATAGCTTTCCAATATTTCGGCCTTTTCTCTGGCTCCTATTACTCTTATTCCCTCTATTTTGTCCCAAAATCTTGAAAAAACGTCTTCTAGGGCTTTATATAGCTCTTCTCCGCTTAAAGAGGCTAAGATGTCAACTTTTCCCAGAAGTTCCGCCTTTGTATTTTCATCCAGCTCTAAAAATTCCAGCTCGCTTGCATGGATTTCTTTGAATCCTATGATTTTTGCAGTCCTTTCAACAAAAATCCTTGGAGCAGTTGAGATGACAACGACTCTGCAGAGCTTTAAAATCCTTTCAGCGGCTTCTTTTGCCTTTGGAACGAAAACAACGCTGTCTACAAGCTTCTCAGCTATTTCTAATTTTCCAAATGCAGAGATGAATGGGACGATCAGTTTCAGAGTGTATCCGGCTTCATAGCCCTCTTTCTTTGCAGAGTAGTAGAGATAGTCGTCGAATTCGCTCAGGTTTCTGAAAAATCGATCGTCGTTGAAAATCGAAGTGCAGAGTTCATAGGCAAAATCGTTCAGAACCCATGGGCCTTCGTAGTCCGTGAAAACAATCTTCTCAGAATCTTTGCTATTCCCGTTGAATACTGAATAGCCTTCTTTTCCCTCCATACGATCTCCTCTGGCAGAAGGTCTTTTGCCATCTCTCTTAAAAAGAATTTCCTCACGATTCTTCCATTCACTTTCTTAACCTTTTCTCTTGCCGGAATGCTTATGGCAATTTTTATCACTTCCCAGTTCAGATACGGCAAGACAAGCTTTATCTCCGATTTGTAGGACAGTTTCGAGTCTCTGACCAGATTTTTTTCCCCTATCTCCGCCAGATCCCTGATAAGAAGATCTTCCAGCTCCCTTTCGTTAGCCATTTCATATCTCTTGTAACCACCAAAGAGCTCGTCTGCTCCCTGTCCGAGAATTATCTCACTAAAACCGAGCTTCTTCGCAAATTCGAAGGCGAAGTAGAGTGGAATGGCTATGGAAAGCTGCAGAAAGCTATTTTCTTCAATTATCTCAGCAATCTTTGGAAGGGAATCCAGAACCTGATCTTCAGAAATCTTCAGAACTTCTACTTCTCTCGAAATCTTCTTCGCAGAAGAAATTATCATCTCCTCTTCTTTCTTGCTCGCAGTTACAGCTATCAATGGCAGGTCATATATCGAAGCAAGAAGGGAGGAATCTATGCCTCCAGAAAAGGCTATGCAGGCATTTTTAACTTTTTCATTTCCAAGGCATTTCAGAATTCTCTCCTTTGCCTCTTCAAGATCTATCTGCTCTTTTTTAAATACTTCTTCGAAGGAAAACCTTTTTCTTTCGATCAATTGCCCCGAATAATCGATCTTTAAAATCTCCCCCGGAAGGACTTTTTTCGGATCTTCGAGAAGAGACTTGAACGAAGATAGACCTTCTGAGCTGTAATAAATCGGCTTTCCTCCAAGGACGTCTCTTGAAACGAATATGTGCGATGGTCTAAAGGCAACAACTGCGTGAAGACATTCGAGTTTCTTCGGCATTTCATCGGCAAAGCTAAGGTTTGGAACCAGCTTTGAATCAAAGAAGACATTTCCGCTTTGATTGCATGGATACTTTGAGTTTGCATATATTTTCTTTATTCTCCCATTCTCGAATTCGAAGAAGGCACTTATCATCTGAAAAACTCGAAGAGGATGGATATATCTGTTTCGAAAGAGCAGATTAAAAGGGCTGATGCAAACGAAATGCAGTTTGAAGCTCCTATGACATCTCCGCTCACACCGCCAAAGTTTTTCTCTGAATATCTGCGAATTGCGATTGTTATGAGGATCGAGAAGAGAGCTGGAATAATAAGCGATGGTTTTAAAGCCGAAATCAGCAGGGGCAGAGAGCCAAAGAAAAGATCCCTTTTCCTTGCAAACTCCATCATGTAAGCCCCTAAGCCATTCCATGCCGGTTTTGATGTTGTTAGAAGCAGTAGCATTGAGAATTTTGCAATTGTCTGAGAAAAAACTATTTCCAGAAATTCAACTCTTTGAAAGGAATAGTAAAGGACAAGAAAGTAAAGGCAAATGAACGTCAATCCTCCTGCTCCTATCTTTACATCTTTCATCGCAGTCATCTTTTTTTCCCTAGGGGCAAAGAAAGCATCTCCGAAGTCTGCTAGTCCGTCTATGTGGTTTATGCCTTCGATCGCAACGTAAAGAAATAGACAAAGAATCCAAAGCCCGAGGATGGATGGAATTGAAATCAGAAACCCGATTAAAGTTCCAGCAAAGGTGAAGATCCAGAGATTTCTTCTAAGGACTTCTATGTCCCCCTTAAGTGGAATTGTTGTTAAAAAGGAAATGCTACTCTTCAGGATCTCTAAAGCCGTATTTGCCATAGAGCAAAACGAATCTCACAGCTCCCCAGCTCCACTTCCTAATTCCGTTCTCCTTTTCAACAACGTATAGAACCTGATATGTGTCACCGATGGGAATAACCATTTTTCCGCTTTTTTTCAACTGCTCGATAAGAGGTTTTGGAATGTCTGGAGCTGAAGCAGTGACGTATATCTTATCATATGGAGCCATTTCAGCATATCCAAGGCTTCCATCGCCAACAACAACGATGACATTTTCATATCCAAGGGAATATAGATTCCTTTTTGCGATCTCTGCAAGTTCCGGGATTCTTTCTATTGAAACAACTATTCCGGATTTTCCAACTATTTCAGCCGTTACAGCAGCATGATACCCGCAGCCGGTTCCTATTTCGAGAACTTTCTCCCCCTCCTTTAAATCCAGCAGCTCGCACATTATAGCAACCATGTGGGGTGCGCTTACAGTTTGCCCATAGCCTATTGGCAGAGGTGTATCGATGTAGGCCTCGTTTCTATAACGCTCGGGGACAAATAGATGTCTTGGAACCTTTTTTATCGCATTGTAAACTTTTTCACTCAGATTCAGCTCTTCTTTAAGCCTTTTTGCCAGATTCAGCCTTTTTTCATCGAAGTCCATAAACTTTCAGCCCTTTTTGCGTCTTCAATGGTATTTATGTTTATGACATCCTCAACTATATAACTTTCTTCATCCTGCTCTCCATCTATATCAGCAATTATCACGTTTATTCCAACAGGTTCCCCGTTCTTGACAACCTTTAGAGCCCTTTTACCGCATTTTCTGTAAAATTCAATGATCTCTTCGATTATTCCCTCACGAAGATAAACTATGTCCGCCGATGCGATCATTAGGGGGCCTTTAAGGGATAGCGAAGCTATGCACTCTCTGTAGTCTTCTATGAAACCCATTCCCCTTGCTCTGTAGAATTCGTATCCTCTGTCCCTAAGATAGCTCTCTGTTCTGGGAGTATATGGAGACGTGATTGCAATTACTTTGCAATTCTTCAATGCGTTGAGCGAATGATCTATCAGCTTCATCCCGCATACTTCGAAAAGAGGTTTTTCCCCCCTTCCAAGTCTGGTTCCTTTACCGCCGCACATGAGCAGAGAGAGCATCAAAACCTTTATTAATAGCGAAGCTTAAAAGTTGCGATCATGGCGAGGAAGAGAGTTACAAGAGTTAAGGATAAGTGGACAACGAAGAAATGGTTCACTCTGCTCGCTCCAGAATACTTTGGAATGGTTGAAGTTGGCGAAACTCCGGCGAGTTCTCCGGATTTGGTAGTGGGCAGAACCGTAGAAACAACGCTTGCAGACATAACTGGAGACGCATCGAATCAGAATCCATATAAGAAGCTGATATTTAAAGTTTACAGAGTCGCTGGAGATAAGGCTTACACGAAGTTCCACAGATTTGAGCTGATGCGTGAATATCTCAACAGTCTCATAAGGAGGAGGACGAGCAAGATAGAAGACGTCGTGGACGTAAAAACGGCAGATGGATACCTTTTAAGGGTTAAGCCTGTCGTATTCACTGTGAAGAGATGCAAGACTTCACAGAAGAGCGAGATAAGAAAGATTTCGAGGGAAATTATACTGAACAAAGCATCCCTGAACTTCGTTCAGTTCCTGCAGGAATGTATACTTGGAAAGATACCTTCGGAGATATACAAGAGTGCCAAGAAGATTTACCCGATAAGAAGGGTCGAGATAAGGAAAATAGAACTTCTGGGTGAACCAAAAGCTGAGGCTGAGGTGGTTGCAGGATGAAATCGATGTATTCTTACATTGCAGAGTTCTGGAAAAGCGATGAGATCGACAAGCTGATGTGGGAAAGGCTTCAGAAGTGGCGAAGGGAGCCAGCGGTTGTTAGAATAGAAAGGCCTACTAGGCTGAACAGAGCAAGGGCTTTGGGATACAAGGCCAAGAGGGGAATAATAGTAGTTAGAGTAAGAGTCAGAAGGGGAGGAAGAAGGGCGACAAGACCTTCGAGGGGCAGAAAGACAAAAAATCAGATGGTGAGAAAGCTTACTCCTAAGAAGAGCTTGCAGTGGATAGCTGAAGAGAGGGCGAATAGAAAATACCCGAACTGCGAAGTTCTGGGGTCTTACTGGGTTGGAGAAGATGGAAGATACAAGTGGTTTGAAGTCATACTTGTCGACAGAAGCTGTCCTGACATAATAGCCGACAAGAACCTCAACTGGATAACGAGGCAGAAGGGAAGGGTTTATCGTGGCCTAACTCCAGCGGCTAGAAAATCCAGGGGGCTTAGAAGGAAGGGATTTGGAGCTGAAAAGATAAGGCCGAGTTACAGAGCAAACTTCAGAAAAGAAAAGGATGAAAGGTAAGATCGAGTGGATAAAGGTCTCTGCAGTCGTCCATTCTACGGAAAGCAGGGAAAAAGTTTCTCAAGCAATAGCAAATCTTTTTCCATTCGATTTTGAAATCCAAGTAAGCGAGGCAAAAGGTCATTTTGGAAATCCGATAGAATATCTTGAGGTAGAGCTTAAGAAGAGCTCGAAAATAAAGACTTTCTGGGAAAACCTTTTGAGGCTTCTTGGGGATGAAATCAAAAATCTTTTGGAAACTCTTGAGGAAAGAATTGACGCTCAAAATGTTTTGCACATAAGAATTGATAAACAGAAAGCTTTTCTTGGCGATTTTAAGCTTTCAAATGTCGATCCTATTGCGATAAAGGTTAAGCTTGTCGTTTATCCAGCAAGAAAGGAAAAAGCTTTAGAATTTGCAAAAGAACTATGTTCGATTTCGTAAGATTTCAGCCGCCAAAGATTGATCTTGGATTTGAGGGATTTGTAGTTCTGAGCGAAAATCCTGTCAAAGAAGGCCTTTACGGCTACATAGTTAGAGCTTCGAATGCAAAAGAGCTAAAGCAAAAGCTGAAGAGATTGGAAAATGCCATAGTAGCTGTTCACTGCCCTGATTGGAAATACGCTGTGATGAGGAAAAAAGTCGACATATTGCTAGACAGCGATGACAGAGTATTGGACTATGCAACAATAAAGCTTGCAAAGGAAAAAGATGTAGCTATAGAATTTGGGCTTTCTAAATTTCTGAAAAGCAAGGGTCTAAAAAGATCTGAGCTATTTTCAAGGCTGAAAGAGGAGGCAAGGATTGTGAAAAAGTTTGGAACGCCATTTCTGATCACCTCTTCGGCCGAAAATCTNTATCAGCTTAGATCGAGAAAACAGATCGANGCTTTCTTTTCTTTCTTTGGTCTAAGCGTTGAGAAGGCAAGATTCTTTGCTGAAAGAATTGTAAGGAGATACTACGATGAAAATTACGTGATGGATGGATTTATAATAGAAAAAAATTAAATAATATCAATTAAATGTTTTCTTAAAACTTTTTCAGCCCTCTTCTCTCTTTCTATTTCTTTCAAACTCCCTCTTGGAGCCTCCGAAAGGCGCTCATATTCTGCGCATCCGACTATGTCCTTGTGCTTGATCCCGGTCATTATCGCAACCACTCTGACGAATCCCTCGAACTCCTTAGAAATCCTCGCTCCCCATATGACGTTTGCATCCTCATCAAGCTCGAAGGTGAGATTCCTTATTATCTCCTCCGCCTCTTTCAGCGTCAGATCGTTTCCACCAGAGATATGCACAAGAGCTCCGGTTGCCCCTCTGTAGTCAACGTCAAGTAATGGATGGGATAAACAGTCCTTGACTACTGTCGAAGCCTTGTCTTGAGCTTTTGCCTCGCCAACTAGCATGACAGCTACTCCACCATGACCCATTATTGCCTTCAGATCTGCAAAATCGATGTTTACTAAAGATGGACGGGTAATCGTGTCCGTTATTCCCTTTATCGTCTCAGCTATCAGCTGATCCATAACGCTGAAAGCTGCATCGATCGGCAAGTTCGGGTAATATTCTACGAGCTTGTTGTTGTCCAGAACAACTACTGTGTCGCAGTGTTCTTTCAGTTCTCTCAATCCCTGAATTGCCTTTCCAATTCTTGCCCTTTCAACTTTGAAAGGCATTTGGGCAAATCCGATGACTATTGCTCCTTGTCTTTTCGCAATCTCAGCCACAACTGGGGCTGAACCAGTTCCTGTTCCGCCACCCATGCCGGCGCATATGAAAACCATATCAGCATCGGCCAATAGTTCTTCAATCACACTTCTTGCAAGCTCTGCAGCTTTTCTTCCAATTTCTGGATAACCTCCAGCTCCTAAGCCACGAGTAAGGCTTCTGCCAATCAGAACCCTCTTATCTGCCTTTGTCATCAGCAAGTGCTGCTTATCTGTATTTATCGCAATAGTTGTTGCATCTAGATCCATCTGCGATAGCCTGTTTATAGTGTTGTTACCACAACCNCCACAACCAACGACAAAAATCCTCGGCTTTTCAAAAAAGTCCTTAACTTCTCTTATCTTCTCCTCCCTTCTCATCCTATCCTGCTCCAAATACTGCTGAGCTTTACTAACCAAACTCTTCATGCAAACCACCTCATCTAAATTCACTCATCTTCGAAACCCTTTCAATGATCTCCTTGTTTTCTTCAAGAAACTTTTTTATAGCAGCCCTTATTGCCTCGCTAACTGATGTGTATTCCCCAGCCTCCACTAAAAGCTCCAATTTCTGGTACTGAGTTTCCGTGAGCCTTATACTTATTTTTCTTGTCGCGACCATACTTCCACTTGAATTTTTGTCCGACACTGGGTGCACAGGAGACATATTTTTTCAGTCTCCTATGCACTTAGTGTCGGCTATTCGGTGTTCATTGTCCGACATTATAATATTTAAAGTTTTCGACATCGATTATGATTAAATTTAAAAATAACTTCTCGGGGATTGTAGATGCATTTATATGGAGTATTTAAAAATCCAATAAAATGCCAAAAAATTTGAAATTCGGGACATAGCTTTCTTCATGATTTCCGCCCATGCACCGGCTTTGGTCGATTACATATTCCTCATAGAAGAATTTCCATTTCCGGGAGGACATGCAAGAATAATATCTACTTCTAAATCTCCGGGCGGAGCTGGGGCGAATGTTGTGCACAATCTTGCAACACTGGGACTTGAAACCCGTCTTTACACGACAATGGGCAGAGATGAGGATGCAAGGTTCTTCATAGAGAACACGAAAGCCAAGATCTTCGCAGAAGTCACAGATGAACTTACGGGAAAAGTTTACGTCTTTGTGGATAAAAAGGGAGAAAGAACATTCTTTGTCCAGCCAAACGCTGCTGGAAAGCCTTTTGTAAAAGTTAAATCAGACGAATTTCTTTATGTTGATCCATTTCCGACTGAGATCAGCTTCGAAGTCCAGAAAGANATCATGGAAAGCTTTGGTGGCTTTATAATACTGAATCCCGGACATCTTTATGTTAGCATGGGTTTTAAAAAGTTCAGCGAGCTGTTGAAGCTTTCTGACATGGTCATAATGTCTTCTGCCGAATTCAAAATTCTGAGATGTTCAAAAGAAGATCTGATGAAGTTCGTAGATTTTGCTGTCATAACTCTGGGCGAAAGGGGTGCGGTTTGCTGGACAAAAAAGGAAAAGTTCATGGAAAAAGCTTTCAANGCAAAAGTAGTTGACACAACAGGNGCTGGTGATGCATTTGCAGCAGGCTTCATCTATGGTTTTATAAATGGTTTTCCGATAGATGTTTGTTTGAAACTTGGAAACTTTTGCGGAGCATATAATGTTGAAAGAATTGGAGCAAGAGTTTTTCCAGCAAAAGAGCTTGTTGAAAAATTTCTTTCGGAAATTAATAAATAATTTGTAAAATTTTATTTTGCGAAATTCGCAAGCGTTATATTGTGGGCAGAGTTCTCTAACTCATGGATGTAAGGCTCATCGTTGAAAAGCTGGGCGCGAAGAGAGTTTATAGAGAAGATTGCGAGCTGTGCATAATAGGTTATACTGGCAAAAAATGTCCGTATCTAAGAAAAATAGGTAAGGAGTTCTTTTGCGTTAGGGATGCGGCAAAAAAGGATCCAAGACTGAAATTCTAGCTCTGGTGGTTCGATGAGTTGGAAGAAATGGAGACATGTAACAAAGCTAGATCCCGACAGAAAGTTCGATAAAAAAATGATAGATGCAGTTACCAAGAGCGGGACAGATGCCATAATGGTCTCCGGAACTCAGAACATTACCGTATGGAAGGTAAAGGAACTGCTGGAAGCTTTAAAAGGNTGTNCAATACCTGTCGTGATCGAACCATCTTCCCCTGACAGTGTTGTCTANGAAGCGGATTATCTCTTTGTTCCAACAGTTCTCAATGCCATGGATGGGGAATGGATAACTGGAAAGCATGCAGAATGGGTCAGAAGGAATTACGAGGAATTTGAGAGATTCGAAAAGATATTTGAAGGTGTCGTATTCGAGGGCTATATAGTTCTCAATCCAAACTCTGCCGTTGCAAGGGTCACAAAGTCCAAATGCGATCTGGACAGCAAGGCTGTGGCTTCCTATGCATTCGTTGGGGAGAGAATGATGAAGCTGCCCATAATATACATCGAATACAGTGGAACTTATGGAAACCCGGAGGTGGTCGAAGAAGTTAGGAAAGTTCTGAGGACTTCAAGGCTCTTTTACGGTGGGGGAATAGATAGCAGAGAAAAGGCCATGGAAATGCTGGAATTCGCAGACACAATAGTGGTCGGAAATGTGATCTACGAAAAGGGTATAGATGCATTCCTTGAAACGATCCCTTAAGGCTTTCTGGCAACTCCTAAGACTTGAACATGGGCTGATGTATGGACTAGGAGTTGTTATCGGGATAATTTTGGGCAATGGGGCAAGTCCGGATCTTTTTATATTGGGCTTTTTAACGGCTCTTTTTTTTCAAGCTTCAGCATTTGCGATGAACGACTACTTGGACTACGAAGTCGATGTTGTTAACAAGAGATATGACAGGCCACTTGTTCGCGGGGATATTAGCAGAAGGATGGCTCTGATTCTTTCCATCCTTTTCTTCCCACTCGGCTGCCTTACATCCTTTCTAATATCTGTTCAGGCTCTAATCTTCGCTGCCACCCTTTCAGCCCTTGGTCATTTATATAACTACAAGCTGAAGGAGTTCGGATTCATAGGAAACGTTTACATAGCTTTTACAATGTCAGCTCCTTTCATCTTTGGCGGAATAATATCAAAGATGACATATGAAGTTTTGATCCTTTCTTTGATAGCCTTTCTCTGTGGCGTTGGCAGGGAAGTGATGAAGGGCATCGAGGACGTTGAAGGGGACAAGATCAGAAATGTAAGAAGTGTTGCAAGGATCTATGGCATAGAATCAGCTGTAAAAATCAGTTCTGCCCTCTTTTTGGCTTCAGCATTCCTTAGCTTTCTACCACCTTTGCTAATTCCGGAGTATTTCGATATTAAATACCTTTTTCCAGTTCTTTTAACTGATTTGATCCTTTTTCGTGTGGTATTAGCCCTTAGGAAGTCGAGGGAAATTTCAAGGTTCAGAAAAGAGACGCTGATCGCAATGCTTCTTGGTTTAATTGGTTTTCTTGCGGGAGCCTTTTGAGTTAAATTTTTATCCAATTACAAAGCCATAGCGCTATGTTTGCTGAAATCGAAAAAAAATGGCAGGAAGCTTGGGAAAAGCACAGGATCTTTGAAGCGGATCCAAACGAGAAGGAGAAATTCTTCATAACGGTTCCATATCCCTATCTAAACGGAAATCTTCATGCCGGACATACGAGAACTTTCACCATCGGAGATGCCTTTGCGAGATACATGAGAATGAAGGGCTACAACGTCCTTTTTCCCCTTGGATTCCATGTTACTGGAACCCCGATCATCGGTCTAGCTGAGCTGATAGCCAAAAGGGATCGTAAGACAATAGAGGTTTACACGAAATTCCACGATGTCCCGCTTGAGGATCTCCTTCAGCTCACGACTCCTGAAAAAATAGTTGAATACTTTGCAAAAGAAGCCCTGAATGCCTTAAAGAGAATAGGCTATTCGATAGACTGGAGAAGGGTTTTCACGACAACAGATGATGCCTATAAGAGATTTATAGAATGGCAGTTCTGGAGACTTAAAGAGCTAGGATTGATCGAAAAAGGGAGCCATCCAGTTCGCTACTGTCCAAACGATCAAAATCCAGTAGAAGATCATGATCTTTTGGTTGGCGATGAGGCGAGCATAGTTGAATTCTTGGCTATAAAGTTCAGGCTCAAGGATTCAGATCTAATCTTTCCGTGCGCAACACTCAGAGCTGAAACAATTTTCGGAGTTACGAACATCTGGCTCAAGCCTGCTAGATATGTAATTGCAAGTGTAGATGGAGAGAAATGGGTTGTTAGCAAAGAAGCATTTGAAAAGCTTGGATTTATGGACAAAAAGGTTGAATTATTAGAAGAAGTCGATGCAAGCGAGTTCTTTGGGAAAAAGGTCATAGTTCCCATTGTTGAAAGAGAAGTTCCTATACTTCCTGCGAAATTCGTAGACACGGATAACGCAACAGGCGTCGTCATGAGCGTTCCAGCTCACGCTCCATACGACTACGTTGCTTTGAAGGAGCTGGGATTGGATATAGAGCCAGTGGTGATAATTGGAACAGATATTAAAGGAATTCCGGCGAAGGAAATAGTTGAGCAGCTGGGGATAAAGAGACAGGATGATCCAGAGCTTGAAAAGGCTACGAAGATCCTATACAAGAAGGAGTTTCATACCGGCATAATGCTCGATAACACAGGAAAATTCGCAGGAATGAAGGTTTCCGAAGCAAAAGAAAAAATAGAAAAGGAATTAATTAGCCTAAAGCTTGCAGAAATTTTCTATGAATTCAGCGAGAAGCCTGTGATCTGCAGATGCGGGACGAAATGTGTTGTAAAAGTCGTGAAGGACCAGTGGTTCATAAGATACTCGAACGAAGAATGGAAGAGGAAAGTCCTTGAGCACCTTGAAAGGATGAAGATAATTCCCGAATACTACAAGGAGGAGTTCAGGAACAAGATAGAATGGCTGAAAGACAAGGCATGTGCAAGAAGAAAGGGGCTCGGAACTAGAATACCTTGGGATAAAGAATGGCTTATAGAGAGTCTTTCTGATTCAACGATTTACATGTGCTACTACATCCTTGCAAAATACATAAACCTCGGCCTAGTAAAGCCTGAAAACCTGACGATGGAGCTGTTGGATTACATTTTCCTCAACCGCGGAAGTTTGGAGCTTGCAAAGAACTCAGGACTGAGCGAGGATTTGATTAAAGAGATAAAAAAGGAGTTCGAATACTGGTATCCTGTCGATCTTAGAAGCAGTGGAAAGGA
>Ga0065719_106872_pt1 | contig 15460 bp, 16 predicted proteins | sample GBSCel85sediment_FD_59106 | JGI IMG/M metagenome (GOLD analysis project Ga0065719, IMG submission 59106) | Hot spring sediment microbial communities from Great Boiling Spring, Nevada - Cellulolytic enrichment CS 85C v3 (version 3) | ecosystem: Environmental > Aquatic > Thermal springs > Hot... | reverse complement strand
AATCTGTTGTTTGCGGAAATGGAATTTGTGAAGACGATTATGGAGAAAGTTATTACAATTGTCCAGAAGATTGTGTGCAGCAAGCAGTTTGTGGAAATGGAGTTTGTGAAATAGGGGAAAGCCCTTACAATTGCCCAGAAGATTGTGGAACTTGTGGAAATGGAGTTTGTGATGCAGGAGAAAGCTATTCTAATTGCCCGCAAGATTGCCCAGCTACTATACCGTCTTACTCTCCTCCAGCCTATTCTCCTCCATCATTCCCAACTCAAGACATAGTTAATCAAATATTGAGAGAGCTTCAGAAAATACCGAAAGAGTTAATTCAAATTAGAGAAAAAACTATAGACTTGACTTTGTATCAAGGAGAAACTGTAAAATTGCCTTTAGCAATTAAGAACAACATGGATAAAGAAGCTTTGATTGAAATTATAGCAAGCGGAGATGTTTCAAGCTTTATTTCCTTTGTTACTCAAAAAGCAAAAGTTTTGCCAGGGAAAGAGCAAATTTTTGAGCTAGTTATTCATATAGATGTAAACACAGCTCCAAGACTCTATTCAGGAAGCTTAAAGATAGTTTCTGACCAGCAAACAGCAGAGATTCCTGTTAGCATAAGGGTTATTTCAACAAAAGAGGAGCTTTTAGACGTTAGAATAACAACTTTAAAAGATGAGGTTGCTCCAGGCTATGCTTTGCCAGTAGAAGTTACGTTGTACAACCTTGGCAAAGTTCCAAGGACTGACGTTGATTTGAAATTGGAAATTTTTGATATGGAAAGAGGGGAAATTTTAAGCGGCATGCAAGAAGTTTTGGCTGTTGAAACCAGTTTATCGAGAGTTTTCTACCTTAAGATACCAGAAAATGCTGAAGAGAGGAAATATCAAGTTAGAGCTATAGCCCAATTTAGCTATTTGAATAGAAGCGTTGCTGCCCAATCTTTCGCTTATTTCAACGTTAAAACTCCAATACTTCAAAAACAATTCTTTGGATTTACAGTTTGGCAATTGTTAATGCTCGGCTCCTCCACATTCTTGCTTACAATCGGAACCATTGCAGCTTATCGCAAGTACAAAGCTGAAAAAGAAAGGAAAAGAAGGTATCATGTACTGCTTGACCTTAAGACTTTGCCACAAGATGGACCAGATTCAGCTTTTATAGGTAATTTAGCTGAAACAGGAACTAGGGCTTGGATTTACTTAAAAGATTTGATGACCCATGCAATGGTAGCTGGAACGACTGGTAGCGGAAAGACAATTAGCGCTATGGTTTTAGCTGAAGAAGCTTTGCTTCATGGAAAATCAGTCATAGTTTTTGACCCAACTGCCCAATGGACAGGCTTTCTAAGGAAATGTAGAGAGTTGGATATGCTAAAACATTATAAACTCTTTGGGATGAGCGAGAAAGATGCTAAAGCGTTCAAAGGAAGGATAAAGGTTGTTGAAGATCCTTTGCAAAAAGTTAATTTAAAAGAAATAATTTTGAGCAAAGAGCCTCAGATTGTTGTTTTTGTTTTAACGAAGCTCGACCCGAAAGATATAGATATTTTTGTTGCCAATACGATTAACGAAGTTTTTAAAGCGAGGTTGCCAGAATCAAGAGAATTAAGATGCTTGATGATATACGATGAAGTCCATCGTCTATTACCAAAGTTTGGAGGAATGGGAAAAGGATTCTTGGCGTTGGAAAGGGGAGTAAGAGAATTCAGAAAGTGGGGAATAGGTTTGGTTCTAATTTCTCAAGTATTGAGCGATTTTGTCGGAGAAATAAAGGCAAACATTGGAATGGAAATTCAGTTTAGAACTAGATATGAAGATGACTTAGATAGGATTTCAAGAAAATATGGCAAGGAAGTGGAAGTTGGAATAATCAAGGCTGCTGTTGGTACGGGAATGTTAGTCTTTAGCGAGTATAATAGAGGGAGGCCATACTTTGTTAGCTTTAGGCCAATATTGCACCAAGTTTCTAGGTTGAGCGACGAAGAATTAGAGAAATATGTTGCTTACGATAAAAAGCTAGAAGAAATTAAGTTTTGGATAAGAGTGCTTAAGGAAAAGGGAGTGGATACTTTCGATATAGAAACTGAATTTGGGCTTTGCGAATCTAAGCTTATGGAAGGGGCTTTTGACGTTGTTGACATTTATCTTGAAACCCTAGAACCAAGGATTAAGGCAGAGTTTGAGAAAATTGGAATGAAAGTTCCTAAGTATAAGCCAGAGATGATAGAAGAGAAAGAAATTAAGAAGGCAATTGAAGAAGCTGAAAGGGAGAGGGAAGAATTCTTGAAGAAGTTTAAGGAAGAGATTTCAATCGAAAAAATAAAAGAAAAGATGAAGAAGGTGCAAAAGTTGATTAAAGAGGCAAAATTGAAAGGGAAGGATACTTTTGCTTATGAAATAGATTTAGAAAGGATTCCTGCAGAGATAAAGATATTAGAAATAAGCAAAGAGGTTAAGGGAATGCAAGATTTAATCTTCAAGCTTTCTAAAATGGAGGAAGAGCTGAAAAAGCTTATGGAGGAGTGAAAATGAAGATAAAAGATTGGGTTTATCCTGAAGCCACTCAAATAGATACTGCAAGAGATTTGAAAATCATTAGAGAGTATTTGCCTAAAAACAAAGATATAAAAATTTTGGATGCTGGAGGGGGAATAGGAAGGATATCAATCCCGCTTGCGAAAATGGGGTATGAAGTGGTTCTGCTCGACATTTCAAGAACAGCTTTAAGTTTTGCCAAGAGGGAGGCTGAAAAAGAGGATGTTGTTGAAAGAATAGAGTTTGTTGAAGGTGATGTTTGCGATTTGAAGTTTGAATCTAATTTTTTCGATTTTGTTATTGCGCTTAGGGATGTGATTAACTATTCTTCCAACCCAGGAAAAGCTGCAAAAGAGCTTATCAGAGTTTTAAAGCCTCAAAGCTATTTGATTGCAAGCGTTTCTAACAAAACTTTTTGGTTGACAAAAGTTGAAAGATGGAGTTGCGAATTTGAAAAGATAAAAAGTATGGTGACAACAAAAAGTATGCTTACAGAAACTGAGCTTAGAGAGCTGTTCAGTGATTTAAAAATTGAAAAAATTGTTGGGAGCGGATATTGTTCCGGAAATATTAGCGAGAAAAACTTGGATGAGCGGTTTATACATTTGGAAAATTTCATTGGAGAGGATCCCGAGCTAAAGTATGCTTGCGAATATTTAGTTCTCATAGGTAGGAAAGTATGAAGGAGAAGGATGCTTGGATAGAGATAGAAAGATTGAAAGCGCAAATGGAAGCTTTGCTTAAAGCGAGAGAGGCGATGAATGAAAGAATAGCAAATTTGAGCGAGAGGGTAGGAGAGTTAAGAAGTAGCTTGGTGGAGCATGAAAGGGCTACTAGCAAGCTAGAAATTGAGGCCAAAAAAACGATAGAGCTTGTACAAAAGATTAAGCCAGAAGAGATAATGAAGGAAATTACAAAATTTGATGCGAAGATTGAAGCTTTGAAAGCTAGAATAAGCAGCTATGAAGCTTTGATAGATAGGGTTGTTGAAGAAATGAAGGAAATGAGGAGGACTTTTGTCCAATTTAGAAGTTTAGATGCTATAGCGAAAATGAGTGAAGAATTGAAGAAAGATCTGGAGAAAGGAAGAAAAATAGAGGCTGAGATGAGTAAACATTCTAGTAAAGTTGAAAGCATGTTTGTCGATATTCAAAAGAGGTATAAAGAGTTTGCAGAGATTTCGAAGAGTGTGGAAGAATTGAAAGAGAGGTTTAGATTGCTTTTAAGAGAGTTTGATAAGTTGAGAGTAGATATGGCTTTTGCCGCGAAAAAAGAAGATTTTGACAAGCTAGAAAAAAAGGTTGATGCTAGCTTGAAAGAGATGGTTGAGCTCGTGGAAGAATTAAAGAAGAGGAGAGAGGAGCTTAAAGAAATAATTTTGTCTAGTGAAAAGATGGTAGAAGTTAGTGAGAGGGTGAGCGCCTTGATTGAAGAAAGAGAAGTTGTAAAGAAAAAATTGAGCACGCTGGATAGCTTACTAAACTCTTTTACAAAACTTAAATCTGATATTGAAAGATTGGAGAATAGAATGGTTGGAATAGAAGAGTTTAAGAAAAGAGCACTAACAAAAGAAGAGATCTCAAGCTTGAAAGAAGAGTTGAGCAAGAAAATGTTGGAGCTAGACGATTTGTCGAATAAAATTAAAGATAGAATAGAGAGTTGGGACAAGAAGATAGAGAGCGTTTTGAAAGGAAGTAAAACAGTCATCGAATTTTCGAAAAAAGTGAGAAATTTGGAACTGAGTATTAAGAAGCTTGAGGAGAGACAAAAAGAGATGATAAGGCTGTTGGAGGCCGTTATATGAACAGGAAAATATTGCTAGCCATGAAGAGGAAAAGAGAAATGAAGAAAAAGATGCGTGAGTTAGAAAAGAGGATTTCAAACGTTGAGAAAAAATTTAAGAAAATTGAAAAGGAGGTAAAAAGATGTTTAAAATTAGTAAGGAGAATGAGTTCGAGGAAAAGTTAGAAGTTATTAAGAAGAGAATAGAAGAGAAGAAAAGAACAGAAGAGAAGCTTAAAGATTTAGAAGATAGAATTAAGCGACTAGAAGATAGAATTTCGAAAATAGAAATCCCGAAAGAGATTTTAAGAGAATTTGAAAACTTAAAAAATGAGATTAAAGGGTTTGAAGAGAAAGTCTGGAGTGAAGTAGACAAAGCTCAGAAAGAACTTGCAAACCTAAAGAACGAGATTAGTGTTAAAACGATAGAGAGGATGAAAGATAGTTTATCAATTCTTATTGAGGAAAAATTGAAAGAGAGAGAAAGAGAAATTAAAAATAAAATAGAGCAAATTGAAAAAAATATGTCTGAACTAGAAAATAGAATAAAAAGGCTGGTAGAAGTTCTAGAGGCGATTGGTTGATGGAAGACTTCGAGAAAAAGATGGAAAACTTGAAGAAAAGACTTGAAGAGGTTAAAAAGTTAAAGGAGGAATTTGAGAAATTAAAAAGAAAAGGCGGTATTTATGTTGAACCTGTTGAGTTAAAATTTTACTCGAGCGAAGTTATTATTTTAGAAAAAAAGATGGAAAAACTCGAAAAGTTGATGAAAGATATTGTTTTGGTTTTGGAGAACATAATTGATTTAATATGCGGAGGGCAACTTATTTCTTTAACGCCAAAAGAAGAATCTAAGGAAGAAAAGAATAAATATTCTGAGATTTTAAAAAAGTTAACTTCAAGATAGATTTTATTCCACACTTTTTAAAATTCTAATTTAAGATCAAATTAATGTATGAGAGCTCCTGCCGTTGCTGGCTATTTTTACCCCTCTCAAAGAAAAGGACTTGAAAAAATGTTGAAAAGTTTTTTTGAGAAAGCAAGAAAAGAGGTTAAAGAGAGAGAAAACGTTATAGGAATTGTTGTGCCGCATGCTGGCTATATTTATTCAGGATTAACTGCAGCTTATGCCTACTCTTCTTTACCATCAAACCTAAAACTCACAATTGTGATAATTGGGCCTAATCATACTGGCTATGGTAGCGATGTTTCTGTTTATTCAAGCGGAAAATGGAAAACGCCACTTGGAGAAGTAGAAATTGATGAATTTTTTGTTGATGAATTAATCAAAAATTGCAAAATAGCGAAAAAGGATGAGACTGCTCATATTTACGAACATTCAATAGAAGTTCAATTACCATTTCTACAATTCCTTTACGGAAACAATTTCAAAATAGTTCCCATTTGTTTGTTGAATCAATCATTAGAAGTTGCAGAATGTTTATCGAATTCGATGCTTAAAGTAAAGAGGGATTTTCTAGTTGTTGTCAGCAGCGATTTTAATCACTATGAAAGTTATGAGATAACTCAAAGAAAAGACGCTGAACTGATAAAAGCGATAATTTCGTTGGACCTAAAAAAATTTTATCAAACGTTAGAAAATTTAAATGTCTCTGCTTGTGGATACGGAGCTATTGCTACATTAATGAGCTTAACAAAAAAATTGAATGGGAAAATTGAACTAATTAAACATTCTACTTCTGCTGAGGTTAGCGGAGATTATTCTAGTGTCGTTGGGTATGCTTCCCTAATTTCAGTCAAGCAATAAGAGTATATCTAGCAGTCCTTTTGGGCCTGGTGGGATTCGAACCCACGACCAACCGGTTAAGAGCCGGCTGCTCTACCAGACTGAGCTACAGGCCCTTTCAGAAATTATTTTCTCTGCAGACATTAAAATTTTCTCATGGATAAAGAAATAGAAGCCTTTTTAGAATTAAAAAATTTAATAGAAAAGATGAACGTTGAAATTTCATGCGTCCTCGTAGAGGGAAGAAAGGATAAGGAAGCGTTGCAAAAAATTGGTTATAGAGGAAAGATTGTTTACGCTAATAAATTCAGAGGAGCAAAAGGAAAGATTGTGATATTAACAGATTTTGATGAGGAAGGAAAAGAAATTGCGAAAAGAATAATAAAGGCTCATGGAGAAAAGAATGTTGATATGCTTTTTAGGAATGAGTTTGGGAAAATTTTAAAGTCGATTGGGAGAAATGACATTCAAGCAATTTCTAACCTTTGTAAAAAGTATGAAAAGTTTTTGTATGAATAAAAACAGCTGCTATATACATAAAAATAGCGAACTTTAAATATATACTAACCATCATTATGATACACAGCATATATTTACCATCAAAAAACCAAATTCTGAGCCGGAAATGAATTTTTGATAAAAAATCTCAGAAAATAAATTATCTAAAGTTTAAAGGTCACAACTCCTTTTGATTCTTTAACTTTAATTACTTTCCTAAAGCCAGCAAGCAAAAGCCTTTTGACAATTCCTTTAACAAAATTTTTCCCAGAAAGCTTTCCTGGCTCTCCCGTATAATGAAACATTCTTCCTCCTTTTTTCAAAACTCTGAAAAGTTGTAAGTAGAACTCCTTAGAATACAATTCTGGTGCTAGAGAAAATCTTGGTGGATCGTGAATTATAAAATCGAAACTTTCTTTTTCGAACTTTTTAATCACTTCAAAAGCATCGCCAATTATCAGCTCTATTTTTGGATTTTCAAAAAGCTCCCTAGAAAACTCGTTCTGCTTCGCAATCTTTATAACATTCTCATCCTTTTCAATCGTCACAACTTTCTTCACACTTTTCCTTCTAGCAGCTAGTATTGCTGTATAACCCAATCCTGTGCAAACATCTAAAACTTTTCCATAGATTCTTCCTAAAGCCTTAATTTTCAGCTCAGTATCAGTTTTAGGATCGACCTCTTTTATCCTATGCATGTGAATTCCGGAAATCTCCAAAGTTGGCCATGTAGATGTTGGAACTAGTTTGTAAAACTTGTTTGTTTTCTCATCAAAAAATTTAATCTCCATAAACTCTTTTGAACATGAAAAGATAAGATGATAAAGTTTACTCTTCAAACTTCTCTTCTTTTACCTTCTTGAAGCCGTATCTGAAAGCTAAGTAAGCAACAATCAGCATCACTGCCACAGCTAAAGCTAACTTAAGGTCTACTTGCGTAATAGTGGTTGTTATTGGAAGCGCAGATGTTTTTGCGGCTTCCAAACTTAGAGCAGAAGGTGCGTAAAAGCTTATTACTCCACTTCCTACTAGCGTGAATGGATATATTCCGCTTGTAACGTTGCAAGGAATTGAAGCTATTATTGGTATTGTTTTTGTTTCGTTAACATCAATACTAACCTTTTCCGGATATCTAATCCACTTTGCTGCTTCTCCAGAAGCACTCAAGCTGATCTCTCCTTTTGTCCCCCCTACATTCGTTAACGAAACAAAAATAACGTTGTCGCTACAAGCTTTAACGTTGTAAATTTCTTTTACGTTAACCTGCGGAACTTCTTTTTTGCTTAAACAAACTCCGTATTTACAGCCATATGGACAATAATCTAGAATTCTATAACCAATAGAACCGTCTGTTTCTCTAACCTTCGCTATCAAATAATTCCCTTCGCATTTTTTTTCAATTATTTGAAAGCTCTGAGCAAAAGCTACATGAAGCATTGCCAATACAATTGCAATTAAAACAAAATTCTTGTTCATGATTAATAATTGAACCGAAAAGTTTAAATATCTTTACTTAGTAGTGATTAAGGAGTAAACCACTCTATTTCGTAATACTTATGTTCAGAGCCCGGCAATTCTATTCTATTCGCCAAATAGTAGGTTACGCTCGTTTCTCTATCGTTAATTGCAATCAGCAGTCTTAATCCAAGCTCATCAGCCCTATCCAAAGCGCTAGCTAGCATTTTTCCGCTCAAGCTTTCATCTTCATTCAAAGAGAGAATTAAAAAGGATGGATCATCTCTTTCCGGCTTTTCTACTTGGTTTCCTCCTTTTCTATGCCATGCAACAAAATCTATTGGAGTTTTTTCCTTCAAGTAATCTTCCTTCTTCATTCCAGGAATTGCCATTATGAAAGTTTTCCTAACGCTATGTGCAACTCTAATTGCTCTAGACCATTCGCTCATAGGCATGCTGACTTCTTTTGGAAAAACATGAATTACATGCTTTGAGTGCTGCCATTCTTTCTTTGCTCCAACTGGCCTTGCTCCCGGAAAATAAATTCTGAAATGGGTTCCAAATTTGAAGCCTGTCTTCAAAATAAAGCCTTTATCCCTCCAATCCTCATAAACTTCTAACATTCTAGAAGCGTAGGGAATTCTCTGCTCAGTTTCCTTCAAAACATCTTCAAAATTTAATCTCTCGTTTGTCGAAAGTTCTCTAACTTCAGCTCCTTTTTTTGCAAGATATAAAGTTTCTATTGCATCTAGCGTTAACATATTTCCTCTCTCAACGTTCTTATACACTCCCCATTGACCAAACCAATGTTCTTCAAAAAATTTTCTTGCTTCTATCCCAAAACCCAAAGAGTAGCATTCTTCCTTTATGAAAAATAGGGGAAAGTTGATTTTGAGGGAGAATTGCTTAGATGGGTATTTTTTTATTGGACTTTTTCCGTAATTCCTCATTTCAACCCTTTCCGGCAACGTAATGAAAAGGCCTCTGTCTTTCCAGTCTCTATAAACGTTGTACTTAACAAAAAAGTAGCTAGAATAAAATTTTTGGAAAATTTCTGAAAGAGGCAATTCCTGCTTTCCTCCATATATTTTTGCTTTCCTTATGTTTGCTAGATAAAAAATTTCTATCGGATGCAAGTAAATTTTGTTGTTTTTGAGCTCGCCAATAAAGCTATCCACTAGCTCTCTATTCGGCGAGAAAGCTTTGCTACCCTCTAAATAAATCTTGATTTCCTCTCTCTCTTCTCTCATTCTATCTCCCTCATTACGCAATCAATTGGTCGATCAATCATAATTTTGCATAGCAATTCAATCGTTTGATTTAGATTTGGGTCTTTAATTTCTCTCGACCCTCTTAGACTCTCTACTTTTAAAACTCTTTCGTTAGAAAGGTTCTCAACAAGATATAAATGATGGCTAGAAGCTAAAGATTCTAAGTAAGATTTCACTTCATCGTATGGAGAAGTGTAATTAAAATAGACAATCGTAAAAGCGCTAGAAATCGCTAAAATTCTTTGACTTCCTGATAAAGAATTCACTATTCTTTGTGAAGGCAAGCTGTTGTCTTCTTCTCTTCTAGAGGTGTATTCTAGTCTTTGAATGAGACTATAAGCAAAAGTAGAGAGAAACATGAGGGTAATTAAAATTAAGCCGATTGTGCTCTTCTCTAACTTCATAATCTCTTTTCATGAACAGATTAAAATTTTTCGAAGATAACTATTTCAATGGTGTTTGAAAGTTTGATTTCGCTTAAGGAAGGAATAAAAAACCCTTGGAGCGCCTTTTATTTAGCAGCAATAGTCTCAATAGTATCGTTCGTTATATCTTTCCTAGTTTTCAAGGATGATGTTGGCCTCTATTCTGTAATACTAACAACTCTTGGATTAACTCCTTTCATGACAAAGTTAAATCTGTATGAGGCGAAGAAAAGCATTTTAAGGAAGAAAAGAGGTATTGCAGATTTAGTATTCTTTTATGCGAAGGATAGGAAATCGGTATTAAAAGTTGCCTGTTTAACTGCAATACCGTTTATAATTATTGCCCCCTTCTTTCGAAGTTTGGAAATGGTAGCTTTGATGCTCATTCTTTACATTGGCATCTTCCTCCTATTTTCCTTAATCTTCCTCTCTTTCTACAGAGAAATAATAACAACTTTTGTAGCAATTTTTTCGGGAATGACTCTTGTCTTCTCTTTACTTTATCTTTTGCTGCCAACCGAAATAGCTGAAAAAAGCTTTCAAACACAAATAAACGAAATTAAAGCAATAAGAGGATACTTCTGGTTTGGAGGAACCTTTCAAACCATACTAATAAACAATATTGGGGTGCTCTTTCTTTCCTTTCTCTTTTCCTTCATTTATGGTTCTGGTGCTATATTTATACTCGCATGGAATGCTTCAATTTTAGCAACAGCTGCAAGCATGTTAGCTAAAAGTTTTGGAGGAGTTTATAAACTACCATTAGCTCTCTTATCTTACATGCCGCATGGTAGTCTAGAAATAGTTGCTTACTTTTTGGCGGCAATAGCAGGAGGAATTGCTTCATACCATTTAACAAAGGGCAAAGAAATTAGACCTCTTATTGAAGATTGCTTCTTCTTGCTAGCACTTGGGATGGTTTTTCTACTTTTAGGAGCTGTAATAGAAACGGCCGCATTAATGGTTTAAAACGAAAAGTAGATAGCGGGCTTAAACGGCTCTGCTTGCTTCGCTTTTTCTACTCCACTCCTTTCCTCAACAGTAATAATAACTTTAGCTCCAACCTCTTTTTCAAGAATGTCCCTCGCTTCTTCAAGAATTCTCATTTCGTCCTTTCTTGAAATCACTTTAACCTCTTTTTGCNATATAATTTTCTTATAGAATTTTGCAACATACTCTTTCTCTTCATCTTCNAATTTCTTCAATAAATCTTTCAACTCAACTTTCTTTCCCCTAGAAATCTTTTCTACTAAATCAAACTTCCAACTCGCTGCAACAATTATATCAACTTCTTTCGGTTTCTCTCCAGCTAACTTCTTCACTTGCCTTATATCTTCTATTAGCGATTGTAAGAAGATTTCAGACAATATTGGCTTTTCGTCAAACTTTTCCAAGGTTGGTAATTTTTCCTGGAAGACAAATTTCTTACCACCAAGCTTTTCCCACAATTCTTCAGCTAAATGCGGAATGAGAGGAGAAATTAGCAGCACAAATTTTCTCAGAACATTCTTCAATATTTTTCCATTTCCATTTTCTATTTTTCCTACTCTTTTGAAGTACCAATCTAGATCATTTAAAAATTCGAAGAAGAGAAGTTGTGCTGCAGTTCTAAACCTTAAATTCTCATAAGCTTCTAAAGCTTCTCTTCCAATCTTGTTAATCTTTGAAGTTAAAAACTTATCTACATTCCTCAATTTTCGTGATTTCGCTTTTTTCAAAGAATTAACAACATCAAAAATGAAGTTTATTCTCTCGAGGAAAGTTTTAATATTTTCACCTCTCCAATCGGCATCGCTCAAATTTTCAGCAGAAGAGATGATGTTTATTCTAGTTAAGTCACTACCAAATTCTTCCAATAGTCTGGATAAAGGAATAACATTTCCTTTACTTTTACTCATTTTCTCTCCACCAACATTAACGAAACCGTTTACAGCTATTGCTTTAGGCCAATATTTCTTATCTTCCCAAATTGCAACGTGGTGGAACAAATAGAATGTTAAGTGGTTTTGCACCAGATCTTTTCCGGATGTTCTCAAATCTACAGGATAGAAATATTCAAATTCCTCTCTCATCTTTTTAAGCAATTTCTCTTTAATTCCATATTTTTTCGAAATTTCTTTCAAATTTCCTTTTCCCAGGAATACAAAGTCGAATAGCTCGTCATTCACTTTCTCTATTGGTATTTGCTTCAAGTAATGATATATTGTATAAAAACTCATGTATATTGTAGAGTCGCTTAAAGTTTCGACAATCCATTCTTTATCCCACGGTAATCTTGTTCCCAATCCTGTTTTCCTTGCACAAGCTTTATTCTCTAACCAATCTACAGTATTGATAAACTGTTGCCTTATTTCCTCTGGATAAAACTTCATCATGCTTATGCATTCCTTAACTTTCCTTTTCCATTCCTCATCTGAAAATTTCAAAAACCATTGATTTTCCAAAATTTTAACGTGGCATCTCGTACCGCATCTACAAATAACCAAGCCCGTAGTTTCCCAAATATAGTCTAATGCCTCTATAGATTTTAGCAATTCTACCGTCTTTTCTTTAGCTTCCCTTACAGGAATGCCTTTGAATGGATCAACGATCATTCTCCCTTTATGAAATTCTTTTTTGTATACTTCCTCGGTTGCCATCTCCAATTTTTCAATTTGTGTTTGATTCTCTACACGATAAGCTTTGCAAGCTTCCTCTGCGGGAATACCTTTGTAATCTTCTAGCTCTATAATTTTTCTGGGGGAAATATTTTCAATTCCCAATTTCCTACCAACTTCGCTTTTTTTCAAATCTTCTAATGCAATATAGTCGTAGGGAGCATGGGCAGGTACTGACATCACAACTCCTGTGCCAAAACTTAAGTCAACAAAAGGAGCAGGTAATACAGGAACTTTCTCTTTTGTTACCGGATTTTCTGCTAATTTCCCAACAAGAACGTCTGAATTTATTCTTTCCAACTCTTTAACACTTCTTAACTGATCCTTTAGCTTTTCTACAACTTCCTTACTGACTATCCATCTTTCTCTTTCCACCTCTGCTAGCACATATTCTTCAGAGGGCTTAACCCAAATGTTTGTAATTCCAAAAACTGTTTCGGGGCGAAGGGTTGCACACGGTAAAAATTTTCCATCATCAAGCTTGAATTTTATGACATAAAACTGAATTGGACTTTCACCTTCTCCTTTTAATCTATCATGATCACCAGTTGGACTTTGACAATGTGAACACCAAACTACAGGATGAGTTCCTTGTACAACGTAGCCTTTCTTCCTTAAAGTATTGTACTGCCACTCGATGAACTTGTTGTAATGCGGAGTAATCGCAGTTATAAAAGTTCTCCTCCAGTCAATGCTCATTCCACTTTTCTTAAATAGCTCTATCCATTTATTCATCCAATAATGCGCAACAAATTCTGCTCCTTTTTCAACAAAATTCTTTATGTCTTCATCAGTCGCTCCAAAGAGCTTAAAAGTTTCCAATTGTGTTTTGTCATTGCTTTTAAGTCTTTCAAGAGATCCCAATATAGGTTCTCCCGTTGCATGAAAGCCTTGAGGAAATAAAACGTTAAAACCTTGCAACCTTTTAAACCTAGCATAAGTATCTGCTCTAAAAAAAGAATAAGTATGGCCTATATGAGGTGCGCCATTGACATATGGATAGGGAAATGTGATGAAAAATTTTTTCTTTTTTTTGTCAACATTCGCTTCAAACACCTTTTTTTTCTCCCATCTTTCCTGCCACTTTTTTTCTATTCTTTTAATTTGCTCGAAGGTCAAACTCATTAAATATATATCTAAGATAGGCTTAAAGCTTTAATTTTTGGTAATGTAAAAATAATGAAATGCCCCCGTAGCTCAGCTTGGATAGAGCGGCACCCTTCTATCGAGAAGGTTTGACAAAAAGGATGAAAGGTGACGGTCGCGGGTTCAAATCCCGCCGGGGGCGAGAGAGGGTTTGTTCAGCTCCTCTATCATCTTAAATAACTTTTCGCTTCTCCACGTAAGAACTCTGATATGAAAACCTTCCTCTCAAAGATGTACAACTTCATACTTTGACTAATTTATTCACAACTACACGATTCGCTCAATTCTAGTTCATTTTTTATAAAATTTATATTGATATAATCAACTCCAGCCCTTATCGCTGCTTCACCATCTATCTCATCTTTGTCGGCTATGTATAAAACCTTGCCAAATGATTTAAGAGATTCGAGTACTTTCTTTTTTTCTTCCACATACGCGCTACTGTCGACAACTATAATTTTTTCTCTTGGTATCTCTGGAAGAATTCGATTTATTATGGATGTTGCCTCTAGATTGGCTGTTAGAATAATTACATCATTTGGAACGAATATAGTAACGAGCTGTGTGTATAAGCATCTTGCACTTTTCTCCTCTTTCTCCCTTAATTCCTCTACATACTTCTCTAACACTTGTGAGTACTCGTTCTTATATATCTCTTTAAAACCCTCATATCTCCTTACCGCTTCGCAATAGTTTAGAAAATTATGTTCCTGAAGTTCTGGGGGTATTTCTATTCCTCTTTCCTTAATCTTTCTAGAGTAATAAAATATGCCTCTCTGTAGATTTTTTGAGACATTCCTTCTGAAATTAGTGTCCCATCTAAGTCTATAACAAGTATTAAATTTTTTTCTTTCATTTCCTATAATTTTGAGAGCATTCAATAAATTTTTAACTTTTTCAAAACCTTGGAAATTTCTTTTTTATCCTATCTTCTGGTCTCCCAACCAAAACCCAACCTTCAACTTCTACTTTTTTACCATTTGGTAGTTTGAAAATAAAAACACAACTTTTTTTCTCAACCATCTTCTCTCCTTTTTCTGTCTCTATAACAAGCATGTTATAAGTTTCATCTACAACTTTTCCTTTAATTCCAACTTGACTTTTATTTGTACTTTTCTTAACTTCTACCTCTAGCCCGATTAACTCATGCCTAACTAAATTCTTTTCAGTTAACATTTTTGATTTTTTGATTCTACTATAAAATTTCTATTTGTTCTTCTCTAAAGCCTAAAGAAATTAGAACTTCCTTAATTCTTTTTCTATGGTCTCCTTGCAATTCTATGTGATTATCTTTAAAAGTGCCGCCACAAGCAAGTTTTCTTCTGAGCTCTTTTAGAATAGCCTTAACATCTTTCGTTATTCCTTCTATAATAGTTGTTGGTTTTCCGAATCTTCTTGTTTCCATATAAACTCTTATTTTGACTTCTTCTTTTTCTAAAGCTTCTTCAATTCCAAGTTCTTCAGGCAAGCCAGTTATGTTTTTCATTCTCGGGATCTCTCCCTAATAATAGTTAGTACCCTAGCTATATTTCTTTTCAGATTTTTAATTTTTGACGTATCCTTTATAGGCCTACCACTAGCTACAAAACCCCTTTCTTTCATTAGCTCTAATCTCAAATCATTGAGCCTTTTCTTCAGTTGTTCCAACGGCTCCTCCCTTATTTTCTTCAGGAACTCCCTTTCCTTCTTCACCTTTTTCACCTTTTTCTATTTTCTTTTCAAAGATAAACTCTTTTGGCATTTCCTTCATTATTCTAACTTCTACACCAACAATACCGAATTTAATTAAAGCTTGAGCTTGAGCCCTATCAACTAATCTTTCAGCATATTCTCCGCTAGTAGCAATAAAACCATCTTTAAACTTAACTCTCCTAGACCTTTCTTTACCCATTATCTTACCAGAAATAACAATTAAAGCGCCAATGGCACCAGCCTTCATTATTTGGTCAAG
>Ga0065719_100656_pt1 | contig 15491 bp, 17 predicted proteins | sample GBSCel85sediment_FD_59106 | JGI IMG/M metagenome (GOLD analysis project Ga0065719, IMG submission 59106) | Hot spring sediment microbial communities from Great Boiling Spring, Nevada - Cellulolytic enrichment CS 85C v3 (version 3) | ecosystem: Environmental > Aquatic > Thermal springs > Hot... | reverse complement strand
GGAACAGGGGTAATATCTATTTCTTTATTAATTTCCAATACTTGACTTGCTGGTATACCAAAAAGAAAATCTCCTATATAAAAGGATACCATCGTTATAGTGTCAGCAACTTTAATTGAAGTGTCTTCTTTTTTCAATATTTCTAAATTTTCTTTTTTTACTAATTCCATAGAGCTCCTCCCTTATTTCTTTTTAAAAAACCCTAACTTAACAGTCTTTCAATTTCTTCTAATAGTTTTTCTCTGTTAAGTTTTATTTCATAAGCATTTGCACCTAAATCTAATACTTTTCTTCTTACATCTTCTCCTGCAAGGGATGTTACAACTATTATAGGAATATTCTTATAATCTGGACTTGCCCTTACTTCTTTTATAAGCTCAAATCCATCCATTTCTGGCATTTCTAAATCGGTAATAATTAAATCAAATTTTCCAGAAAAAAGTCTATTTAAAGCTTCTTTTCCATTTTCGGTAGTTTCAACCTCATACCCTGCACCTACTAAATAATTCTTAATCATACCCCTAAAAAAGGGAGAATCTTCAGCAAGAAGTATCCTTTTTGCTTACTTTTTCTTTTNNTACTTTTACAATAAACCAATCGGGATCATACATTTCAATTATTTTGTAAATATCAATAAAAAGGGTAGTTTTACCATCAATAATTCTATGACCTAAAATTCCGGGTTGAGTATAAATTCCTTCTTCTATTTCTGGGGAGACTTCTAAAGTTCCTACAATGTTTGTACAAAGGATACCACAAGTTTTACCTCTTTCTGTAAAGAACAAAACATTATAGCTTTCTTGAAGCGGGACTTCTTTTAAAGGTAAGTAATTTTCTAACCTTATTATAGGAACAACTTCATCTCTATAGATAATTATTTCTTTACCTCCAGAAATCTTTATTTCATTTGCTTTGATTTTGTCAAGTCTTGAAATTAAAGCTATAGGAATTGCAAACCTTTCCTCTCCTACATCAAAAAGAAGTAAAATTATAGTCTCCTGAACGGAGGTTTTTATTTTTATTCCTGTTCCCTCATAAGTCTTTTCTATTTCTTCAATACTTATTCCGACAAATTGGGAAAGACCCACTACATCTAATATAAGAGCAAGTTTACCATCACCCATTATAGTTGCACCAGAATAAATAGGAATATTTTTAAACCACCTACCAAGCGGTTTCACTACAATTTCTTCAGAAGCAAATATTCTATCTACTAAAAGCCCTATAAATCTTTCTCCTGTATTTAAAATAACTAAGTTTCTTTGTTCTTCAGCTTTTCCATTTACCTTTAAAATTTCTGACAATCTTAATACAGGTATTATTTCTCCTCTAAGTCTATAAAACTCAGTATTTCCAACTTTAAGAAGGTCTTTATTAGGATCTACATTAACGAGTTCTTTAAGATTTACTTGAGGGATAGCATAGCGATAATCTCCTGACGTGACTATTAAGGCAGGTATAATAGCAAGGGTAAGAGGAATTTTAATTTTAATATTTGTACCTTTACCTTGAATAGTATTAATTTCTATAGAGCCTCCAAGTTTTTCTATGTTTGCTTTAACTACATCCATTCCTACTCCACGCCCAGAAAGCTGAGTGACAGTTTCAGCAGTTGAAAAACCTGGTTTAAAAATAAGATTTAATAATTCCTTTTCAGAAGCACGTTCTACCTCCTCATAACTCATAAAACCCTTCTCTACAGCCTTCTTTTTTATTTTTTCAATATCTATACCTCTTCCATCATCATCTATTTCTATAACAACTTGCCCTCCTTCTTGATAAGCTCTAAGAACAAGATTACCTTCTTCAGGTTTCCCAAGCATAACCCTTTCTTCAGGTGTTTCAATCCCATGATCAATAGCATTTCTAATAAGATGGGTAAGTGGATCCTTAATAGCCTCAATTATTGAACGATCTAATTCTGTTTCTGTTCCCTCTAAATGTAAGTTCACCTTTTTACCTAAAGCTTTAGCTAAATCTCTTACAATTCTTGGAAATTTATTAAAAATACTTCCAATAGGTTGCATTCTTGTTTTCATTATAGTTTCTTGCATTTCTGTAGTTATCATAGAAAGTATTTGCACACTTCTTGTTAATTCTTCATCCATTGTCTTTTGAGAAAGTTGCACCACTCTATTTCTTGCAAGAACAAGTTCTCCAGCAAGATTCATTAGCTGATCAAGAAGTTTTACATCAACCTTTATGTGAGTTTCTGCAAGTTCAACATGAGGGGAGAGGGGAGCTTCTTCTTTTTCTTCTTTAACTTCTTCTACCAGCTTAACTTCTTTTTTTTCTTCAATTTTTTCCTCAACTCTTTCTTCAGCTACTTCTTTCTTCTCTTCTATCTTTTCTTCTCCTATCCNTTCTTTTGGCTTTTCTTGAACCTTTTTTCTTAACTTTTCGTTAAAATTAGAAAGTTCTACTAAAAAATCTAAAATTTTATCTTCTACAGGTTCAGTTTTATTTTCTTCTATATAAGAAATGATGTACTTTATGTAATCAACTGCTTTTAATAATATATCTACAACATCTTCTTCTGGCTCTATTAAACCATCTCTTAATTTTGAAAGAATATCTTCAGAAAAATGGGCTATACTTTCTAAAGTTTTAAAACCAAAAAAACCAGCAGCTCCCTTTAAAGAATGCATAGTTCTGAAAAGCTCTTTTAAGACTTCAATTTTCTTAGGATCCTTTTCTAATTCTATAAAACCTTCTTCAAGTTTAGATATTCCTTCTTTTGCTTCAACTAAAAAGTCTTGCAAAATATCTTCATCAAAATTCATTCTTTTCTCACCTCCTTACCTTTTCTGCATCTCTATTATAATTAATTTTTAAAAATTTTAAATTTTAAAGCTCCTTTGAAATAGCTTTGCTTTACCATTTTTCACTACTAAATAAGCTTTCTCTCCAACTATTAAAGGTAAATTATTTTTGATGTGTCCAAAGGAAAAGTTATAACCAATAGGTATGTATTTCGGCAAAAACTCTTCCACTCCTTTTAAGAATTCTAAGAAATTAACTTTACCTATATCTCCTATTATTATCCCCTTTATATTTTCAATTCCTAAAGTAAAAATCACTTGCAAAAATGCCCTTTCAATTCTATATTTTTTTTCGTTTGTTTCTTCTATCATTAAAATTAGGGATTTTTCAATAGGTAAATAGGTAGTCCCACATAAACTTGCCAAAGTAACCAAATTTCCTCCTAAAAGTATTCCTTCTGCCTCACCCTCTTTATAAGCAAAACCTTCTAACTCTATATCTTTATTTCCAGCTATTACTTCTAATAGATTTTTTAAAACTTCTTCACTTAAATCTGGCAAATTAACAATCATTGGAGCGTGTAGCCCCTTTTTTTTAAATCTTTTATAAAAGTATAAATGCAAAGCTGTAACATCGCTAAACCCAATTAGAGAGGAATATATATTTATTTTTTTATTTTCGGAAAAAATTTCATCTAAATAAGGAATTAATTTTATAGCTCCAAATCCTCCTCTTACCGCCCAAATAAAGTCATATTCTTTTGCTGTAATCAATTCATAAAATAAAAAAGCTTTAAACGAAGGAGAAGATTCTGAAAAATCTACAAAAGATTTAAAGGATATATTGTTTTTTCTTAAAATTTTAATTCCTCTCTGATAGCTTCTTATAGAAGGCAGGCTTGATGGTGAAAAAAGAGCTATTTTTATTTCTTTTTCCATAAATAATAAAGTCCTTCTAAAGTTAAATGCGGTTCTATTTTTTCTATCTTTTTAGAATAGGGAGCTATAAACTTAGCAAGTCCTCCAGTAGCTATAACTTTAGGACTTGTCCCCATTTCTTCTGAAAGTTTTTCTATTAAAAAGTCAGTAAGCCCTATAAATCCATATATTAAACCACTTTTTAAAGCTGAAATGGTGTCCTTCCCTATAACTTGAGAAGGAGGCTCACTTAAATCTATTTTGGGTAATTTAGCAGTTTTTTTAAATAAAGCTTCTGTAGAAATTAAAACACCAGGTGCTATTGCTCCTCCTAAATAAGCTCCCTTCTCTGAAACACAATCAAAGGTTATAGCTGTTCCAAAATCAACTATAATTAAAGCACTTTTATATTTTTCCCACCCTGCTAAGGCATTTACTAACCTATCTCCTCCTACTTCACAAGGATAGAAGAGTTCTATAGGAATTTTAACAGTTTGATGATCTGCAACTAAAACTTCTCTTGCCAATAACTTTTTCCCCATTTCAACCCACCAATGTAGCGCAGGCGGAACTACACAGGCAATGCAAACTCCTTTAAGGTCTTTTAAAGCTATTTTATAAATGTCCAAAAAACTTTTAAGCTTTACTAAAACTTCGTGAGAAGAAACAGGTATCTCAGTTTTAAAACTAAAAGTAGCAACTAAATTGCCATTTTCTTCAAAAACTCCGCAAACTGTGGAAGTATTTCCTATATCCACAGTTAAAAGCATCTAAATTCCCTCCTTAATACTTTCTAAAAGCCAGCTTACCCAATCTTCTTTTTCTTTTCTCTTAAGTATTTTTACTTTACAGGACTTTAAAATTTCTAAAAGTTCTTTTTCCATATTACTCATAAATCCAGATATTAAATAAAATTTAGAATCCCAAAAAGAGGGAAGATTAAATAATTCCTCTAAAAGACCTTTGTAAAGATTTGCTAAAACTAAATCTACTTTAATAGGTAAAAACCTTTTTATATCTCCTTCTATAACCTCTGCTGAAAGATCATTTAAAATTAAATTATGTTTAGTTACTTTTACACATAAAGGATTAATATCTACCGCTATAACATCAGCTCCAAGCTTAGCCCAAAAGAGAGTTAAAATCCCTGTTCCACAACCGATATCAAGAACCTTTTGAGGTTTACCAAAATTTTGATAAAATTCCCAACTTAACTCAAGGATCATAGAGGTTGTGGGATGAGTTCCTTCTCCGAAAACTATACTTGGATCAAAAATAAGATCCCATTTTCCTTCATACCAAAGAGGAGCTATTTTATAAGGCCCTACTTTAAAAGGTTTTAGTACTCTATTTTCATTCCATTTTTCATAGGGCATTGCATCTTTAAAATCCAGTTTAAGCCCATATTTTTTTATTAACTCCTCAACAAGCTCATCTTTTGGTTTATGAAAAAAAAGAATCCCTACTCCATCTTCTTCCCATACTCCTATTAAGTCTTCATCTTCAAATTGATTAAGAGCTGGATGAAAGTTTTTAAAACTGTAAATATATAAAGTTTTATATTTTTTATACTTGCCTCTTAACATCTTTATAATTTATTTTAATTAATAATTTCAAATAACACAAGAAAGAAGTAAGTTCAATTCTTTTATTATATTTTCAAGATATAAAATAACTAAAATAATGGCTAAATTTAAGATTATCCATAAAAGTAAAATAATGCGAATCCTTAAAAATTTTTTCTGAGTTTTATTAAAAATTTCCTCATTTGTTAGAACATTTTTTAAAAATTCAATTCTTTCAAATATTCCATAATGGTGCCAACTTTTTTTATACAATTGCCCTGTAACTTCTCCTATTTTTAATAGAGCTGAAATAATGGGTTGAGGATTTTTTAATATAATAGCAGAAAGAAAATCTGCCTCCCTTTCAAATTGTCTTAAAAAGAAAGAAAAAATATATCTTATGTAAATAAAAGCTAAAAAAATAAGTTCTATACCTAAGCTTATTTCTAATGAAACCGGTAAAGTCTTTTTATTTTTTATAATATCAATTAATTGAGGAGAGAAATAATAGGCTACTAAAAAACTTATTATTAAAAGCGTTAACAAAAATAAAGGGAGATTTAAGAGTAAGAGCAAAAGCCAAAAATTATGTCTTTTTTTGAGATGTCCTATCTCATGAGCTACTACTCCTAAAATCTCTTCTGGAGAAAGAATACTTAAAAGGGGTTTAGAAAAAAATAAATATTTAAAAGGTGGTAAAAAACCTATAATACCTGCTGTATAAAGCTTTTTTCCTAAGTCATCTAAAACATAAATTTCATTTATTTTAACCTTATTTTTTTTCAAAAAATTTAAAATAATTTCTCTTAAAGCTAAATTGTCTAAGGGTTTTACAGGCCAAATTTTAATTATCAAAAAGGGAGAAATAATAATAATGAAGATCAAAAAAAGAAAAAACTCTCCCTCAAAATTCAAATTGAAAATATTAAAAATATCTTGAAAAATAACTAATAGTAATACTGGAAGAATAATACCTAAAAGGATTTTTAAGTAATTAAGTGTAAATCTTAAAAGTAAAAATCTTACTAAGAACATATAATGCAAAAACCATAAAATTCCTATAAGAGAAGAAAAATAGATTTTATCTAAATAGGTTTTAAAGCTAAGAAAACTCAAATCTATAATATAAAAAACAAAGCCAAGACCTATAAAAAATTTATCTAAAAAATGAATGAAGTGGGATTGATGAATTTTTTTTCTAACTATTAAAAGCAAAAAAATAAAAAAGAATTCTTTAAAAATAAAAAGGAAGACAAGAAAAATTGAGGAAATTTTATAGGAAGTTACAGGAATAAACTCATAAATAATAAAGGCTAACCAAAGATATATAAGATCTTCATAAATCAAATTTAAGTACCACCAATAAATACAATAATCAAATTAATTAAAAATAAATGATTTTACCTTAATCAAAAACTCCAAAACAACAAAAATATATCAAAAAAATAAAAATATGACAAGTCTCACATCGGTTATTTATCTTTCCCACCACTTTTCAAGTCTTTCTATTTTTTTTATATTTGTAGGTTCTCCTAAATTAATAATAACTTGGTATCCCTCTGGTATATTTTCAGTCTCTTTTGTAATATAATTATTTAATTCAACATTCCCTTCTATCACGATAATCTTTGCAAGAGGGCTATTATCCATTTCTACAGTAAATTCTGTACCACGGATACCTAATACAGCTATTAAATGCCCAACACCTAAACACCCACCTTGTGGAATAATTACTTTAGTTCCTGGATGAAAAACTTTACATAATTTAAAAGTTAATTGATATCTCTTTTTTAGAAGCTCTTTTTTATACTCTTCGATTTTTTCTTCTGTCCAGTCCTTAATTGTTTTCAAATCCTCTTTATAATTTTGAATATAATCTTTTATCTCTTGTAAATATTCATCAGACCTTTCTACCTTTGTATAAAATTTCCCTTGAATTAACTCAAAGTTGTCTTCATCTGCTGATATTTTTTTTATTAAAACTTCAGAATCTGGTCCTACAATAAAGTTCCCTTGTCCATTTGATATTTTTAATTCTATTTTACCATCTGATAAAGTGCTTATTTTATCCCCATCGTTTATTATCATATTAGAGCAAGTATTTTCAAGTTTTTTAGTTTTTAAGTTCATAATTTTTACAGTTCCTGAACAATCTTTTATTAATCCAGCTATGTTATTATTTGAAGATATTTTAGAATACAGTTCCTTTAATTTTCTTTCATTTTCTTGTATCTTTACCATTTGCATTTCACATTCCATTTTCTGATCTTTTAACATTTTTTGAGTCTCTTTTGCCTGCATCAAAGCCTTTTCTGCTACAGGTTTTGCCTTCTGAGCATCTTCTTTTTGCTTTTCTGTACCTATAATCATTGTTCTTTGTATTTTTGCAAGTAATTCATTTATCTGCCTTATCCCCTGTTCATTTTGAGCTATCTTCAAATCAATTTCTTTGATTCTTTCCTCTAATTTCATTTTTTGCTTTTGAAGATCAAAATATGCACTGAGCCAGAGTTTATCACCTAAGGTAAAACTCTGAGCTAATGATAAATTAGGTAAAATTAAAATTAAAGCTAATGTTAGCAATATATTTTTCACATTATTTTTCCTTTTCCATCATAAATTCCCATCTATAAATCTGGTCTTTTACTGCCCTATAATCTTGTGCATCAGGAACAAGCTCAAGGTAAATATTCATGTTCTTAATTGCATTTTTGTAATCCTTGATTTGTCCATAATTTAGTGCCAGTGCTTTATAAAGACCTGGAAAAAATGGAGATATTTCAAGAGCTTTTTTATATTCTTCTATTGCTTTTTCAAAATTTCCTTCAGATGTATATAATTCAGCTTTAATAATTATCTTTCTTGCATCCTCTGAAAGGGCAAATAAATGAGGATATTTCATCATAAGCTCTGCAATACAAGTCCTTATTTCTTTTGCTTCTTGCTCATTGGCTATCTTTAAAAGGTTTGCATATTCCTTAATTGCTTCTTTATATTGACCTTTTATCTCAAGTTGACTAATTAATTGTCTCTTTAATTGTTTATAAGGCTTTAAAATATCAGCTAAGGATGTAAAAAGGATGTTCAATGGACTATCTGTTTCAAATATATTTTCTTTGATAGAGGAAAGTATTTTATCTGCACTCTGATTATCTCCCTTGCTGAAAAATAAATATCCCATTGCTATTTTTACTAAATTATTAAAAGTTCTATTATATGAACTCTCAGTATCTGACGGATTTTCTTTGATTGTAGAAAGTATTTCATCTGCTTTTTGGTTTTCTCCTTTATTAAAAAGTGAATATACCATAACAATCTTAGCCCAATTATCATTAGGATCTAAAGAGTAAGCTTCTTCAGCATCTGCATGAAAGTTCTCCTCTTCCCCTAAATTTTTATATAAAAAAGCCCTTATGGCCATAAATTTTAAAAATTTTCTATCAATAATTTTTCCCCGTTTAATAGTTATATCCTTAATATCTTTCTCTGATTTTGCGATAGTTAAAGTTATATTAGTTCCTTCTGCTCCTTGCAAACTTTGATAAATTTTATTTAGATCCCATTTCTCACAAGATTGACCATTAATTTTTATAATTTTATCTCCAATTTCAATATTAGCTTTCTCTGCTGGACTCCCTTCAATAACTTCTAAAACGTATGGATAAATATTAGTTGTTCCAAAATAAATGCCAATTCCTATAAATGAATCTATTTTTATTTTATTTAAATACTCTAAGGCACTTTTAAGGTCTCCTTTTGTTAAATAGGCGTTTAAATCTTTAAAAATTTTTAAATAATCTCCATGTATATATTCATAGAGTGCTTTCAGCCTTTTTTCTTGATTTTTATTAAATCTACCATCCTTTATTTTAATTTCCCCCTCAGGTGTTATGTATATATAATCTTTATAAGCTTTATAAATTTGTTTAAAAATAAATACATTATTATCTGATAAAGTATAATAATATCGAAACACTTCACCATTAGAATATAAACTTAGCACAAAACCATCATAAAAAAAACATTTATGTAATCCATCACGAATATTATATTTTGTACAATCTATCATTCCACAAGGGAAAAAGGCACAACTATAAGTTTCAGCACTATAGAGCTTCCATTTTTCTATTTCAGCTAAGATTATAGGATTATCTACTGCACAAACATTTTCTGTATTAATATAATAAGAAAAAACGAATATTAAGAAAAATTGAAAAAAATATTTTATAAATTTTTGTATATTAATTGAAACTATTTTTTTTATAAAATACATATTTTATTTTGCCTCCTTAAACAGGTTTTGTTTTAATGTATCTATTTCTTTCTCTATTCTTTGCTTTTCTGCTATTAATTTTTGCTCATTTTCTACTGTTTCTTGGTACTCCTTTTCTGCTTTTTGTTTCAAAGCTAGAGCTTGGGCAAGAAGATTATTTATTTCTGAAGGTATTTTTTGATTTGTTGTTTCTTCAAATTGTTTTTTTATTTCAAGTTCTTTAATTTGTTTTTTTAATTCTTCTATCTTCTTTTTTGATTCTTCTTTCTTTGTTTTTATATCTTCAAGTTTTACATAGAGCCCTTGTAATTTTTCAATTTCTGGCATAGCTAATCTATAAAATTTTGCTAAATTTGTAAGCTTTTGGTTTAATTCGATAGCTTTTTTAGAATCCATAGCATCAAGAAGTTCCTTAGGTGGAATATAATTAATAGGTCTTGGAGAAATAATATTTCCTTCAAAGGCAAGCTCTGCATAAAATCTTGCAGCTTCAAGGTCTCCTGATTGTAAAAATATCTCGGCCATTTTGGAAAAATACACAGTTTTTAATAACTGCTCCTTTGCTGATGTTGATGTTTTCATCACTATATTTGACTGCGGTCTCGGATTATTCCAATCAATTTGTGATAAAGTTTCTTTTTCTGACATTTTAGGACCAATTATAGTATAACTTCCTAAAGGGCCACTTCCAATTCTAACTTGAGAAAGTATATCTTGTCCTGCTCTTTTTCTCTCTTCTTCCTCTTTCCTTGCCCGTTCTTCTGCTTCTTTCATATATTTTTGCCATGCTTCAAAGGCTTTTTTCTTAGTTTCTTCTTGTTTTTGATAATGTGTATCATGAGTTTGTGACGTAAAAAGTTCCATTATACTTTGATGAATTATACTTCCTAAAGCATCAAAAAACGGAGCCATAAAACCTTGAAATGCTTGGAGTTGCATTTGTTGGGAAGCTGTAAGCCCTTGAGAAGGGATATAAGAAGGTGTACGAGTAGAGGGACCATTACTTATAGGTATACAACTACCACAACCTACGCATCTGTATCTTACTCCACCATAAGTGATTTCTCTTACTTCACCTTTAGGTATATATGTTCCATCTGGCAGTTGACTTCCTTCACATACTGGATTTGGCTCTGGGGGATTAAAACTGTAAGCTTGCCAAGATAAAAGGAATATTAAAGCTATTGTAGATAAAATTATTTTTGTAATTATTTATACCTCTAAATTTTTAAAATTAAAATTTTAATAAAAATTAAATTATTTGTCAACAATTTTAAATAATATTGTCGTTAACTATTTTAAAATGTCACATTTAATTCCTAATTTGAATTATCACATTGATAGAGTATCCTCTTTGTATCTTCAGGGAGGTGAAAGAAATGAAAACATATCATGTTACGGGGGTTGAATTGGACAGGCTCAAAATTTTATCCGATGTCCTCAATGGTAAACTTACCTTAAAAGAAGCTTCTTACACTTTACACATAAGCTATAGACAGGCTATTAGGCTTAAAAAAGAGGTTTAAAGAGCAGAGGATTGAAAGGCTCCTAAAGAAAGCCCCCTAAACCCTCTAATCTCAAAATTACACAGAAACTAAAACAAAAGAGATGTGGTTTTAGATTGAAAAAAAAGACCAAAGATGTGACATTCCAAACTGGNAATAATAGGTGACATTGACATTAGTAATAACATAAAATTTTAAATAATATTTTAAAAGGATAATAATAAGAAATCTGCCAATTTCTCTAAATCTTTATTTTCTAAACTTTTAGTTTGTTTTATATAGGGCTTCATAAAATCTTCTCTATCTGGATCAATAATAGCTTTAGCTTCTCCCTTTAAGTATTTAATCAATTCTCCTTTTTTATTTTTATATGCCTTTGATATGTTTTTAAGAGATGGAGCAAAACCTTCCTCTTTCTGATAATGACAGGAACCGCAATTAAATCTTTTAAATATCTTTTCTCCTTCTTCTGCTAAAACTGTAAAATTGTAAAATATTAAAATAAACATTAGCCCCAAAAAAATTAAAAATTTTTTCATACTTCCTCCTAAAGATTTTTAACTACTACTTTCTAAAGAGGTATTCTCTTTTTTCTGTTTTTCTTTCTTTTCCTTTTCTTTTCTTGCATAATCTGTAACATACCATCCAGTGCCTTTTAAGATAAAACTACTTTCACTAATAAGTTTTATTAATTCTCCACCACATTCTTTACAAACTTTCAAAGGCTCATCTGTTATTTTTTGCCATACTTCAAAGTGCTTTCCACAACTTTTACATTCATATTCATAAATTGGCATCCCTCTTCACCTCCTTGAAGATTTTAAAAATAAATTTGGTCAAAATAGTAAAAAACTTTATTCATATAAGGTAAATTTGTAAAATCTTTTAAGGCTTTTTTGGTAAGATTATGCACAAATTTTTCTTCTTCCCATTTATATTTAGAATAAAAATTACTNTCATATCTAATAAATCTAACTAAATGGATTAATTCGTGAGTTAAAATATAAAGCAAAAGTTCTTTTAGAAAAGGGTTCTTTTTGTGAAAAATTTTATTTTTATTAAGACATATAACATAAAAGTCCTTTCTTTTTGATGGTAAATCATGTAATATTTTGCCTTTTAAAATAGTTGCAAACCTGTTTTTAAAAAATTTGTTTTCCCTTAAAATGTATACATCATAAATTAATCTACTAATCTCTCTTTCTGAAAGCTTAAATTTTTCAATAAGATTTAGTTCGCAAAGATAAAAAATATTTTCTAATTCATAAAAATTACTAAATTTTCTTAAATATGAAGTTACTTTTTTCCCTTTGGATAAGATCCTAACCAAATTACTTGAAGACAATAATTTTGCATTTTCCTCCAAACATTCTTTTATTTTCTCGTCTTTAATATGTCCTTCGCAATCTAAGAAAAAAACATATTTCCAAGGTTCATCTTTAGAGGGCCTGCTTTCTATTTTAGTAAGATTTATTTTTCTTACAGCGAAACATCTAAGCACATCAAAAAGAGCACCAGGTCTATCTGCTACACTAAAAAGAAGAGAAGTTTTATCATCCCCAGTAGGTTGAACCTCTGTTTTTCCAATAATCCAAAATCTTGTAGAATTTCCTTTTATATCTTCTATATTTTTAGCTACAATCTGAAGGTGATATAATTTTGCTGCTACTAAACTTGCAATTGCACCCACACTTTCATCTACAGCTGCCCATTTTGCTGCTAAAGCTGTTGAAGGAACTGTTTCAATAGGAACAGAAGGTAATTTTTTCCTTAACCATTTTCTACATTGAGCTATAGCTTGAGGATGGGAAAGTACTTTTTTAATGTCCTCTATTTTCCCAGTTTGATTCATAAGATGATGAGAAATAGATTCATAAATTTCTCCACATACTTTTAATCCATATTCATAGATTGCATCAAGAGTTGTTGCTACAACCCCTTCTATAGAGTTTTCAATAGGAACTACTCCAAAATTAACTCTTTCACTACTTACTTCTTCAAAAACATCAGTTATAGTTTCTACAGGTATAAGCTCAGCAGAGGTCCCGAAATAATTTAAAGCTGCAATGTGACTAAAAGTTGCTTCAGGACCAAGATAAGCTACCTTTATTTTTTGTTGGGCACTTCTACAAGCTTTTATAATTTCTGAATAAATTACTTTTAATGCATCCTCAGGAAAAACTTTTTGATTAATTTTTAAAACTTTATTCAAAATCTCTTTTTCTCTCAATAAATCAAAACTTTCATATCCCATATTTTCTTTAAGCTTTCCTATTTCTTTTGCAACTTCTATTCTTTCTTTTAAAAGTTCAACAATTTGTATATCTATTTTATCAATTTTTTCTCTTAATTCTTGAAGTTTATTGTTTTTCATAATCTATCTCTACTTCGCTATTTTTAATTCTCAAAGAATGAAACAGTTTTCTTTTTACCTTCAAGTTTTTTATTTTGGGAAGGCAGTCCCAACAAAAATAAGCTCCTCTTCCACCTTCTTTTTGAAGCTTATCTAAAACTATTTTATTTTCTTTTATACAAAATCTCAATAAGTCTTTTTTAGGCATTTTTCTCTTGCAAACTATACAAGTCCTCTCAGGAACATGCCCTTTTTTAGGCATTTATCTCTTTTTTAGCTTTTTCAATAATTTTTTCTACCTCTTCTAAGGGTAGCTTTGTTAATTCAGCAATTTTTTCTATAGGTGTTTCTAAAAGAGTTTTTAAATCTTTAATATTTGCTTCATAAAGATAACCTGCAATTTCATCAGATAATCCTGTTACTTTAAGTAACCTTAAAAATTCTGGTTCTTGACGTCTCAAATACTGGGTTTCGCTTAAAATGTCTATTCTCCATCCTACAAGTTTAGAAGCAAGTCTAACATTTTCTCCCTTTTTACCAATAGCAAGGGACAATTGGTCATCAGGAACAATAACTTCAAGAGTTTTATTTTCTTCATCTACTATAACTTTACTACATTCTGCTGGAGCTAAAGCATTATAAACAAATTTAGCAGGATCAGGATCCCATAAAACTACATCTATTTTTTCTTTCCCCTCCTTTTTATCAGTTTTTGCTATATTAAGTTCCTCTAAAATAGTAGAAATCCTTGAGCCTCTTACTCCTATACAGGTTCCTACAGGATCAATATTGGGATTAGTTGAGGTAACTGCAATTTTTGTTCTTGACCCGGGTTCTCTTGCTATAGCAACAATTTTAACTATACCTTCTTGAATTTCAGGTACTTCTTTTTCAAAAAGTTTTTTAACAAAAGCTGGATGTGAACGAGAAACTATAATTTGAGGCTCCTGTTGTCTATATACCTCTATAACCAAAGCTTTCAATCTATGCCCTCTAATATACTTTTCTCCAGGCACTTGTTCTTCCTCAGGTAAAAGAGCTTCTGCTCTTCCTAAGGAAAGAATTACTCCTCTTTTGTCAAATCTGTGTACATAACCACTAACTATTTCTCCAATTTTATATTTATATTCATCATATATAAGTTGTTTCTCTGCAAGTCTTAATTTTTGAGAAAAAAGTTGTTTTACAATTTGAGCAGCTATACGTCCTAAATCTTGAAGTTCCACCCTTTCTCCAATGATGTCCTCAATTTTAATGTTAGGATAAATCTTTTGAGCCTCTTCTAAGGAAATCTCTGTCTCNTTATCTTTAACTTCTTCTACCACTTTTTTTAATTTGTAGATCTCTATATCACCCTTTTCCTCATCATATTTAACTTCAATATGAGCTTTGTTTACCAAATCGTTTTTTTGCTGCAGTTCTGATCCCTTCAATTAAAGCCTCAACCACTATATCCTTAGATAAACCCTTTTCTTTACTTAAACTTTCTATAACTCTTTTTAATTCTCCCGACATAGATATTCTCCTCTACTTTAAAATTCATTTAAACTTAATTTCAGGCTGTAAATTTGCTTTTTTAATATTATCCAAAGAAAACTCCCAAATTTTCCCTTCTACTTCCATCTGAACCAGATCTCCTTTTATTCCTAAAATAATACCTGTAAAATTTTTTCTCCCAGAAATAGGCGTTTTTAAAATAATTTTTGCTTTCTCTCCTTTAAATCTTTCGTAATCTTCTTTTTTAACCAAAGGTCTTTCTATCCCCGGAGAAGAAACTTCTAACACATAGGAATGATGAATAAGATCTTCTTTATCTAATATTTTGCTTATCATTTCGCTTATCTTTGCACAATCTCCTACAGTAACCCCTCCTGGTTTATCTATAAAAATTCTTAAAACCCAACCTCCTCTTTCTCTTCTCCATTCTAAATCCACTAACTCTATATTTTTTCTTAAAATAGGAATTTCTATAATCTCTCTAATTTTATCTTTAATTTCTTTTTCCATAATCTTAAAATTTAAAAATTATTTTTTAAAATTATATTACAAATATACCAAAAATTATCAATTTTAAAAGTGAAGTTTTAGATTTTGATTTCTTTTTACTTAGGTATA
>Ga0065719_116306_pt1 | contig 15522 bp, 17 predicted proteins | sample GBSCel85sediment_FD_59106 | JGI IMG/M metagenome (GOLD analysis project Ga0065719, IMG submission 59106) | Hot spring sediment microbial communities from Great Boiling Spring, Nevada - Cellulolytic enrichment CS 85C v3 (version 3) | ecosystem: Environmental > Aquatic > Thermal springs > Hot... | reverse complement strand
CCCGTCGCGAGCTGGGCTATCTTTCTGTTGATCCCGCGCAGCTCACCCCATAGATCTTGGGCATCTCCCAGTGCCCCGATGATCGCAAACGGTGACAAATCTGTGTTCTCCGTGTCACAGGCATACGCAAACAGGTAAGCCATGCCGGCCCCGCTTATCTCCGTCCCACCATCCATGCCCAACATGTGTGCATTAAGATGAACCAGACCTGTCCACTCCTCCCCGTCACCCGGCTCGTGGTGGTCCAAGACAATCACATGCCTTCCTGCGAAGATCCTCTTGAGGTGAGCGATCATGGAACTCCCCACATCCGCGAGGATGACTAGGTCTGCCCCGGGAAGGTCCTCGAAGAACTCGGGGTAAGGCATCTCCACAAAACTTACGGAGTGTTCTATGCCGCTTCTTTCGAGGCATTTTGAGAGAATCGCGGCAGCGCAAACACCATCGGCGTCAGAATGCGAGATGACGAGAACGCTCTTATGCCTGAACTCCCTCAGAAGGGCAACAGCCTCCCGCAACCTTGTCAACATGCTCCTCTCACCTTTTTATCTCCGCCCTGTTAAAATCTTGCGGATGAGAACCGTAGAACTCAGGAAAGACGGGGTTTATCTAATCGATCAGACCCTCCTCCCGACGAGGCTGAAGTTCATAAGGTGCAGAACGGTGGAAGATGTGGCCAGAGCAATTGAACAGATGAAGGTGAGGGGAGCACCCGCGATAGGCGTGGCGGGCGCGATGGGAATAGCTCTTGCAGCCATCAGAAGCAGAGGTAGATCGAGGACAGAAATTCTCGCAGACCTCGAGAAGGCCGCGGAGAGGCTCAGAAGGACGAGGCCAACTGCCGTCAGTCTGTTCAGCGCGGTGGAAAGGGTTCTGACCGCGTGCAGGGAGGCCGAAAATGTGAGAGAAGCCGCTGTCAGGGAGGCCAACAGGATCGCGGAGGAGGATGTTGAACGAAACAGGAGGATAGGCGAGAACGGTGAAAAGCTGATACCCGACGGCTCAACAGTTCTCACCCACTGTAATGCCGGGGCGCTTGCAACCGTCGACTACGGAACTGCCCTCGGTGTCATCAGGGCATGCGTTGAAAGGGGAAAGAGGGTGAGCGTCATCGCAACGGAGACCAGACCCCTCCTGCAGGGAGCTAGACTCACAGCTTGGGAGCTAAGGAAAGAGGGGATACCTGTGAGGGTGATTGTCGACAGTGCGGCCGGATACGCCATGGCTAGAGGAGAGGTGGACGTTGTGATTGTCGGAGCTGATAGAATCGCAGCCAACGGGGACACGGCAAACAAGGTAGGTACTTATACGATTTCCGTTCTCGCGAAAGAAAACGGCATCCCGTTCTACGTCGCGGCTCCGTCCGATACTTTTGACTTCAGGATAAGGAGCGGTAAGGAGATCCCGATAGAGGAGAGGAGCCCGGACGAGATCGCTAGGTTCGGACATCTCAGGATCCTCCCTGACGGGGTTGAAGCTTGGAACCCGGCCTTCGACGTTACCCCTGCGAAAAATATAACTGCATTCATAACAGAGCTTGGTATCTTTAGACCGAGAGAGATCGACAAGCTCAGGCGCCGAATTTCTTACCCTTCCCCATGAGATCCGCGAGAATCGGCAAAAGGTGGCGCCCGCTGATTCTCCCCAGTCCTCCCTTTGCGGCTTCCCTCTCTCCAAAGCTTTTCACGTCGTCGACGCGCACTCCGGGTCCGTAGATCACGACTGGCACGGGATCTGCTGTGTGATCCCCCACGCTGACCGGAGTCGTGTGGTCCGCCGTCAGGACTATGAAGTCGGCCACCTCTATCAGTTGTGGAAGGTAGGAATCTATTTTCTCTATGAACTCCACCTTCTTTTTCGGATCCCTGTCGTGGGACGCCTCGTCCAGCCCCTTTATGTGCAGGAGAACCAAGTCGTGATTCTCCAGGAGCTTCAGGGTGGCCTTCACCTTGGCACCCAGATCGGTGTTCACGCTACCGGTGGCGCCGGGCACGTCGACTACTGTCATGCCCGCCAGCCTACAGACTCCCTTGACAAGGGCAGCGGCCGCGACGCAAGCACCCTTGATGCCCATCCTCTCCTCAAGCGGTATGAGGTGCGGAACTATTCCTGGACCACGTATGAGTATGTAATTCGCCGGCAGTTTTCCCTCCTTCACCCGGGTCTTATTGAGTTCATGATCCTTCAAAATTTCATGAGCCCTTTTAGAAAACTCGTTCAAAATCTTCGCTGTTTTCGCGGCCCGACTCCTTCTGATGACTAATTTTCTGACCCCGCCGGCTATGACCGGGTACTCCGGAACCTTCTTTTCCACCTCAAGCCTCGGAACGATTTTGAGTGGCTTGACACCGGTCGCGTGCGGATCAGAATCTGACACCTCGTGTGACAGTCCTGCTCCTCTCAGAACAAGCACGCCCCTGTGACCGACGGTGGCCTTGAATATTATCTCGGCTCCTTTGATCTTTATCTTGTGCAGAGCCTCCTCAAGCGGCTTTGTTTCCTCTATTCTGCCTGCTCTTCTGTCCACAATCAGACCGTTTTCATCAACCGTTGCAAAATTGGCCCGGAAGGCAATGTCTCCCGGCTTAAGGTCTATTCCGGCTCCAGCGGCTTCAAAAGGTCCTCTTCCCGTGTAAACCTCAAACGGATTGTATCCGAGCAGGGCTAGATGTGCTGTGTCACTCCCCGGAGGAACTCCGGCTTCCACAGTGTCCATTATCCCGCAGACGCCGTGCTTGGCCAGCCAATCCATGTTTGGTTTTCTCGCTATCTCCAGAGGAGTTTTGTACGCCAGTTCCGGAACTGGGCGATCAGCCATTCCATCGCAGACTATGAGTACAGCCTTCATGACCCTCTGACCCCCTGCTTTTGCGTATCTAAAAAGGCTTATGGTCATTCCACGTAATCTGGCTTATTGGAGAGTATGTTCCTGCATGCTGGGTTAGACGATACGGATTCGCCAGATGGAATGTGCACGACATATGTGGGGGCTGTAGCGATTGAGAGAGCGCGGGCTGCCGGAGCCAACCTAGTGGGATATCCGAAACTTATCAGGCTTAACCCATGTTGGCCGGAGAAAACGAGGGGAAACTGCGCAGTGGCATTTCTCCTAGACGTTCCGGATGATGCAGTTCGCAGGGTGAAGCAGGTCGTGCTCGAGACGGTAGCGGAACTGGCGGAGGATCATGAGGGAACAAACCCTGGGGTTGCCTTTTACGCTGGACTGCAGGTGCCTCGAGCTCTCTCGGAGTTCGCACTCAGGGTCGTCCGCGACATCGTGACGATACAGGAGGCTCGCGAGTTGGCCGCTCGCGTTGGAGCGGAGATTCACGAGTTCAGGAAGGGAAATGGCATAATAGGTGCGCTCGCGGCCATTGGTCACCCTTTGGACAAGGACTGGACATTCGAGCTGATAGCGTATCGCAACCCTGAGAATCGCTCCAAGGTTAGACATGTGGATCCTGAAAGCGTCAGGGAGATGGACAGGGCCACGTTCCCGCTGACATTCGACAATCTTGACCCGTCCACCGGAGAGATAAAGATAACCCCGCACACACCGTGCCCGGTTCTGTTCGGGATCAGAGGGGAGAGTCCGGAGATCCTAGAGAAGGCAGCCGCCATGCTGAGGGTTGCCGAACCGATTGAGCGGTGGATCGTCTACAAGACAAACCAAGCGACGGACGAACACCTGATCAGGGCAAAGATATGCGAAGTGAAGCCCCTACGCTCTTTCTCCATTCACGGATTCGTGAGTTCTAAGCCGAGGATAATTCCCGGAGGACACGTCATCTTCAGAATCAGGGATGAAACCGGGGAATTGTACTGCGCTGCCTATGAACCCACGCGCAACTTCAGAAAAACTGTTATGGAGCTGGCTATTGGGGATGAGGTCATCGTGCACGGAAGCGTCAAGGAGAGGCAGGGACTCCCGCTCACCCTCAATTTGGAGAAGCTGGAGATCCTCCGGCTGGCCAACATCACGGTGAAGGTGAATCCGCCCTGTCCGTCATGCGGAAAGCGCATGAAATCCATGGGTAGGGGGAGAGGCTACAGATGCTCGAGATGCAACAAGAAACTGCCGGAAAGCGGCGCCGAGCACGTGCCTGTGGCGCGGAAAATCAGCCCGGGAAAGTTTGAGGTTCCACCGAGAGCAAGAAGACATCTCTCCAAACCGCTGATTAGAGAGCTTCGCGGATCCGCCGCTGACGGCACTTTTTTAAGCGGCACCGGACAAGGATAGAGGGAGGTGACAAGGGTTGTTATGGGTAGAAATCGTGCTAATGTGCATGGTGATAGTTCTGCTCGCCATCGTACTCTGGGGAAGGGGAGGGGTTCTCAGACAGCGCAGACTGGAGAGGGAAATAGAGGAACTCAGAAGCAGGCTTATCGAGTACTCACGCGCGCAACCCGTGGTCCTGCCTCAGAAGATCGGACCAGACCTTTACGAGTTCGTAAAGGATCTGGAAACCTTGAGATCTGCCATAGCTGGAGCCAAAATATGCCAAAGGGTCATACTCAAAAAGTATGGGGTCAAACCAGGGCCAGAGGTGCTGGAGAAGATACTCTCGAGGACTAAACTGCCGGAAAGCGTTAAACAGAGACTGGCCGACGAGTTTCTGGTTGGGGAGGCCGGAAGGGAGATACTAAGACTTCTGAACAAGGGTGAGTCGATCGAAAAGATATCTGCTGAGGTGGGCATGCCACTAATCGTTACGAAGTCGCAGATAACGAGACTGCAGATGCTGGGATATCTGGACGGAAGGTTAAAACCCACAGAGAAGGGCCTCCGCGCAATGGTCGCTTAGTCAGTCCAAGACGCTTTTGGCTGCCACTCTTACCCTGTCCTCGTAGGCCGGATCTGCCAGCACCCTGAGGAAGAACTTGGGGCTCTGACGCATTTTAATCGCATCCGCGAGGGGGGAGATCTCGGTTAAACTGAGTATTTTGCCCCCGCGAACCACCGGCATTTCAACCCTAGATATCCTCGGCTCGGAGACGATTATGTCAACGACCGGAACGTCAAGCATCACTCTTCCGACATCTACACCGGCTTTCTCCGCTATCTCATTCTGCACCTCGCGCACTCTGGACCATTTTCCGAACCTCTTGAGGTATTCCACCTTCTCATCCTCAGAGAGCACGCTTCGCGGGCGGATGTACACAGGCTTGAAGAGCTTCCTATATCGGAGTCTCATCACAAGTTCAGCCACGAGCCCACCAATGGAGCTGAGCTTCTCCACAAGTTGGGAGTCCGTCATGACAAACAGCTTGCGTATCTCCCTCCTTGTCATGCCAACGATTGCCAGATCCACGGCGTTGGCCAGCATGACTTCTGCCGTCCTGACCGTATGATGGTAGTAGACAGAGCTATACATGAGGCTACGAGCGGTCAGCAGACCCTCGATAGCCTCCACGCCCTTTTCCATTACACATAGCCTGTCCTCCCTCACAACTAGGGTGTTGAGAATTCTTTCGACATCGACCATCCCCAAGGCTACCCCCGTAAAGTGGGCATCGCGAAGGAGGTAGTCTAGCTGATCCACATCTATCTCCCCGTGAAGGATTTCCCCGAGATATCTCCTGCGGTGCCTGCCAAGCAGGATGCTTGATATTTCCTTAGCTGAGAAGCCCCACCTCCGGAGAACGTCACAGGTTCTCGGTACACTAAGCCTCTTGAGTCTGCGCGTGTCGTCAACAGAAATTCTGCCTTCCAAGATCTTCCCTGTCACCTTCATGTGGTCGAGTCCTGTCGTGTCGAGCATCAGCTGCTCGAAGGTGTGGGAGAAGGGGGCGTGACCAACATCATGCAGGAGTGCCGTGACCTTCAGAAGCTCCCTTTCATCCTTCGGCAACCTAAGGACGGTAGAAACCCTCTCAGCCAGATATGATGCTCCAAGAGCGTGCTCAAATCGGGAATGGTTCGCCCCGGGGAAGGCTATGTTGGCCAGACCGAGTTGTTTGATTCCGCGGAGCCTCTGGACCTCTGCCGTGTCGAGTAAGTCAAGGACAGCACCACCGACCATTATGCTACCGTGAACCGGGTCGTGAACGGTCTTTTTCACCGTAATTTTACTCAACTTTCTGGCAAATAAGGATGACTAGACAGGACCGAAATGAATAATTAGAGCCCGGAGCCTCATTTATTCCGTGCAGCCGGATGCTGTGCTGATACTGCCAGACGAGCTGCGTAGTGAGCTCGGGAAGCCGCTCGGAGTTCTCATGCGCGATCTTGAAGAGGTTATCGAGCACATCAGAAAAAGAAATCCGCCCAGAACGATTTCGGTGGGCGATTTCGTGAGTTCTGAACTCGTGTCTAGGGGTTTTTTGCCGGATGTTATGATAATTGACTTTAAAATCGAAAGGAGGAGGGTGCCCGAGAACATACGGAGCCTGCTCTGCTCGCAGTCCTATAAGGAGATCAGGGTCCGGAACGCGGCCGGCACGATCTCTCCGGAACTATGGAGGGCCATTGAAGAAGCGGAAGGCGGGACAAGGATAGTTGTTGAAGGAGAGGAGGACCTAGCAGCTATTCCGGCTGTGCTGACATCCCCCCTCGGCTCTTTCATCCTCTACGGTCAGCCCGGTATCGGCACCGTGGTCATTGAGGTTACAGAGGAAAAAAGGAAAGAGTTCGCCAACATACTTGCCAAGTTCATCCCGTCCGCTCAGAAATAGTTTTTAAATCCGGAGAAGCAATGCTGGTGGAGGGTGGCATGGAACTCGAAATTGTAGAGAACGTGGAAAATCCCCTCCTGCAGAGGAAGGAGCTGAAGCTCAGATTGAGGCATGACGGGATGCCCACGCCCAGAAGGACCGAGGTGAAGGCCAAACTAGCGGAGATTCTCGGCGTCAGTCAAGATCTCATAGTGATAGAGAAAATAGCAAGCCTTCACGGGAAGGCAGAATCCTCTGGGATAGCCAGGGTTTATAAAACCGTAGAACAGCTTGAGTCCTTGGAACCGAAACACCTGCTTGAGAGGGAAAAGCCGAAGGAGGAGAAGAAATGACCGAGAAGGTCGGGGGGCGGAGGTCAAAACTTTATAGGGTCGAAGGCGGCCGTGTTAAGAGATTAAGACGCCAGTGTCCACGCTGTGGTGATGGTGTTTTTCTAGCCGAGCACGAAAACAGATATTCGTGCGGCAGATGCGGATACACAGAATTCAAGGGACGGTAACAATTAAACTCTTACAGGCTGGAATTTGTTAGGAAAAGATGGTAAAACCGCTAACGCTGGCGGCCATCGCGATTCTCTCTGCGGTCGCTGTTGGTCTAGCTTTGAGCCTGAGGCCTCACGAACCGCTTATTGGGCCCGGTGGATTTGAGGTGCCGGAGGGTTTCACAAAGGAAAGCGAGAGCGCCGTTGAGGATTACGTGATCGTGACGTATTCCGGTAAAGAAAATCTCGAGAAGGCGATTTACCTGTTCAGCAGAGCTCTGGAGCAGAAGAACTGGGCACCGGTCGGTGTTGCAAGCATCCTTGGATATTGGGGAAACGGGTTCGAGAGAGAAAACCTTGTAGCACTGGTTTCCGGCAGCATCACCGGTAACCGGGTGTGCATCTCGGTGATCGTGGGGCCGAAACCGACTCAGGAGGTCCCAGAGGAAAACATTCCAACGCAGGAGAACGAGCAGTCGCCGGAAATCCGGAGCATGAGCTTCGTGATGTTTCTGGAGAATCAGATTGTGGAGAGGGTGGATGTTTACGCCCGGAACCTTAACACCCCTGACATAGAGTTGCGGATCGATGCCCTGAATAGAGACGGAGAAAGAATAAGCTACATTCTCAGCTGGAGGACCCAGAGCGGCTGGACGCGGTTTGAAAACGAGAACTGGAGAACTTTTGAGAATGTGGGGATGAGCTTTGGAGAATTCTGGACTTACTACAGCACGTTGATGAACTACGCATGGTTCTTCTCAAAGGTATATCCAGGTCAGAGGGTATCCTACACGATTAGAGAGGTCACCATCACGTTTGACAACATCCGCGTTAATCCCGAGTTACCAGACGCTCTATTCCATCCCGTTTAAATCGGGAGGGTATCTGTGATGGTAGAAGAGGAAGAGGTGAAAGAGATAAGGAAGAGGATGGAAAGGTATGCCGAGATGAAAGGATACTCGCTAAACCCGGATGAGGAGGTGGTATATGTGATTCTCAGAGGGCTGCTGGAGAACAAGAGGAAATACGGCTACCCCTACTGCCCGTGCAGAGTTGTGACGGGCAACAGAGAGGAGGACCTTTCGAAAATCTGTCCATGCAGGTGGCATGAGGAGGAAATCAGACGAATGGGCCGCTGCCACTGTGGTCTGTTCGTTGCAAAGAATATTAAGGAACCTCAGCAGAAAACTGAAGGAGGCGATGAACGATGAGGGTGACCCTCTGCATCGGCGGATCGGTGCTTGCACCATCCGGCCTCGATGTCGAGTTTACCAAGAAATTAGCCGGGATCGTCAGGAGACTCGTGCAGGAAGGGCACGAGGTGTCCATCGTTGTGGGGGGAGGTGCACCTGCCAGGATGTACATAGAGGCGGGTCAACGGCTTTTATTCCCGAGCGTGAAGCTCGACGAGTTTGGCATAGCGGTAACACGTCTGAACGCCAAGTTTTTGGCCTTAGCCTTGGGAGACATCTGCGAGCGGGAACCCTTGGAAACTATTGAGGAGGCTTTCTTCGTCCTAGCGAGTGGAAAGGTTCCGTTGATGGGGGGAACCACCCCTGGTCAGACGACAGATGCCGTTGCGGCCATGTTGGCCTCATCGCTCGGCTCGGAACTCTTGATCTTTGTGACAGACGTTGATGGGATATACGATAAGGACCCGAAACACCATCCCGACGCGAGGAAGATTAGGGAGATGAAAACAGTTGACCTGCTAAACCTCTTTGGGAAAACGAAGATTTCGCCAGGCATAAACGTTGTGATAGATCCTGTTGCGGCCAAGCTCATCCATCTGCACAAGCTCAAGTGCATAGTGATTGGCAAGGAGGAGATCGACAACTTGCCCTCGATCCTCTCGGGCGGGCCGCACGCGGGAACAACAATACTGCCGGGTGAGTAGGATGGTTGAGGATCACAGACACTGTGTTGTCTGCGGCAGACCGATCCCACCGGACAGGTATGTGTGTTCACCGTCCTGCGAGGAGATCCTCCGAAGGCGCCAGAAAGGATACCGAAGGATGCAACTATACACGATCATAACTTTCACCGCTCTTTTTATTCTGGTTCTGCTGATCGGCGCAAGGGGCTCCTAATTTCATTGCTTTTGAAGATACATTACCACAGTGATTGGGAAGTCGTTCAGGATCACGGCCTTTCTTCCGTCTCTGCACTCGACGGTTCGTTGGAACTTCAGATCGTCCGGTCCAAGAACGAATTCTTTCCCCTCCCGGTGCAAGACAACCTTTCCCTCTCTCGTGAGCGATGCGTAGAGCTTCTGCGGGTCAGCGCTCTTCAGTGCCTCCTGCAGAAGTCTTATGTCGCTGCGGAATCTGAAACCGAGACTCTCGACGTTCATCTCGACTCCGATTATCTTCTCCTTGACGTCCGGCGGACTTTCCGAAACTAGTAGTTCCTGCACCCTGAGAGTTCCGGCGATATCTTGTGCGAGTTTCCTCAGCTTTTCCGCAAGTGGATGGGTTGTATGCAAAACTGCCTTGGCAATGGGGGCATTGAGTGGCATTCTCTCCCCAGCTTTGAACTGTCTGATAGCTTGGACAACAGCCTTAAATAGCTTACCAAGCTCTTCGCTTTCCTCATCGATCAATGACTCATCCGGCTCAGGCCAGTCTGAGACGTGGACGCTCAATACTCCCGGAAAGTCCTGAGCGAAAAGTAGCTGGTAGATCTCCTCAGCAAAGTGTGGTATGAATGGAGCCAGCATCTTCGTCACACAGAGGAGTATCCGGTAAAGCGTGAACTTTGCGGCATCGGCCGTGGGATCCCCGCCGTAAAGCCTGTGCTTCACAGCCTCAATGTAGTTGTCACACAGGTCATGCCAGACAAAAGTATGTATCTTCCTGAGAGCATGATTGAACTCAAAATTCTCCAGATGATTCGTGACCTGCTTGATCAGCTTCTCGTGTTTGCTGAGTATCCACTTGTCAACCGGCGTAAACTTAAGATTCTCCGGCTTTAGGGATCCGACACCCCTTATAAACTTGGCCGAAAACCTCATGGCATTCCACATTTTCTGCATGAACTTATGACCAAATTCCACGTCTTTCCAGCTGAAGGGAACATCTGATCCTGTTGAGGCACCGATGGCCGCCCACTGCCTGAGAGCGTCGGCTCCCCACTTCTTTCTTGCCATGCTGGTGTCAACATAGTTCCCGAGCGACTTTGACATCTTCCTTCCATCCTCACCAACAACCATTCCGTTTATCAGGACGGTCTTGTACGGCTTTTCGCCCAAGAGAGCGAGATGACGCACCATGAGATAGTAGTCCCATGTTCGGATGATATCTGTTCCGTTTGGCTGAAGGTCTGCCGGGTAGAGCCTCGGATCGAGGTCCGGCCATCCGGCATGCACGCAGATTGTGATCGAGCTGTCCATCCACGTATCAAGCACGTCCGTTTCGGGTCTGAACTCCTGCGACCCGCATGTCGGACATCTTTCGACGGGCGGCTTGCTCTTCCACGGGATAACCGGAAGTTGGCTCTCGTCGGCAACGACCGGCGTTTCACATTTGGCACAGTACCATACTGGGATCGGTGTGGCGAATATTCTCTGTCTGGAAATCACCCAGTCCCAGTCCATCGACTCTGCCCAATTGATGAATCTCAGAAGCATGTGTGAAGGGACCCATCTGACTTCCTTAGCTTTTTCTATTGCATGCCTGTTGAGATCCAGAACCCTCATGAACCACTGTGGTTTTGATAGTATCTCAACCGGCGTCTTGCAGCGCCAACAGACGCCGACGTTCTGCTTTATTTTCTCGGATCTCAGCACAAGTCCGGCTGCTTTCAAATCCTCCAGAATGGCATCCTTGCATTCCAACACAGACATGCCAGCATATTTTCCCCCGGCCTCCGTTATCCTCCCCCTTTCGTCAAGAAGTCTTACCACGGGCAAACCGTACTTCTTCACCCATCTGACGTCGGTTTTATCCCCAAAAGTGCATATCATGACGACGCCTGTTCCGAACTCTGGATCTACCTCTTCATCCTCAATCACGCGAACCTCTTTGCCGAGGGGTGGTACCCTTACCGTTCTCCCGACAATGTCCTTGTATCTCATATCCATCGGGTGAACAGCAACCGCCACACATGCCGGTAGGAATTCCGGTCTAGTCGTGGCCACAGGTATCCTCCTTCCGTCCGTAAGCTCGAAACTTATGTAGTGGAGGGAGGTTTCCCTTTCCTCGTACTCTACCTCCGCGTCGGCAATTGCTGTCTCACACCGCGGACACCAGTTCACCGGATGTTCGCCACGGTAGATCAGACCCTTCTTGTAAAGAATGACAAAGGAAAGCTGTGTTCTGCGGTAGTAGTCTGGATCCATCGTCCGGTATTCCGTCGACCAATCTATGGAGAACCCCATCGACTTCATCTCCTCTTTCATGTGTGCGATGTTTTTCTCGGTCAACTGCACACAGAGTTCGCGGAATTTATCCGGAGGCAGATCCCCTTTTCTTATCCCATAAATCTTTTCCACCTGAACCTCCGTCGGGAGACCATGGCAATCCCAGCCCTGGGGGAAGAAAACATTGAAACCCCTCATTCTCTTGTACCTAGCCACAATGTCTATGTAGGTCCAGTTTAGGGCAGTCCCCATGTGGAACTCGCCGGACGGATATGGAGGCGGGGTGTCTATGACGTAAACAGGTCGCCTTCTGTCATCTCTTTGAAACCGGTAAATTCCCCACTCCTCCCACTTCCTCTGCCATTTCGGCTCGATCTCCAGCGGTCTGTGTTCCTTCGGAATCTCCATTCTAATCTTCAGAGTTCTACCCATAGCCTTAAAATCTGTTTGCCCGAGCCATCCGAGGGTCGGGGTTGTCTGACTCAGGTTGAGACGATGACAGAGGTTTCCGTGTAAGTTACACCATCGATTTTCTGGATCTCTCCAACAACGCACTCGCCGAGCTCTTTCACATCTGAGACTTCAACTCTGATCACCAAGTCAAACCTGCCGGTCGTGGCTGCGGCGAACCTGACCTGCGGAAGCTTTTTCACCTTCTCCAGGACCCTCAGGGCCTTCGTCGGAGCGGTCCTCACGCACACAATCGCCTGCATACCACCGAACAATATTTCTCATGACGGTCTAATAAACTTTTAAACCCCCGGAGATCGAATCATATGTGGATGAACATAGAGAGCCCCAAGGACGTTCATTTCGAATGTCAGAGATGTGCAAGATGCTGCGGAGATGCTCCACACCGCAGCAGGGTGATTTATCTGCTTGAGAGGGAAGTCCAAGAGATATCGAGAACTACGGGACTAAATCCGCTGGAGTTTGCCAGTCCTATCTCCGGGATAGGGAAATTCAAATACAAGATGAAGAAGAGGGGAGGTGTGTGTGTCTTTCTCAAAAATGGAGCCTGCACAATATACGAGCACAGGCCGCTTGTTTGTAGGCTTTATCCGTTTTTCGTTCGCAAAACCAGAGCGGGTATAGCGTTTGAAATTCACGACGACTGTCCCGGCATTGGACTCGGGCGAAAGTTGCAGGAGATAGACTTCAAGAAACTAGCCGAAGCCGCAAAGGAGATACTGTCCTGAAGTCTTTAAAAACCATTTAAATGTGCACAGAGAGATTAAATACGGTAGTATGAGCAGAAAAAACATAGTTTTCAGAGAGATTCTGTATCGTGTTTTTGAACTTGGTGAGTCATACATGACACAAAAATCGATAGCCGAAACGTGCAAAGTCTCGTTGGATACGATCAACAAGGTTGTGAGAACCTTGAACAAGTTTTGCGGTGTTGAGAAAAAACCTATGGGCTTCCGGGTCATCAATGTTCAGAAGGTTCTGACCTACTGGGCCTGCACGCGTGACTTGTACAAGGACGTGTGCTTCGCAACCTATACTTCAAATCCTGTGAAAAGGGTGGAGAGCGAAATGCCCGTTGGAACCATCTTCACGGCGTTTTCAGGATATGCTAGAAAAGTGGGACAGACCTCAAGCTACACGGAAGTTTACGTCTACGGAGACCCCTTAGAAATCGAGAGAAAGTTTCCGAAAAGAGAAACCAGAAAACCAAACCTGATAGTCCTAGAAAGGGATCACCACATCGAGAGAATGAGCAAGGATGGTGTTGCCCCTCTTGCCCAGATATACGTTGACCTGTGGCAGGTCGGCTCCCAAGAGGCCGAGAAGTTCCTGCTTGACCTTGAAAACTTTCTGAAACTAAGAAGGGAGAAAACCCTAAAGGAGATAGTAAGAAGGATGAGAGAAGTTCAGCGGTAACCGTAGGCCATCTTGATGTTCTTTTTCACCCTTATGGCGATACTCTTAGCGATCCGGTGGATTTCTTTGGCAGCGGGCGAATCCGGTTTCAAGAGCACGAGCGGCTTCCCTTTTGCTACGCTTTCGGCCACATTCGGATCCTCGGGAACTATGGAGATCACGGCACCGCCAAAGGTCTTCCTCAGATCCGTCGGTGAAATCTCGAAGTTTCCTCCCTGAATACGGTTTACCACGACCCGCTCTATGGGAACCCTCCACTGCTCCGCTATCCTGCAAGTTTTGAGAGCCTGCAGCACTGACGGTATTTCTGGTTGGCAGACCACCACTATCTCGTTGCATGCACGCATGCTGGAATGTACCTCCGGTCCCAGACCCGGTGGAGAATCTAGGATCACTATCGGATACCTCTCCCGCAGAAGATCGACTACAATCCCTATCTCCGACTCCGAGCCCGACAGGGCAAGAATGTTCAGAATATTGTCATACCTCAGAATAACATTATCTATCTTAGTTTCCCCGGTGACTATCTTTCTGGGAGATATCTCGGGTTCCGGCAGATCAAAATAGATGTGAATCGAGGGGGCAATGCTGCACACCTCCACCAAGGCTACTCTCCCCTTGAGCATCTTGCCGAGATCCGTTGCTATGTTTACAGCGAGCGTAGTTTTTCCGACACCCCCCTTAGCTGAGAAAAAGCCGAGAACGGAGGAGATCCTCCTAACCAAATCGCTCACCTTCGTGAATCTTTTCGCTCATTGTCTGCACTTCTTCAAGCAGCTTCTCGATGCCTCTCCTGCCCATTTTCTCCCCCAAGACTATCTGGGCTTGCTGGAGTCTCTCGACACTAAGCAGGGTGGCCGGAAGCACGGCATCCATCTGCAGGACGTTCGGGTATTCTCTGATATGCTTCAGAAGCCTAGCAGATATCGGATCGTACAAGCTTTCCGGAATGTCCATCCTGCTCATTATGCCCATCCCTTCTTTCGCCAGAACTGTGTGGCCCTCCTTGGATGCCGCGTACCTCATGAACGCTTTGGCCTCTGCCTTGTGCGGAGCCCTTTTTGCCATCAGCCACGCGTTACCACCCGTAACCATAACCTGTCCGACGCTTTCGTTTATTTCTGGGACGAGGAAGAAATCGTAATCCTGACTTGGTCTGTAGCCGTAGCCAACCTTCCACATCTCGTTTACCCAGTCACCCTGCAGCTGCATGACCGCCTTCCCGGTGTTTAGCGCCTCCCATGATTCTTTGAAGCTGTAGCTGAAAGGACCGGGCATGAAATATGTAGACAGTTCCTGCAGCATCTCATATGCATCGATGACCCTTGAATCCAGCCAACTCTCCTTTCCCTGTATAAGCCCTATGTAGAACTTTGGCCCAGCCAAACGAACCAAGATGTTCTCAAACCAGAGGGAAACTTCCCAAGAGCTGGAAACTATCGGCGGTATGCCCCGGCTGGAGATCTTCTTGCACATTTCCACGAAATCCTCCCACGTTCGAGGGGGCTCCAGTCCGTGTTTTTCAAAAGTACTCTTCAGGTACCACACTACGAACGTGAAACACTTCGATGGCACGCCGTAAATTTTTCCGTCCACGCTGCAGGCTTCTCTAACCCAGTCCGGCACCGACTTCCGCAAGTTCTTGTCAGTCCATATGTTCCCGACTTCTGCGATCTCACCAGTTCGAACATAGTCTCTGAGTCGGCGCCCGATATCGGTTGTGATGATGTCCGGAGGATTTTCCCTCATGATTTTAACCTGCGTGAAGGCGCTATGAACCCCCCATTCCATCGCGATATCCCTGACCTCTATTGAGAATTTTCTGGAAATGAGTTGAAGAAGTTCCTGACTGGTGCGTGCTCGTGACCTATCCAGAAGTGATAGATTTCCAGTCTCCTCCTCACCTTCTCACCTTTCCACTTGAATTTGCAAAGATTTTAACCTTTTCCCGGAAGCCGTTTTAATTTTCTTTCGCAGACGTGCGAAAATTAAATTAACTGCTAGAAGAGGATCAAGGGATTATAAGCCTCAAAACAAAAACTAGCCAGATGGGCGAGGAAAGGATTCTGCCAAACAAGTATGGATATTTCACGGATAGTGGTAAAGAATTCGTGATAAC
>Ga0065719_100186_pt1 | contig 15623 bp, 17 predicted proteins | sample GBSCel85sediment_FD_59106 | JGI IMG/M metagenome (GOLD analysis project Ga0065719, IMG submission 59106) | Hot spring sediment microbial communities from Great Boiling Spring, Nevada - Cellulolytic enrichment CS 85C v3 (version 3) | ecosystem: Environmental > Aquatic > Thermal springs > Hot... | reverse complement strand
GGTAAGTAAATAGATCTCTCAAGAATTAAAGAATCAGCTAAGACTAAGACAACGTCCCAGTCCCCCGATACCAAGAAATTCTTAGTTATCCTCTCCTCAGGAGATGTAGGGGATAAGCCGTAAATACCCGGCAAATCCACTAAGCATAACGTCTTATCCTCAAAAGTAACTATACCGATTTTTTGCTCAACTGTGGTGCCAGGCCAATTAGCTACACGAACTAGCTCTCCAGTAACGTGGGCGAAAAACGTTGACTTACCGACTGAGGGTTGTCCGACAACAGCTATAACGTAATCGCACGACCTCCCCTCAGGCACTCCCAAGCAACGCACCTGGAAGAAATACTTTATTGAAGCTTAAAAATTTAGACTAGTCTAAATTTTATGAGGTAAAAAACACGCGACCACGATCAATAATTTTAAATTCAATTCTCCTAACTTAAGTAGGGAGCGTGTTAGACCCTGACATCAAAGTCAAGTAGTGCAGGGATGGATCTTAGGACGTGGAGACTGATGTATTCCTTAGGAGCTATTCTAAACACCTTCACTTGGGGGCTTTACTTCTCCTTCACTAGACGTTACATAGGTGTTGAGTTAAGCGGCGGTCTTCAGGCAATCATGTTCATTACAGGTCTTGAGTGGGGTCTTACACTATTTGCGGCAATAGTTGGTAAGTTGGCTAAGTATGTAGGTGATAAGAACTTGGTATTGCTAGGTATTACTGGAGCTATCCCGTTCTTACTAGCCTTGACGATGCGAGAACCTTTAACACTTTCCGTAATCTTAAGTCTCTCCAGTCTCTCCTGGGCTCTTTCCTGGCCTTCAATACTCACAGCAGTTTTTAGTGGTTCTAGGATTAGTCCCGGCAGAGCTTACAGCTTTTTTACTTTAGGGACTGGTATTGGATGGAGCGTTGGGTCTTCTATAATGGGGGTCTTCTACAACCTAGTAGGGCCTGAAGGAGTCTTCATAATCCTAGCAATTACCTACTCGTTAACGTACTTGATATTCGTCGCGTTCTTCCCTAAAGAGGTTGAGCATGGAATGAGGGGAGCGAGTAATCAAGGCTGGGATTTTAGGATGTTCTTACCGGTTTTACTGGCTCTCTCTCTTGCGGTGTTTTCCAGGGAGTTACTCTACGCCGTGGCACCGACTAAGCTAAGTCTGGAACTTGAGGGTGTTTTAGATACTTCCTCCAAGTGGTTAGAGTACGTTTTATTCGGGGTTGTTTACGGTGGTTTCACAGCACTCTTATCTATCCCTGCAAGAGTTTTTGCGGGTAGGCTAACGGATAGGTATGATCCGCTGAGACTCTTCTCCCTAACAACACTAGCTTACATGCTTGTTTACTGGGGGTTCGTTAAGTCTGGGGGTTTACTAACATTGCTTATCTGGCAAATACCTCTATACCCGTTCTTAGACACAGCGATTAACACGTACATAGCGAAGCAGACGTCAAGGGAGAACATGACCACAGGTTTCGGAATTACTATATTCTTTAATGCTCTAGGCGGGTTGATGCTACTACCCCTGCTAGTAAATCCAAGCCTAAACGCGGATTTCTTAGGATACGTGGTCACTGTAGCTACGGTACTTTCCATCCTCTTGGTCTCGCTAAGTTATGTGAGAGCGGGTAAGTATGCGTGAATTCATGGTTAACTTCTTTAGTTGATGGATGAACTCAGGTACTTTCCTTAGGTAGTGAGGACCTCTAACAACTTCTTAACAAAGAAATTCATCTCTTCAGGCTTACCAATGGTGACTCTAAGGTAATTTCCGAATTCCTTAAGTCTCTCTAAATTCTCTAAACACAGGGTGAGGATCTCGTTCTTCTTAAGGAGTTCCCAATATCTCTTACAAGGCTTGCCTAGGTTAACGAATAGGAAATTAGTTTTACTCTCTATAACTTTTAAGCCAGCATCAGTGAGTTTCTCCCTAGTCTCTCTCCTAGTCTCAACTATTTTATTAACAATGTCTCTCATGTAGTGAGGGTCTTTAAGTGCTCCTAACACAGCCGCTTGAGTAGTTATGGGCACCTCATAACCTATCCTAAGCTCGTTAAGGCACTTCCTCATTTTCTCGCCTGCGACGATGTATCCGAATCTGGCTCCAGCCAAGCTAAACGCTTTAGAAACAGTTCTAATAATCACCAAATTATCTAGCTCCATAACCAAATCCTTGAAAGATAATCCCGAGAATTCGTAGTAAGCTTCGTCCAGGAAGACCGCCTTCGCTCTCCTAGCAACCTTCCTCAGGATCTCAGTGTCTTCTAAGAGGATATTACTCGTGGGGTTGTTGGGGTTTATTAGATAGATCACGCGACCCTCAGATAATTCCAGGAGCTTGTTAGTATCTAAAGTGAAGTCGTCCTTGCTTAACTCCACGTAAACGTGTTGGACACGGTAATTATCTAGTAGTTGGTACATCACGTGAAAAGTCGGGTGTGTTAGCACGAGCGTGGAATCAGTTATCTTAGCGTAAGTTAACATAAGTGATAGTATGGATGACGAGCTAGCGAATACGTCGATAAATCTCTTATCAACGCCTACATAATCACTTAACTCATTGAGTAATTCTTCATATAATTCCTCGACGTGATATAGGTTCAGGAAGTTGCTGTATCTGATTATATACTCAAGCGAGGTTCTTGACGGTGGGTAAGGTGACTCATTCATGTGAAGTCTTAACATAGTCGCCACCTCTAGTATGATTACGGCAGCTCATCATTATAAGTCTCGAGAACTTATGGTAAAACTAACTTATTTTGCTTTCTTTGTGATTTTGTAGGGCTAAATTGAGTAGCTTGCTACTTTTTGTGGGTCTTGCCGCTGCGGCATGTCTTGCCTGGTCTATAGGAGCTAACGACATGGCTAACTCCACTAGCGTGGTGATTGGTTCAGGAACGCTTAGGTTTAGGCAGGCGTTCATCTTATTCTTAGTTTTTCAGTTGTTAGGTGCTTTACTGCAGGGCTACATGGTGATGAAGACTCTCGGTAAAGGTGTGGTACATAATATCGAGATTGTAGGAGCGATCACCGCATCAATCTCTGCTTTCTCGTGGATAATTATAGCGTCTTTAGTAGGTGCTCCAATATCGACTACACACAGCATTACCGGGGCTGTGATAGGCGTTGGCTTAAGCTACATGTTTCTCGGGTCTCAAGAAACACTCATAAACTACCAGAGGATTAGAGACATAGTGATTAGCTGGATAGTCTCGCCGGTAACTTCCATGATTTTAGCAGCACCCTTATATAGAGCTCTGAGGAGGTTGAGGGTAGGCGATGATAGCAAAGCTTTTAAATTGTTACTACTCGCTTTCGCAGCCTTCGCGGCTTATTCATTCGGAGCTAATGACGTGGCTAACGCTACCGGGGTTTACGTGACGGTTACGTCAAGCAGCTTCGGCATACCCGACGAGGATAGTATGAGGTTTTTAGTACTCTTCGCATCAATCTTCATAGCTTTGGGGGGAGTCACACTTGGCTATAGGGTCGTTACTACGTTAGCGTATAAGATAACTAGACTGGATCTCAGGATGTCTCTAGCTGCAGGCTTCGCTAACGCTTTCACAGTCTGGATCTTTACTACGATACCGTATTTACTTTTTGGTTATGGCTTACCCATATCAACTACTTACGTAGCTGCAGGTTCCATAATAGGTGTTGGAATAGCTAGGAGTGGGTGGAGAGGAATCAACTTAAAGACCGTGGTATTCGTGATAACTTCATGGCTTCTCACACTACCCGTAACTGCGGGATTAAGTATTGCTATTTATTACGTATTAACTCATATTGTTGGGGTGAGGGCATGACCCTCTGGTCCTGGATTTCGAGGAGGAGGCAATGGGATGTCATTAGGTTCTATATAGAGCACGTGGACAAGATAATCGAGGTAGTTGATCACGCTAAGAAAATGATAGAATTCTTCTTAGTAAAGGATCTTGAGGGTATAAAAAGAGAGTGGTATGAGGTCTTCAAATACGAGAAGGAAGCTGATGAGGTAAAGAGAAGAATACTCTCAGAACTGTCTAGGGAGACCTTCCACCCAATTGATAGGGAGGAACTCATCAGGCTGGTTTTGACGTCTGATGATGTAGCAGCTTACGCGAAAGGTTGGGGGAGGAGACTTTCGTTAATAGAACCAACTAACATACCGGAGAGCACGTTAATTAAACTACGCGAGATGGCTGAGAACGTTCGCAAATCAACGCTCTTAATGAAGAGTGCGGCAGAGAAACTCTTGAGTAACCCTAAGGAAGTCCTCAACATCTCTAACGAGATTGAGAGGCTTGAGGAAGAAACAGATGATATTAGACACGAGGTATTCAAAGAGATCCTGAAATACTGTGAAGAATCAAAGATATCGCAGTGTCTAATGCTGAAGGAAGTAATGGATTCAATCGAAAACTCCGCTGATAAATGCGAGGACGTCGCGGACATGCTTAGAAGCATAGCACTGCTATCCATATGAAAGTTAATGACTTCTCCCGATCCCGTAAAACAATGCTTTACGTGTTTTATAGAATGGTAAGGGTCTTCCACTAAACTTAAATATAATATGAATATATTTATCGTGTGAGAACCTTGAAGCACGTCCCGATAGCGAGAGTAGAACCTCAAGAACCCGTGAAAGGGGTGAAGAGATGGGTTCTAGCATACGGAAATAAAGTAATGTTAGTTTACTTCGAGATAGATGAGGGCGCTAGGTTCCCCATGCACTCGCACGTCCACGAGCAAGCAGGATATATAATAAAGGGTAGGATGGTTTTCAAGACGCCTGATAAGGAAGTCACGGTGTCTGAGGGGGAATCGTACGTTTTCGAATCTAACGAACCTCATGAGGTCTATAATCCAGGACCGGGAAAAACCATAATAATAGAGGTCTTCTCACCGCCTAGGGAAGACTTCCTTAAGTAACTGTAGGGAGCAAACCAAGATTTTTGATAGTTTTAAACAATGATATGAGCATTCAGCTCTGTTCGGTATTTAAAGATGTTCAAGGACTTGGATTTCTGGTTTAGAGAAAGCTTTACGTTGATCTCCCTCGATTTTGGGCGGGCTTTCAGCAGCGTTTTTCTAATTAACCACCGCTAAGAACTGGGAGTACTTTGACTTCGTCTCTATCGCTTATTAACGCTTCCTCTCCTGAAGGCTTTCCGTTAATTAGAATGATCTTCGACCTAAATTCCTCGTATCTAGGTATTAACTTCCTGAGTAACTCACCCACAGGTGTGGGTTCCTTCACCTCTACGTAAATCTCGTCGAGACCAACTAACTGAGCGAAAACTCCGTGGAGCTTTAGCTTAGCCATTCCATGTTACCCAAGAAATACTCTTAATTAGAGTAAAAAGCTGTTTACGTTTAGTTCATGGGCTCACTCTAGTTTGACGTGTTTCTCCAGCTCCGGTATCACGTAATCTAAATCTAGCTTTCTCAAGGTTTCTTTCTTAGGTATTCCTCTCTCGTCCCAGCCTCTTAATCTGTAATACTCACTTAATAACACATCATACTTCTCTCTGTCTAAATGCTGGCCTTTCAGAGGCCCTCTCTTAAGCTCTTCGTTGAACCACCTGATGGGTGGGTAATCCATACTCCTATCCCATCTACCATTGAATTCTCTGACCCAGTAAGCTCTTATTAACGTGTAGATCCTGTCAGCCACCTTGTAGAGGTCTTCCCAAGTGTACTTAACGCCGGTTATTGCTTCTAGGAGCTTCGGGTAGTATTCTATGCTTAGCCCTACCTCAACCCAAGGCAGTCTGCATGCTGTAAGAACTTCATACATCCCACCTCTCAACCTCTGCAACTCCACAACCTTAGCTGCTTTCTCAGGTCCGTAAGTCACTTTATACTCCACGCTCTTCCGTTTCTCACCTTCTATGGGCGCTGTCCCTATCTCCCAAGCGATGACCCAGGCTTCCTTATGATGAGCTCCTATTGAGGAGGTGCCGTAAGCTAGCGCCATGGCAGGGTACGCGAAGCAGTTATAACCGCTGACTTCAAGACCTTTGACGTGCATAGCGAATTCCTTACCACCTAAAAGGTTACTTAACCTCATAACACCTTCAGCCGCAAGCTTCCCTAACTCGGTCTTCTTATACGCTATATTAATCACGAGCTCTCTCGATTTCTTGAAGTCGCCGAATTCTGGGGCTTCATCATCCTTTATTAGCTTCTTCTCCTTAGCTTCCATGATGAAGCCTATGACTCCTCCCAGGGATATAGTGTCTAGTCCTAACTCGTCAGCCAGTCTATTAAGTACGGCTACCTCGTTTAACTTACCTATACCTAAGTTAGAACCCAGTAGAGCAACATTCTCGTAATCGAGTTCGCTTCCTCTCGCTTCAGCGTCTAAGACTACGTTGCCGCATATCATGTTGCAGTAGGGGCATCCTCTCTGACCTATCTTCATCCCCTCCATAGCGTATCCGTCAATACTCCTGGAGAACTCGAAAATCCCGTCGCTGAAGTTTCTGACGGGTAATGCTGAGTTCTCATTACACCATTCGACGGCAGCCATGGTTCCCTGCCTGCGCCAGAACGAGTAAGCAGGTGAGTTGAGTATGGCTCTGTAGGCTTCCTGAGAGAGCTTAGTTAGTGATTCCTTATCAGCAACAGGTATTTCTTTAGTTCCTCTGATGACTACTGCCTTAAGTTTCTTACTACCCATTACAGCACCCATACCTGGTCTTCCGCCAGACCTCCCCTCTTGAGATATCACTACCGCATACCTAACTAAGTTCTCCCCGCCGGGACCTATGCTAAGGACNCCGACATCCTTACCATGAATTTCTTTAAGCGTCTTCTCAGCTTCAAAGGTCGTCTTACCCCACAAACCTTCAGCACTTAATACGCTCACGTTATCGTTCTCTATGTATATGTAGACAGGTCTTCTGGCGGCGCCCTCGACTACCAGAGCGTCGTACCCTGCCTTCCTTAAGTGAACGCTGGCCATAGTGCCTAAATTACCGTCTCCGTAACCACCCGTCAAAGGACTCTTAGACGCTACAACCATCTTACCCCCGCTAGGTGTTGGAAGCCCGTTGAAGGGTCCGCAAGCGAAGATCAACTTATTCTCAGGGCTTAAGGGGATCAACTCCCCTGACCTCATCCCACAATATCTTAATAGCTAATCCCCTACCACCTATGAAGTTTAGGGCAACCTCGGGAGAATATTCTTGGACCTTGGTAGTACCATTACTTAAGTTAACTCTTAATATCCTGCCCCACCAACCCTTCACAAGAACCACCATAAATATTTTGAGAAATCAGATAAAATATTTTAGGAAATCAGGAATACCCGAGACCCTACCACTGACCTCCTCCCTGCTCTTAAGGGTGGGGGATTCTCGTTAGAGTGGGGGTTTGGGGCTACATACCCTCTTTTTGAGGGTTTAGTCCCGGGCAGGAAACCCGGCTCGTTACCCCTCCTCAGGGTTATGACTATCATCATAGCCTCGGAGACATGAGTTTAACCTGGTGTACCCAGCGTATCCATGTCTTATTGTTTAAGAATAGCCTAGAAGATACATGGCTTATAAACATTCATCCACACCCTAAAAGACGAGGCTTTCAGTTGTAACGACGTTCCATAAGTGGGGAGATTAGGGACAGGATTGAGAGAAAATTATTTGATGTAGGTAATTCTCAATGTCTTCCTTGGTGAACCACGTACTGCGGGCTCTCCATACTTTAAGTGATGCTGCCGCGATACCCGCTCTCACAGCATATAGAAGATCCCTCCCTTCCGCCGCATAATGTGCTGCTGACGCGGTGAATACGTCGCCGGCCCCTACCTCGTCGGTGATAACAACTTTTAGTGGGGTAGCTTTAAAACACTCACCTCCATGAAGTAAATACACGTACGAGGAATCCATTGTTATAGTTACCGCACTATCGTAGGGCTTCATCGCATCTGTTAACGACTTAATAATGTATTCAACATTATTCGAGAAACAGAATTCCCTAATGTTTCCGTGTGTTAAGTTTACTAAACTCATTAAGTCTAAGATATCTTCACGCCAAGAACACTCAATACCCCTGCTAGTAGAAACTCTAACGAGTCCTTGAATATCGAGGGCTTTAAATGCTGTGACATCTTTCAAGGACCTCAATAAGTTAACGTAATCCCTAACGTCTATCTCTCTGTAGACGGGCGCTAAGAATATAATGTCTGGCTTAATGACCCTCACTAAATCCCTCACTACGTCAGGTGGTATCATACAATCACTCACGNCGACGTTNACNGCCTTACCCTGCTTTATTACGAAGTGAGGNACCNTGCTACACTTAACGCTGTGGAGNGAAATCCCTAACTCAGAGAAAGTACTGCGGAAATATCCTGAGACGTCATCGTCTATCGTTGTTAGAACATGTGTTTCGTCTCCTAAATACCTAGATAGCGTTATTCCCCCGTAGTAGGTGGAGCCCCCGATTCTGAAGGTTTTGTCGAGCACGTCAATAGTTGTTGAGCCTATTATCAGCGCCCTCATATCTAACCGATATAATACCTAGGCTTAAGATTTAATTACGATATCGTCAGTTATGTGTATTGGTTGGGGATAGGTGGTGTGGGAATTAATAGTGGTCGCTGTCTCGATAGTCGTCCTCCTCACGTTAGTTAGGCTTAGGGTTAGTGTTGGTATCGCTCTAATAGTAGAGGGGGTGCTCATAATTGTTTTGATGAATCCCTTATTACTGCCTAACGTGTTTTTACAGACCTTGATGAACGAGAGGACTGTGTCGTTGGTTTTAGCGTCATTCTCGATTTCGATCCTAGTCGAGCTCTATAGCTTAACTCGAATGATTAATGGGTTGAGTGAGGGGCTTTTAGGGTATGTTAGGAGGCCCACCCTAATAATAGCTATAGTACCAGCTATTATGGGTCTACTACCTATCGCGGGCGGTGCGTTAATGTCGGCGCCTGTTGTAGCGAGTGTTGGCTCTGCTATAGGATTGGGCACTACTTTAATGGCTTTTCTCAACGTCTGGTTCAGGCACACAATATTCTTGATTTACCCAATGAGTCAGGTCTTAATAACTGCAGCAGTTCTGACAGGACATTCCGTCATCGAGCTAGCGATGTATCAAGTACCTATAATGGTCTTAATGATGTTGACAGGTCTTTACGTGACGCGTAGGAACGGTAAGCCCATTTCCAAGTCAGGGAGCCTTGTCTTCAGAGAGTCTAGCTTAAAAGACGTAGTGACTTTCCTATCGCCTATATTAGGTTCCATAGTGGTGGCTTTGATAGCTCGTCAAGTACTAGACACACTAGGTTACTATAGCGACTACAGTGTTGCGGTGGGTGGTTTTTTCGGGGTTGCTTTAATCACTTATCTGTCATTCAAGAAGAGTGAGGAACACGTAAGCTTAATTAAGTTCTTCACTGCCTTGAGGAGTGATAGGGTTATGAACATGGTTTTATCAAGTTTTGGAGCCATGCTCATATATTATGCCATGATAAACACAGGGATCTCGAGTTCTATAGGTGTAATAATAAGTGGTAGTAAGTTCCCCGTGGTAATAACGGAGATCTTATTACCAAGCGTCATGAGCTTAATATCAGGTTCTCCGATAGTCGGTGTGACTTCCTCAGTACCGTTATTAGCGAGTCTTAAAACGTTTAGCTTAGGTGACGCGTCTCTAATATACCTCTCAGCATTCTTGTCTTACGTTGCCTCGCCGGTGCATCTGTGTTTAGTGTTTACTGTGCAATACTTTAAGGAAAACCTATTTAAGGTTTATAAATACTTAATTCCTGCGATAGTACTAACTTTCGCTATAGCGATTTCTTACTACTACTTAGTACTCGCTATTCATTAATAATATTTTAGACTATTATTTTCTTTCAGCCAGCTTAGCGTCTAGCATTAAGAGCGTGGGCTTGTGCTCTCCTATCATTTTAATTTTAGTTAAGAGCTCGTTAGCGTTACTCACTTCCTCTACTTGTTCGTCTATGAACCACTTAAGGAAAGACTCAACTACCTTATTGCCCTCTTCTCTAGCAGCATCCATTAACTCGTAGAATCTTTTAGTATTATCTACTTCAGCTACGTAGAAGTCCTCGATAGCCTCGCTTATAGACCCCCATGAAGTCTTCGGCTGTGGAACCTCTGATAAGATTACTTTACCTCCGGCATCGTAGATAAACTCGTAGATCTTCATAGCGTGACCTACCTCCTCCTTAGCTTGGACTTTAAAATAGTGTGCGAAACCTTTGAGACCTAAGTCATCGAAATACGCGGACATCGAAAGGTATAAGTACGCGTTCCTTAACTCCTGATTTAACTGCTTGTTAAGTAATTCCTGCATTCTGGGACTCAATAAGGACATGATCTCACCAAGTAGTATCAACGATAGAAACCTTAAATACCTTTCTTAAGAAAACTAACTAATGACCTAGAAAAACCTTAGAAAGGATCTAATTTATTGTCAGCATACCTTTACGCATGTTTTTAATGAATCGACGCCCTCACTTAATCCCTGGTAGCTTCGCTCTAGAGGTAGTTGCGTCGTTCGTTATGTGTGGAGGGAATCAATAATTCAACCTACACAAAAATATTAGGAAGGATCCTCAAGAGTCAATCAGGGAGTTCCATGTGCACCTATGTAGTTAATGAGGGGAGACTCAGAGCTGTGAGTTCTGTTTTTAAATCTTTAGGGCGTGAGGGTTGTGAGGAGTTCGTGCATGTTGACCCTCAGTACGTGTCTTTAAGTAAGTTACCGAAGTTCTGTGGTGAGGTCTCGGTAGTGTTTCCTGCAATAAACGGCTTAGTTTCCTACGCTCTCAGCATGAAGGGGGAGGATTTCTGGAGTTTGTTCGCGGATTTTGTTGTAGGTAGGTGTGGTGGCATGAGAGATTTCAGGGAGGCTGTTAAGCTTGTTGAGGAATTCACACGTAATTACAATAAGCTTTACTTAGAGGTTAAGATAAGGAGACTTAACAAAGTGTTAGGGTGTGGTGAAGCGTTCAGGAGCTTAAGTAAGGGCCGGGTTAAGGACTACTTGAGTAAGATTTCTTCATGTCTTGAAACAGGGAGGGAATCCAAAACCGTGGTTTTCTCTGCTAAGATGGCTTACTACGTTCTCAAATCTACTGGGATGGACGTGGATCTCTCGAAAATCCCTATACCTGTGGACAGGAGGGTTGCTCTAGTCACCCTCACTTCAGGTCTTCTAACTCCCCGAGCGAGAAGCGGGAGAACCCTCAAGGAATTAGAGGATTTAGCTGAGGAACTATTAAAACGTCCTGAGAACGTAAGGAGTGTCTGGGATGTCGTTAGTGAAGAGTCCGGAGTTCCTGCGTTACTTATTGATACGCCCATCTGGTTAATAGGGGGATATATTAAAACGCTGGGGACTCGTGAGATAGTTGAGAAACTGAGGAATCTAGGAATACTCGTTGATGATACACTCTTAATGCGCTTAGTAAATGAATTGACTTATGCTTTAAGAATTGAAGACTAGGGTAGGTCGAGGATCAGCTTCAAAAGATTTTTGAGGAAAAATTTAGGGTTAAAAGAGTTTTGGACTTAACTTACTCTTTAATTAAGCCCTTCTTCTTGAGGTCCTCAACTTCCTTCTTGCTTAAGAACCTGACTACCTTAATCTTTGTTTCGGGGCTAGTACCTACTACAGCCCACCTGTTGTTCTTTAACTTCATGAACTGCGGGTTCTGAATCTCTACTTTCTTCTTAGCTTTTACATCAAAGGCCATCCACTTCTCCATAGTTTTCACCGCATTAATAATATCTACTAAGAGGTATATAAACTTATTGAAAGTTAACTCATTACGTCCTCCGAGTTGTTTTTTATAATGATCTATAAATAACTTTATTGAAGTGTGTACAGTGTGTTATAGGTAAAAAAATTCATGAAATACAAAAACCTCATTTACCTTATAAACCTTCAGTGATTAGGAGCGGGCGGTCGGTCTGGTTACTACTTGATTAGTTACCTCATATAACTTTCAACCTAACTACTTAGCGGTGGGAATTTCCTTAGCTACATGTACTAGAGTATTGTTGAGGGCTCTTTACCGGCTCTCGTTTTAGGAGGTATTACCGGGAATTCTTCGTTGAAGGTGGAGACTATGGTGAAGAACGCGTTTATCAACGTGTAAACATGTTCTACGAATCTCGGTTTATAATTCTCACTTAACTCACTCCTGAATAAGACTCGCGCAACTGTAATTGCCTGAAGATCCACTGGACTTGGTTGAAGACCTGCGTTGCAGGTAGGGCACACGGAGATGATCCTATACATTAGTTTCGATGAGAATCTTAAGGCTTCCTCAGCACTTAACTCACCCAATTTCTTCTTGTGTTCAGGAGATACCACAACACCTAGTAAGAGGACATACCGGTCATCCTTACCCTCCGGCCTGAAAATTTTGAGATTCACGTGAAGTGGGGGCTGTGTGTAGACGTCGAGACCCCAAGCAATCTTGAAGTGCGGCTGTGCCTCAAGTTTCCGTAACGTTAAAGCCTTCCTCTATAAGCCACTTACTCACTAACTCGTCTTCTTGACTCATCTCAACCACCAAATATATGAATGATGTTAAAGGATATTATAACTGGAGTCTCACAGTTCTTGGCAAGACGTTTTGAAGGGCTTTAAAATGAAGCTAGTTGATGTTTAGCGAAGCTTGCGGTGAAGGTAGAACCTTAGGTTACGACATGTGGTAGGAACGCTTTAATTTAGGTTAAGTATTTAATTTTTCTAGTAAAATCTTATAGGGGTGATGGTTTGCTCAGTAAACACCCTCTTGAGTTACCGCAGTTAAGGAAGTTCAGTAAGGAGGAGGTGGCCGAGGCTTTAAGGCTCTCCATAATAGCTGAGTTAGATGCTATAAGCCTGTACTTGCAGTTAGCTAGGTATTCGGACGATGAGAAAGTGAGGAAGGTCTTTGAGGATATAGCGAGGGAGGAGAAGACCCATGTTGGTGAGTTCCTCGCGTTGCTTAAGAACCTAGACCCAGAACAAGTTGCTGAGTTGAAGGCTGGTGCTGAGGAGGTAAGGGAGTTAACCGGAGTTTCAGTGCCTGGAGACGACCCGCCGGCACAGGAAACGATTAAGGAAGATGAAACGTTGAAGAAGCTGAGTGCTAAAGCTAGGGAGATCATTGACTCTTCTAGGAGGTTACGTAAAGTACTAGAAGTTGTTCACGTAGGCAGGGGGGTTGAGGCTTTCCCGTTAGAGGAGGTTAGCGCGGAGGAAGTTATTAAGTCTAGAATTAGTAAGATGGTGTTACTTAGCGAGTTAAGCACGCAATTCAGTATTAAGGTTAGGATACTGGATTACTGGATTAAGACAGGGATTCAGCCGGATCTAGCACCGCTAGTGCTCGCGTCAACGAAACTCGCTTTTGCTGAGGATAAGATAATACTTGAGGGTGATTTAGAGAGAGGATGGCCGGGACTCCTCACCTGTAAGATGAGTATTAAGGGGGAGTTAAGTGATTGGAGCGTGCCGGGGAACCCCGTAGCGGATATCTCAAGAGCTGTGAAGAGGCTAATTGATGAGGCGGTGCCCCCACCTTACGTATTGTTAGTGAGTCCTGCACGGTATGCCGATCTATTAAAGTATACGGAGAAGGCAGGCGTTATGGAGTTAGAAAGGGTTAAGGCTTTAGTGCATGAGGTCGTGCAAACCCCCTTACTCAGTGACGAAGACGTGCTAGTGATCTCAGTAAATAAGTACATGATAGACTTAGTCGTCGGGGCTGACACAGTCCTAGACTACCTAGGACCTTCAGCTGACGAGCACTTATACAGACTCTGGGAAACTCTCGCGTTGAGAATAAAGAATCCTAAAGCGATAATACATCTTACGAAAAAATAAGTATATATTTTTATTGTTAATGAGTTGATAAGTAAGTCATTATTGTTTCCTTACTTTATATTTTTATTTACCGAAGAATAATAAATCATGGTGTTACTTATGAATGAGGCCGTAGCTGATTGTAGGAATTGTGTATTCTTTAAGTTGCATGATACCCACGAGTATCTAGGTTACTGCATCAACCTAAAAGAGGTGGTGGTTTTAAGTGGTGAGAGGAGACCCTGCCCTCAGTTCAAGGAGGTCACGCTTGATGACTTAAGGAGGGTCTTGAGTAGTGAGGGTTTCCTGTACTGTGTTACTTGCGGTGCGTACATATACACTCTTGAGGAGCTTGAGAAACACTGGAGGAGGCATGTTGTTGTGAGTAGCTTTGCTGACGACGTAGCTGGTGAGGAGTCCCCGACGGCTGATTAGGTGGGTCAGGATGCCTCGTAGTGAGGTAAGCGCTATATTAGGGGGTCCCCAAGGAGCAGGTCTTGAGACAAGTATGGCCGTGTTAGGTTATGCTTTAGCGAGGTCTGGGCATGGTTTCATAGCTGATAGAGAGTACTTCTCGAATATTAAGGGAAGACATAGTTATATACACTTAAGAATTTCCTCGAAGAGCGTGCCTAGATCTCTGACATATCCTGTAGACCTGATAGCGGCTATGGATCCTGAGACGGTGTTTACCCACTTTGATGACTTGAGAGATGGTGGTGTTTTAATATATGATAAAGCAACTAACAATAAAAGACTAGATTCTATATTGAGTGTCGAGGAACCGCTTAAAAAGAGAGTTGAGGAAAGGCTTACCTCGTTAGGTCTTGAGCCAAGAATCTCTAGTTTAGTGAGCTACTTAAAGAATCGTAGAGGCGTGAAGGTAGTTGATCTTAACTACGCCGAGATACTGAACATCGCTGGTAGGAAGTTTAAGTTGAGTCCTCAGCAAGTATCTAGATATGTAAGCTCCATACTTATCGGCGCGATTTCCGGTCTGTTAGGACTTGATGAGGAGTCGCTCATGTATGGTTTCACAAAACATTTTAGGGGGCGTGAGGACTTAGTATCGCAGAACCTGGAAATAGTTGCTTCAGTAAGGAACGCGATCGTTGATTACGGAATTAACGAGTTAATTCTTGAAGGTCCTGGCATAGGGCTTGAAGAACTTCTAGTAGTTTCAGGCAATGACGCAGTAGCTATCGGTAAGATAATAGGTGGTTTAAGGTATCAGAGCTACTACCCGATAACGCCGGCGGCTGACGAGAGCTTCACTCTAGAGAAGTACGAGAAACTTGACGTGGGAGACGGGGCTTCCAGCTTAATAGTTATTCAGACCGAGGACGAGATAGCTGCTATAACGTCAGCTATAGGGGCATCATTGACTGGGGTGAGGAGTGCTACGGCCACGAGCGGTCCCGGCTTTAGTTTGATGGTTGAAGGTCTTTCATGGGCAGGCATGAACGAGGTTCCTGTAGTGGTAACGTATTATCAAAGAGGTGGTCCAAGCACCGGGTTACCTACCAGGGGTAGTCAGAGCGATCTCTTATTCTCTGTTTTCGCAGGTCACGGCGAGTTCCCGCGCGTAGTCCTCTCCTCAGGGGATCATCTCGAGGCACTATATGATGCTGTCGACGCATTCAACATAGCTGAGAAGTATCAGTTGCCGGTCATTCATTTACTGGATAAGTTTCTGGCTAACACCTTAACGCTAATGCCGTTGCCTGACTTAAACAACATACTCATAGATAGAGGTCTTGTGACAGAGGGTGATGAAACTTATAAGAGATTTGACTTA